>Ga0247841_10000963_pt1 | contig 70361 bp, 56 predicted proteins | sample LaCruzMarch2015__2_FD_192410 | JGI IMG/M metagenome (GOLD analysis project Ga0247841, IMG submission 192410) | Freshwater microbial communities from meromictic Lake La Cruz, Castile-La Mancha, Spain - LaCruzMarch2015_18m | ecosystem: Environmental > Aquatic > Freshwater > Lake | place: Spain... | reverse complement strand
CATTGAAACACCTCAGCCGGTGCTCGAAAACCTGGAGGAAAATATTCTATATAAATCATTTGGCATAAGAGCCGCCGGAAAACAAAATACCGAAACCGGGGAAATTGATAAAGGAAGTCTGGTTTTTCTTGAATTGATTGATTACAGCCCGAAATACGACCAGGAATATCTTCAGAAAATCAGAAAAAAAGCTAACAAATGGCTAAGAACCATCAATACTGATGACTGGTTACGCGAATTGAGAGGAGGGTACAATGCCTAAAGGGGTGTTGTTGGATACCAGCTTTTTCCTCAGGTTCCTCAAGGAGGATGATCCTTTGTTTAAAAATGCCGATGATTATTTTCGGTATTTTCTGAAGGAAGAGTACCCGCTTTTTGTATCAACTGTTACCATTGCAGAGTTTTGCGTAGGAGGTTCCCCGGATGAAATGCCTTTGAAGAATCTGAGAATTCTTCCCTTCAATTATACTCATGCAGTCAGGACAGGCGATTTTGCAAGGTGTTTATTTGATGCAAGACGGAAAGGATCGGTAACTTTTAAGGAGAGGTTGCTCATTCCAAACGACACAAAATTATTTGCACAGGCTGATACTGAGGCGGGTATCGAGTATTTTATAACAACAGATGCTGAGAGTCTGAAAGCATTTGCTGTGCTTAAACAATGTGTTAAACCCGTGTTTTCTATAATCGACCTGAATATCCCCTATTCAGAAACATTCGGAATATTGGATCTGTAACCTTTTCTTTCCAGACAGGATATTTTCCCGATTTCTACAAATTTTCTTCATGCATCCCTAAAATGAAAACATTCTATAGCATTGTATATGCTGTGATCACACCGGAGACCAGTGAAAAAATTGCACTGGGCATCCTGCTCAGCAATGGTTCGGAAAGTCTCTTTCGCTATTCGGCGCAAAAACTGGAGGCCCTGAAACATTTCATCGGTTTACCGGAGCATAGCTATGTCAGGGAGTACCTGAAATCGATTGAACAAATGGGGAATCGCATTCAACCCATCGGTGGCAATACCTCGGCTGAATTGGAGACCGCACACTTTTCAGCAGTCGCCGAGGGCTATATTGACTACCTGAGCAATTATAACCAGAATATCATTTCCTTTGGCAAACCAATGCAAATTGATCTCTCTGTCGAAAAGGAATCGTTTGACCGGTTGTTTACTGCATTGATCAGGGAAAAAGCCATGGTGCAAAATCCCATTGCCCGGCATCAAATCCACACAGTGAAGGAGACCTTCATTCCCTCTGTTGAAAATTTTTACACCCCTGATTTTGAAATCACTCCCGGGGAATTCGATACGCTCGCATTCCCTGTAAAACTTGATCTGCTTGGTAAAAACGAGATTCCTGTTTTCGCCAGGTTCCTCGACTTTGAAAAGGCGATGAATCATATCAAATCCGATTTCTTTGATATCGATCAGGTCTTGACAGCCATCAGGGATGTGAAGGGCTTTGTAATTGCCTCAGAACCCGACCGGGACCATTTCCGGCATCAGCATGTGGCATGGGATCGTTTCAGAAATAAAAAGGAGATCGAGTACCTGGACCTAACCGAAGTGGATAGGGTCAGGGAGTATGCCTTGTCACATGGTGTTGAACCCTGGAGGTCTTAAAACCGTCGATACTCCTATTCCAAGGGTCCTGGCAATCTAATGTGCCCTAATGTGCCTACTGTGGTAAATTTGGTTTTTTCTCGCCAAAACAGGCACAGTAGAACACAATAGAAAGATGGAGGAGATTGCGGCGATGGAAGGGTGAGAAAGAAATAGTTGGGATTTAGCGAAAGGTTTATTAATTTTGTGTTATACATCTGAAGAATGACAACCCTGGAATTGAAATATAATTTTCATAAACTCATTGATAGTATTGAAAACGAGAGCCTTCTTGAGAAATTTTATGAATTGATGCTTCGAAACAGGTCTTCTAAGGATGGCGCTCTTTGGGGCAGCCTTTCAAAGGATGAAGTTGATGAACTACTCGCTTCAAATGAGGAAGTCGAAAATCCGGACAATCAGATTTCTCACGAAGAGATGAGAAATAAATACGCACAATGGCATTAACGATTGTTTGGTCCAAACGAGCCGCACTCAAATTTGATCAAATCATTTCGTACCTGCACGGCGAATGGGGTGAAAAGGCAGCCAAAGAATTCTATTTTAAAGTGTTTGATTTTCTGGATACCCTGTCAGAATTTCCTGAAATAGGCTCCATTGAGAATAAGGAAAAGAATATACAAGGATTTACGATTGTCAAACAAGTGACCGTTTTCTATCGTATTACAAATGACAAAATTTTTATCCTGCTTTTCTTTGACAATCGGCAGCACCCTGAAAAGAAAAAAACGTTGTAAAACCTTATCGCACGATCGACGCCACCGACCGGGAGATTAACCGGATGGTATGAACTGTACGGGTTATCGGAAGAGGAGATTACGGTGGTGGGGAGGTCAGCCCCCGGCCAGACGTAACCTAATGTGCCCTCATGTCACGCTAAAATAATCTCATGAGTCCGACTCACCGGCGCAGATAGGATGTTTTTTTTAGCAGGTATAAACTTCCTTCCCGAAAAAAATCTACATTTCTCCGCAGGTTTTTTTCGGTTTTGTTGTCTTATGGTCAATCTAATCTTAAACCAAAACTGTGATAGTTGTGCCAAGTTTGTGGATAAAAACAACAATGGCAAGTGCGATAACTGTGTCAATGGGACCTGCAGTAAGGGGAATTGCAACGGAAAATCCGCTTCAACAGGAAATGGTGGCACAAAAAGTTCCTGCAATGGCTATGATGCCTGATGATCCTTTTTTCGGAACAAGATTGCTGGCAAGAACCCAAGGGTATTTTTCCGGTGGAAGAATGAAGGGCGAAATGGTGATATTTAGCCTGAAACTGCAAACGGCCTTTGCAATCGCTGCAATTGTGTTTGGCCTCTTTATTGGAATTTTCTCAGGAAGCCGGCTGGGTTCGGCGAAACCCCGGGAGTCGGTTCCGGAACGCATCAGGCAGATGGAAAAATATGCAGAAGAAAGCTTTATAACCGAGATCAGCAATCCGGCAGAAGAACAACTTCTTATTAAATAACATGGTCATGAATGTCTTTCAGAAAAACAGGATGATAATCTGGGCCCTTACCGGGCTTCTGATTGCCGCCCTTTCTGCGTTGGGAACGATGGTTTACCAGGGCTGGCATGCGCCTGCCCCGTTTGCAAAAGAAAAAACCTGCAACGATAATTGCGATTTTCTTTCTGAAGAACTTGGGTTGACGGAGGAACAAAAGAAGAAAATCGGAGAGATCCGGATAAACTGTAGAAATCACGGCATGGCAATCTCCGATTCTCTTCGCATTATGCGTTCTGGTCTGTTAACTGAATTGAGCAGAGAGGTTCCCGATACCTTTCATTTACGGTTGATTGCCGGTAGGATCGGCGTACTTCAGTCGCAGCTTACCAACCGCACCATCGACCAGTATCTGAAAATCAGCAAAGAGTGTACACCAGAACAGCGCAGGAAATTGTCCCTCCTCTATTTTGAAATAATGGGCTGCTGCAGGCACGGCGAAGAGAAAGGGCTGAAAAACAACTCCATGTAAGTGTAGCCCCCGATCGTTATTTTTTACGATATCTTTCCGGGATCACCACGGTTTCTTTATCTTTCTCATAATGCGGCGACATGATCTGTACACCGGCTTCGTTGAACTTATCCTGGATATTTTCAAATAACCGGGAGTAAACCGATGCCTGGATGTTGGCGTTTTTCAGATAGGCATTGATCTGGTAGCTTACATAAAAATCATCGAGACTGGTTTGCAGAACAAACGGGGCAGGTTCTTTTTCAAGGAACTCCGTTTCATTGGCCGCAGCGAGCAGCAATTGATGCACCTGTCGCCATTCTGCGTCGTAACCGATGGAAACGGTGGCATGAATGATCAGCCCCCGTTCCGGCGCATCGCTGCTGTAATTGATAAGATTGGCATTGAGTGCATTTGAGTTCGGTATGGATATGATCTCGTTTTTTGGCGTCCTGATCCGTGTCACCAACAACCCTTTTTCAATGATATCGCCGGTATCCGTGCCGATCTTGATCCTGTCCCCGATTTTAAACGACCGCATGTAGGTAAGCACCAATCCGGCTATCAGGTTGCTCAAAGAGCCCGAATAACCAAAAGTAAACAGCACCCCGAGAAATACGGAAACCCCCTGAAAAATGGGACTGTCGGACCCGGGCAGGTAGGGAAAGATCACCACGAACATAAAGGCATAAACCAGAACCCGGGCAATCTGAAAAGTTGGATTGGCCAGATCGGCAGGAAACCCGGGGATCCGCAGCTTTTCATTTTCGATTTCATCCTTCAGGTAGTGGATGCCTTTCATTGCCAGGCGGAACACGGCAACGATGACAGCAATGGTAAACAAATTCGGCAGATATCCGATCATGGCGTTGATAATACCTTTCAGTGGATTGATGATAAACCCAAGCAGTGTTTCGGAGATATGTTTTGTCCAGGGGAAAAGACCGAAAAGGAACAGGAAAGTAAAATATACAAAGAGCAGAATCAGAAGCCAGTGGACGATACGGGCAAGAAGGATCATGATTTTTATCTCACGTTCGGTGTCAAGCAACGCATATCCCTTGATCAAGACACCTTTCAGCTTCATGGACCCGATGGTTTCAATTTTATTCCGGATCCAGCGGAAAAGGCGTTTGGCAATAATAATCATTGTTATCAGCAAAGCCAGCACTGCCAATGCGATGGCTGTTTTTGTCAGAATCGTTTTAAAACTTGTTTCTTCCCTGAATTTCACAACTGCCCGGGCAATTGCATCCCTGTGTTGCAAGGCCAGCGAATTCCGGTCGGTTCCTTCCCAGAGAGCATCCACATCGGTAACGCCCATGATAATTTTGTCGTTGTAACAGATGTCGGAGCTTGTTTCTGAGGATCTGACTACCAGTGAGTCAGGATTAAATTGGTAGTCATCGGCAAGTTCTTGAATCCGCTTCTCCTGTCCTGTCGCCCGTTCTTTTGGAGTGAAACTGCCAATGTTGCTATAAATCGTATAGATGGTATCGGTGGAAAATGGAATTACCGGATAACCAGGTTCAACCTGGCGCAATGAATCGATCCTTTTTCTCTGATCCAGCGACCTGAGCGAATCTTGTAGCTTCGTATGTTGAATCTCAAGTTGCAGCTCTTTTTTCTTCGTCAGTTCAAAGGATTCTAAATCCTTTATTTCCCGTTCAAGGGTTGCCATTTTAACCGAATCAGCAATTCTGATGGACTGAATCTCCCCAATGATGTGCGATTGTGAGTTCAGCATCTGCATACGGGTTGAATCATCCTTTGCGGTAGGCGGTTTTACCTGGGCACTGGATGGGGTAAATGATAGGCCCAACAGTAGTGAAATGATGGCAAGGATCAATCTGTTCATGGTGTTCTGCTTTTTATTTGAGTCCCGGACGTTGAAAATGGATTTTCCAGTGCCACAGGCGTGGGTTGAATACTTATATGTCCAAAACCAACCATCGCCGATGCACAAAAATGAAACAAGATCATGTTTTTCAGGATGGGATAAATGATATTTTTTTTAATGCAAATTTAGATCTTTTATAAATAAGACATTTTTTTTTCTTATTTTTATTGCCAAGCAGTTGTCAAAAGGGATAAGGTCAGGAGAAAATGCACACAACCAGTTGAGGTTGTTGCTTCATCAAGGGGGATGAGGGTAACATCAATGATGATAAAACCACTTTTTATTTAATAATTCAGTTGATGTTAAGAATTGCCATGAAGTCAGAGATAGTATCCTGAAAATAAATTGTTAAATATTCTATGATACCATTGATTTTGATATTGATATTAATGGTATTTTTAGTTAACAAATCGACAAATAGAAAAGCACATGGAGACTTCAATAATGAATCGTCTGAAACAGATTATTTTCTCTTTTTTTCTTGGGATATTCTTTGTGTTCATACAGGAAGATTCCCTTGCGTGCACTGTGTTTCGCATGAAAGCAACCGACGGGAACATCACCGTTGCCCGGTCGATGGAGTTTGGCGTTGACCTGCATTACGACCTCATTGTGGTCCCGCGGGGCCATTCGTTTGTAAGCCCTTCTCCGGTGAGCAAAGCCGGCATAAAGTGGAAAACAAAATATGGTTATCTCGGGGTAGCCAGCATGGGCATGGATGTGGGCGTGAGCGATGGCATGAACGAACAAGGGCTGGCCGTAAGTGTGCTATGGTATGAGCCCAATACGGAGTATCAGTCGGTTGCGCCTGCCGACAGTGCCCAGGCATTGGCCCAGATGATGTACCCCGATTGGGCATTGGGAAATTTCTCGACGGTGGATGAAGTGCGGCTGGCTACCGGGAAGGCAAAGGTTTTCAACTATTCCGATACCTCGAAGATGAAAGGCCCTTTGACGGTGCATTACATCGTTTACGATGCACAGGGAGGGTGCATCGTGGTAGAGTATGACCAGGGTGTTTGCCACATTTACGACAATCCGTTGGGGATCATGACCAATGCCCCCTCTTTTCCCTGGCAGATGACCAATCTGCGTCAGTACATTGCCAGGGGCCCGGTCAATCCTGCTCCTGCCATTATCAACGGTGTTCCATTCCGGCCAACCGGTCATGGCGCAGGGATGTTTGGTTTGCCAGGAGATTACTCTCCCCCCAGCCGGTTTGTACGCCTGGCGTTTTTCCAGGAGTTTACCGATAAACAACCGGATGCCCCATCGAACCTCAACCTCTGTCAGCATGTGATCAACACCTTTACCATTCCCTTCGGGATCCTGGTTGACAAGGATGCCGCCGGAAAGGTTGTGAGCAACGAATCGACCCAATGGGTGACCTTCCGGGACCTTTCCAATAAGTTGTTTTACTACAAAACCTATAGCGATCCAACCCTCCGCAAACTGGACCTGAACACGATGGGTTTCAGCGGAAATCAGATCACGCGCATGAGCATGTATGGCAGCGGCCCGTCCACCGAATCAAAAGAACAGGAAGGCCATGTCGTTATCGGCCGGGTGCAGGAACCTTTTGAAATAAAATTGGAAGGTTGCCCGACGTGCGGATATGCCTGGTTTCTGGGGCCATTCGATTCAACCGCAATCCGTCTCTTGAGCCATTCAACCATATCGCTGAACAAGGATCCAGGGGTTGTGGGAGGAAATGCCCTGGAGGTATGGAACCTGACCGGACTACGAAAAGGGGAATTTCAACTAACTTTCCGGTATAAAAAACCCTGGATAGAAGCAGTAGAAAAGACGGAACAGTTTCGGGTGAAGATCCGGTAACCCTCCTGTTTTCTGAACTTCATAAAAAGGTGCCCTGAAAGTCTTGATTTATTGAGATGAAGTTTAGAAACGGGTTTAGCGCAGCGTAACGGCCAGGCCGACCCGTAGGTTGAACCATGCGAGGTTATTGAATTTGGTGTCGTATATGTCAACGTAGTTGGTCGTCCATTTGTAGTTTACGGCCACGATAGCCCCCCAGTTGGAGAAGGCCCCGAATTTGGCAAGCACCCCAATTTCGGGGGTGAGGGCAAAATCCCAACGGGTTTCGTAAATGTCATACTCCTGAATCAGCAGGTGATGTTCGGCGTAATCACCGCCAATGCCTAATCCGATATAGGGAGATAGAATACTGGCGGGTTTCAGGTGATAAGCGACAACAGCCTGGAAAGGGACCATCCAGGTTAACCGGTAATTTTCAGCGTTGATGGCCAGTCCTTTTTCAGGGATGGTAAAGGTTTCGTCATCGTAAATCTTGCCGATCCGTTGCCAGCCAATGTTGAACCCAACGGTAAGGCCTTTTTGAAGAAGATACCGTCCGCCGAAGTCCCAACCTGCCGGGCTGGGTTGTCCGGCCCATTTGTTCATATCGCCTACCGGGAACCCAACGTCCCAGGTAAAAGTGTAATACGATCCGGGTTTATAACCTGGTTTTCCTGATTCCTGGGCCATGGAAATCCCGACAAGGAGGAAGAAGAGAACAATTATGCTGATGATCTTTTTCATAGGAATTGCATTTGGATGTTAATTAATTGGCATTGGTTTTCAACTGGGGGGTCTGGATAAAGGCCTGGTTGACCCGGCCATTGATCTCGTTCAGGGTATGGGTGCCCGTCAATAAGCCCCGGATGTAGGCATTCCATCGAACACTCAGGGTCTGTTTGCCGTTTGTTGGATATTTCATGTCAACGAGTTCCATATTGAGCGCCCCGGAGGTATAGGACGAATAGTAAACCGGGTAATAGGGGTAATAGTAATACCAGTATGGATAGTAGCCCCACCAGTCGTAGTAATAGGTATAGATGTGCGTGTTCTGGAAATAAAACACTTCAACCCCGAAGTCAGCTTTCTCTTTAGCGGTAGTTTGTAAAAAACCGCGGTTTTTCATGTTTATGGCGATTTGGTTGAGGATCGACTGGGCCGTGGCATCGAAGAGGTAAGTCGTATCCCGTTCGGTAATCTTGATGATCGAATCGGGCATTGAGAAGGTGTGGTAGTTGTTGAAATCAACCTTGGTGTCGTATTGGGTCATAACCACCAGGTCTTCCGTCAGCCGGTCGGATGCCGGCGGATATTTGGAACAAGCTGTGAAAATCAGCAATCCAAATACCATTAAAAATAAACCAATTTTTGTTTTCATAGGCATTGTCAATTAATGGTTAAAAGAATAGAATGAACAATAGACAATAATTATACAATTTTAGTTGCATCGCCTGCGCCAAAATCCGACGCTCTTCAAACGCCTTGGTTCCATTGTCTGATGTTTGAGGCGGCCCTGTTATGCCGGATTTCATTTGCCATGAAATTCAGATAAGGTTTGATGTGCCGATAGAATAATTTTAATCCGGGACAAAGCCAGTTGAGGCCGGGTTCACCGTCGGGGGTGAGGCTGATGCGGTTTTTTGGACATTCGCCGTTGCACAGGTCTAAAAACTCGCAGCGCCTACAGTATCCGGGCAGGCCATCCCGCTTGTTCAAACCAAATTGTTGCTGAAACGGCGATTCCATAAGTGTTTGCAGGTTTTGTTCCCGGATGTTTCCTAATTTGTATTCGGGAAAAACAAAGTGATCGCAGGAATAGAGGTCTCCGTTGAATTCCACCACACCGGCGTTTCCGCAGGTTTTGGCATAAATGCAGAGGGGAGGGGAAACGCCCATGGCGTTGGCCAGCATTCCGTCAAAGGTGATCACAAAGATTTCGCCGACATCCTGTTGTACCCATTCATCGAAAATGGCGATCAGGAACTGGCCATAAGCCAATGGATCGACGGTAGTTTCAGTGACGATGCCCTTTCCGGATGCGGTTCCGGGCAACAACTGCAATGCTCCGGGTCCGGTTTCCGGATCAATCCGCTCCACGATCGGGGTGAATTGCATGTACCGGCTTCCGATGCTTTTCAGAAACCGGTACACTTCGGTTGGGTAACCAACGTTGTAATCATTGACCACCGACAGGGTATTGAACTCCACCCGGTGTTTGTGAAGCAGTTCGATTCCCTGTAAGGTTTCTTCAAAACTGGGTTTTCCCGAGCGATATTTCCGGTAATGGTTATGGCAATGGGCGGGGCCGTCGATGGAGATGCCGATGAGGAATTGTTGGTCATGAAAGAACCGGCACCAATCGTCGTCCAACAAGGTGCCGTTGGTTTGTAGCGTGTTTCGTATCTGACGGCCTTTCCCATGTTTTTGTTGCAGGGCGATGGCCTTCGCAAAGAACCCCGGGTCGCGGAGCAGGGGTTCCCCGCCATGCCAGATAAACTCCACCACCGGATGGGTACTGGTATAGATGTATTGGGCAATGAAGGCCTCCAGTACTTTGTCGTCCATGAACCAGTGCTGGGGATCATCGGGATATAGCCGATCTTTCTCAAGGTAGTAACAGTAGGTACAATCCAGGTTGCACCGCGAACCGGCCGGTTTGGCCATGAAAGTGAAAGGTTGGGAAGGCGAAACATTGAATGTTCCCATAATAAAAAACGCAAAAAGCGCCGGATAAATTTTATCGGATGACAATCATTTTTTTGGTAATCCGGTCATGACCGGTCATGATTTCAGCGAGATAAACCCCGGAGGCGAGGCCCAGGTTGGGAAGGTGCAGGATCATTGCTGCCGGGCCGGAATAGACGATTTTCTGTGAATATAGCGGTATTCCGGCAGAAGAATAGAGGGTCAACAGAAACTCACCGGAATATTCCGATTGCAGCGATAAACCCATGTTCTGCCCGTTTCCGGGATTGGGAAAAAAGTTGGCTTTAACCGGTTTTCCGAAATTTTCCATGGTCGCGGTATCGGGTACGGAAAATGAACGGGGGGATGACCAAACAATTTCTCCGGATGGATCGGTTCCGCGAACGGCCCAGTAATAGGTTTTTCCCGGTTCAGGAGCAAACCCGAATGGTGATGCAGCGGTCTCTGCCCCGGTACTTTCGGAATAGACCACATTGGCCGGGGAAGCCGGCCATGAAGTGGCAATCACCAAACTAAAAGTTGGGTCCGGCATGTCTTCAGCGCCCCAACTGAACAAAGTCCTGTCCCGATCGAAGGTTTCCTTATTGGCAGGAGTCTTCAGAAGGATCGTTTTGGTGGCGCTTGCAACTACATAAGCTATGTACCAGGGTTTCTGCTGCGGCGCCGGAAGGCTGTCCCAGTACCAGTAAGGAATGTTGTCCTGGTTGCTGAAAAGATAAAGATCAAGGTAAAGGCTGTGGGCATTGTTGATGTAGTTGGCATCTTCCGGCGAGAGGTTGATTTCCAGCTCTATATCGTTACCGATCGTACTGGTAGAGGTGACTTCATTGGAATAGGAGATGTTATAGGACACACTGCCTTTTATTTCAAAGATTTTCGGCACCTTGACCTCGGCTGAGACTTCGAAATCAAAGGAGCATTCGCCTTCGGTTGACACAGTCGTATCGACCAGCGATTCAAAGCTTCCGTTGACCGGAGGCCCGGGGGCGAGCCAGCTCGAACTGGTCAATTTGGATTTCTCAGGGTAAGAGGCAAGCGTATTCGCCATCGCTTTTCTCCCCGTGCTGGTGTTCAGTTTCCAATCAGGAAGCCCTACCGAGTTAGGTTCGGCAATTCTGAAAGGATATTCCAAAACCGGGATGGGTTTGGCGATATACCGCATACCCGTGGTCCGGAAGAGGTACTGAAGGGAATTCGGGACGGGATATTTGTAATTATAATACGATGCTCCGTCGTACCAGGCATATCTGCGAAAAACATACCGGGTAATGGTTGGGATGGCAAAGATGTAACTGCCGTATTCCTGCGAGATCTCTGACAGCGGGAAACCAGTCGTCTGGGAGTAGGTCGTTTCCTTCCCGGTGGAATTCATAACCTGATATGCCTGGGAAAATTTAGCGCCTACCCCGAAGTCGGTGGAAACCGGGACCCCCAATACCTCCCATTCCATGGGGACTTTGATGCTTGCCGCTTCCGTGAACTCGGCACTGGTGACATTGGTAAACTCGATCTTTTGGGTGGACGAAGAAGAGAGGTGCAATTGGGTGGGCTCCTTTTCTAAGGAAGTTCCCGGGGGATACGCCGTGTTCCACTTTTCCCAATCGACCGAACAAGGAGGCGGCCCGTCAACGATGCCCAACAGGGTGTAGAGGCTTTGGATCTCCCTGGCAACCGTGCCGGTATCGATGGAGAGGTCGCTTGTGAAGATGGAATCTGAGACTGAGGGAGAGGGTTGCCAGATGTCGGAGTTTAATCCTACCCCGTAAAGCTTCTGGCTTGTGTTCGGAAAGATCAGCCAGATTTTTTGCTGGTACCCGTCGTAATAGGAGCTTGAAGTGCTGATGAGGTTTGTGTAATGATGGGGTGTAAGGGTATAGGTAGGGGTAATGGAAAACCGGCTGTTCATGGCTTTGGGAGACCCTCCGAAAGGATTGTTGATCTGGTATGCGGTGATTTGGATAAAACTGTTGGAAGAGTTCAGGGCACATTCATAGACATATAACGGATAACTGCTTCCGTATTGGTAATTGTAATAGTAAAATATTGAAATCCGGTCGCTGAACCCCTGGCCGGCCACCTGGTAGTTGTCTATGCCCCGGCTGGCCTGGAAAGATCCCGACATCACGCTGACTCCTCCCTTCATGGTGGGGGTGCTGACAGAGCCTACAGGGGTTACGGTTGGATCCCCTTGGCCGGTCCTAAGAAAATAGAGATAGGTATCCGTCGTGTTATACGTGCTGACAAGCATATAATCGCTGTCGGCAACTGGGTCATACCGGCGGGTCAGCCCTGCCAGCATAAACCCGTCAGGGATGTTCAGGGGATAGTCTTCCACATGAACGAACGTATTGGTGTTTGGATCCCAGGAGTACTTCTCCAATCGCCAGGTTGGCGTCATGGTGGAAAAATCCTTGTACTTCATGTATTGCGAAAGGAAATAGAGGCTGGAGTCCATCTGGAAAGCGCCAACCTTTGCCCAGACATTTTTGTCGGAAGGAACGGCCGTGCTGGTGTAGAAGGTCTCACAGGCATAGTGGTCCTGAACGGGCATCTGTGCAAAGCACTCATAATAGTTATTATCGCCATCGGATCCGATCACCTGCATGTACCACAACCTGCCGTTGTATTGAAAGGTGAATGCCTTGGTCAGGAATCCCGGACAATAGCTATGTTCGTTCGGGTATCCGAAATAGGTGATGCAACTCATCCAGTAGTTTTTATTTTCGGTCACCCAGACATCCCCTCCTTTTATGTCCATCGGGTGGAGCGAGTCGTTGTAATACATATATACCCTGGGGGAACCATTGGTCTTGACCAGCCGGTCGGGGTCCCAGTCATCGCCATACGACTGAATATAATTGAAGACATAGGTATAGCCGTTATAGAGTGCGGCGGTTATGCCAAGATCGTCATAGACATCGTTCCCAAAGCCTTTGGTATCTTTGCAATAAGATGCGTCGTCGGCCATCAGGGTTTGGGCCGTTAAGTTTGGTTGGAACATCAGGCCGGCCAGGACAAAGAGCAGGTTAACCCAGATAAATTTATTTATTGTTCTCATTTTTTAGTTTTTTAAACGATTCGTTCAGAAATACCAGGATATACTTCCACGGGCAGTCAAATCTTTGCCAATGCCAACAAATCCTTTAACGGCTAAAGAAGGAATGACCTTCCATTCAATATAAACATCCCCGTCAATGAAATCTTTTGAAATCAAATGTGTGATTGCCTGTGTGGTATAGTTGTCGCCGGTTGTCGGGTTGGTTCTGTTTATCCGGTAATCGTTTGTGTTATACAACAGATAAAATCCAGGGCCAACGCTGATGGTCAGGGATTTGGACATCCATACGGCGTAGAGGTTCATTCGCCCATACAGATAGTTGTAATAGCTTTTCCTGGTTTCGATGAAATTCTCAACTTGTCCGTAGGTATTGTCTTTTATTTCCTTATCAATGCCGTAAGCATAACTGAAATGGGGAGCGGCAGCGATACCCCAGTGTGGCGAAAGTTTATAGGTGAAATTGAAATGCACGCTGGCTGTGGGGGATTTGAACCCCGATTTGTTTTCCAGCTCCAGGGTATCGATCTGGTTGTTTTGTATCTGGTATTTGGAAGAGGCCACCCCAACCAGTATCGATCCGTCAATAAACCATTTGCTTTCCGGCTTTCCCAAAAGGACCATCCCCGCTTCGAGCGTCAGTCCCTGAAATTGCCGGAAAAATGTTTCCCTTGAGTTCATATTGTCAATTTCTTCTCCGGTCAACTCCCGGGGTTCGGACGTTTTTTCGTTCCAGGTAAAAAGCTCCTTCATATAAAGGAGTTTCATGTTGGTTTCTGTATAACCATAGGACAGGCCGATGTGGAACCTTTTAAGTCGTGGCGACTGTTTTTGTTCCTGCTCCTGTGCCTGAACGGTGAATATCAGACCGAACAGGGACAGGAAAATCATTGTGCTTTTCATGTTTGTTTTGATTGGATTTAATGATGTTTTTTTATTGCAGAATATGCATAATACAACGACAACTGCATCTATGATAAAAAGGAAAGTCAGCATAAGAGTCCAATTTGGAATTCCTATAACAAGAATGCCTGAGGCCAGACCGATCAATGGAAAAATGATGCCCAGTGCCGGAGCAAAACGGAGGTTAGCTAACAAAAGAATTCCGATAGTGAAATAGAAAATACCAAATACCAGAAACGAGAGAGCCTTGGGATCGTCGAATGACAGGAACGTAATCAGCACGTGTGCGATTCCCGATCCCAGCAACAGAACGATAGCGGTATAGCGTAATCCTTTCATCAGCGCTGCGTTTACTCGTTCCCGGTTTCTTTCATCTTTTGTTTCTCTTGCTTTTTCTCTTTTCTGGCAGCTGCTTTGGCTTTTGACTTCTCCCCGGCGCCGATCGGGATGCTCAGGTACGCATAGAGCGACTGGTTGTTCCCGGTTCCGTAAGAGGCATCGTTGGGATTGCTGATAAACCCGTAATAGTACCGTACGCCCAGGTTCATGCCGGTCCCTTTCATGAAATGATAGCCAAGGCCTCCCATGGCTCCGATATCGAACAGGTTTGTTTTTTTATAAATGTTGTTGCGGTACGATACGTCGTTTTCCTCGTTTACGGTAGTTTGAAAAACATCGGTGGCTTTTACCAGGACTCCGGCCATAGGGCCAGCTTCAATAAAAAACTGATCTGCGAAGTAGTACCTTATCAGGAGGGGCAAATTAATATATCTTAATTCCCGTTTTACGTTTCCGTTGGCAAACATGGTATCGAGGGCAGCATTGTTCAGAAGGTATGGTTTCAGTTCCTGGCAGCCCATGGGCGATTTGAGGATCAGCCCGGTATGGATGTACCAGCGGCTTTCGGTTTTGAGCCGGATGTCGAAATACAACCCCAGGTTGAACCCATTGGAGAATTTGGCATTGCTGTTGCCAGCCAGGGTAGAAAAATTGATCCCGCCATCGAGCCCGAATTTCAGGTTGGGAGAGTTCAGTTTATCGCCAAAAAGCAGGGCGATGACTACCTGCGATTGTCCCTTAGGGATGATGGCCATGCCCATCAGCAGGGTGAGCATAACGGTAACAATCCATGTTCTTTTCATTGTCCGGTCCCTTTCCGAAAGCCGGATTCCCCGATTTCCAATTTCAGGTTTTTTGCTGCTGCCACCAGTACCGTGGTCAACGCATACTGTGTGCCGTCGGGCAGACTGTTGTATGTCACGTCAAAAGCAACGTTGTCTTCCGGTTTGTCGATCCAGGTGTTTACCGACAATGCCATCAGTTTCTGTGCGGCCATATCGACCGAAATTGATAGCAGGTCGCCCTGTTGCAGGTAATCGGGGAAGCTCAGTTTGAATTTTTTCCCCGGTTCCAGTATCTGGATGCCTACTTTCCCGGCATCATAGGATTGCTGCAGCTTGTCGGCGTCGGGTGGAAGGTAAGCCTTGACTTTTTCCATCGCTTTGTTGATATATTCCGACAGTGCCTCCTTTTTGTTTTCAATGATTTTTCCCCGGATGCCGCCTTTTGTTTTTCCCTGATCGCTGTTGCCGGTGGCGATCTTGGTCAGCTTTCCGTCAACACTGTAATAGCACTGGTTTTCCTTGGTGGACTTCAGTTCCCCGTCGATCCAGGTTTTGGTGGTTTCTACCCATGCGTAGTTTTTAAGGTTGGCCATGCTCTGGGCCAGGCTTTTTTTGATGGTCCCGATCGTCCCTTTCATATCCGTTTGCGAACGGAGGGTAAAAGGTAGGGCGATGAGAAGGGATAATGAAATAATAAATGTTTTCATATAAAATGTTTTATGGTTAAGGTTGTTTGTTGGCCGGAGGAGTCGCCGGTTTATGTATTTCGATGTGCATGTTGCCGATCTTGCCGGTGAATTCGGGAGAACCGCCATAGTCGGTTACGCGCGTGCCTTCGTCGGTTCCGACATCGGCACCGTCTTCGAGCGAAAAGACGCCGGTTTGGGTTTTGGGGAAGCGGGTTTTGCCCGCCTCTTTCCCGTCAACCAGAATCGTCGCGGTTCCGGGCTTTCCCGCTCCCCCGCCGTCGTAGGCGAAGTCATACACGAGGGTATGGTGTCCCGGGGTCAGGGGTTGCGTTCCCGCCACCTGAAACTGCTCCAGTCCGAGGTAGTTGTAGGTAAACGCCGGGACTCCTTCTTTCAGGTAAAGCGAAATTCCTCCGAAACGGCCGCCCTGACAAACGATCACGCCGTTTCCTTTTTTGTCCACTTCTACCTCTGCAGTGATGGTATAGGAGGTGTTGCGCAGGTCGATGAAGATATCGACGCCCATCCCTTTCATCCCTTCCACGAGGGTCATCGAGGTACGGCCGCCCATCAGGGTAGGCCGGCCACAGATGGCGGGTTTGGTGCGTTCCATGGTACGGTCGTCGATGGGCAGCACATGGTGTTTGATGGCTTCCTGCAGGAAGAGGTTCTGCATAGATGTAAGCCGTTCGGGGTCTTTGGCAGCCAGGTTGTTCGACAAACTGAAGTCATCCAGGGTGTTGTAGAGCTCCCAGGTATCGTTTTCGAGCGTTACGGGAGGCTGATAGGCCCACGGGAAGCGGTGAACGGTACGCGCCATCCAGCCGTCGCGATAGATCGCCCGGTTGCCGTAGATCTCGAAATACTGCGTATTGTGCTGTTCTTTGGCATTCGGGGAGGAAAAGGTATATACCAGACTGTTCCCTTCGATCGGGTCCTGGGCGATTCCGTTGACTACCGACGGGGCGGGGATATGCGTGAGTTCGTAAACGGTGGGGGCAATGTCGGTCACATGGCTGAATTGGTCCCGGATGCCTCCCGGTGAGGCGATGGCAGGCGGGTAGCTGATCACCATGCCGGTGCGGGTTCCGCCGAAGTCGGAGGCCATTTGCTTGGTCCACGAGAAGGGGGCGTCGAGCGCCACAGCCCATCCTGCGGCAAAATGGGGGTAAGTCGAGGGGGAACCCCAGTCGTCGTAGTGTTTCAGCATCATGGGGACGGATTCGGGAACCTGGTTGAAGTACATCATCTCGCTCGACATCCCTTTCATCAACCCTTCGGAACTGGTGCCGTTGTCGCCGGCGATGTAAAAGATCACCGTATTGTCGAGGATGCGCATCTCCCTGAGTGTATTAATCAGCCGGCCGATTTCATGGTCGGTGTGTGCGGCAAATCCGGCATACACTTCCATTTGGCGGGCGAAGAGTTTGCGGGCTTCGGGGGCCAGCGTGTCCCAGTCGGGGATGCCGGCCGGTTTGGGAGCCAGTTGGGTGGATTCGGGGACGATCCCCAGGGCTTTCTGACGTTGGAGGGTTTGTTCCCTAAGGGCATCCCAGCCCATATCAAATTTTCCGTGGTATTTTTCAATCCATGCTTTGGGGGCGTGATGCGGCGCATGGGTAGCTCCCGGAGCGTAGTAGAGAAAGAAGGGTTTGTTGGGCGTGAGGGCTTTCTGGGCCCGCACCCACCGGATGGCCTTGTTGGTCATGTCGGTGGTGAAGTGGTATTCTGGATCGTCTGGAGGATCCACCTGAGTGACACCGTCGTAGAGCAGGGGAGCCCACTGATTGGTCTCTGCTCCGAGGAAGCCGTAAAACTTCTCGAATCCCGACCGGGTTGGCCAGCGGTCCTGGGGTCCCGATTGGGAGGTTTCCCAGGCTGGTACCTCATGCGACTTGCCAAACTGAGCGGTGTTGTATCCGTTTTGCCGCAGCACTTCGGCCATGGGGGTGATGGTTTGCGGACGGATGGCGTTGTCTCCAGGAAACGCCGTGGAGGTTTCGGTGACCGACCCCATGTTGCAGGAGTGGTGGTTGTAGCCGGTGAGCAGGGCCATGCGGGTGGGGGCGCTCAGGGAGGTGGTGTGAAACCGGTTATAACGAAGCCCGTTTTCGGCCAGGCTGTCGAGGGTGGGCATGGAAACCGGTCCTCCAAAAGCATCGGAAACGCCGAATCCCATATCATCAATCAGGATCACGACAACATTGGGGGCACCCTGGGGAGCATTTACCACAAACCGTTTGGGTGCGGTAGCGTTTCTGACATCCAGGGTGGTACACGGTACCCGCGGGGGTTCGGGAATGGGCAGCACGGTACGGTCCTGCGCTGTGAGTTGTCCACTCAGGGCCGCCGGCCCCAGCAGGGACAATACAAATCGGTAATTCATGCTATTCAGGTAGTTCTTCGATGAAGGGAACATTATCCAAGATTTCCATCCTGATTTTGGTCAGGATATAGAGTTCGATCTGGTAAAATTGAGTGGCCACAATCCCATTGGTAGCTTTCTTTATTTTTTTGTAATAGGCATCGAGGAGGGCATCGGTTTTTTTCTGCAGGGCGATGGTGTTCATGGTCCAGGTGTCGGCCTCTTCGCTGGTAAGCGTGGCGAAATTGGCAGCATAGTAATAGAGGAGAACCATTCGTTCTTTTCCCAATTCCTTGCGTTTGGTTTCATATTCGTCGTAAAGTGTCCAGAAGGCGTCGGCCTGTTCCGGTAACGGTGTGACAAAGTCGGCGACCAGTGCCTTTTTTTCCATGCCAAAGGCGGCCTGGAAGAGATCGACCTCTTCTTTAACGGTTTGGGCAAACAGGACCGATGAGATCATAAGGGCAGGGAGAAGGATGAATAATCTTTTCATTTTGTTGGGATTTAGGGGTTTATAAACAGATATTGATTGGATGGATGATTTAAATCAGGATATAAAACAATTCTGATGCTCAGGAAGTTTGTTTTTTCTTCTCCGATCCGGAAACGCGGCTGGTGGTCTTATAGGCCAGCAAGCCAACGATGGCTATCCCGACAGCGACAGAGAGTACCCAGTCGTACCAGGTAAAGAAATCGAGGGCAGTAAGGAACGCAACGGTACCCAATGGCAGCAACAACAGCGAATTCGTGATCAGTCCGGGATTATAGACAGGTTTTTTAGGTTGAAAAATAATGGTATGCATAAAGTTGTTGATCGTCAGTTCGAAGATGATCATGGAGAAGCCCACCCAGGGGGCAATATTGGCGAGTATGGCGCCGAGGATGACCATTGGCCAGGCGATCAGGATGTTCACCTGAAACACATAGCCTTCATCAAGAGGAAAGTTGGGATTGGTTTTGGAGCCAAAAGGAGTTTTCAGGTTGAAAAATTCTTTAAAGCTCAATGGCGATAAAACGTATTCTTCGATTTCGTGGAACATCAGAAAAGGCAAGTGAAGCCATAAAAGAAACTGATATAATGGCATGGTGTTTTTGTAATAGATTAAAACGACCAATAACACCGGTGCCAGAAACATATTGGCGCTTTGCCAGAAGCGGTTGATTTTTTGCATGTCCATAGGGCCTCCTTTGTTTGATTGGAAATAGTTCAGACAGAATCTATTCTGGTTTTTCTTTGGTTTTTTTCCCATGAGCCGTAACCGGTATCCCGACACCGAAATAGAGGTAGGAACTCATGGCAGAAGGATTGACGCCGTTTTTATAGGGATCCAGGAAACCCTGGATGTATTTGAGATTCAGCGATAACCCTTCTCCCTGTTTGAAAGTGTACTGGATGTCGACAGAGATTCCCACATCGATGGGATTCATCTCTTTGTAAATGTTGTACTCATTTTGTTTTTTGTCGGCCCCTTCGTTGTGGTAGTAATCCCGGGCTTTGGTCATGATCGAGAGCACCGGTCCGATCCCGATGGCAAAGCTTTTGGTAGGAGAAAACTGAAACTCCGGGTTGATGTCGATGTAGGTCAGTTTCCGGTCAAGTTGGCCGTTCTGCAGGGTGGAGTCGAGTGGCCGGATGATGGCGTAGGAGGTGTCGAGTCCCATCATTCCCCGGTTGGATTTGATGGTGAGGAAGGTGTTCAGATGCCATTTTTCGCTGAATTTGTAATTGGTATAAGCGCCAAAGGCAAAACTGGTGCGCGGACTTTCGTAGGCGGAGTTGGTCTGGAAGGAGACATTTCCGCCCAGTTGCACGCCGATCAGCACTTTGGAGGAGGTGACATTTTTCCCGAACAGCGCGGCGATCAGCGCCTGGGATTGGACCTGCAGTGACAATGCCGGCAGGAGCAGCAGGAGGAGTAAACGTTTCATCATAAGGTTTCTTAAAAAATGGTGCCACAAAGGAAACAGAATACCGGATGCCAATCTAATCCTGTGCAGGAGAAGTTGTATTGTTTTTGAAAAATGATACAAGACCAGTTATAAGAAAGAGAGAAGACAGAAGTGAAAGCCAGCAGCCAAAAGCCAAATTATTTGCACTCCCGTTCGCCTACAGTGTTCGTTCTGCGGATTTTTCATAATTTTACATGAAGAAAATCAGCACCGAACGTGACGCAATATGTTTACAGGGTTAGAGACAACTCCATCCTTACGCCGGCATTTAAAAAATTTATCCTATTCCCCTTGGCGGCAAGGTTTCCCAGATGGATCCCTGCCAACATCATCACCATCGTTTCCAACCTCTGCATCTATGCAACCCTGGTCGTATCGGCGGCACTTGAACCCTTTCCCTTGTTGCGTTTTATAACCCTGGCACTGCTTGTTTTAATCTACCTCACCGGCGACCACCTGGATGGTTTGCAGGCCAAACGCACAGGAACCAGCTCCCCGCTCGGCGAATTTGTGGACCATTACATGGATGCATACAACAATATCGTTTACCTGCTGGTCATTTTTTCCGTTTTTCATATCAGCAATCCCTATATTGTTTCGTTTATCTTTTTTGTCAGTTATTCGGCCCATGCCTCCGTGTTTTACGAGCAATACCGAACAGGCTGGCTGGTCTTCGAAAAGATCGGCCCGTTTGAAGCATTCGGTTTGCTGATCCTTGTTTTTCTGCTTTGCTGTATTCCTGGTTTCCGGTTATTTATGCAATATCCGCTGGGAAGGGACGTAAATATGGCCGCAGCATTTTTTCTGATGCTCAGTACCGGCACCCTTTACACCCTGGTCAAAGCGTTGTTCAGGGCAGGGAAAAACGTTTATGGGTTTTATCTTTTCTTGTTCCTTCTTCTCCTTGTCACCCTGGCCGGTTTATCCCTTCCCTTTCGTGCTTCCATAAACCCATGGATCATCGCCCTTTACAGCATTCATTATGTGGGTATGCTGATCAAGAGCCATCTCATCGATGACAAATACAGGATGCCCGATCTTATTGTTCCCTCTTTTCTGTTGCTTTGCATGGTTTTCCCTTCGATCGCTCCCGAATACTCCGATATTATCGTTTTTATTTATCTTGCAGTCCGGTGCCTGATCTCTGCAGCCCATACAGTTTATCTGCTGCACACGCATTGGGTATGGGTAAATCCTGTAGAGGGAACCATTACGAATAAAGATTGATGATATATGAAAAGGAATGTTCTGCTGAATCCGGGTCCGGGAACTACTTCCCAGTCAGTGAAGGAGGCCCTTGTTGTTCCCGATATCTGCCCACGGGAGAGAGAATTCGGCCAGCTGATGGCAGGCATTGCGAAAGACCTTGTGCGCGTGGTACACGGGGGCGATGATTACACAGCGGTTCTGTTTGCCTCAAGCGGAACCGGGGCGCTCGAAGCCGCCATCGCCTCTGCCGTTCCCCGTGATAAAAAACTGCTGGTGGTTGAGAACGGAGCTTACGGCACTCGGATGGCGCAGATTGCCGAAGTCTTAGGCATTGAAACAGTCAGGTACCGGATTCCTTACGGTGACTACCCGAATCTCCATGCAATCGAAGAACTGATCGGACAACACCCGGATTTGAGCCACCTGGCTGCGGTGCATCACGAAACGACTACGGGCATGCTCAACCCCGTTGAAAAAATAGCAGATGTTGCAACCTCCCGGGGCCTGGATACCATCATCGACGCCGTCAGCTCCTTTGCCGGCATCCCCATCGACCTCCACAGCATGAAAGCCACCTTTCTGGTTTCCACCTCAAATAAATGCATCCAGGGAATGCCCGGACTATCTTTCGTTATCTGCAAAAAGGATGCTCTTGCAAAACTCACGCCCGGCAAACGCGGTTTTTATTTTGACCTGCCGGCGCAACACCGGTATTTCGAAGAGCACCTGCAAACCAGATTCACCCCGCCGGTACAGGTCATCTATGCCCTCAGGCAGGCTCTTGACGAGTACTTTACCGAAACAGAAGAGGGGAGGCAACGCAGGTACCGGGATAACTGGAACCTGCTTTACAATGGAATGACCGGGATGGGGTTCCGGCCCCTGCTGAATCCCGCGTACGAATCACATATTCTAACGGCTTTCTGCGAACCCTCCGATCCCGCTTATTCCTTCGAAGCGATGCACAACCATCTCTTATCGAAAGGATATACCATCTATCCCGGGAAAGGTGCCGCAAAAAACACATTCAGGCTTTCCGTGCTGGGAGACCTGCACCGTGCCGACATCACAGGTTTTCTGAACACCCTGCAAAATTGGGTAAGAGATAGAAAAATTGAATTCAGGTATTGATCATAGATAACGGTAATGCGCCATGATCCCCATCGATTTTTTCCCAAAATTTGGCAAAATCCTTTCAACCATTACCCGGGGTGATTACTCGGCAGGTAAAAAGGTAGAGGAGTTTCTTGATCCCGGCAAATACCCTCCGGAGGTTGTTGAGTTTTCGGAAACACTCAACATGATGACGGTAAAACTTGAAGCCAGGGAGGAAGCGCTGAAGAATACCATCGGTGAACTGGAAAAGAAGAACGAAGCATTAAATGAATCCATCAAAAAGCGGGAATTTCTGACCAGCTTTTTCACCGGAGTCCTTCTCCTGATCATCACCTATATCTTCATCCTGTCGCTCATGCAAATGGCTCCGGTGCTCAACAGGTATTCGACCAGGATTGTTGAGTTTTTAGCGGTAGTGTTTGGCGTTTACATCATCAGAAGAAGCAGGATGCCCCTGAGGGACTTCGGATTGACACTCAACGACTGGAGGCGGTCGTTGCTGGATGGTTTACTCTTCTCGATTCCAATCATTGTTATGCTGTTTGCCCTGAAGATATACCTGTTTAAGAACCAGGTTAAAGGGTTTGACGGTGCATTCTTCTGTTATCCGATCAACAGCCTGCCTACCTATTTGTATGTTCCGATCAGCCTGCTGCAGGAGTTTCTGGCAAGGGGAATCATTCAAACAGCCATTTTGATCAGCATCCTTCATAAGCATAAAAATTTTATTGCCGTGATCATGGCCTCCGCCATTTTTGGCTCGGTTCACGCCAACTACTCCTTCATTTTGGCCTTTTCCAGTTTGCTGCTGAGTATCGGCTGGGGTTATTTATATCTGAAAAGGCCCACCATTGTCGGAGTTACCCTTTCCCATTATCTCATCGGAGTGGTAGCCTGGATTCTGGGTTTCTGGGATTATATCACCGGACATCCATTCTGATTTTTGGCCAGATCACTTCCTGTGCTCTTTTCAGATGAACCGGATCATCTATTTCGCACCAGACAAGTTCTTCTGCTTTTCGGATGTATATGGGGAGGGTTCTGGCCGCATCAACCAATGCCTCTTCGTACTCAAGCCGCGGACGTTGGCTGACAGAGGTTTCGAAAAAACGGCACATCTGTTTAAAAAGAGGCATGGATATCTTCGAAATGCCGACCAGTTCGGTATCGGATCCGGAAACGACAGATCGGTCTTTGGAGAGGTTCAGGAGCAATCCTTCCCGGTTGTACCCGATGAAAACTTCGTCGCCCGAAAAAGTAGGGCCACTGGCGAGAACCACATTGGCTCGTTCATCGGCAAGCAGCATCCCGATGGCCGACGGATGATAAAGCAGATCGGATTCGAGCAGCAAAAATGGCCCGTTGATGTCGTATCGCATGTTCCACAAGGTGCACATGCTGCCCGTTTCGGAGTACCTCGCGTTGAACACACAAACTGCACCACACTCTTGTGAAAGGATCTCATACGCCTGGCTTTGATGGCCGGTTCCGATAACGATCCGGTCAATCCCCGTGCGTTTCAACACATTCAGCGAGCGGCCGACCAGGCTCATGCCGCCGATTTCAATGAACCCTTTGGGTTTCCCCGAGAAGGATTCCCCCAGCCGGCTGCCCATCCCGGCAGCAAGGATGACGGCAGTTTCAGGTTTTTTCATCCATAAACTGGATTAGGCGTTCCTTGATCTGATGCGGTTTCAGGGATGGCCGGCCAGGCTCCTTTACCGATCCCGGTGCGATCCTGATGTGAATGAACGTCAGCTTTGGTTCCCGCTGCCATTCCAGGATGGCGTCCATCAATTCATCGGTTGTGCCTGCCGAAACCACTGCGGGATACCCTCCGGCAACAGCCAGAGCCGGAAAATCAATGCCGGGCGAAAGGGTGGACTGACCTCCGGTGGAATCGTGTGAACCATTGTCGAGAACAAGGTGAAGGAGATTCGGTGGATGGTAATACCCTGCCGTAGGGATGGCTGAAAGTCGCATAAGAAGAGCTCCGTCGCCATCAATGGCCATGATTTTTTTCCCCGGACGGCTCATGGCAAGCCCAAGTCCGAGCGAGAGCACACACCCCATCGACCCAACCATGTAAAAATTGTTTGGAGCATCCCCCAGGTCGCAGAGTTCCCTTCCCGTTTTGCCGGTTGCAGCCAGCAGTAACGTGTGGTTATCTTTCATACTGCTGATGCTTTTCAGCGCCTCCCTTCGCGAAGGCAGGCTGCTGCCGGAACCCTTCCGGATCACTGCCGGTTTTTCAACGGGTTGAATCAATTGGTCATTCAGCCTTACCTCGGGGAATGTTCCTTTCCTGACCACGAAGAAAAAAACGCGGTTAGCAATGATGTGCCGGTCGGCTTCCCGCAACTGTGCTTCTGCAATGTTCAGGTCGGCCGAAAGATAGGCCCAGGGGATCTGCATAAGGTCGAGAAGCCCGGTAGTGATTCTGCCCATGAGTTCATGCTGAGGTTCGTCGGGGATACCTGGTTCACCACGAAGGGTGACGAAACCCAGAACCGGTATGCGAAAGATGTTGGTGAGCGAAGTCAGTGGCGAAACAGCATTGGCCAGCCCCGAATTCTGCATCAGCGCCACCGCCTTTTGTCCGCCCAGCGAAGCGCCTGCACAGGCAGCCACGGCTTCGCCTTCATTGGCGGAGATGACGTATGTACATTCATTTATTGCATAATTGATTAACCCTTTCAGAAAAGAACAGGGAATCCCTGAATAAAAGCGGTAGCCCAGCTCCTTCATCCGGTTTCCAAAGGTTTCGGTGTAGGGAAGGGACGCCCCCTCATCTATGTGTACTGCCGGCGTCGCAATGTCTTCGGGCAGAGCTTGATCTCCCAGGGAATTGGCTGGTATGGGGGGCAGGTATTTTTTTTCCGCTTCATAGAGCTCGGCTGTCCCCGTAAGTCGGAGTATCTCGGATATGCCGGCAATAGACTGTTCCACGTGTACCGCCGATGAATCTGCTGCCATCCTGCTGCTTACATCCTGCATCGCCTTTACGGCCCCGCGCAGGTTCTGGTTTGCCCAGATCACCAGGCTGATTCCGGCTTCCCGGAATTTTTCAACAGGGGTGGCATAATATTTTGTAGGAACGATAATCACCGGGTGTCGGCGACCCCATTCTCCCAAAAAAGCCTCGATCTCTGAGAAATCTGTCTTCTTGCTGTGCATCAGAATGGCGTCGGCTCCGGCTACTCTGTAAGCCTCGGCCCGGCGTATCGCCTCATCAAGCCCCATTCCGGCAATCAACGCTTCAACCCTTGCAATAACCACGAAATCGGGATCGGTTTTGGAATCCTGCGCTGCCATAATTCTGCCACAAAATTCCCCGATCTCTGCCAAAGCCTGCTGGCTCCCTCCCATGAAGGAGTTCTTTTTTGGAAATTCTTTGTCTTCGATACACACACCGGCAATGCCCCGCTGCTCCAGTTTTTTTACAAGACGCCTTACATTGTTGAAATTTCCATATCCCGAATCTCCGTCCAGCAAAATGGGAATGCTCGTTGCATCACTCATGAATTCAAGGACATCCAGCACCTGTGTCCACGATGCCTCATTGCAGTCCCGCACCCCCAATGAAGCCGAAATGGATAGTCCGCTGGCCCAGATGCCTTTAAAACCTGCCTCCTGAACAATGCGGGATGAAAGGCCATTATGGGCCTCCATGAGAAAAGATAAAGTATCATTCGATATAAGCTGTTTGAGTAACCTGGACTTTCCCGGCATGGAGATGTTGTTCTTGAGATCAAGAATACGAAAATTTACCTAAAAGTCAAAAGAAAATGTGGCATGACTATTTCATTTGATAGGTTTTATGGTCAATTTTACGCTTCTGGCAGATTTTGTGGGGTGCCTGCTTGCTTGGATATATAGGCACTTGCTGAAATCCCTGTCATTTTCTTGAAAGCAGTATAGAACGTATTCCGGGTCGCAAATCCTGAGAGCAATCCAATGGCCTCCAGGGTGAGCTCTTTGGCCTTTCCTTCCCTGATTAGCTCTTTCGCATGTCTGACACGCCACTCGTTGCGGTAGTCGGTGAAAGGCTGTTGTTTTTCTTCCCTGAAATAATAGGCCAGGTGATGGGCGGGGATGCCGGTGAGTTTGGCCATGTAGGCCAGGTTGCAGTCGTGCTGTAAGTAGGGTTGTAATGTCTCCATACAGTGGTCCAGCTTGTTGGCAATCTGGTTCAGGTATTCATCCTCAAAAGCCGGTTTTTGAGACGCTTCCGAAACCTGTAGCACAGGGGTTTGATGTGGAGACGCCTGGGGCGACGGAACGGGTGTCGGACCAGGGTCAGGAACGGGCTTGGAAACGGAATCGGGGACGGGATCGGAATCGGGACCCAAAGGAGAATCACCGGGGTTGATGGCCGGGATCCGGGGCATGCCATAGAGTATGGACGGAAAGAAGAGGGGAGAGATCAGCAATCCGGTGAGCCCGATACCGGAGAACAATTGAAGCAGGTTCAAGGTAAAAAATACCTGAATGTCACCGAACCGATAGGCGATCGTAATGGCAATCAGATGGCATACAGAGAGGATGAAGAGAAATCCCAGCAGGACAACGAGCCACTGAATCATATACCGTTGCTGGGAAAGAATTCCATCTTTTCCTCGTTTGGCATACCAGGAGATCAGCATCGTCATACACCAGATCGTATAGGCCAAAACAAGAAGGGGGCGGCTGATAAAGAGGATGCCTGCGGGAATGAAATCATATAGCAAGGAGGCATTGATGCATTGTAGGTTTGTGATATTCTCCGACAGCAGGGCGGCATTTTGTGTTTTCTCTGCCCAGGGAAGCAAAAAGTAGGGGATAACGGAAATCAGAAAAATGAGGGCAGGGATGCCATGCAGCATATCCGAAGGCCTCATCCGGGCATTGTCGGTCAACACACCCCGTACATACCAGTAGATCATGGGTCCGATCAGGTAGGCAAGAAAGCCCGGATGTACGAAGAAAAGAGTGATCAACAAGAGGGAGTGGGAGCTTACCAGGACATACTGCATCAACCCATACAGGCTGACCAGAAAAAAGAATCCGCCCAGATAAAGGGAAGAGCGGTACCTTCTGGCGTTAAAGATCACCAGGATGAGAGAGACGATGATGCCGGTGAGCGAAAGAAACAGCAGCATATTGAATAATCCGGAGGATGTTAACTAAGATTCTTCAGATTTTCGATAGCCTCCGGTACGGCTTTGTGAACGAAAGCCACAATGTCGCAGGTTTCAAGGTCGGCACATTCCCCGCAGGTGATATAGCCCTTTTCCGCAGCACACCATTGGATCTTACACTCATGCCAGTGTCCGATCTTTATTCCTTCGACCCGACAGCCGGTACAGTTGATCATATCGGCTGTGATGCCGGGAGCGTTGTATTCGGTGCGCCATTTTTCGGCGGTGGCTTCACGAAGGGCATTGTCATTATTGATTGTGGCGATCCGGGCGTCGCAGGCGCCGCAGTTCAGGCCGCAGCAGGAGATCAGCTTTTCCATGGGTTAGTTTTTTGCAAATATAAATCTTTCCGGAACCCGGTTCAAGGATCATTCAGGTGCTGTTTTTTCGTTGTCGGGCAGATAGTATCCTTCCCGGGAGAGGAGATGGTCAAGATTTGCAACCCCCAGTACCACAATGGCGGTTACCATGGCCGTATGTTCCTGGTACTCCGCGATGCTCTTGTTGAAAAGGTCCCTTTCCGTATGCCATATTTCCATATAGCTGAAGTCATATCCTTTGGGATCACCGGTGTTGAATGTCATTGTGGGAACCCCTTCCACAGCGAAAGGGCCGCTGTCGGTTCCCCAGGCTTTCTCCGGACGTTTCCGGGGTTCCCTCTTTGCGAGGGTGAAAGGGAAATCGGGATTGATCGAATTCAATGGCTCACAAATCTTTTTCATGTCGTCCCACATGGCTTCGGAAACGCTGATCCCGGTGGGAACGGTAGGTCCGCCGTCGCGGTTGAACATGTTGGATATCCGGGCGAGCTTGTCCTGGTTCCGTTTTACCCAGCTTTTCGATCCAAGCAGGCCGAATTCCTCTGCTGCCCACAAGGTGACCAGGATTGTGCGTTTGGGTTTTGCGCCGGCCTTCATGATCAGTCGGGCCGCCTCCATGGCAGGAGTGGCTCCCGATCCGTCATCGACGCCGCCGGTTGCCACATCATAGGAGTCAAGATGACCTCCCATGATGACATATTCGTCCGGATATTTGGTGCCCTGAATGACACCGATTACCGTATAATAGGGAACAGGCCCCATACGGAAATGGTTCCGGATGTCAAATTCAAGGAAAAAATTTTGCCTCTCCTTTGCCATCCTCTCGATGATCTTATATTGATGCTCGTCCAGCCGGATGTCGGGAATCACTGGTAGGGTCTCAAAGGTCATGCTGTCGATGTTTTTACGGTCATACATTACACGGATCGGCACCGTGCTCGACTGGATGATGCCCAGGATGCCGGCTTCGGCCATCTGCCTGTAAAACAGCGCAGGTTCCTCTATGGGACTGAGCAACGCTTTGGCAACCACGGTATCGGGTTTCTCCTTGTTGTATTTCCGGATCTCCGCGTTTTTCTCTTCGATCTCCTTGTTCACTTTGATGATGGAGTCGCGTTTCATCTCCCCGTGCCTGGAATAGTCAACAGCGAATCCGTTATTTTCACCTGAAATCAATACCCATGCCCCCTTTAGCCTTCCTTTCATCCGGTCAAATTCGGCCTGGGTTTTGGGCTCGATAAGCACATGTCCTGTTTGGACTCCTTTGGTGCCAGCCGTAAAGGAAGGCGTGGCGAAATGCAGATGCATGCCATCTCCTCCGATCATGCGGCCAAACCAGGGCCCCCGGTTAAACCCGACCGGTACCTGTCCGGCCGGATCCATGATCACTTCCATGCCCCAATCCCTGAATTTTTGGGCAGCCCATTTGGCCGCCTCTTCGTATGCGGATGAACCTGCAGGTCTCCCGCCAAACCGGTTGCATAAAACATCGAGATGTTCCATGGTCCGGTTATCGGTTTGCCCTATTTCAATGATCTTATCAATGACTTGTTGATCGCGTTGCGCAAAAATTGGAGTGGAAAAACCCATCATCCAAATTAAAAACCCTATAACAGTGGTCAGGAGCTTCATGAAGGGAAGTGTTGGTGAATACCTGAGACAAAAATAGCAGATTCCTGATTATATTCCGGAGAAAAAAATAACTTGTTCCCTGTTCACGGAACCGTCAATAGTTTGTCGGACAAAACCAGGGTTGCCCATCGGTTCCATTGACAAACTTTATGCCCCGACCGAATAGAGTTGTTTGAAGCAGACTTTTATTTTAATGAGATTGATTTGGCCGATGATGTTTTTTATACTTTTACAGGAGGTGATTGTAGTCAAACACATCCAGATTTTTTTTGTATCATTGCACTTTTATTTAGATATGTAGGTATGACGTCTACAACTATTCGAATCAGGAAAGGTCTCGACATCCGGCTTCTCGGTGAAGCCCGGCAAAAAACAAGTGAGATCAATCCCCGGACATTTGCTTCCAAACCCATTGATTTTCCAGAGGTTTTCCCCCGACTGACCGTTCAGGAAGGCGACCGGGTATTGGCCGGAAGCCCGCTTTACCACGACAAGAACCGCGAGCAGGTGCTCTTCACTTCTCCGGTCAGTGGAACCGTAAAAGAGATCAGAAGAGGGGAGAAAAGGCGGTTATTGGAGGTGATTGTCGAATCCGACGGGGAGAACCAGGGGGTGGATTTCGGAAAAGCCGATCCTGCGCTCCTTTCCCGTGAGGAGATTATCGATAAGATTCTGAAAAGCGGCATCTGGCCGGTCTTGCGCCAGCGTCCCTTCAACATCATAGCCAATCCCGCCGAAACGCCGAAAACCATTGTGATCCCGGCATTCGATACCGCCCCCCTGGCCCCCGATTTCAACTTCATAGTTACCGGGGAGGCAAAGGCATTTCAGACAGGCATTACAGCATTGGCAAAACTCACTTCCGGAAAGGTTCATTTGAATGTTACCTCCCAACCGGAACCATCGCCGGTATTCCTTGATGCCCGCGGCGTTCATCTCAACCGATTTTCAGGGCCTCATCCCGCCGGAAATGTCAGTGCCCAGATTGCCCGTCTTGATCCGGTCAACAAGGGAGAGGTGATTTGGTACCTTCGCCCGCAGGAGGTGCTGACGATCGGACGGTTTTTCCTCACCGGAACCTATGATTCCAACCGGACCTTCGCCCTGACGGGGCCGATGGTCAAAGAGCCGGCTTATTTTAAAACGCGATCAGGAGCTTGTATCCACGATATGATTGATCACCGGATCACAACGGGAAATCCCCGGTTTATATCAGGAAACGTATTGACAGGGAACAAAATAGAGGCCAACGGCTATGCAGGCTTCTACGATAACCAGGTCACCGTTATCCCGGAAGGCAACCACTCCGAATTTCTGGGATGGGCCATGCCGGGATGGAACAAATTCAGCTTTTACAGACAGTTCTTCTCCTTTTTGTTTCCCCAAAAAAAATATTCCTTAGACACCAACCTGCATGGCGGCCACCGCTCCTTTGTGATTACCGGGAAATACGAAAAGGTGTTTCCCTTTGACATCTATCCGATGCAACTGCTTAAAGCCATCCTGGCCGAAGACATTGACCTGATGGAAAACCTTGGCATCTATGAAATTGATGCTGAGGATTTTGCCCTGATCGAATTCATCGATACCTCCAAAACAGATATCCAGGCGCTGGTCCGGCAAGGACTGGATCTGGTACGGAAAGAAACCACCTGATCATACCCTGCAAACCATACCACTTCATGAAAGGATTGAGACGTTTTTTAGACAAGATCAAACCGCAGTTTGAAAAGGGAGGGAGATTTGCCAGGCTTCACGCTACCTTTGATGCCTTTGAAACCTTCCTCTTTGTGCCCGACAAGGTCACCCTGTCGGGCAGCCATATCCGCGATGCAGTGGATATGAAACGGACCATGAGCATGGTGGTGCTGGCCATGATGCCGCCGTTGCTCTTTGGCATGTGGAACGTGGGATACCAGCATTTCCTGTCGAGCGGGATCGATTCTACCCTGTGGCAGAATTTCTGGTTCGGATTCCTGCAGGTCCTTCCCATCATCATCGTTTCGTACGTGACCGGACTGGCCATCGAATTTGCTTTTGCCCAGTCGCGCGGCCACGAGGTCAACGAAGGCTTTCTTGTGACAGGTATGCTTATCCCGCTAATCATGCCGCCCGGTATTCCCCTGTGGATGGTCGCCCTTTCGACCGCTTTTGCCGTGGTTTTTGCCAAAGAGGTTTTCGGCGGTACCGGGATGAACATCCTCAACCCCGCCCTCACGGCCCGTGCTTTTCTCTTCTTTGCTTACCCGAAGGAGATTTCGGGCGACAAAGTCTGGATTGTGGACAAGCCCGATGCATTTTCCGGGGCTACTCCGCTGGGAGATGCACTGATTGGAAAAGTAGATAAGATTCCCTCCCCGATGGATATGTTCCTGGGATTTATTCCTGGCTCCATTGGCGAAACCTCTACCCTGGCCATTCTCATCGGCGCACTGATCCTGTTGGCGACAGGGGTGGCAAGCTGGCGCATCATGGTCTCGGTGGTGGCCGGCGGACTCTTCATGGGCTGGATCTTCAATTTGGTTGGTATGAATGCCTATATGGAGATTCCCCCCTGGGAGCATCTGGTCATGGGAGGGTTTGCCTTCGGAACCGTTTATATGGCTACCGACCCGGTAACCGCAGCTCAGACACTCAAGGGACAATACATTTACGGGTTTCTCATTGGCTTCTTTGCCATTCTTGCCCGGGTCTTCAACCCGGCCTACCCCGAAGGCATGATGCTGGCCATTCTGTTTATGAACGTGTTCGCCCCGCTGATCGACCATTATGTGATCCATGCAAACATTGGGAAGCGAAAGAAAAGATGGCAGAAAGCCCATGTAAACGGATAAATTGACAATGAAAAACGTGCGAATCCATGTTTAGTAACCGATACATATTTATTTACTCGACGGTCATGGTGATCATCGTAGCCGTAGTGCTGTCGCTGACCTCCCTGCTGCTCCAGCCCCGGCAGCAGAAAAACCTGACCACCGCCAAGATACAGGCGATCCTGGCCGCGATGAACATCGAAGCAACCTTTGAGGATGCCGAACAACGCTATGATCAATATATCAAATCGGAAGTAGCGATCAACGAAAAGGGGCAGGTGGTCAGCCGTTACAGCAACGGAGTCCTTGAACTTGGCGACATCAGGCCGTTTGCGATCGACCTGAAAAAAGAGCAGTACAATAAGAAAAGCGGGAAACCCTATCTGAGTCCTTTCTACATAGCCGAAGTGAATGGAGATACCTTGTTTATTGTTCCGTTGCGGGGAGCTGGGCTCTGGGGCCCGCTCTATGGCAACATCGCCTTTGCATCCGACTTTAATCACATCGTGGGGGCCAGCTTCTCTCACGACAAGGAGACACCGGGCCTGGGAGCCGAAATCTCTACCCGGGAGTTCTCCGGTCAGTTCATCGGCAAGAGCATACTGGATGACGCGGGCCGGTTTGTTTCGGTAAAAGTTGTAAAAGGAGGTGTTTCCATATTGCCAACGGCTGAACAGGTCCACGGGGTGGATGCCATTTCGGGAGGAACCATCACCAGCAACGGCGTAAGCGATATGCTCAGGGACTGCCTGGAAAGTTATATGACCTACATTCAACAAAACCATCAAACGTATGAGCACAGATAAAGGGGAAAAAGACCCCATGTTCTCACTGAAAAACCGAAAGCTGATCACGGCTCCGCTTAACCGCGACAATCCCATCACCGTTCAGGTGCTGGGAATCTGTTCTGCGCTGGCCGTGACCGCCAAACTGGAACCGGCCGTGGTAATGGCACTATCCGTAACATTTGTCACCGGGGTGGGCAATATGGTTATTTCCATGATGAGAAAAACCATCCCTCCGCGCATCCGCATCATCGTTCAGCTGGTGGTAATTGCCACGTTGGTGATCCTGGTCGACGAATTTCTAAAGGCCTTCTCGTATGATGTGAGCAGACAGTTGTCGGTGTTCGTCGGACTGATCATCACCAATTGCATCATCATGGGCAGGTTTGAAGCGTTTGGCATGGCCAACAAGCCCTGGCCTTCTTTCCTCGACGGGATTGGGAACGGATTGGGTTACGGCTTGATACTGATCGTGGTAGCCTTTTTCAGGGAACTTCTCGGATCGGGAACCATCTGGGGCTATCCGGTACTGCAGAAGATCGGGCTGTACCAGATCGGGTACGACAATAATGGCATGATGATTCTTCCTCCGATGGCCCTGATCATGATTGGGGTCATCATCTGGGTGCAGCGGGTCCGTGTCAGGGAGCTAATTGAAAAGTAAAACGAATTTGAATCTTTCGGCATATGCAAGAGATAATCAGTATATTCGTCAAGTCCATCTTCATCGACAACATGATCTTTGCCTATTTTCTGGGCATGTGTTCCTATCTGGCCGTGTCGAAAACCGTGAAGACATCCATGGGATTGGGCATCGCCGTGATCTTTGTTCTGGGGATCACCGTACCGGTTAATTATCTGATCAACGAATACCTGCTTGGACCGGGATCCTTGAAATGGTTGGGTGCGGAATTCAGCGATGTCAACTTAGGATTCCTCTCGTTCATCGTTTTCATCGCCGTGATTGCCTCCATGGTTCAACTGGTAGAGATGGTGATTGAGAAATTCTCCCCGGCGCTTTATAACTCGCTTGGCATCTTCCTTCCGCTGATCGCCGTTAACTGTGCCATCCTCGGAGGATCCCTGTTTATGCAGGAGCGGGAGTACCAATCGCTCGCACAGGCAACGGCCTTCGGTTTGGGGTCGGGAGTAGGCTGGCTGCTGGCCATTGTGGCCATCGCCGCCATCCGGGAGAAGATCCGTTATTCCAACGTGCCTGCTCCCCTTCGGGGGCTTGGCATCACCTTTATCATCACGGGTTTGATGGGAATGGCCTTTATGATGTTTCTGGGAATAAAAATTTAATCTGATCAAATATTCGACTATGTTATTGCAAATCAGTATCGGAGTCACCGTATTATCAAGTGTGGCCGTCTTTCTGTCCGTACTGCTTTTTCTGGTCGGCATCCTGCTGTACGCCCGGAAAAAACTGACGCCACCAGGAAAGGTCAGGCTGGTCCTGAACGGAGAGAAAGAGCTGGAGGTAAATCCGGGATCGACCCTGCTGACCACTCTGGCCCTCCATGACATATTTCTTCCTTCTGCCTGTGGTGGGGGAGGAACCTGTGCCATGTGCAAGTGTCAGGTTACCTCGGGCGGGGGAAGCATTCTTCCTACGGAGGTGGGCCATTTCACCCGGCGTGAACAGCAGAACTACTGGAGATTGGGTTGTCAGGTGAAGGTACGGGAAGACATGCAGGTCAACATTCCCCCTGAAGTCTTCGGAATCCGGAAGTGGGAGTGTGAAGTGGTTTCCAACCGGAACGTGGCAACCTATATCAAAGAGTTCGTGGTAAAGTTGCCTGAGGGCGAGCGGCTCGACTTCCGTTCCGGAGGATATATCCAGATCGACGTGCCCAAATGCGAGGTGCATTATAAGGATATCGAAGTGGCATCAGCGTACCGGGGAGATTGGGACAAATTCAAGATGTGGGACCTGAAGATGAAGAACCCCGAACCCGTTTTCCGTGCCTATTCCATGGCCAACTATCCGGCCGAAGGGAACATCATCATGCTCAACATCCGCATTGCCACTCCCCCCTGGGATGCAAAATCCAACGCCTTCCTGAAGGTAAATCCCGGCGTTTGTTCTTCTTATGTCTTCTCCCGGAAGCCGGGCGACAAAATCGTGGTTTCCGGCCCTTACGGCGAATTTTTTATCAAAGAAACCAATCGCGAGATGATGTTTATCGGCGGTGGGGCCGGGATGGCCCCGATGCGTTCGCATATCTTTGACCTCTTCAAAACAAAACATACCAACCGTAAAGCTTCGTTCTGGTACGGTGGCCGGTCGCTTCGTGAACTCTTCTATGTGGATGAATTTGAACAGATCGAAAAGGAGAATCCCAACTTCACTTTCCATGTAGCCCTGTCGGAACCGCTACCGGGCGATAACTGGAAAGGACCGGTTGGCTTCATCCATAAGGTGATCATCGACCAGTACCTCAGCAAACACCCGGAACCCGAGGAAATTGAATATTACCTCTGCGGCCCTCCGATGATGAACGCAGCCGTGCTGAAGATGCTCGATGACTATGGGGTGCCGAAAGAGATGATCGCCTTCGACGATTTCGGGATCTGAGAAAGGCTTATTGTTTGTTTTCGCAGGAGCTTCCTCCGTCGCCATGACCGCAGGTGCATCCGAGACGTTCTCCCGTAGCGGGATCAACGGTAGAGCAGGACTTTTTGAATTCTCCGTCTTTTTTTACAAACAATTTGATTGCGATGGCGGCTATGGCCAAGCCAATCAGTACGACCGACAGGATCACGACTTTCAACATGGGCAAAACAATAATGAACGTGTGGCAAAAGTACCCATTTTTTTTGTATCATTGCCGCTTGTTCTGAATTGAATCAAATGGGAGGCGGGCCCAAACAGGTGGAAACCATAGGCGTGCGGGCAGCCCTCTACACCGATCCGGATTCGCTCAATCCCTCCTGGACGTTCGACCTCTCCGGGAACCTCAAAAACGGTATTGATGCACTGATCTACAACTTCACCCGAAAAACCGCCAAAGCACTGGTGAAGCAGAAAACACTCTGAACAAGCGGTCTTAACCGGTATAAATCCATTTTTTGGGTTATACATAGCGTTTGCAGCGATTACCGGAGCAATCACAGGAAATACACGTATAATCAGGAAAGTTTAATATTTTTACCGGAAAATTCATTTCGGATACCTTATGGCTACCGTACTTGACCTGTTCAGGAAACAAGTGGTTGAAGTTCCTAATAAACAGGCTCTTTCAGCGCCTGATGGTTCCCTGGCCTATCGTGAACTGGATAAACTGTCCGATCGGCTGGCCAACGAACTCATCCGGCTTGAACTTGGCCCGGAACCGGTGATTGGCATTCTTGCCGACTCCTCGCTGCTGATGATCACCGCAGTTTTGGGAGCGTTGAAATCCGGGGGCTGTTATCTTCCGCTCGACCCATCATCACCCGCCGAAAGGTTACAGTATATCATCCGGGATGCAGGGCTTAAGGCCATTGTGACTACCGCCGGACACGCCGCAAAAATTACCGACCCGGATGTTACATTGATTTATTTTGATACCACAGAAAAAACTGTGAACCCCGTTTCGATCCCGGTAGAACCACCCGGGGCCACTCCGGGCCAACTGGCCTATGTTATTTACACTTCGGGCTCCACAGGCCAACCCAAAGGGGCAATGGTCGGTCACCAGGCGTTGATGACGATGCTGGAAGGGTACCGGGAGATGGTTTTTCCCGACCGGGACATGAAGCTCCTTTCAGTAGCGCCATTTTCTTTTGATGTTTCGGTACTGGAGATATTTATTTCGTTATGTTTCGGCGGGACCTTGTTTCTGTCCCCTCCGGGGAGCCTGGTCGAACTCAATAAAACCATCGATTTCATTGTGGCAAATGAAATCAACGCATTGTACCTTCCGCCCGTCGCGCTCCAACCTTTTGTTCGGCTAATCGAAAGCGGGCGGAATTTACTACAGCTCCGATGGCTCCTTGTGGGGGTTGAACCCATTCGCCAGGGATTGTTGGCCGCGATCATGAAGGGCATACCCGGTCTTATCATCATCAATGCCTACGGGCCTACAGAAACAACGGTCATTGCAACGGCCCACCGTTTTACCGGCACTGCAAGTCCGGACAGAAGGACGCCCATCGGAAGGCCACTGAAAGGTTATACCGTGATCCTGGTCAGCGATGAATTCAAACCGGTCAAGGAAGGGGAGGAGGGCCAGATCCTGATTGCCGGCGATGGCCTGGCACGGGGGTATCTTCATAAGCCAGCCCTTACCGATACCTTCTTCAGAACACTGCCCATCGGCGATCAACCACCACGTCGGTATTATCTCACAGGCGATTACGGAATATACCTTGAAAATGGGGAGATCGAATTTATAGGACGAAAAGATGACCAGGTTAAGGTTCGGGGATACCGGATTGAGACAGGCGAAATCGAAGCAGCCTTGCTCCGGCACCCCTTCATCGAAAATGTAGCCATAATTCCGGTCAGGAAAGAAACGGAGGAAAAAATCCTGGTTTGTTTCTATACTTCCCGAAACCACCAGCCCATCGAAAATATCAGGGAATTTTTATCAACCATCCTGCCCGATTATATGTTGCCATCCTCCTTTGTGCACTTAGAAAACATACCCAATACAGTACGCGGAAAAGTGGACAAGCGCTTGCTGGAACAACATTATTTTTCGGAAGTGCTTCCTGAAAAGGAAAAGGACTTGGATGATACAATCGCCGGTAAACTGACCCGAATTTACAAAGAGGTGCTCCATGTTGCCTCCCTTCCCTCAAACCGCTCCCTGATTGATCTGGGCGGGGATTCTATTTCAGCAATGATTCTTTTGGTAAGGATTGAAGAAGAAATGGGCTGCCGGATCCCCCTCGAACTTTTTACCCGGAATTCCTCTGTTGATCAACTCTCCCAAGTAGTCGCAAATTTCGAATCCGGGTTTCAAAAAAATTTACCAGACCTGGAGGGGGAGGCAACAAACGGTACCCCCATCCCATTGTCGGTCTCCCAGCAGGAACTCTGGGTGCTTCATGAACTGGACCAAACCGGGATCAGGTACAACATCGTGACCCGGATCCGGGTTACAGGAAAAGTCGATGCCCAACGGTTGATAGGTGCGGTGACGAAAACATTTGGTTTGTATGATATCTTTTCCATGGCCATGGTGACCACGGAACAGGGTATTGTAATGCAACCCATGGGTAATCTTAATCCTGCCATTGTGGTCACCGACCTGAGGGGGTTAAGCGGAAATGAACAAAAGGAAAGCATTTCCGATATCGAAAGCCAGGCTGGAAGGAGCCCTTTCAGGTTGTCGGAACCTCCCTTGTTCCGGATCGATCTTGTTTTGGTTGAGGAGGCTATCTCCTTTTTGTACCTGACCGTACACCACCTGATCTTCGACGGCTGGTCGCTGGGGATTCTCATGCGAAACATCCTGGATTTTCTGGGGGAAATACCCGTTTCACCCCTTGACCCGGGGCAGATTCCCGGATATCCGGATTATGCCCGCTGGAGCCGGTCAATGATGGACCAGGGACGGTGGAACGGCCAGCTTGCATTCTGGAAAGAGAAATTGAAAAACATTCCCCCTCCCTTGATGCTCAACAGGTCAAAGAACCTTTCGGGGACGAAAGAAAAAGGCAGCCGTTATTATTGGGAAATTCCTGAAAGATTGACTTCGGATCTCCGGAATTTTTCCAAAAACAATGGGCTTACCAGGTTTTCGGTACTGCTTTCAACTTATGGACTGCTGTTGTATCTTTTAACCCGGCGCGAAAACATCATGATTGGGACTGCCTACGCCAACCGTACCCTGCCGAAATACCAAAAGATACCTGGTTATTTCATCAACATGCTGGCCATGATCGTGACTCCCGACCCGGATATCCGTGCAGTGGAGTATCTGCGGGCGACGGGATCTTTTGCAAATGACGCTTTTTCCAATGCCCAGTTTCCTTTTGGCGCCCTGGTCAAGGAGTTGAAATTTGTCAACGAAAACGACCAACCCGCTTTTTTCGAAGTCATGTTCATCATGCAGAACTGGCTGGAGGAAAGTTACACTTCCCATGGGATAAGGTTGGAACAGCAAGAGATAGGAAACCACACTACCAAAACAGACCTTCTTTTCAATGTCACCGAAACCGGAAAAATCTGTGAGTGCTGGTTCGAATATCCCCAGGCGTTATTTACCGCCCGCGAGATGGAAAGAATGGCCACGGTTTTTACAGACCTGCTGGCCGGGATCATCAGCAATCCGGAAAAACCATTGAGGGAGATTTCCGGCCATGAGGCGCTTGTCCCCGTGGCCCATTTTATTGGGGCCGGGACCCTGTTGATATCCTGTTGCGATCATCTTTTAAACAATGGCTGGTTGGTAGCTTCGGTGATCACCAGTGACGATGTTACTGAGAACTATTGTAGAAAATCAAAAATACCGGTATTGCCCCTGTCCCGTGGTTTTGAAAGGCTCCGGCAGGAACAGCAGAGGTGTTGTCTGTTCAGCGTCAACAACGATACAATCATCCCTGGTAGCATTACCGGAAACCCCTGGCTTACTGCAATCAATTATCACAATTCGCTTTTGCCCGCAAATGCCGGGCTACATGCGGCCCATTGGGCTTTGGTGAACCAGGCGAAGGTTCATGGTATCTCCTGGCACCGGGTTACGGGAACAATCGATGCCGGGGATCTCTATTTTCAGAAGGCATTTCCTGTGGAAGCGGATGAAACTGCCGAGTCACTGAACCTCCGTTGTTATGAGGAAGCGTTTAACGGCTTTTGCCGGACGATTTTAGAAATTGGCCGGGGAGAAGCTTTACCAATACCACAGGAGTTAACCGGTAGGAGTTACCATGGTTTGGGCGATCGTCCGGAAATAGCTTGTTTGGTTGATTTTACAAATCCGGCCGATGATCTGGCGGCATGGACAAACGCTATGTCGTGTCCCAATACGGTCAATGAATTTGGATTGCCACGGCTTCAGTTTGGGGAGCGTTGGTACCTTCTCCCGTTCATTACAAAGGAGGAGGGTTTTTCAGAAGCAGATCCAGGCACTGTGATGGGTATTTATCCCGGGAAACTGGTCGTGGCTACCGGGGCCGGAACGGTTTCGGTTCACAGGATACTGGATAAATACGGGCGCTCCCTATCATTGGACGCATGGTGCAGCAGCCACAACATTACAACAGGGACTAAGCTGCCGGTTAGGAAGGTCGGTGAAAAAGAACCGATCGGACTTTTAAACCGGAAACTGATCCGGAATGAACCCTTCTGGGCGGGTAGGCTCAGGGAGCATCGGCCTTTGAGGTTGCCTTTTGTTGATCCTTGCAAAAATCCGGGAGAAAACCAGGGGCATGACCAATTTTTCGTCCCGTTCGACGAATTCAAGGTCTTCAAAACGATTTCAAAAGGGGGACGCCAGGATCTTGAACAAACCATCCTGGCCTTGGTTTTATTGTTTGTTTCGAAGCTGGTAAATCAATATGAATTTGAGATCCCCTATGGTTTAAAACCATCCAACCTGCTTCCAGGGTCGTTTTTCATCCCGCTGAGGGTCAAAATCGATCCGGACCAAACAGGGTTTGCAGCCATTGCTTCCGTTATGTCCCAGATAGAAGATCAGGCACAAAAAGGAACGTTTTTTGCCGATCTGTTTTACAGGTATCCTGCCATTGCCCGGAAACCTGCCGAAGAACATTTTTTCAGCAATCAGTTTTTTCTATCTGAGGAGGGGCCGGGGGACGAACTCAAGGGTTTCAACGATCCCTATGTTGGTTTTTTCCTCAACCGGGCTGAAACGTGCATAGAGATCAGGTGTTCAGGAAGCTTTCCTTTCCGGGAACCCGCAGAATTTTTGGCTAACCGCTTGGTCCGGTTTACAAAAACAATTTTAGGAAAGGATGTAAAACTAAGGACAACGAGCCTGGTAACCGAAGCGGAGTTAACAATAATTACCCGCGAATTGAACAACCCTGCTGATCTTTCGGATTCCCCTACCGGGTTTTTAACGATGTTTGGCGAGAATGCCCGGGACCATCCGGAACAACCTGCCATCAGGTACAATCAGCAGATCATCACCTACCGGCAGCTTGATTTCGCCTCCGGGGCCATTGCCACGATGCTGTTGGACGGAGGTTTTTCTTCTGGCGACCTGGCCGGGGTTTTGCTCGATCGCTCGCCCATGCTCATTGCAGCGATGGTCGGGGTTTTAAAGGCAGGAGGGGCTTTTCTCCCGATGGATCCGGAATTTCCGGGGGAAAGGATGGACCAGATATCGAAGGCTGCCAGGCTAAGGTGGATAATAACCGCAACGGGCCATCGTGATTCTGTCCCCGGTACGATAACCCATGTTCTGGTCCCGGACGGAAAATTATTCGATGATCATGGGCAATCCAACCGGGCTGCATTGGCAGAACCAGATAGCAACGCCCCCGCTTACGTGATTTTCACCTCCGGAACTACCGGCGCTCCCAAGGGCGTTCTCATCAGCCATAAAGCCCTGGCTTATTTTATCCGGTCGGCGGTAAACCATTATGGTTTTACCTCTGGCGACAGGGTCCTTCAGTTCGCATCCATTGCTTTCGACACCTCTATTGAAGAGATATTTCCGGCATTAAGTTGTGGGGCCTGCGTGGTCCTGAGGCTCCCGGAGATGATTGGATCTGCGGGATATTTTCTTCAAATGACCAGCCTTTGGGATATAACGGTGCTTGATCTTCCTACGGCATATTGGCATCAGTTGATCCGGAACATGCATGAGGGACGGCTCACTTTTCCTTCCTGCCTGAGACTGGTTATTATCGGAGGGGAGAAAGCAAGTCCGGAAATTGTTAAGCTATGGGGGGAAGTAACGGGGGGATTCCCTGAATTGATCAATACTTACGGGCCAACTGAGACTACGGTTGTGTCCACTCTTTACAAATATGATATTTCCGTCTGTATGGACGATATCCCCATTGGAAAACCGATGGAAAGTGTCAGGGTTTGGGTTTCCGATACCGATCTCAACCCTGTTTTGCCTTATCTTCCGGGTGAGTTATTGATTGGGGGGCCCCAGGTGTCAACCGGATTTTTAGGAGAGGAGGACCGTTATGCACGGAGTTTTATCCGGTTGGAAAATTCTCCTTACCCCAACCTGCTTTTTTTCAGGTCGGGCGACAAGGTATGTTATGATGAAAACGGTTTGTTGTACCACTTAGGGAGAAACGACCAGCAGGTTAAGATTCGTGGGTTCAGGGTAAATCCCTTTGAAATTGACCGGTTGCTGTTACAGCTTGACGGAATTACCGGTTCGGTCACGGTGCCTTACGGAGAGGAAGATAAAAAGAAACTGGCCTGTTATTATACCCGGAAGAAAGCGTTTCATCTTACGGTGAACCAGGCCAGGGGCTTTTTAGCTTCACGGCTGCCTGAATACATGCGCCCATCGTACCTTGCCGAAGTGGATGCTTTTCCTATGACGGTAAGCCGGAAAATTGATTATAGGGCACTTCCTTCCCCGGTGGAAGATGTTCAACAGAAAACAAATTGGGTATCGGAAAGTGAAACCGAAAAGCGGCTTGTTGAACTATTCAGGACTGTTTTGCCTGGGGTTGAAATAGATCCGGGCAGTAATTTTTTTTCCCTGGGGGGCGATTCGCTGGATGCGGTTAATCTCCTGTCGGGGATATCGAGGGAATTTGGTTACGATCTTCCCTTGCGACGCTTTTATGAACTTGCCGATTTGAGGGCTGTTGCGGCCGAGTTGGAATCAAAACGGTTGCTTTCGGGGCATTCCGGCGGTTCTGTATCCGGGTTTCATCCCATGGGCCAGCGTTATATCAGCCTATTGAAAACCGGAGGTTCCCAAACGCCGCTTTTTGTTGTTTATGGCGACCGGGCCAACCATTTTCTGCCCGATTTTATTGGTCATGACAGGCCCCTGTTCACTTTGCTGCCGCAGGGATCGGATGGGGAAGCCATTGCCAGTGAAACCGTTGAAGCCACGGCTGCCCTATATCTTAATGAGATTGCAGCCTTGTTCCCGGGAAAGCCGTTCCATCTTGCCGGTTTCTCTTTCGGGGGCCTGATCGCATTGGAAATGGCGCTCCAGTTGCGGGATGCCGGAAAGGAGATAGGGAGGGTTACGGTGATCGATACGGCAGCCCCGCACCTTTTCAGAAGTATTGTCCACAAGGTTTCCTGGCGAAAAAAAATGGAAGGGTGGATGGAGTGGCTGGTCACCAAAGCTTGCCTGAAGACCGGAAAGGCCATTCCTCCGCAGTACCGGAATTATTACGTACTGCGTTCTTTCCGCAGGGCAGCATACCGGTACAGCCCAAGGGAACCGCTCCCCCCGTTTTATTTCACAATAATCCGGTCCGCCCGGAGCGTAACGAACGAACCAGATCTGGGCTGGTCCCGGTGGAAAGGGTTTGTGCCCGAAATTACCGTTATCGATGGCGATCACTTTTCCATCGTCAGAAACCGGGAACTTGTACAACAATATGCCGGTTTGCTGATTGAATAAGAAAAATGACGAACGTTAACACAAAATCCTCTATGGGAGCAATTTTGTTAATTTGCCGAAGCCTTTCTTTCAGATGTAATTTTTTCCTGTAAAATTCGTTAGTTTTTCTCCGGGAAGGTTGTGATCTTAAAAACCTTCTTCCGGATCTGGCATTGGATGTTAACCATGTTGATTTACCTAAACTGAATTTTATGACAGAGAGATACTTGGTGACCGGTGCATCCGGTTACATTGCCTCATGGATTGTTAAGTACCTTCTTGGACAGGGAAAGCGTGTCCATGGAACGGTAAGAAGTTTAACCGATGCACAAAAGATTGGCCATCTGCTCGAACTAAAAAAGCAATATCCGGAACAATTCACCCTGTTTGAGGCCGATTTGTTCAGGAAGGAGAGTTTCCGTAAGGCGATGGAAGGTTGTACCGCAGTCCTGCATACCGCTTCCCCTTTTTTCATTACCAAGATCAAGGATCCGCAAAAGGAGTTGATCGCCCCTGCCCTGGAAGGCACCCGCAACGTCCTGACATTGGCCGGCGAATTTCCACAGATCCGACGGGTTGTGGTTACCAGCAGCGTAGCGGCGATATATGGCGATGCCGTTGACATTTACAGGGCAAAGAAAAACAGGTTTGATGAAACTATGTGGAATACCACCAGCAGTGCCCGGTATAATCCCTATTCGTATTCAAAAACGTTGGCTGAAAAAGAGGCCTGGAAGATTGCAGAAGGACAGCGCCAATGGACGTTGGTTACCATTAACCCGGGATTTGTGATGGGGCCTTCTTTAGCAAAAAGGGTTGATTCGACCAGTATCAACACCATGCGGTCATTGATCAACGGCACCTACCGAAGCGGAGCGCCCGATCTCTGGTTTGGTTTGGTGGATGTAAGGGATGTGGCCATGGCGCATATTCTGGCAGCAACCCGGGAGGAGGCTTCAGGCCGTTACCTTTGCGTGGGGCATGGCGCTTCGATCCTGGACATGGCAAGGATACTCAGGGAACATTTCCCAAAACGGCCCATACCCAGGTCAACCGTACCGAAAGTCCTGTTATACCTGTTAGGTCCATTCATGGGGTTTTCGTGGAAATTTTTGAACCTCAATTACGGAATTGAATTTAGTTTCGACAATGCCAGAAGCCTCAACCTTGGCGTTACGTACCATCCGCTAAAGGATACCCTTGTTGAACACGCCGAACAGTTGATCAGGGACAGGTTGGTTTAAGGGATGGAACCGGCTGGCCGCAGGGTGTATTACTCAGGTTTTACCCAAATAATTTTCCATTCTCTGCCGTAAAGGGTGTAGGTTTTCCAATAGGTTTTTTTAACGACTTTTATATTTGTTCCGGTTTGATAATAGGAATAATAGGTTTCCCCGGATTGCACTGCGTCGATCAACGTCGCTGCTGCAATCAGTTCCGGAAATGGCTGGTAGAGGGTATCGGTTAAAACATTGCGGCCAATCTCCAGCGTATCCTGGTCAAAAAGGACAACGCCCCCTTTTTCCATGACCCACATTTCAAATGGCTGATTGGCGACCAGCGGGTCGATGATCCTTTTCAACAGTGTTTGCGGACGAAACAGTGCTGTAATCCCCCCTTGCAGGGTTCCCTGGTCCAGGATGGGATGCATATCGACAACGGAATAAAAGTCTTCAACGGCATAAAACAATTTGCTGAGCGCCGGTTTTTTTGTTGTAAAACATTGGATTACATGATTTTGTGTGCTGATATCAGAACCTTGTATGTAATGATAAACAGCTGGTTCCACAACCTGCATGATTCCCTGTGGGGTGACATAGGAAAATTCAAGGATGAAAGAGGAACGGTTAAACAATCCAAGCATATTGTCGCGGACAACCGTAGTATCGGCTACAAACGGTGCCAGGGAAGCAGCGGTGGCGTTCATATCCGTATTCAGGGTATCGAAAGAGCTACTGAGGCTGGCAATAACCAGATCGGGTTCGGGAGGAAAGTAAACTTCAGGGTCGTTGGTTTTGTTACAGGAAGCAAAACCAAGCGTTACGATCAGGGCAAGGGCGATATGGATTGTTTTCATGATTCTGGAAAGTTTATTAGTTATACCGGTTCGGAATAGGTTTGCAAGTGTTGAGCTTTTGTCCCATTTGTATATGGATGCCGTGGATTTCCGGGCAATTCTTTATTTAGCCAAACAAAGATAAGAAATATAATTGGTTTCCGGTCCCCATTCGCCGGTATCCGGATAAATCTAATAAAACAATAAATTATATCCAACAACAAGACATAGTAAATTCGGATAGCGTTTGAAGAAAAACGGTTCTGTGGAAAGAGATGGGTTTTCTTCCATTCCGATTGGGTTCATGACCATCGATGGGGCGTTTGCTCCGCAAAGACCCGGTTTGTCTAGTTGCGGGTACAATTACCGGTAAAGGCACAGGTATGCCGCATCCGCAGCGATCCGGAGCCTGAACTTCCGGTCTTTCTCCACAACGAAGGTGTCGAATGGTTTGTACGCTTTCCATTCCGTCTCACCGGGGAGCTGAACGGCCATTGTGCCGGACACAACGGTCATGTATTCCACGGTTGAGGTTCCGAATTCATATTCGCCGGGCGCCATTACGCCCAAAGTTGCCGGACCATCGACGGCATCGAAGGCAATCGATTTCACGTTGCCGTTGAAATATTCATTTGTTTTAAACATAACGTATCGGTTTATCTTCCAAAATTACTCAATTTCCACATAGGTTGTGGGCCCGTGAACATGGTCGTAGAGATAATCGGTCAGCGTTTTCGGCGCTCCTGCATGAAACGAATAGATCCGTTCAATGATTGCTCCCGGAATGGTATCGGAAATGGTTGCCTCCAGGTCCAACCATTCATCTTGCATCATCTTAAGGGCTGATGCGGCAGTAAAACTTTTGGTATTGCTGGCAAACCTGAACCAGGTATCGGCCGTAATGGGTTGATACCCTTGTCCGGCCGAACTGGAAAACCAGGACCCGCCAGGCGTTTGAATGAACACATTAAGCGTGGGGACGGGGCTGCCGATCTTTGTTTCAACACCGGTACGGGTGGCCAATACCGCTTGATCCACTAATTGTTGAACGGCGTCAACAGGGGTTTCTTTTTTTTGGAACAGGAGGCACATACCATAAGGAGCCCTGTAAGCAAGGCGTACTTGTACGAAATCGTTTTCATGATCGTTGCGTGTTCAGAGGAGTGTGATTATTTTGTTAAAGATACCAATTTTCGTTTAGAAACAGTTATTTGTTACTTTTGTCCATCATGAACCTCTTAAAATCAGAAATATGAGCCTGGTAATTACCGAATACAAAAATGAAATCGGTTGGATCACCATGAACCACGACGCCAAACGGAATGCATTGAGTTTTGAATTGTTATGTAACCTTATCGATGCCATGGATGAGATGCTCCTGCGCAAAGCAAGGGTGGTGATAATCCGTGCCAACAAAGGGGCAAAGGTATGGTCGGCCGGGTTTAATATCGAAGAGCTTGCCCGCGACGGGAGCGATCCCCTGGCATACGACAATCCGCTGCAAAAAATAATCCGGAGTATCATAAATTTTCCGGCGCCGGTCATTGCCATGGCCGAGGGAAGTATCTGGGGTGGCGCATGCAACATTGCATTTGTTTGTGATATGGTGATTGGGACCAAAGACTCAAGCCTTGCCATTACGCCAGCTAAGATCGGAGTCCCTTACAACACCTCGGGAATATTACAATTCCTGGATATCATTGGAGCCCATACGGCCAAGGAGATGTTTTTCACGGCTGAACCGATACCGGCCGAAAAAGCGCTCACGCTGGGCATCCTCAACCATATTGTTCCAGCCGATGAACTTGAAAATTTCACCCTGAAACTGGCTGAGAAAATTATCTCCAACTCCCCGCTCAGCATCCGGGTAATCAAAGAACAACTCAACATTCTTGGCAACGCCCTGCCATTGTCACCCCAAACGTTTGAACACATCGATATGCTGAGGAGGATAGCCGGTACCAGCAGCGATTACAAAGAAGGGCTGAATGCATTTTTTGAGAAACGCAAACCGGTGTTTAAAGGGGAATAAGGATTTTTTTCATTCCTGCAAAAAATCAGGAACACCAGAGGGCCCCGATAAAGGACGGCAGAGACGTAATTGCCCTGGGCGATGGAACAAACAACCGGGGAAAATCCTTACCTGACGATGGAAAATTTTACCGCTGCCGGAGCGTTTTCCGTTTTGAAAACCATGAGGTAAAGGCCAGGCCTGAGTTGATGTGGCAGGATGTTTTCCGTTTTTGGTTCCAGATGCAATTTCCCGCAGCTTTGTCCTGTAATGCCGACGATTTCTGCCGATTCAGGAAGCCATTCGGGTTGGTTGCAACGGATATGCAAACGGTTGTTTTCCTCAAACAGGGCAACTTCGGGCGTCTGTGCCTGTAAATTTCCGGAACCAGCCGAACCAAGCGGATTGCTGGTAATATCTATCCAATAGTTGATTGCCTCTTCGCAAACCGTGACCCTCATTTCCGGGAAATTGTCCACATTGGCCGAAAGGCCGATCAGGCATTGGTTGGCGTTAATATAGGCAACATCCTGGATTACAACCCCGTCCGGGGCATTTTGTAACTGGAAATAGGATTTTTTTAATTCACGCCGCCTGAAATAATCGCCATACAGGCCGAGGGTTATGGTGTTGGATTGTGACGAAATCTCCGCCCATGGAATTGAAATTGTTCCCGGCATGTTATTGTCCATCCAGTGAAGGCGGTTAAACAGAAAATTTTCAAAATATTCCACCTCATCGGCATAAGTGTTGCCCGACCAGTCATAATTTGGCCAAACATATTGTCCAAGGATAGGCCAACGCTGGTAATTCCGGTCTTTTGCCGAATCGATATGAAGGAGGACAGAATCGATGAAGGTTTGCATTTGGCCATGGGTTAATTGGTTCTGGCGCAACCAAACCCACCTGGCTTTTGCCATGTCCCTAAAATAGGGGTCTTCCATCAATCTTTTCCACCAGAACATAATGTCGAGATTGTAAGGAGGTTCCATCTGATATAACCATCCGGTGTAATCAATTCCCGGGGGCCAGTAATCCACATTGCCGTATCCAAGGTCGAAATCCCATGCAGGCCCGGCAAAAAGCTTCCCGCCATCACTTTCTTTCTCTTTGTAAAAATAGGTACTGAACTTATATTTATCCACCTCTTTCGATATTTCACACAGCAACATAAAATCGATGAAAGAGGGCACGTCATAATATTTTTGATATCCCTGGTCGGGATTTTTGAAGTTGACAGAAGTTAGGGTGTTTTCTGCCGTTGTTATGAAATCACGGATGTAATTTCTTTGTTGTTCTACAATTTCATCGGCTTGCGGATAGTAGAACTGAAAAATGATATCGGGCGCATTGGGATAAGGGGGCACAGGGTCCGACCTCCATCCGTCAACGCCAAAAGTAAAATTCGGATCGAGTTTGTCCACCCGGAGGATATATCCGCCGGTGAGGTCGTCACCGGAAATTTCATTGGGTTTTAACGTGGCGATATCGACCCGGTGATCCCCTTTCTTGATTTTTTCCATCAGCACATAAACGCCTTTATAATCATTGTTCACAACAACTTCGCAATAAATCTGGCGTGAACAGTAATTGCCCATGGCGTGGCCTGTTGCGAATGATACCTCGTTGCGCAACATGGATTTATCGGAATAAGGGGCATACAGTACCCAGTCGTTATCAGAAGGCATGCCCAGCAACGCCACGTCGAGGTTTTCGCCTGTGGCATCGCGTGTTTCAAAAGCATACGATTTTTTGGGGAACTGTTGCGACGATTGTCCGCGGGTTTCAATACCGATATTACCATCATAATGGTTGAATGGATCGTGTAGGTTATTCAGTTCGGCCGGGCCATGATCAATGATGCCCATGTGACCGGAAATTTTAGGTTCGTTGGGTATGGAAACGCCGAAAGTATTGATCACAACGATGGGAAGGTTCGACTCCAGTTCCAGGGGGGCTGGTATTTCTTTCAGTACATCGTCGATATACCAGTCTATGCCCGGGGCAGTTCCCTGAAAATCGGGAAAAATCACCATTCGGGTAAGGTCATTGTAAGAAAGACCGGAAAAATCATATACAAGGTCTGTCCATTGTCCGGGGATGGGTGTCATGACGATCTCATGGGAGAAGGTGTTGTTGTAATTCTCAAATTTCAAGGCAACTTTTCCTCCGGAGGGGGGTGCCAGGATTTTAATACGGTAACGGGGATAGCCATCAAAATCAGCGGCTTCGGGCATATTGTAGTACAGATAATCATACATTCCTTCTCCTGAAACGACCTTAAAACAGTGTTCCGAAGCGTTTACGGTGTCGGGGGCAGGATTGGGGACGATTTCTGACCCGGGGGTTGAGACATACCAGTTTTGTGTAATGTTGTCCCAGTTTGAAATGGTATCGTACGTTTGGCCCATCGAAAGGGTAGATAAAAACGCGAGGGCACCGACAATTCCATAGAAAAGGGGTAGGGTTGGCTGGCAATGGTTTTTCATGTTCTTGAATTTACGTCTCAGTTTGAATCATGATCAACATGCAAAGCGTTTTATAATGGTTCGGGACAGGTTTGCAAGTATTGAGCTTTTTTTCCTCCCGATATCACTGCATCTAACAGAAAAATGCTTTGCAATTTTTGTAAGATACCGTATATTATGATACTGGATCGCCAAAGGTTAGGGTGATACGATTAATAATGAGTTGATATTGGTTGGTATAAACCACTAAGGTACGATATTATTTCGGAGACGGGGTCTCTCTTCCGGGCATATTTTCCTATTTTTGCAATATGAATCATGATTCCATGGACAAAAACCTTTACCTTTTCAACACCCTTTCCCATACAAAGGAAAAATTTGAGCCCATCAGGGAGCCTTTGGTAGGCATGTATGTTTGCGGTCCTACCGTTTATGGCGATCCACATCTGGGGCATGCCCGGCCTGCCATCACGTTCGATCTGGTTTTTCGATATCTCAAACATCTGGGGTACAAAGTGCGTTATGTTCGTAACATCACCGATGTAGGGCATCTTGAAGCCGACCGGGATGAAGGCGAAGACAAGATTGCAAAAAAAGCAAGGCTGGAACAGGTAGAGCCGATGGAAATAGCTCAATTCTATGCGGACCGCTATTTTTTATTTATGGATGCCTTAAATGTCCGACGCCCCAGTATTGAACCACGGGCTTCGGGCCACATGATTGAACAGATAGCGCTGGTGCAGCAGATTGTGGATGCCGGATTTGCTTATGAAGTGAACGGGTCCGTTTATTTTGATGTTGAAAAATACAACAAATCCTATCATTACGGAATTCTTTCCGGACGGGTGCTTGAAGATTTGATGGCCAATACCCGTACGCTGGAAGGGCAGGACGAAAAACGGAACCCTTTTGATTTTGCCTTATGGAAAAAGGCCCAGCCCGAACACATCATGCGCTGGCCTTCGCCCTGGAGCGACGGGTTCCCGGGATGGCACGTTGAATGTTCGGCCATGAGCGCACGGTACCTTGGCGACTATTTTGATATCCATGGCGGGGGGATGGACCTTTTGTTCCCGCATCACGAGTCGGAAATTGCGCAATCGCAGGTTGCCCATAAAAAACCTCCGGTGAAATATTGGATGCACAACAACATGATTACCATCAACGGACAAAAAATGGGGAAATCGCTGGGCAATTTCATTACCCTTGAGGAATTTTTTACCGGTTCCAACAAAATCCTTTCCCAGCCCTACAGCCCGATGAGCATTCGTTTTTTTATCCTTCAGGCCCATTACCGAGGGACGCTCGATTTTTCGAACGAAGCCCTCCAATCGGCCGAAAAAGGGATGCGACGGCTGATGGCCGGCTACGAAACCCTTTTGCGGTTGATATCCCAATGTCCCGACAGTGGGGTGCCATCGGCCCAGCCCCCGGTTGCCGACGCAAAAAGCCCGGTCCGGGAACTCGGGAAAGCCTGCTATGCTGCCTTGAACGACGATTTTAACAGCCCTGTCCTGATTGCCAGTTTGTTTGAAGGGGTGCGCTTGATCAATTCAGTTGCCGATAAAAAAGAGGCCATCGACAAAACAGAGCTCGATTTGCTGAAAAACATCTTTGATACTTTTTTGTTCGATATCCTGGGAATGAAAACGGAAAAATCAAACGATCAAACCGAAATGATTGACGGGATGATGCAACTGATACTCTCCCTTCGCCAGAAATCGAGGGAAACCAAAGATTGGGCCACATCCGACCAGATCAGGGATGTGTTGCAGAAGCTGAATATCCATGTTAAAGATGGGAAAGAAGGAAGCTCGTGGCATATTGAATAAATACCTCATCCAAAAAATTTCAAACCATGAAACAACTTTTAACAATTGCCCTGTCGCTGTTGTTGCTGGCAGGTTGCACATCCAAACAAGCTGAAATGAAAAAAGAACTGGCCCGTTTTATCCACCAACACGATTCTGTCCTGATTCCGCTGTACCGGCAAACGGCGCTTGCCTCCTGGGATGCGGCCATATCGGGAAAAGCGGACGACTTTCAAAAAGCCGAGGAGCTCAATTTAAAGATGATGGCGTTGTTTTCAGATAAAGAAAAATTGAAAAAACTGGAGGAGATCAAGGTTTCCGGGCTTATCAGCGACAGTTTGCAATTGCGTCAACTGGATGTCCTTTACCGGTCGTTCCTGATGGCCAAGGCCGATACTGCAAAACTCAATGCCATGGTCCGTCTGGGTACGGTTATCGAACAGAAATATAACAATTTCAGGACCACAGTGGGCGGGCAGAAAATGTCGGACAATGAAGTGGAAAAAATCCTTCGCTCCTCAAAGGATGTAAAATACCAAAAAGAGGTTTGGGAAGCCCAGAAAAAAATTGGCGCCGTTGTGGCCGACGACATTAAAAAACTGGTCAAACTGCGCAATGAAGTTGCCGCCTCCTTAGGTTTTAAAAATTATCACGATATGAGCCTCACCCTGAGCGATCAGGACCCGAAAGAGGTGCGCAATATTTTCAACGAACTCGACAGTCTTACAAAATCCGCTTTTGCCTCTGTAAAAAACGATATCGATGCCTATTTTATAAAATACTACAACCTGAAAAACACCGATGAACTGATGCCCTGGAATTACCAGAACCGGTTTTTTCAGGAAGCTCCCAGAATTTATGATGTTGACCTTGACAAGTATTATCAGTTCCAGGACCTGGAAGCGTTGACTTCAACTTTTTATGCCGGGATTGGGCTCCCGATCGACGACATGCTCAAAAACAGCGATTTGTATGAAAAACCGGGAAAAAACCAGCATGCTTTCTGTACCGATATTGACAATGCCGGCGATGTACGGGTTTTGTGCAACGTTACCCCCAATGCCATGTGGATGAACACCATGCTCCATGAATTTGGCCATGCGGTTTATGACAAGAATATTGATGCCACCCTGCCTTTTGTCCTGCGCGACCCGGCACACATGTTCACCACCGAGGCCATTGCCATGATGTTTGGCAGGTTTGCGTCAAACCCACAATGGATCAGGGATATGACAGGGATCAGCGAAGGTGAAAAGATGAAGATTGCTGAAAACTCTTTCAAGTCGTTGCGGCTTGAGCAATTGGTCTTCAGCCGCTTTGCCCAGGTGATGTACCGGTTCGAAAAAGGGATGTATGAAAACCCGGACCAGGACCTCAATAAATTATGGTGGGACCTGGTTGAAAAATACCAGTTGTTAAAACGGCCGGAAGGACGCAACGAACCCGATTGGGCCACCAAGATACACATTGCTTCCTATCCCTGTTACTATCATAATTATTTGTTGGGAGAGTTGCTTGCTTCGCAGCTTTTTTACCATATAACCGCAAATATCCTTAAATCGGACGATTACAGGTTCCAGAGTTTTGTAGGGAATAAAAATGTGGGCGTTTTTCTGAAAGAGAAAATATTTATGCCCGGGAACAAATGGTACTGGAACGAGCTAATTGAAAAGGCAACCGGTGAAAAGCTGACGGCCAAATATTATGCGCGACAGTTTATTGATTAATAGCGTAACGGGAGGACCGACCCCCGGGAAGGATTACCGTTTTTCAACGATAAAAGAGCCGTTTATGACCATTTTTCCATCAGAAAGGATCAGGTAGTGGTAATTTCCGCGTGGGAAAGAGGTTGTGTTCAACCGGAATTCGGATTGGTTTTTAGTCAGTTTTACGGAACTGATTTCAATTCCCCTGGGATCAATGATTTTAAGCGCTCCCTGGCCATCGCCGGGTGCCTGAGGAATCGGAATGGTGATGGAGGAACCGGCCGGGTTGGGATAGGCATAACGGTCCGCATTCAGATTTTCGGGCGAAACGGATTGTTGACCGACCAAATTGCCGGGAACTGAATAGATTTCGGTCCCTATAAAATAGGGCCAGGTTGAATAATCGAACAAATAGACCAGAAATTTAGTCCCGTTTTCACCCGTTGAAATGGTGTACATGTAGGCAGCACCATCGGAGGTAACCAACACCGTTCCATCTTCCTTGATGATTTTTACGCCATAGGTATAATATTGTTGCACAGAATTATACTGATAGTACATATAGGCAAGTCCGATTTGGCCGTCGGTCGAAAAAAGGTTTTCCGAAACAAATTGAACATCATACAGGGTATATCCGGTAGGGATGGAGAGGGCGATGGTTTTCCAGGGAGAAAAGTCGAGGTTGTAAATTTTGCATTGGTTATTGGTCACATCCATCGAAAAATATTTATACCCGGAGTTTTGGAGTTGTGCAATCCAGGTAGATTCGGTAGTTGATTTTTCGAGGTTGACCTGTGCATGCACATGGAGAAGAAACAGCACAAATAGAAAAAGGAATCCGGTTTTTTTCATGAATTGGTTTTTTTAAAATATTTACGAAAGTAATTAATTTAATGCATCAAAGGGAAGAGATTATTTTTTTTGCAAAACTTCGTGCATTTTCAACATCCATATCATCGGGATGGCCGAGGGTAAGGGGGCGCATGGTTGCGAATTCCATCAACATGGGAATCCCTGAATCCGAAAGGGAATCGGCAACCTGTTGTGAAAGTTCGCCCTGACAGTGGTATATGCCTGATAATTCAGCCCCGGCGCCGATTGCAGCCTCCCTGCATTGACCGATTTCTTTCCGGAGCAACGCCTGTTGTTTGGGGTCATCGCTGAAAGGGTTTATGGCATGGGTAACAAAGAGGGCAATTTTTTTTCCGGACGTATGGTTTTTTATAAATTTTTTGGCAAGGGGCGGAGGGCCAAACTGCATTACTGGAAAACCGATAAAAGTAAGGTCAACCCCATCGAGCGATGGTGCCTCGGAAAGTGGGGCAAAGGTTTTGTTTTCGGGGAGAGACTCAAAAATGGCTTTTGCAATTTTTAGCGTATTGCCAGTTTGTGACCACCAGGTTACCAGGAATTGCATGTTATACTATTTTAACCAGGAAATAGTTTTTTTTCCCTTTTTGGACCAAAAGATATTTTTCATTGAGCAGCAGATCGGTTGTGATCGGAAAACCCTCCCCCGATTTTTCTTTGTTGATCTGGACGCCGCCTTCTTTTACCATTCGGCGGGCTTCGTTTTTCGAAGGGAAGATATGGGTTAAATCGACCAGAAAATCGATGATGTTTACGGGTTGTACAACGGCGTTTCTATCCATTTCAGGTTGAGGCACCCCCTCAAAAACAGCAAGCAGGGTTTCTTCGGAAAGTTGTTTTAATGTTTCGGTGGTCCCTTTCCCGAAAAGGATTTCGGAGGCTTCGACGGCGGCAAGGTATTCCTCTTCGGAATGGACCCGTATGGTAATGTCTTTTGCCAGGGCTTTCTGCAGGGTTCTCAAATGGGGCGCTTGCTGATGTTGCTGGATAATGGAACCAATTTCTTCCTGGGTAAGCAGGGTAAATTTTTTTATGTATTCAGCGGCATCGGCATCGGTGGTATTGAACCAGAATTGATAAAATTTGTAGGGAGATGTTTTTTTTTGGTCCAGCCATACATTGCCTGCTTCCGATTTGCCAAATTTTCCGCCGTCGGCCCGGGTAATCAGTGGACAGGTAAGGGCATACGCTTCACCGCCAAGTTTTCGGCGGATCAATTCCGTACCTGTAACGATATTTCCCCACTGGTCGGACCCTCCCATTTGTAATTTCACTTTGCGGTGTTCGAAAAGCCAGCAGAAATCAAATCCCTGGACAAGCTGATAGGTGAATTCGGTGAAAGAAATGCCCGATCCCGACTCCATTCTTTTCTTTACGGAGTCTTTGGCAATCATATAATTAACCGTGATGTGTTTGCCCACATCGCGAAGAAAACCCAGAAACGAAAATTCGTTCATCCAGTCATAGTTGTTCACCATTTCAGCAGCGTTTTCGCCACAGGAAAAATCAAGAAATTTTTCAAGTTGTTTCTGGATACAGTGTTGGTTGTGCCGCAGAATTTTTTCTTCAAGAAAGGCGCGTTCTTCTGATTTCCCGGATGGGTCGCCGATCATTCCCGTTGCGCCCCCGACCAGGGCAAAAGGCTTATGGCCGTAACGCTGAAAGTGTACCAGCATCATAATGGTGGCCAGGTTGCCAATGTGCAATGAATCGCTGGTAGGGTCATAGCCGATATAGGCCGAAGTCCTCTCGTTTAACAACTGTTCTTCCGTGCCCGGGGTGATATCCTGTACCATGCCCCTCCATCGTAATTCTTCAATGAAGTTCATTCCTGAAAATTTTTACAAAAATAGGGAAATTTCCACGCATAACCCGTGTTTAACGGGGATACCTCCGATTATACCGGTTCGGAACAGGTTTGCAAGTGTTGAGCTTTTGTTCCTCCCGGTATAACTGCATCTATACCGGTTCGGAACAGGTTTGCAAGTGTTGAGCTTTTGTTGCCCACGGGTTTTGGGGCACTGTTCCGCCGGGAAAATGTCATTCCATGACGAAAGTAAGTTTTCCTCCACGAGTGATGTCGAAATGGTCGATAAACGGCCCGTTTATCGGGTTTCCGTTCAGGGTTGTCGATCGGATCCGGATGTTTTTATCGTTCAGTTCTTTGGCCGAGACGGTAAAGGTTTTTTCTCCTGGTAAAACAAGGGTGGCTTTCCCAACGCCCGGGGTGCCAATGGCATAGGTTGTGGTCCCCGGACAGACGGGATAAAAACCCAGTATGCTGAAAACATACCAGGCGCTCATCTGACCGCAATCGTCGTTGCCGCAAAGGCCGTCGGGTTTGTTATGGTACATGGTGTTTACGATCTGTCGGATTTGCTGCTGGGTTTTGTGGGGCTTGCTTGTCCAGTTATAGAGATAGGCCACATGATGGCTGGGTTCATTGCCATGAACATAATTTCCGATCAGACCATCGCGCGTCACATCTTCGGTTTCAGCGAAAAAATGGTCGTCGAGGCGCATGGTAAAAAGGGAGTCAAGCCGACGGATGAATTTTTTTTCGCCGCCCATCAGCCCGATCAGTCCGGGAACGTCCTGGGGCACGAAAAAGGAATAATTCCATGAATTTCCTTCAATAAACCCCTGGCCATGGGTACGGAGCGGGTCGAAGGGGGTTTTCCAGGAGCCGTCGGAGTTTTTGGCGCGCATAAAACCGGTCGAAGTATCGAAAATATTCCGGAAATTTCCGGCTCGTTTCGTAAACAACGGAATATATTCCAGTGCCAACATCTTGTCGATTCCTGCAACCTCCTCCGAATTTTCGATGGCTTTGGCAAACGCTGCAATGGTAAAATCATCGTAGGCATATTCCAGCGTGATGGAAGCCGAATTTCCCAGTTTGTCTTCCGGTACATAGCCTAACTTCATATAAAGTGAAATTCCGTCATAATAGGGGTTGGTAGCGGTTGATATGCATGCCCTGAAAGCTTTTCCGGCATCGAATCCCCGGACCCCTTTCACCCAGGCATCGGCGATAACGGCCACACTGTGATAACCTATCATACACCAGTTTTCGTTGCCATGGTGCGACCACACCGGAAGCATTTTTTCGGGGCTCTGTTCGAAATGGGCCAACATGGAATTCACCATATCTGAAGTCCGTTCGGGGCAAAGAAGGGTTAACAGCGGATGAAGGGCACGATAGGTGTCCCACAATGAATAGGTTGTATAATTGGTAAACCCGGTTGCCTGGTGAACCTCCTGGTCAATTCCACGGTACCGGCCATCGACGTCCATATAGAGTACGGGCGACTGTAAAACATGGTATAGGGCCGTATAGAAATTAATTTTCCGGTCGTCCGTTGTCCCTTCAATCCGGATTTGGCTTAAAGCTTGATCCCAGGAGGCTGCCGCTTCAGCCCTGGATTTTTCAAAATCCCAATGGGGGATCTCTTTTTCCAGATTTTTTAAAGCCCCTTCCATTGATACTGCTGAAAGCCCCATTTTTATTTTAATTTTCTCCCCATTTTTTGTGATAAAATCGAAATGGGCCCTGATTTTTTTTCCGGCCATTTCCGGGAAATTCTCCGTTTCCCTGAATTTTCGCCAGAAACCCCGGTACACGGGCTTTTCATCATTGCTGTACCCGTAACTGGAAATGGGTTTTGAAAATATCATAGCGAAATAGAGATACCGGCTCCGGGCCCAACCCCGGGTAATGCGGTACCCGGTCACCAGGGTATCGTTTACAACCCGGATGTACGACCACAACACCTTTCCATCGTAGTTATAAATACCGTGTACCAGGTCAAGTATGATATGGGCGCTGTCACTCTCAGGAAAGGTGTATTGATGAAAACCAACACGGGGGCTTGTTGTCAGTTCGGCATCCACATCGGGCTCATCCAGATGGACACGATAATAACCGGGGGATGCTTTTTCAGTCTCCTTACGAAATGTTGACCGATAGCCGCTTTCGGGACAAGCTGCCGTGCCCGGGTTTAACTGAAGTTTTCCGGTAGCCGGCATCACCAGAAAATCGCCCAGGTCAGAATGGCCGGTTCCGTTAAAATGGGTATGGCTGAAACCGACAATGGTTTTGTCAAGGTATTGATAACCGGAACAATATCGGTAAACGCCGGGATTGTATTTCCCTTCGGTTTCATAAGGGATGGTATCGGTATCGGGACTGAGTTGAACAAAGCCAAAAGGGACACAGGCCCCTGGAAAAGTATGTCCCATTTCCTGGGTGCCAATAAATGGATTAACAAAATGAGTAGGGGGCTCCTGTTGGGCAAAAAGTGAAAAGGCAAAGAGGAAGGCGATACATCCCGGGATTGTTTTTTTCATGTTGGAACGAATTGGCGTTGGTATAGAATTTTGTGTCAGGTTTGGGAGAAGGGAGAAATTTACCCCTTCACGTTGACGGGAAAGCGTGTCCCATATTCAGGGCGGGCAGGGGGATGAAGTGCTTTTTGGACAGGTTGTACAGGCAGGGATTATAAATAGAACAAAAGAAACAAAGCAGGAATGATGATGCCTATGGCCGTAAGCCATGCCCCACGGCCGATGATACCGTTTTTACCGCGCAGGACGAACAACCCGGTAATGGCAAGTATGATAAGCCCCACTGCATAGAGGTCGGAAAACCAGGTGTACCATTTTTTCAGGTTGTTATAGTGAAGCAGGTTGAACTCCCGGATGAGGTACCGGGGCTTTTTTTTCTCCATCTGAACCTGGCCATCGGTCAGGTCAACATAGATAAATCCGTCGTTCAGAAAGATTTGAAGATAATCCTCTCCGGTGATGAAACTTTTGTACTGGTTTTTTACCTGAAGTTTGTCAAGTACCGAAAACACATAGGTTTGATCGGCATTTCCGGCCGGAGGAAGGGGAACAACCGAAGTTACGGATGATTTGCTGTAATCGGGATGAAAAAAATCGCCCGATTTAAAGTGGTTCAGGACAATCCCGGAGATGGCGTAGATAAGGGTCATCCCCACCGATAAATAACCAATATCGCGATGGAGGATATTATTCCAGCGACGAAAGGTTTTGGCTTGCATTTTTATTTGATAACAGTATAGCTGATGGCTTCAATGGAATAGAACGAAAGATGGTCTTTCCCGCTGTTTTTCAGATCGGTGCGGAGGGTGTTGATCTGGTCGAGTTTTTCTTTTACATCTTCGTCTTCATGGCCTTTGGCCCCGCTATGGATACCTGCATCGTGGCTCCCTTTGGGGTTCTTAAGTTCTGCCTCCCATTCATTTAAATATTTATTGTCGATGCGCTCTTCCTTAAGCAGCCCGATTACCTGTATCCGGCTTCCTTCTAAGGATTCGTCGAATTTCGCAATTTTTTCGCCTGTGGTGACTTTTACCCGGACACTGTCGGTCCCATCAACGAGAAACAACCTTTTTCCGCCATGTTTACAGGTGTGGGAAACCGTTCCTTCGATCCGTACCGGTTTGTTGGCCAGCGTATCGGCTTGTTTTTCAAACGTCAACACCGTTACCCAGGCAGTATCGGCTTTAATGGCAGAAATTTCATCTTTTTTAACGCCCTGATTGCAGGAAACTGCCATCAAAAAAATGAAAGGGATAAAAAGAATTGAATATTTTTTCATATACGTTTGGTTAATTTTTGATGCAAAGATGATGATTTTGCCTGAAATTTCAAAATCGGTTTTTCCGTTCGGGCAAACCCGTTGTTTGTGGTCGAAATCAAAACATGCTGTGTTTTAGCCCCCAAATCCTCTTTCCCTGGAACGCATTCCAAAGCCAGACAGGATAAATAGAACCTATTCCTGATGCCGGACTTCCAACAAATTTGCATTCACCGTTCAAAAAATGCAGCTTTGGCCGATAAACAAAAAGGGAAGAAAGCTTCAGCGAACTATTTTTATGCACTGCAACGGGTTTTATGGAAAATATACATATCTTTATCTGAATTTGCCGGTTTCCATTGATAACGCGCCCATGCTAATTTGTATCGTTGGATAATGAAATATAAATGACCTAGAAAAACTGGAAATGAATTATCATCCTGATATCCACAATCGACAATCCATACGATTGAAAGGATACGATTATACACAAGCGGGGTTGTATTTTATTACCATCTGCGTGAAGGAGAGGAAATGTTTTTTTGGCGATATTGAAAATGGGGCGATGGAATTAAATACATTGGGTATCGTTGTAAATAAATATTGGTTGGAAATTCCGAAACATTATCCACAGGTTGAATTGCATCAACATATTGTGATGCCGAACCATTTGCATGGCATTATCGAAATTGTAGGGACATGCCATGATGTAGGGACATGCCATCATGTAGGGACATGCCATGATGTAGGGACATGCCATGATGTAGGGACATGCCATGGCATGTCCCTACATCATGGCAAAATCCAACACGATGGCAAAATCCAACACGATGGCAAAATCCAACACGATGGCAAAATCCAACACGATGGCAAAATCCAACACGATGGCAAAATCCAACACGATGGCAAAATCCAACATGATGGCAAAATCCAACATGACGGCAAATCCCAACACGATCACAAACGACAATTTTCCAAACCCATTTCCGGTTCTGTTTCCACCATCATTAACCAATACAAATCGTCGGTAAAACGGTGGTGCAATAAAAACAATTACGAATTTTTTCAATGGCAACCGCGTTTTTACGACCGTATTATACGCAATGACCTATCCTACCAGACTATTTCAAATTATATTGTAAATAATCCTGGCAAATGGCAGGAAGATAAATTTTCCCAATTATGACTGGTGCTGAATGAATCAAAAAACTCAAACAAATGCCCCAGGATGCTTTGGTGGTGGCCGAAGGCTGCGAAAATGGTCACGATACAATTATCCCGGGAGGAACAAAATCTTGCAAACCTGTTCCGAACCGGTATAAATCAAATGAAATTATAAATTTGCCTGAAGATGGTATTATGTCAGATTTTAAAAAGAACGTTATGAAAAAAAACCGGTCCCAACATTTTTTTAATATCCTTGCCGTTATCACAGGAATGGCGCTCCTTGTTGTTTCCGGATGCAGGGAACAAAGTTCGTTGTTGCAGGTTAATCCGGCATTTCGCGAATATATCCAGGCATTTACAACGGGGATTATATCTACGCATTCGGTTATTAAGGTCCGGCTGGCCGACGATTTTGCCGATACGGCCACCTTCAACATGCCGGTAGCAGAAACTTTTTTCAGGTTTAAACCTGCCCTTCAGGGAAAAACCTATTGGACCGACAGCCGGACCATTGAATTCCATCCAGACGGGCCATTGCCCCAGGACCGGATATTTACGGTTTCATTTTTTCTTTCGAAACTGATCACTGTCCCCGATTCGCTGAAAACACTTCTTTTTCAGGTCCAAACCATGAAACAGGAGGTTGCGGTTTCCGTTGAAAACCACAAAGCCTATTCCCATTCCGACCTTTCACGCGAATTTCTTACCGGTATATTAAAAACTGCCGATGTAGCCGACGATCAGCAGGTAGAAAAAGTGTTGAAAGCCACCCAGGGGGGAAGGGATCTTCCGGTTTGCTGGTCCCATGATCCAAAAAATCGTTCCCATCTTTTTCAGGTTGATTCGATATACAGGGGAAAGACGGCAAGCGATGTAAAGCTTCAATGGGATGGTTCCCCGATACAGTCGGAAACGGAGGGTGAACTGAGAGTTGAAATTCCGGCACTGAACGATTTCAAAATTTTGAATGTCCTTAGTTACCCTGCAGAACAACCCTGTTTGCGGGTACAGTTCAGCGACCCGCTGGATCCTTCCCAGGACCTGGATGGCTTGTTTCGCGTGGGGAAACTGCAAAATTTACGCTATTCGGCCGATGATAACCTGCTCTGGATTTATCTCCCGGAAATGCAGGAGGAAAAGAGCAAATTGACCTTTGAACCTTCTATAAAAAATGTCCGGGGCCAGGAGTTGGGGAAACGCATCCTTCTCGATGTCCAAATCGAAAATGCCAGTCCGAACCTTCGCTTTGTTGGTGATGGCGTTATTCTTCCCAGTTCCAACGGGATGTTGCTGCCGTTTGAAGCGGTAAACCTGAGTGCGGTGGATATTAAAGTGGTCAGGATTTTCGAAAAAAACATCCTGCAGTTTTTACAGGTCAATGAGTTGTCGGGCAATTCCGAACTTGCACGGGTCGGGCGGATTGTGTTAAAACAGAGCATCCCGTTAAACGGGGTTGCGGACAGGGGACGATGGAACCGTTTTTCGATCGACCTGTCGAGTATGATCAAGGCAGAGCCAGGGGCGGTTTATTCGGTGATTCTCAGTTTTACGAAAGAATATTCCACCTTCCCATGCAGTGGTTCCGATTCGGTGGGCCCTACCGGACCAGACATGATGGCTTTTTCTGATCCTGATAAGGAAAACGAAAAAGAGTGGGGCTATTACAGCAATTATTACGATGATGATTTCAACAACGGAGGATGGAGAAATTACCGTTGGGAAGAACGCAATGACCCCTCTAAAACATCTTATTATTTCAACAAAACCATCAGCCGCAATGTATTGTCTTCCGATTTGGGCATTATTGCCAAAGGGGGAAATGATGGTGAATTTCATGTATATGTTACCGATATTGTTTCTTCGAAGCCCCTGTCGGGCGTCACGGTTGAATTTTTCAATTTTCAGCTTCAAAGTTTGTGCAAATCCACAACCGATAAGGAGGGAATGGCAACCGTTCCGGTAAAGAAGCATCCGTTTGTTTTGACTGCAAAAAGCAAGGGGCAAACCGGATATCTTAAACTTTTGGATGGGCTGGCCCAGTCGCTTAGCATGTTTGATGTGAGCGGCGAACCGGTACAAAACGGGATCAAAGGGTATTTGTATGGCGAACGTGGGGTATGGCGTCCGGGCGATTCCCTGTTTCTTACTTTTATTCTTGAGGATAAGGAGCATCGGCTTCCCAGGCTTCACCCGGTGGGTTTTTCGTTGTTCAACCCTTCCGGGCAATTGATGCATCGGATGGTCAGGACTTCATCCATGGATGGTTTTTACAATTTCCATACGGCCACTGCGCCCGATGCGCCCACCGGAAACTGGCTTGCCGTTGTCGATGTAGGTGGCGCCGAATTCCGCAAAACCCTGAAAATTGAAACGATAAAGCCCAATCGTTTAAAAATTACCCTCGACTTTAAAACCGACCGGTTGGTCAAAGATCATATTCCATCTGCCGTATTGGAAGCTACCTGGCTCACAGGGGCCCTGGCCGGGAACCTGAAAGCCAAAGTAACCATGACACTGACGAAATCGGCAACAGAATTTAAAGGTTATACCGGGTTTGTTTTCAACAATCCCACGGCCGGGTTTTCTGCCGAAAACATCACGGTTTTCGATGGCCGGCTGGATCCTTCGGGCAGGGCCCTGGTTTTGCCAAAAATCCATGTAACCCATACAGCCCCCGGGGTCCTGAACGCCCGTTTCGAAACCATGGTTTTTGAAAACGGTGGCGATTTCAGCGTTGACAGGTTTTCCCTTCCGTATTATCCTTTTCAGTCCTACTGTGGCTTGAGGGTTCCTGTGAGTAAAGAAACCAACCACAACCTCCTGACCGACCAAACCTATCCGATCGATTTGGTCAATGTGGATGCCCGGGGGAAACGGGTTCCCTCCAATACTTTGAAAGTGGAAGTATATAAACTTGAATGGCGATGGTGGTGGGACGATTCCGAGGCGGGTTCGGCCGATTTTATCTCCACTGCCTATATCCGTCCTGTCGATTCGGCCATCCTGAAAACCATCGAGGGAAAAGCAACCTATCCGTTTGAGGTGGGTTATGATGATTGGGGAAGATATCTTGTTAAAGTCACCGACCAATCGTCGGGCCATGCAGCCGGGAGCATTGTGTATGTGGATTGGCCAGGCTATTTCCGTATGCCGGGAGGCGAAAAGCAGGCGGCAGCCATGCTTATGCTCACTACGGATAAACCTGGCTATAAAGTGGGCGATGTGGTAAAATTTACAATCCCATCGGCTCCGGATGGCAGGGCGTTGGTTACCATTGAAACCGGGTCGAAAGTGTTAAAATCATTCTGGGTGCCTACTTCCAGGGGGAGTGTTGATTTTTCATTTAAAGCAACCGAAGCCATGGCTCCCAATTGCTATGTTTATGTTACCCTGGTCCAGCCTCATGCCCAAACAACGAATGATCTTCCTATCCGGTTGTATGGAGTTGTTGCGGTTCCCGTCGAAAATCCAGGTACCCATCTCCGTCCGGCCATCCATGTTCAAAAAGAATGGGCGCCCGGACAAAAGGTGACCATTGGGGTCAGCGAACGCGACGGGAAGCCCATGACTTATACCTTAGCCATTGTTGATGAAGGTTTGCTCGACCTTACCCGGTTTAAAACCCCCGATCCGTGGAATGTTTTTTATGCCAGGGAAGCGCTCGGTGTGAAAACCTGGGACCTGTACGATCAGGTAATTGGTGCTTACAGTGGTGAATTACAGCGGATTTTAAGCATCGGGGGCGATCAGGAAGGCGATCTGAAAGGGGCGTTGAAAGCCAACCGGTTTGTTCCCATGGTAAGAAGTTTCGGTCCCTTTGAACTAAAAAAGGGTCAATCGCGCAACCACTCTTTTACCATGCCGCAATATATTGGAGCCGTGAGGGTCATGGTAATCGCAGGTAAAGATGGAGCGTATGGCCAGAATGAAAAAACGGTTGCAGTAAAAAAACCTTTGATGGTCCTCTCCACCCTTCCTCGGGTAGTAGGCCCGGGTGAAACGCTCAAATTACCAGTGAGTGTGTTTGCCATGGACAAATCAATAAAAAACGTAAAAGTTGACGTGGAAGTAAACTCCCTGTTTATTGTTGAAGGGGCAGCTTCAAAACAACTCGTGTTCAGCGCTACCGGTGACCAGATGGTTACGTTCGACCTGAAAGTGAGCGAATCGACCGGGATTGGAAGAGTCGGGGTGGTAGCATACAGTGGGACCCAAACGGCACAACATGAAATCGAAATCGAAGTCAGGAACCCCAATACCCGGATAACCAACGTTTTTGAAAAGGCAATTCAACCGGGCGCTTCCTGGGTGGTTGATGTTGTCGCTCCCGGGATACCGGGAACCAACAGCGGAACCCTGGAAATCTCTTCCATACCGCCACTCAACCTTAACCAACGGCTGGGTTTTTTGATGAAATATCCCTATGGGTGTCTGGAGCAAACGGTTTCTGCTGTTTTTCCGCAACTTTATCTGACCGGTATTATGGATCTTCCGGAAAAATCAGAAAAAGAGTCGGAACAATACATACGACAGGCTATTCAAAGGATGAAGTCGTTTCAATTGGCCAATGGGGGATTGTCGTATTGGCCTGGAGGGACCTATGCCGATGATTGGGGCACGAGCTATGCCGGCCATTTTATGCTTGAAGCAGAGCAAAAAGGATATGCATTACCGGTTCATTTTTTCACTTCCTGGAAAGAATTTCAACGACAGAAAGCGGTCTCATGGGATGTCAACGCCGGTTATTTCAACGATGACCTGGTACAGGCCTACCGGTTGTTTACATTGGCCCTTGCCCGGTCGCCGGAATTGGGGCCCATGAACCGCCTGTTGGAGAAAAAAGACCTTTCGGTGGCAGCTCAATGGCAATTGGCCGCAGCCTATCAGGTTGCCGGGAAAAGTGAAACGGCCATCCGGTTGATTGGCCGGGCTACCACAGGGATTAAGCCTTACCGGGAATTATCCGGCACGTTCGGTTCTGATCTTCGCGACAAAGCCATGATCGTTGAAGTGCTTTCTCTCCTGAACATGAGAACCAAAGCCGCCCCGCTGGTTAAAGAGATATCCAATGCTTTATGTTCCGGAGAATGGTATGGTACCCAATCTACCGCTTTTGCCTTGATGGCCATGGTGAAATTTTCAGGAAAAAGTTCCGGGTCCGGAGTTCATGCTACCTACCGGATATCTCAGGACGAACCTGTAACAATCGGCACGTCAAATCCGTTTGTATCCCGTACCATGGATGTCGTCCCCGGAAAAAAGGGAGTTGTGCAGGTAACAAACCAGGGTAAAAACATACTTTTTGCACGGGTCATTATCTCCGGGGTACCGGGTTATGATGGTGTTGCCGCAGCTTCAAACAACCTGAAGATGAAGATAAGCTGGAAATCGGTCCATGGAGGGGCCATCAATCCCCAAAAATTACCACAGGGGACCAATTTCATCATGGAGGTGACCATTACCAACCCAGGGTTGCGGGGCAATTACCAGCAATTGGCCTTATCGCAGGTTTTTCCCTCCGGGTGGGAAATTATCAATGCCCGTAGCAGTAGCCTGGCCCAGACGCAAACTGCTGCCTCCGCGTTTCTTTATCAGGATGTGCGCGACGACCGGGTTTATACCCATTTTGACCTGGATGCCGCGCAATCCAAAACCTTCAGCGTGATGCTCATGGCTGCCTATCAGGGAAAGTTTTACCTGCCGGCTGTTTTGTGCGAAGCTATGTACGACAATACCCTTAATGCCCGTGTGCCCGGGGAATGGGTAGAGGTGGTCCCATCTTTAAAATGATTTCCCTGAAGGGCGACATCCATCGTTTCAGGGCAAACCGGCCCGAACGGCGAAAGGGGTGGGTTTATCTGACCATTGCAGTCGTACTGGCGATGTTGTTTTTTTATTGGCGATGGCTTCCCTCCCCATTGTTCCGTGACCCAACCTCTACTGTTTTATTTGACAGGAATGGCCGGTTGCTTGGCGCAAAAATATCAGACGATCAGCAATGGCGTTTTCCGGAGAGCGAGCGGGTACCAGAAAAATTTAAACAAGCCATCCTTCTTTACGAAGACCGGTATTTTCAGTATCATCCCGGGCTTAACCCGGTTGCAATGGCCCGCGCGGCACTCCTCAATTTCAAAAATCACCGGATTGTGAGCGGAGGAAGCACCATCACCATGCAGGTAATCCGGTTGGCCCGGAAAAACAGGAAACGCACGTATGTCGAAAAAATTTGTGAAACGCTGCTGGCCATTCGGCTGGAACTGGGCAACAGCAAAGCAAAAATTTTAAAATATTATGCGTCCCATGCCCCTTTTGGCGGGAATGTAGTTGGACTTGAAGCCGCTTCCTGGCGGTATTTTGGGGTAGGGGCAGAACAACTTTCCTGGGCAGAAACGGCTACCCTGGCTGTACTTCCCAACAGTCCGGGATTGATTTATCCCGGAAGGAACCCGAACCAGTTGCTTGCAAAACGCAACCGGTTGCTCGATCGGCTACAAAAAGCCGAAGTAATCGATTCGGCAACCTGTGCATTGGCTAAAAGTGAACAGCTTCCTGACAAACAATTTCCACTGCCCAAATTTGCCCCTCATTTGCTTGACCGTATGATCAAAAAGGGGAGGAGAGGCAAAACAACCATCACTACCATCGATCTTACGCTTCAGGAGCGGGTCAATGATATATTGGAAATTCATGGTATTCAGCAAAGAGCCAACGAAATTTACAATGCAGCCGTCGTGGTCCTTGAAGTGAATACCGGTAAAGTATTGGCTTATGTGGGAAATATTTCAGCGAAAAATACTCCGGGACATGGCAGTAACGTCGATATTATCACTTCTCCCCGCAGTACTGGCAGTATTTTGAAACCATTTTTGTATGCGGCTATGCTCAACGACGGGTTGTTGTTGCCCAACACCCTGGTTGCCGATATCCCCATGCAGGTTGGAGGGTTTATTCCCGAAAATTACAATCTGACGTATGATGGGGCTGTACCAGCCAAAAGGGCCCTTTCCAGGTCGTTGAACATCCCGGCTGTTAAAATGCTTCAAACCTATGGATATTCCCAGTTCTATGCCCTGCTCCGGAAAATCGGGATGACTACCCTTGTCAAACCTGCCGGCCATTATGGTTTGGCCCTTATCCTTGGCGGCGCAGAGGCCACATTGTGGGACCTTGCCGGTATTTACGGCTCCATGGCGCGGACGCTGAACCATTTTTCGGGGGAGGGGGCCGGATATTCAAAAACCGATTTCCATCCGCCCATTTTAATAGAAAGCGAAAAACAACAACCGCTTATTTTGGGAAGCCAAAGTTCCTGGTTCGACGCGGGTTCTATATGGCTTACCTTTGAAGCTATGGTTGAAGTTGCACGGCCTGAGGAGGATATTCAATGGCAGCGTTTTTCTTCTTCACGGAAAATCGCCTGGAAAACAGGTACCAGTTTTGGCAATCGCGATGGTTGGTCCATTGGCGTTACTCCCGGTTTTGTCGTTGCGGTCTGGGTTGGAAACGCGTCGGGCGAAGGCAGGCCCGGGCTGACCGGTATTGGCGCAGCAGCGCCCATTTTGTTTGATGTGTTTAAAGCGTTGCCCCCTACTGCCTGGTTCAGGCAACCTCAGGAAGCAATGGTACAGGCAACCGTTTGCCGTTACAGTGGCTATCGTGCCTCCTCCATCTGTGAATATTCCGATACCCTCTGGATCCCAAAAGCCGGATTGAAAACCACAGTTTGCCCCTTTCATCAAATGGTACACCTCGATGAAACCGGTCGTTGGCAGGTCCATTCCGGCTGTGAACCACCCGGTAAAATGCAACATGTTTCCTGGTTTGTGTTGCCGCCTGTTCAGGAGTGGTATTTTCGGGGCAAAAACCCGTTTTATAAGCCACTTCCCCCTTTCCGGCCCGATTGTGGCGCCACAAACGAACGAAAAAACATGGATATTATCTATCCAAAAAACAACAGCAGAATTTATATCCCGGTCGAACTTGACGGAAAACCGGGGAGTGCAGTTTTCAAAGTTGCCCACCGAAATGCCGGGATTCTGATTTACTGGCATCTTGATGAGCGTTTCATTGGTACCACCATCCAGGTTCATCAGATGGCTTTGTCGCCTTCACAGGGAATACACAGGCTGACGCTGGTTGATCAGGATGGGGAGCGTGTGAGCATTGGGTTTGAGGTGATCAATGAATGAAAAATCCCAATGGACTAATCTTCTCATCGGATATTTTAACAACTGATTATTTCAATTATAATGAGCTTTTTTCGTAATTTTGTACAAAGGCCTTCATTAAATGGAACAGCAAGAACTAATCATGTTTTGGGTTCAAAGTTCGGATTCAGATTTTAACGCGATGGTTAGCCTTTATAGTAAAAACATTATAATTGGGCATTATTTGTTGGTCATTCAGTTATTGAAAAGTTATTAAAGGCCTGTTATGTGAAAGTTCACAATGAACATCCTCCAATAATCCATAACTTGTTAAGACTTGCGTTGAAAGTTGAAATTGAAATGAATCAAGAAAAAGAAGATTTTTTCGGTGAAGTCACAGAGTTCAATATTACAGCCCGTTATGAGGATTTTAATCTTGAATTTTATAAGAAATGCACAAAGGAATATACTATGCATTGGATAACTGAGATTAAAAAACACAGACAATGGATAAAGAGGGAGCATTTAAAATTATAAACGAGTATCTGCAATTACTGAAAACAAAAGGCATTAAGGTGGAAGAGGCTTATATTTTCGGTTCCTATATCAGGGGTAATTTTCATGAGAACAGCGATATTGACCTGGCATTGGTAATTTCAAATTTGAAGGACAGACTTGGTGTTCAAACTGAACTGCTAAAACTTGGCAGAGATTTCAACTATATTATTGAACCTCATCTTTTCGACAAAACTGAATTTAATCATTTTCATCCTCTTACACATGAAATTTTAACTTTGGGTGTTAAGGTTTCATGATAATCCAGAATTTCAAATTGTCACATTGATTCCGCCATGTAAAATAATGACCGGATTTGTGTT
>Ga0247841_10000961_pt1 | contig 70421 bp, 63 predicted proteins | sample LaCruzMarch2015__2_FD_192410 | JGI IMG/M metagenome (GOLD analysis project Ga0247841, IMG submission 192410) | Freshwater microbial communities from meromictic Lake La Cruz, Castile-La Mancha, Spain - LaCruzMarch2015_18m | ecosystem: Environmental > Aquatic > Freshwater > Lake | place: Spain... | reverse complement strand
GTGAAAGTGACTCATTTATCTCGTCTGATCTCGTAAAACAGGCCCTGGGCGTGTGTGATGATCGACCAGTGAAATTGGTCAAAGCCAAGACTTTTGACGACGCCATGGCGGTTCTCATGTGTTGTGAAGCTGGTGCTGAAATTTCCAATCGGGCCTGGGATCGTTGTCTCGAGCTGGTGTCACATCCTCGACACTTTCAGTCGCTGCGGCGTTGTTTGAAGAAGTTGAGTTCGCCTGAGGGATCTCCCTCCTTTAATCGTCGACGCACGGTCCTGATCAGAAAGTTTGCGGATTGGTATAAAAAACAGATGGACAAAGTCCAGTAAAAAAAGAAAGGTGGCCACCGGTCAAATGACTCGGTGGCCATAATTTTTTGTATTAGTCGTGATATAATTTCTATAACTAATGATTTTAAAACTCTATGATTAAAAATATTGTTTACAGACAAGCAGACTCCGTGGATGAAAAGGAAATAAGAAAAATGATGGGGGAGTTTAGAAGTGATAAATCTCTGTTTGATATTAATAAGTTTATTGTCGCCAAGATAAATAATAAATTGGTTGGTTGTGTAAGAATTAAGGAATTGACTAATGACTGTTTTGAATTAGCGAGTTTGGCGGTTGATAATGAATACCGTCATCAGGGTATCGGAGGTAAATTAATAGAAATCTTACTCTTAAAAGAAAGTGTGAGGCCAATTTATTTGCTTACTTCGAAGGACAAAGAACTGTTTTATAATAAGTTTCATTTTGTAATTATTGAACCAGAGAAACTAGTTGTAGATTTTAAGGTTGAATACGATCGTATTATTAGTATGCCTTTCGCCAAAGCAATGAAAGTTATAGCAATGGTATTAATATAATTTATATGTCATTGCTTTGTTATGACAAGAGTTATAAAATTAAGGTATGAAAAATTTTCAAGACAAAGGATCTCTCGTTAATAAATTAGAACATCGCACTCGCGGCTCTAGATTCGAAGGTGGTAATCGCGGTACGGCCAAAAGACCACAGATGAAAAGTGGTAAGGGTAAAAAATAACAAACAAAAAGCCGGTTCGCGCTGCGAACCGGCTTTTTTATCTTTTCCAATTATCTATTATAATCGCGGTCGCGATTCCCACATTTAATGATTCGGCCTGACCGTAGCGGGGAATAGTAATCTTGTCAGTTATTAAGGCCTCAATTTCAGAACTGATACCATTAGATTCATTGCCCATCACCAAAATTCCTTTCTTAGGAAATTTAAAAGCATGAACATCTTCACCTGCCATAAATGCACCGAGAATTGGTTGATTGCAATTGGCTAAGTAATCTTTTAGGTCAGTGTAAAAAACATTAACACGGGTGAATGAACCTTTTGAGGCAGAAACAACTTTACTATTATAAAAATCAGTACTAGTTTTAGAGGCGATAATATTTTTGATACCATACCAGTCAGCAATCCGAATAATCGTCCCTAGATTTCCAGGGTCTCGGACATCATCTAAAGCCAGGACTAATTGATCTTTGGAAAGATCGGGAAGTGCATTGTTTTTTTGTTTGACTATAGCAATCGCTGCATCATTGGTTTCTAGAGTGCCGGATTTTTCCAGTTCAAAGTCTTCAACGATTTCGGCTCTACCAACTTTGCTCTCAATAAGCTCAAAGTTTTGATCGGAAAAAGTGGTGGTGCAGAATAACTGCTGTATTTCAAAATTAGATTGCAAAACCTCGATTACACTTTTAGCCCCCTCAACTAAGAATAGGCCTAGTTCCTGGCGATTTTTCTTGTCGTGGAGGGAACGAATTAATTTTGCTTGATTGTTAGTCATAATTAATTATGATAATAGCACAAAATTATTGAAAATGTATAAGATGGGTTTATGGTTAGTTTTAGGTATATTTGTTAATATGTATTGATAATAATTAATTACTTTTTATGCACCGAAAAGAACAAAATGTTGGGTTAAGTGAAAAAGAAGTTGCTATAGCTTTAGAAAAGTTTGGCTATAATGAACTACTAAAAAGTAAGAAATATAATTTCTTTAAAATACTATTTGAAATTATAAAAGATCCAATGTTTGTTCTTTTGATCTTGGGTGGTTTACTGTATTTGGCTTTGGGGGATAAACAGGAAGCTATAATGCTTCTAGCTTTCGTGTTTTTGATAATCGGAGTCTCATTTGTTCAGCAAAATAAAACAGAGAAAGCCTTAGACAAGTTGAAAGATCTCTCTACACCAAAGACTTTAGTTATTCGTAATGGAGAAACATTAAAAATTTTTAGTCGAGAAGTTGTACCGGGAGATTTAATTATAATTTCCGAGGGTGATTATGTGACGGCGGATGCTTACATTATTGAAAACTATGACGTCATGATCAACGAATCGCTGTTAACTGGCGAATCAGTTCCAGTGAGAAAAACCGTCTTTAATGGCGAAAAAATAAAAATTATTCCTGGCGGTGATAATTTACCAGCTGTTTTTTCCGGTACTATAGTTACTAGGGGTAGAGCAGTAGCTAGAGTTTTTGCTACTGGTCTAATGACTCAAATCGGAGAAATTGGTAAAAGTTTAGAATCTATAAAAGAAGAGGATAGTGATTTAAAAAAACAGACAGCCGAAGTGGTAAAAACCTATGCCTTTGTAGGACTTCTTATGTGTGTCGGTATTATTTTTATATTTGGAATTTGGTACGAAGATTGGTTGAAGGGCTTACTTGCAGGGATTACTCTCGCTATGTCTATTTTGCCGGAAGAGTTTCCAGTTGTCTTAACTATTTTTCTTACCATGGGTGCCTGGCGTATGTCTCAAAAAAAAGTCTTAGCCCGCAAAAGTTCTGCTATTGAATTTTTAGGCAAGGCGACCGTGCTGTGTTCTGACAAGACTGGAACTATTACTGAAAATAGAATGGTGGTCACAGATATTTTTTATAATAAATCTTTTCATAAGATTGATGATACTCCAAAAATTGAACTGGGAGATATTGCCAAGATCGCTTATTATGCTACACCCTATGAGTCTTCTGATCCTATGGATAAGGCAATATTCAATTTTGGTAAAAAATATGATAATAAGGATTTGAACTTGATGAGAGAATACGAGTTTACTCATGAACTGTTGGCAATGTCTCGAGTTTTTGAAGTAGAAGAAAACAAGATTTTGGTCGCCACAAAGGGTGCACCCGAAGCAGTGATGGATCTGTGTCGTCTTTCAGAAGTTGAAGTTTTAAACATTAAAACAAAGATTGACTTACTCGCTAGTCAAGGGGTAAGAGTAATAGCTTTGGCGGCCAATGAATTACCAAAAGATTTTGTGGCTAATAAGCAACATGATTATGGTCTAAAATTTGTCGGTCTACTTGGTTTAACTGATCCTGTCAGAAAAGAGATACCTAATGCTATTAGGGAATGTCACGAAGCAGGAGTTAGGGTTATGATGATAACAGGAGATTATCCGCTGACGGCTATAAGTATTGCAAAGCAAATTGGTTTAGAAAATCCCGAGCAAGTAATTGTAGGTTCAGAACTTGAAAAGATGAGTGAGGTTGAACTTTCAGAAAAAATAAAAATGGTTAATGTTTTTGCTCGCATTGTTCCAGGTCAAAAACTAAGAATTGTAAATAGCTTGAAGGCCGCAGGGGAAATCGTTGCCATGACTGGTGATGGTGTTAACGATGCTCCGGCTCTAAAGGCGGCGGATATCGGTATTGCCATGGGTGAACGTGGTACAGATGTAGCACGTGAGGCTTCTTCATTGGTTTTGATGGATGATAATTTTAATTCCATCGTTTCAGCCATAAGAATGGGGAGACGTATTTATGACAATATCAGAAAAGCTATTACTTACATCTTTTCCGTACACATCCCAATTGCTTTAATGTCTTTTATACCACCGATTTTTAGTTTACCACTTATCCTGTTGCCAATGCACATTGTTTTTATGGAAATGATAATCGATCCATCTTGTTCGATTGTTTTTGAAATGGAAAAAGAGGAAGCGAATATTATGAAGCGACGACCTCGTTCCAGTCGAGAAAAATTATTTAATAAGAGAATGGTTCTCTTGGGCCTCTTTCAAGGTTTGATAGCTCAATTTTTCGTTATTCTAGCCTACGTTATTTCTATTAAGTCAGGTCTAAGTGATAATGAAGTAAGAACTATTACTTTTGCCACCTTATTATTGAGTAACGTTGGATTGGTGTTTGTAAACCGCTCTGATAAAGGAATTTGGGGTAAAATTTATTCAGATTTTAATAAATCCTTCTTCGTCATTTCATTTGTCGCTCTTATCGCTTTGTTGGCAACAATATTTGTTCCATATTTAAGAGAAGTGTTTGATTTTGCTCAAATATCTTGGAAGTGGAGTTTGTTAGTTATTGCACTTAGCTTAGTCGGTGTGTTGTTAGCTGAAAGAGTTAGAGTACGCATTAATAAATACTGTGAAAAGCGAGAACGAGTCTGTTTAATTTCTTAAATTGTATGAATGTAGATAATAAGACCCCACAATGCCTCGGGATAATTATGGATGGAAATCGTCGTTGGGCCAAAGAATTGGAGTTGGCTAGTACAGCTGGGCATATGGCTGGCTATGAAAAGCTTAAGGAAGTTCTTGGTTGGGCTAAAGATTCTGATATTAAATATGTAATTGCTTATGCCTTTTCAACCGAAAACTGGAAGCGTGATCCTCGGGAAGTAAAATATTTGATGGATCTTTTTAGAAAAGCTCTAGATCAGAGTATTGAAGATTTTAAAGAGAAAAATATTAGATTAAAAATTATTGGCAATAAAGAAAGGCTACCAAAGGACTTACAAAAAAAGATTATTAAAGCTGAGGAGGAGACCAAGGGAGGGAAGTTGTGTTTAGTCTTAGCTATTTCTTATGGTGGGCGAGCAGAAATATTAGCGGCAATAAAAGAACTAGTTGATAATAAAACCAAAAAAGAAATATTTAAATTGAGCGAAGAAAAATTTGCTGATTTTTTATGGACCAAGGATATTCCCGATCCAGACCTTATTATTCGTACGAGTGGAGAATTACGAACCTCAAACTTTTTACCATGGCAGTCGGCTTACAGTGAATGGTTCTTTTTGCCAATGTATTGGCCGGCTATAACCCGAGCGGATTTTGATAAAGTAATAGATGACTTTGGAAATAGAAAGAGAAGGCTGGGGAAATAATTACATAGTCAATAAAATACACTGATGTTATAATAATATAAATTTATTACTAATTTTTATTATAATGATCGATCCCAAAATAATTGAATACATAAAATATAACCTTTCTCAAGGTAAAACTAGGGAAGTGATTACCCAAACTTTACTTACTCAAGGTGGTTGGACTCAACCGTCCATTGACGAGGCTTTTAAAGTGATTGAAAGTGGTGTTCCTGTCGTGCCAAGTTTTACTCCAGCCACACCCTCTGGTCAGATTAAATATGCTGGGTTTTGGATACGTGCCGTTGCTCTAATGGTAGACATCTCTATTTTTATTTGGTTACCTTTTCTTTTTTTTGGAGCGATGTCTTATAATAGTCCTCTTCAAGTAATATCGGAACAAATTGGGTACGGGGTATCCGGCGCACTATTTAGTTTTGGCATATTTTGTTTAATGATTATTTTATTCTTTACCCCTTTGTTTTATTTTGTTTTAATGACTTATTACAAGGGTGCCACCTTGGGTAAAATGTTAATGGGAATTAAGGTTCAAACTGAAAATTCTGAAAAATTAACTTGGGGTAAGGTAATATTGCGCGAAACGGTTGGCAAGATGGCTTCCTCAGTCGTATTTAATATAGGCTATATAATGGCAGCTTTTACTAACAAAAAACAAGCTTTGCATGATATGGTAGTTAGTACGGTCGTTGTTTATAAAGACCCTCAAAAGAAAAATACAACAGGAATAGTTGTTGGAGTTATTGTTGCTTGTGTAATTCCCGCCCTAGTCATATCGAGTATATTTGTTGTTTTTGCAAGTTTAAATTCGGCTCGCAATAAAGGCAATGATGCGTATGTTAGAACATCTATGACTAATATAAGAACTCAGGCCCAGATATATTATGATAAAAATAATTCTTCCTATGCCGGTGTATGTGAATCTACTCTGGGAATAAATAATTTAATTGCAGATATGGAACTTAGGGGCAGTAAAGCAGTGTGTTACGATGGAACTGGATCTTTCTCAGTTTCAACCATTTTAAAAACAAATAATTCAAACTATTGTACAGATAGCTCTGGTTTTACCGGGGAGGGTGTATCGACCAAAGATGGAATATGTATTGGCGATAGAACAAATAATGGAGACGATTCTGCTATAACAGAGCAAGAAAATCCAAGCTTAACTGACTTACAGAAAAAATATTTAGTTACTGATGAGAGCGGAGTAAATAAAAACAAAAATTACTATATTGATTTTAACAAAGATCGATATTATTTAGCTTGGTCAAGTATCAACGAGGGGATTTATGATTTAGGATTTTTAAAGGAAAAAGATGATTTTAACAGTTTTAAAGAATTCTTTTTGGTTTCGTACTTAAAACAAGATTCTACTGATAGGTTTCAAAGATATGTCGATGAACTAAGAGCAGAGGACCCAAAACTTAACATCAACATCATCGCTCCGGGCAAGGACGGCACCGATGGAATTATTAGTTATTTTATCAATAAAGCAGACGGTGGAATAGAATTTAATTTACGCAAGGTAAGTATTATAGATAAAAATACGGTAAGGATAATCAGTTATGGTAAAATTTATACTCCTAAAGAAGTTCAGGATAAAAAAACTGGGTACATGTCTGACTTAAAGGCTAATGCTGGAAACTGGCTCGCGGATATTACCAAGGTGGATTTTAAAATTTAATATAAGTTGTTAAAAGTATTTTAAAAAGCTAAAATTAACCTAATATGAATAAAATCATTAAAAAATTATTTGCTCTTTGTTTTACTCTTTTATTAGTTTGTTCAGTTTCTAAGGTTTCAGCTCAAGATGTTCCAGCTGAAAAGGATATGCTCCTAGTCTTTGACGCTTCTGGGTCAATGCTAGACAAATTTGGTGGGGTATCAAGAATAGACGCTCTTAAAAGTGCGACAGGTGATCTTTTGGATATACTAGATCCTTCAGTTATGGTGGGACTACGACCTTTTGCTAATGTAAAACAGTCGACTCAGGCTTTGGCTTGTAAAGAAACTTCTTTAGTTCAAGATTTCACTAAGGAAAGAACTATTATTAAAGCCCAAACTTCGCTCTTGCAAGCGGTTGGTACTTATACTCCATTGGCCTACACTCTGAACATTGCGATAGGGGATTATACGGTTGGAAATGATAACGTGTTGATTTTACTAACTGACGGCAAAGATACTTGCAGTGGCGATCCTGTAAAAGCAGCTGGTGACTTATTTAAATCTACTAAAAAAGTAAAGATTTATGTTATTGGTTTGGGTGTTGATCTTAGTACTCAAACTCAGTTAAAGGCAATCGCGGCGGCTGGTGGTGGTTTGTACTATGATGCCAAAGATTCGACTACTTTAGCTTCTAGTTTTAAGGCTATCCAAGAAGCCGAAAGACCGGTGGACAAAACTAATACAGATTCAACTTTAGGCAAAGAAATTACTGGAGGTAATGGATTTGAAACCGCGACTAATATTGGTTCTGGAGATTATCATCTTTCACATAATCTATTACCTGAACAATTTGATTATTTCAAGCTACCTGTCGTAGTAGGAAAGAAGATAACTTTTACAGTTCAAAACGCGGAGTTGGGAGTTTTGTATGATAAAACCACCAATTCTTTTTCCGAAAGTTCTAAAGTAGATGACTCATATATTTTTGATGTGTTTACGCCAAAAAGAGGTAAGATATTATCTTTCTCTAATCGTGGCAATTCCGAAGTTGATAGTGAGACTTATACTCCTAGTGAAACTGGATATATTTATGTTCGCATTGGCGGTTATTATTCTAGTGGTGCATCTTTAATGTGCTATTTTCACCGACCATTTTGTGAGGGGAACTTGTCTAAAAAAACTATTTTTACTATCCAAACTGAAGGAGAGATAGCTGCTGTAGTACCGGCTACAAATAACGTTCAAAATTCTAACAATTCACCAAAGTCCGCCGTTGATAACAAACCAGCCGTCACTATCAGTAAAGTTTCAACTACTTCATCCGTGGATGACGCTTTAAAAGGGGTAGTAGATGCTGGAAGTAAAATCCTGTTTTATGTATTGTTGGGAGTGCTAGTCTTTGTCATCGTTTTGATTGTGGTTATAGTGTTGATTGTCCGAGCATTTACCAAAAAGAAGAGTTCCCAAGCTTCAATACCAGTTCAAAATAATTACCAGGCACAGCGACCTATGCAGAATCCGACCTATACTCCTCAAGTTTCAAACCAAAATATGTATCAAGCACCAACTCAACCTATTCAAACTCCACAACAACCATCGTCTTATCAACAGCCTCAAGTTCAGCAGTTACCAGTTCAACAACCTATAGTCAGTAATACACCACCAAACATTCCACCTCCACCTATGCCACCAAAACCACCGATTGTTTAAAATAAAGCATAATCAAAACTCCCACATATCTTATGTGGGAGTTTTGATTATATAGATAGGGCACTGTGCCAGCGGTTGGATTATATTTTACGATGTTATATAATTAGACCATTAATAAGTAAGCACAAATATATGAACCCACAAGACGTTCCTCCACAGGCACCAAACAATATGCCACCCCCTCAGAATAATTATCAGCCACAACAAAATCCGGTTGCACCTCAGAACCCTCAACCTAATTATAATTATCCACCCCAACAACCTATTAGTGCCAGTGATGATGCTACTAAAGCAATGGTTGGCTATATTGGACCTTTGGTCATTATCCCATTTATGGCCACGAATAGAACACCTTTTTTAACTTTCCATTTAAATCAATCTGTAAATCTTATTATATCTTCAATAGCCATTAACATTGCTGTGGCTATAATAAGTGCTTTAGGTATTCATATTCCGATGCTCTCAACCGTGATCTCTCTAGCTTATCTAGTTTTAATGATTATGGGTATTTTGAATGCTAAAAATGGTTTAATGAAACCTTTGCCAGTTGTTGGAACACTGTTTACTTTAATTAAATAAAAAGATGAATGAGCAAAACCCAAATGTGCCTGGACAAAACATTCCCAATCCAAACCAAGGCACAACTCAGAACCCTCAACCAAATTACAACTATCAACCACCGCAAAATCCTCAAGGTCAGCCGAACTATGGTTATCAACAGCCAAATCAATATTATCAACCACAGCAAATAAATACAGATCCACAGGTTAATAAGATAGGTAAGATATTGATTGGTGGTGTGATTGGATATTTCTTATTGCCTGTAATTATCTTCGGCTTAATTATTGGTGCTATTTTCCTATTTGCTGTATTTGCTAGGTAGTAATCTATTAAATGGGCGACGCTATTTATAAATAAAATAATAATGAAACGCAGGATAATACTTATCTCGTTGCTATCTTTTCTTTTTGTGATTGTACCACTTTCTTTTGTGTTGGCTAAAACAGTGACTATTCCTAGAATTGAAGGTGTTATAGCTCCAGTCACTGGGGAAGTCCCGACTAGTAAAATTATTCCAAATGAACAATTCACAGGGACGGTTACTTGGACTCCTAGTGACGAAAAATTTAAAGAAGGTATTAGCTATAGAGCTAAAGTGATATTAACTCCAGTAAAAGGATATGATTTTACTTCAGTTGATAGACTAAATTTTTATAAAGTTGATGGAGCTACCTCTGTTAATCTTGAGCCTGGGACACAAGGCACTGTGTTCTATGTTTATTTTCCGATCACAAAAACATTAGCCCCAGAGATACTAAATAATATTGGCGGTAAAATTAATGACCAAGGTGAGATTGTTATGAGCCCGGAAGCTTATCAGAAGTATTATGAGGCTCAAGAGAGACTTTATTGGTTGAATAATATAAACCAAAGATTTGGAGATTATATCAAAGACCCAAAAAATATAGATAAAATAACCAACGAAGATAAAGAGAAATTTTTAGCGCTCAAGTTAAAAATAGAGGAACTGATGCAGAATAAGGATATGCAAGTCGATTTAAACTATTCAAGTTGCGATGGAGCTTTTTGGTTTCTTTTGTATTATGTTGATAAGAATTTTAGAGACAATACTGCCTATGGAAAGGTTATGACTGCTTATCCATCGACTATGATGCGTTTAACAAATTTTTTTGATCAGAATGCAAGCACAAGTTCACAATCTGAAAAATATGACCCGAATTACTTCAAAGACATGCTCGATAATAACTCAGAGGAAATAGATAAAAACCCGATGGCGACAATTGTTAATAATGTAATTAAATATTTTCTTTGTCATGGTTTTAAAAATCTAGAACTGTGGGAGGGTTCTCAGGCAGAAGGTAAGGTGGTTAGGTCAATTCCAGTTGAACAAGCTGATCAGATTATAGGCCAAATGAATACTTTTGCTGATGCAATTAATAATTATATGGGGGTGGCAAAACAAATGGAAAAGGAATACGAGGTTATTTTTAATAATTTAAATAAATAAAATGGATAGTCAAAATCAATTTTCAAATCAGGGTGGTGTGCCAAATGATAATCAAATACCATCAGGGCAGCAATTTGGACAGTATCCGCCAGCTCAACCTGTATATTATCCACCAAATAATGATCAGATGATGCCTAATGGGGAAATATCAAAGAAAAAGAAACACTGGTTTCTAAAGACTTTTTTTGTGTTATTTATCTACATACCTTTTCTAGTAATAATAAGTCTTTTAGCGGTTTTTTGGTTTAACAAAGATATGATTGCCGTATATTTGAATAAGAAAAATTGCGAGAATGTTTACAAGGTGGTTATGCCAGAAATACCAGAAAGTAATTTTAAAAGCTCCACTCTGGGTAAACAAATGAAACCGGATTCTGTGAATATCGATGATATCTCCGCTGATTTAAAAAAGGTATTGTCCAATTAACATTGTCCTTAACTATAAATAGTTGAAAATAAAAGGTATAATTTAGGTATTAATAATAAAAAACAAAAAAATGAAAGGCTTTGTAAAAAACATCGAACAGGAAACTTTGAATAATGAAAACTTTCGTAAAGTTCTCTATACTTCACAGCATGGTCAGGTGGTAGTAATGAGTTTGAAACCATCTGAAGACATTGGTATGGAGGTACACAAATATACTGATCAGTTTTTCCGCGTGGATAGTGGAGAGGGTAAGGTGATTATCGATGGGGAAGAGTCTATTATTTCCGATGGCTTTGCGGTAGTCGTGCCGGCTGGTTCTATGCACAATGTCATCAATACTTCCGCCGAAAAACCTTTGAAGTTGTACACAATATACATGCCACCACATCATGTGGATGGGGTAGTGCATAAGACCAAGGAGGAAGCTGAAGGAGATATGACAGATCACCTCTAGAAAAGTATAGGGAAGGAAAGCCGGCTAGTTCGCGAAGCGAACTAGCCGGCTTTATAAAATATATTGCTGTGCTATATTTAAAGTATGAAAAGTGAGAATCTGGAAGTCCTCAAAAATGGTGGAGTGGGGGTGGTATTAACTGATACTATTTTTGGTTTGGTGGGACAAGCCTTAAAACCGGAGACCGTCGAAAGACTTTATAGAATAAAAGGGCGGGCAGAAAAAAAACCTTTTATTATTTTAATTTCAGATATTAAAGATCTAGGACTGTTCAATGTGGAGATTACTGAATCCCAAAGGAGTAAGCTTGATCTGTGGTGGCCAGGACCAGTTAGTGTTATATTAGCCGCTGAAATGAATAAATTTAATTATTTACATAGAGGAAATTATACTTTATCTTTTCGTATCCCTGCCAAGTCGGAGTTATTGGACATAATAAAGGAAGTCGGCCCCTTGGTAGCTCCCAGTGCCAATCCACAAGGTTTTTTACCGCCACAAACTATTATTGATGCCCGAAGATATTTTGGAAACAGTGTAGACTTTTATGAAGAAACTTCGGATGTTCCCAGTTCAGATCCTTCTACTCTTGTGAAGTTGTCGGGGAATGGTAATTATGAAGTTTTAAGATTAGGTGGTAATTTTAAGTTTTAATACTTGGGTGTATTTATAAATAAACAGTGTTATACTAAATGTACAAGATAGATTATAAAAAGTTTTAATTTAACCTATGAATATGAGTAAAGAAAAAAAGAAATTGATTATTTGGGCAGGAGTGCTGGTTCTTGTTTTGTTGATGGTTTTGTTTGTGTGGATTCTTGGACCAAAACAACCTGAAGTAAAAACCGAGGTAAATAAGGCTTTGACTCAGGAAGAAATGAATCAAATATATAAAGAAATGAGTTCCAAGGCTTCTTCGACTCTTCCTTTGACCGAAAAACAGATAACAAACCTTAAGAAAGAAATGCAACAGAGTGGTGTCGGTCAGAAAGCTCCTCTCACTGAGGCTGAGATAAGCAAGATCCTTCAGGAAATGAAAAACAAATAAAAATGAAAAAACTGGAAGTGATGGTTACTGGACCGTCGGCAGATTATGAATTGCTTGATAGTGGGGAAGGGGAAAAACTTGAAAGATATGGCAAGGTTATTTTGTCTCGCCCAGATCCGCAGGCTTTATGGCGAAGGATTTTATCTTTGAGTCAATGGAAAGAGGCTGATGCTTTCTTTTATCGTAGTGAGGAGAAGGCTGGATGGAAAGTTAAAATGGGTATGCCTAAAGAGTGGCTGATTGAGTTAGCTGGCTTAAAATTTTTAATAAAACCAACCTCATTCAAGCACACGGGAATTTTTCCAGAACAGGCTACTAATTGGGAGTGGATCAGGGAGAAAATCAAAAAACAAGACAGGCCAATAAAAGTATTAAACTTATTTGGTTATACTGGCGGGGCGACATTGGCCGCCGCCTCAGCTGGGGCGGAAGTGACCCATATTGATGGTTCTAAAACTGTAGTAACTTGGGCTCAAAAAAATGCTGAGCTGTCTGGACTTAAAGATAAGCCTATTCGTTGGTTGGTGGATGATGCCCGAGCTTTTGTTCAAAAGGAGATTCGTCGCGGAAATAAATATGATGCGATCATTATGGACCCGCCAGCTTTTGGCCATGGTGCCAAGGAAGAAGTTTGGAAAATTGAGGATGATTTGTTGCCATTATTGGACGCATGTCAGAAAATTCTGTCCGATAAACCACTATTCTTTTTGGTAAATGGGTATTCGGCGGGGTATTCAGCTGTGGGGTACGAGAATGCTTTACAACCAATAGTTAAGTCTTTTGGTGGAGAGATCGAGATAGGAGAGCTTACTATAGCAGAAAAGACTGGCCGCTTATTACCAGCGGGAATATTTGCAAGGTGGTCCTCAAATTAATTTTTAAAACAGGTCGGCAATTTCATTCTGTGAAATTGCCGACCTATTTTAGTTAGTTCACAAAAGTGTTATAATCAAAGCAAATAACTTAAATAAAATTTATGAAAACAACCTTACAAAAAACTAATACTTGGCTCAAAAAACATCGGTCTTGGTTAATACCAATAGTTATTATTGTTGTAATTGTACTTGCTTCTAAATATTTTCTAGGTAATAAAAAACCAGTCTATGAGACTATGAAAATTGAAACAAAAAATCTCCAGGAGATTGTTAGTTTAACTGGGCGTGTTAAAGCCTCAGACGACGCCGATTTGTCTTTTGAAAGAACGGGAAAGGTTTCAACAATAGTTGTTAAAGTTGGCGACAGAGTGCGGGCAGGTGACAGACTAGTTACTCTCGCTAATGGTGACTTAGTGGCTCAACTTAACCAAGCTCAGGCAGTTACTCAAGGGGCGCAAGCTAAATTAGCAGAACTTCAGGCGGGTAGTCGCCCAGAAGAAATCACACTTCAAGACTCAATGGTTTCTAAAAATAAGACAGCTATGACTGAAGCTAATGATTCATTGATTCAAGTAGTGAATGATGTTTATTCCAAGGTAGACGACGCTGTTCGTGGAAAAATAGACACCCTTTTTCTTAATCCTAAAAGTCAGAATCCGAAGATAAATTTTATAACCGATTTTTCAGTACAGATAAAACTCGAGAATGAGAGATTGGCTGTGGAAAATAAAATTGGTGAGGCTGAGTTAAGATTGCTGGAAATAAAAAATGGTTCAAGTATTACTTTGGATCAAGTTAAAGTTTTTAGTGATTTACTCTTAATAGCCAAGTCTTTTTCAGACGACATCGCTTTGGCTGTAAATGGTTTAACCGCTAATAATAGTTTGTCTCAATTTTCGATTGATTCATGGAAAGCCAGCGTGGCTAGTTCACGTTCTACTATAAGTTTGGGTATTACAAGTTTGCAGGCTTCGACTGAAAAATTTCAATCCACTCAGGATTCTTTGAAAGTGGAAACTGATCGTTTGAATTTGATTAAAGCTGGTCCAACAGCTGAACAGATGGCAGCTCAACAAGCAGTAGTGGCTCAGGCTAAAGCTAGTGAACAGAATCTAGAAGCACAATTAACAAAATATACTTTACGTTCACCAATTGATGGAATCGTTACAAGACAAGATACCAAGTTGGGGGAGACTTTAAATGCTGGTCAAATAGTGGCTTCGGTCATGTCTATTGGGCGCTATGAAATGGAGGCTTTTGTACCCGAGGCAGATATTGCCAAGGTTAAGGTAGGGAATAAAGCGAACGTAACTTTGGATGCTTACGGTTCAGATAATTTCTTTCCAGCCGAAGTTTATCAGATTGACCCAGCCGAGACTGTAATTGAGGGCGTGGCAACTTATCGGGTACGTTTGCGTTTTATTCAAGAAGATGTTCGTATTAAATCCGGTATGACCGCTAATATTGATCTGATCACCAAAGAAGTTTCCCAGGTAATTGCTATTCCGGCGAGAGTTGTAGTTAGCTTTGCAGGAGAAAAAACCGTCAAAGTTTTAGTTGATAATAAACCAATAGAAAGAAAAGTAATTTTGGGAGTCAAAGGTTCGGATGGAATGGTAGAAGTTTTGTCTGGTTTGAAAGTTGGGGAGAGTGTGATTACCGCCGAAAAATAATTATGGAAAACGTTATCGAAATCGAAAATCTTAAGAAAACTTTTAGCAATGAAGGTGTGGAAACCCACGCTTTGAGAGGGGTGTCTTTTTCAATCAGAAAAGGGGAATTTGTAGCGGTGATGGGACCATCCGGTTCCGGTAAATCAACTTTGCTGCAAATACTTGGCTTGTTGGATGATTATACGCACGGTAAATATGTTTTGGCAGGTAAGAATATCAAAGACTATAATCAGAATGAAATCGCTAAAATTCGTAATGAAAAAATGGGTTTTGTTTTCCAGGCTTTTAATCTCTTACCGAAATCTACAGTTTTAGACAATGTTAAATTGCCTTTATTGTATTCCAATAAACCTGAAAAGGAATGGGAGTATTTAGCCAAAGCGGCAATAATCGCTGTCGGTTTAGAACATCGTATGTTCCACGAAGCCAATCAGTTGTCTGGTGGAGAAAAACAAAGAGTGGCGATTGCCCGAGCTTTGGTAAATAACCCTGAGGTTATTTTTGCCGATGAACCAACTGGAAATTTGGATTCCAAATCTGGCCAGGCCGTTATTGAAATAATTCAGAAATTAAATAAGGAAATGGGGCACACTATTATTTTGATTACGCACGAGACTTATACGGCAGAATACGCCGAAAGAATTATTCGCTTACACGACGGGGAGGTGGAGAGTGATAAGAGAGTTGATAATAGAAGAGTGGATGGAAAGGATTTCATTAAATAATTTTCGTATATATGAAACTAAAATACAGTATAAAAACAGCTACTAGTGGTCTTAAAACTCACAAGTCTCGATCGGCCTTAACAATTCTAGGAATAGTTATAGGTATTTCTTCGATTATTTTAATTATGTCTTTGGGGGCGGGAGCCAAGAATCTTATAGTCAGTCAAATCCAGGGAATGGGAGCCAAAACTATCGCTATCCTTCCTGGTAAGGAGCCTGGTGGACCAAGTGATATTACGGCGTTGTTTTCTGATTCTTTGAAGGAGAGAGAGCTTCAGGCTTTACAGAAAAAAACTAATGTTCCAAATGCTCAGTATATTATGCCAGTAGTTATGGGGGCGGGAACTGCAGTATATCAAAATGAAACATATAAATTATCTGTCTTTGGCGGTGGGGAAATGTTGTTTACTATTTTTGATTTAAAAGCTGATAAAGGTCTTTTCTATACGGACGAAGATATAAAAAGTAAAAACACTGTTGTGGTTTTGGGTTATAAAGCCAAGGATAAATTGTTCGGTGCAGAGGATGCTGTGGGTAAAAAAATTAGAATTAAAAATACTACTTTTAAAGTTATTGGAGTATTGCCAGAAAAAGGCTCATCTTCTTTTATCAGTTTTGATGAAGCCGCGATTTTACCTTATTCTACCGCTCAACAATACATACTCGGGACAAAATATTTTAGTCGTATTATTGTAGAAGCTGATTCAGAAAACAATTTAGTTCAAACTTCAAATGATATTAGAACAACTTTGAGAGATTTGCATAATATTACGGATCCAACCAAAGATGATTTTTATGTTTCCACTCCAACAGAAGTAGCTGATAAGTTGTCGGCAATATTTAACACTCTAACCATCTTCCTCGCGGCAGTCGCGGCCATATCCCTGATCGTCGGTGGTGTTGGTATTATGAATATTATGTTGGTTTCTGTGACAGAAAGAACAAAAGAAATTGGATTAAGAAAAGCCTTGGGTGCGACAAACGCCAATATCTTAACTCAGTTTTTGTTGGAGGCTGTAATTTTAACTGGGGTAGGGGGTGTGATAGGAATTGTTCTTGGGTCGGTTCTGGCGATAGTTTCTTCAGACTTAATTACGAGATTCGCTGGTCTAGATTGGCAGTACAGTTTTCCATTTGGAGCTGCCATTCTCGGTATTGTAGTTTCGAGTTTGATAGGATTAATATTTGGTATTTATCCAGCGAGACAAGCAGCGAAGAAAAGTCCGATGGAAGCGTTGAGATATGAGTAGGGGATTAGTATATGTATAAAGTATAGGTATATAGAAAGGCCGGCAGTCCGCCTTGGGGTGGACTGCCGGCCTTTACTATATTGCCTTCAAAAAGTAAAAGTAACTCCAGTTTCCCAAGTCCCAGTTTCACATTTTCGCGAGCTGGCATTATTATTTGCTCCATGTAATGAGCATGTTGTATAATATTACATATTCATTATTTACAACTAAATAAAATGCTCTCCAAAAAAGTTTCCCTTGTGATCGCTCTCCCAATTATTTGTCTTGCGCTTTTCTTGGGTATAGTCTTTGTTCAGACTAATTCTTCAAAGATCGAGTCTGTTTTGACTTCGGGTGACGAATCTCATACAGCCGCTACCTATAATTCTTTCGGCGACATCACTACTCTTCCTGTTACGAATCCTGCTCCTATTACCACTCAGCCAGTCACTCCCAAACCAGTTACTCCGACTCCAACCCCGACTCCCATTACCATCCAACCAGTAGTTCCAAAGCCAGTCACTCCCACTCCCGTCGTCTGTGCCGCTATTTACAGAATTGTAAACAATCAATGTGTTTGTCTTAATGGCTCAACTGCTGCTAACTGCGCTATTAATACTCCAACCACTCCGCCAACCTGTGGTGGTTTAACTGTATTATCCTCCACTAAAACCAGTTGTATTTGTGCTAACGGTAAAACCAACCCCCCAACTTGTACTTTACCCCTAACAACAAATGTTACTCCTCCCGTTACCACAAACACTAACTGTCCAGCTGGTACTAAATTATCAGGCTCCACCTGTATTTGCTCCAACGGTATGAACAACCCACCAACCTGTGGCGCCACAGCCGGAACTACTGGAGGAACTGCTGTCTATTCCATCCCCCCAGACGCTCCGACTAAGGTGGTGGCTACTATCCTCCCTCCAGGTAACACGCTTACAAATTGTAAAACCATTCCTAATTCTGCTGTGCCAACTGGTATGTCTCGTGAGGCCTATATCGCAGTATATTATCGCAATATCGCGGTTTGCTCTGAAAACACCACCAAATATCCCCAAGTCAAAATCACTTTCACTCCATCTGCTAAACTAGGTTCTACTAATGCTACTGGCGGTATCGGTGCTACTAAATATACCGTCAATCAATCCTTCTACGGCTACCGGGCTCTGGGGGATACTAAGAATCCACCTTCCTGTGGTAACTGTGTTCACGATTCAAATCTTTTCAATGCTACCTCATCTTTATCTTCACCCCTTGTTCTTGGTAGTCCCTCAACCTACAATTCATCATATACTACCAAAACTTCTCCAGCCACCTTTGAACCAGGTGTTTACTACGCTTTTGATGTCACAGCAAACAATCGAGCCGGTTCTAGTAAACCAGTGACAGTATATGCTCGACCTTTGCCACCAATTAAACCCGAAGCTCCAGAGTCCGCTACTACCAGACTTTACAATAGTGGTTTTAAAGTATTTGCTAATAATTTTTACGCTACTACTAGCGGAGTTCGATTAGACATCATGATGCCCGACAATCATAGTGGGGCAGACATCACTGGTTATACCGTTACCGCTACCCCTAACCTTACCACCGCTAACAAAGCCCTAGGTATCACTAGTGCGACTACTTTGACCGCAACTAGTAGCTATAATTCAGTCACTTTTGCAACTGGCTTCGTTCCCGGTGTGGCCTATACCTTTACCGCTTCCGCTAAGAATTCCGCGGGAGTTAGTCCGGTCTCAGGTCCTCTAGGAACAGTTACTCCTATTAACGTCTCCGTTCCATCTGCTCCGTCGGGAGTCACTACTATCGGGAATGGATCAGAACTTGATATTGGAACTCAGGGTGTCAATACTGGCAATCTACCAATCACCGGTTATTTAGTTTCAGTTTACAGAGTTGGTACCTCTACCGATCCAAAGACCAAAAAGACTATTTATTTTCATGACCCAATCCCTAGTTTAAAGAATATATATTTTTCCGCGACTAGTAGTGAACCGATGATTATCAAGGGTTTGATTAAAGGAGTGAGGTATTCTTTCTCTGGTAGTATTATCAATGCTTTAGGTGTTGGCGATCCAAAATTCCCAGGTCAAACTGATGGGGGTATTATCTACAACGGCTATGACAAAACTGCTCTCGTTGAGGGTTATAATTCTTATGGTTGTAAAAATGAGAGTGGCTACTATACTGATTACTATAAGGAAGGTATTAGTACAGTATCATTTCCAACTGGGTATTACGGCCTATCGTCGATTAAATTAACCTCAAAATTTCCAGAAGATTATACAGCCTCTCTTTCACCTGGTGGTCCAACCTTTGATACTAATCAAAAAGGTTCTTGTATTGACTTGAAGAATTTTAATGACAAGGCGACAGGAATAACAATAAGTAGTAAAGTTATTTGTCCAACCGGCTTTACAAACAATGGTGGTGTATGCGAAAAGAAGGCAACCACTTCTATGGTCGATGTGACCAAGACATATATGCAAAATTTATCTTTCCCAATAGATAAAGATTATAATTGTTCTGGAACTTTAGTTTCTCAAAAATTTACAAATAATACAGGTTTAAAAACTTCTGTTGATTTTTATAAATTTTCTAACGTTGAATATTCGGTTAACGGTAGCATGATACCAGAAAGTGGTTATTATCCATCACCCTATACTAAATTACCAGGATACAAAAGAATAACATTAAAGTCTGGTGAAATTTTGGAGATTAAAAGACAAAAAAATAATTGTGTAGGAGAGGGGTTGGGGGGTGGAGTTATTTATACTTCTATTGCCACACCGGATATCAAAATAGCTGGTAGCGTTTTTTATCTCAATCAAGACAATCAAGACAATCAAGACAGTGGTCTGCGTATTATGGCGATTATCAAAGGAGATGTAAAAGAAGGTGATTCTGTGATGGCAAAATATAAATGCGGTGATTATGAGGAAGAACGACTGACATCTGTAAATAGTGGTTATGATGATCAAACACCTCTAAAAGAACATTCCGAGTTGATAAATATTTGGAATGGTGATAATTCATGGGGTGATAATAAGGCAAAACCTTACAGTATCTTGTTTAAATATATTGATATTGGTGGTTTGAATATTAAAGATCCTCTCTCAAAGGATTGTGAATTTACCGTCACTAAATATCTATCAGATGGGGCTGTAGAAAGTAATAAAGATTATTTAAACTGGGATTTGTTTGATAATATACTCGATCTCGATACCGTAAGAATAGATGATATAGGGGGGAATAATATTTCTTTCATTGTAAAGTTTAAGAAGTATTTTAAGCAGCTGGTTTCAGGTTATGAAGTTGGATTAATATGTGACGTTAAACCAACGAAATATTCTAGCACTCAAATGGGAACAGACTTAAATAGTTTTGAATTTATTCCAGTAGTAATAAATAAAGACTTGAACCCTATACCTGTTTGTCATGTGGACTCCATGATATATAAAAAGTCTAATAATGGAAGGTCTAGTATTAAAGGATCAGTAAAATATTTTCCCTTTAATGTAAAACTTTTGCCTACCACATTGAATATTCAATATAATAGATAATCTAAATAGGGAGGAGGGGGGTCTAATCAAAGGATGATTTTAAAAATAGTAAATTATCATTACAAAAAACATTACTTAACAGTGGTGGTTTGGCCGGCAGTCCGCCTGAGCGGACTGCCGGCCTTTCTATGTATTTATCTTAATTATAGCCATATATCGACTAGAGCATTACCTTGACAAAAGCATAAAATATGCTGATACTAGATATCAAATGAGTCCAGGCTGTTCTGGATAAACCCTATCACGTGGGCTACGTGACAACAGTTTCTGTTAGGGAGAAAGACAATGAGAGCTCTTTTGAAAAACATTCTGATAGCGGTTATTGTGGTTGGTGGTTCTGTGATGATATTTTGCTTCGCGGGGAATAACCTCTTTGCGAAAAAAAACACCCCAACAACTCTGGAACAATATTTGGCCCGCGATTATCGCTTAACGAATATTGAACGAGTGGCGCCGAACATTGACCACCCTGCCCTCGAGGTGGTTGTTGTTAAAGCGCCCGTTCCGGTTGATGGTTCCACTATGGGGTTCGGTGTCGTAAAGACCCCAACTGGCTTCGCCACGGTTCTGATGACTACTGATATTGTTGTCGGTGATGTAGTGATCTATAAATTCTTTGAGACCGTTCGGTCAGATGAATTTTATAGCATAGTCACATTTGCCGTAAAAAAGCAGAAATGATAATCCGGTTCCCTAAGTCCCAGTTTCGCATTCGCGAGACTGGGCATTTTTTTTGCATTTTATTTATTATCAAGTATTCTTATTGTTATATGTTTCAGTTATTAGATGGCAAGAAAATTCGCGATGAGAGACTACCGGCTTTGAAGGCGGAGTTTTTAGCGTTGCCGTTTAAAGCAACTCTAGCGATTGTCCAAGTAGGGGATAGACCGGATTCAAACTCATATATCAATCAAAAGAAAATTTTTGGCGAAAAACTGGGAGCGAAGATTTGGCATTTGAAATTCACCGAGGATATCGGCCAGGCCGAAGTAATTGACGAAATAAAACTTTTAAATGCGGATCCAGAAATTCAGGGCATTATTATTCAACTACCATTGCCAGAAGGTTGGGATAAAAAAGAAGTTATAAATAATATTGCGCCAGAAAAAGACGTTGATGGTTTAACTGAAAATAATCAGCATAAATTTTATGTTGGTAGTAGCGAAGCCTTTGTACCGGCCACTGCTCGTGGAGTTATGGCAATGTTGGATTTTTATGATATTTCTACCACTGGCAAAAAAGCGGTAGTCGTAGGACGTTCGGAATTAGTCGGTAAACCCATTGCTCAACTTTTACGTATGCGCGGGGCAGAGGTGGAAGTCTGTCATCGTCAGACTATTGATGTGCCGGCTTTAACTAGTACCGCTGATATTTTAGTGGTTGCCGCTGGTAATCCTAAAATGATCAAGGCGGATTTTGTCAAAGACGGAGCTGTGGTAGTCGATGTCGGCATAAATAAAACCGAGGAAGGACATCTGTGTGGCGATGTGGATTTTGAAGCAGTAAAAGATAGGGTTCAAGCTATTTCACCGGTGCCAGGCGGGGTGGGGCCGTTGACGGTGTTATCACTGTTTGAAAATCTATTACTAGCGAGTAAGACAAAATAATAAAGGAAAAGCCAGTGGTCAGTCTAGGACAAACAACTGGTTTTTTTATGCTATAATTAACCCGTTATTAAATTTAACTTATATAAAAATGTTTGAAAAACTTAAACAAAAATTAACTATGTATAAAAGAGTTGTGGGTGTGGTTGTATCTTTGTTTGTGATTTTGTTTTTGGCAATTATGGCTCTAAAAGTTGCTAAAGATATTCAGATTTTGGATTCCCATGATCAGACTGAAGTTAAAAATACTATTTCTGTAAATGGTAAGGGGGAGGAGATGGTTGTACCAGATATTGCCACCATTTCTTTGGGTATAGAAGAGAAGGCAAAAACAGTGGTTGAAGCCAATAACTTAGCAGCAACAAAGATGAACAAAGCGAAAAAAGTTTTGAAAGATGCAGGAATAGATGAAAAGGATATCAAAACCACAAATTACAGCGTTTATCCAAGTTATGATTATGTGAAGACCGTACCAATGCCACTATCACCAGTTTCTAGTGTAAGTCCAGATATATATTATCCAAACGGTAAGCAGGTTTTGTCTGGATATGTTGTAAATGAAAGTATGGAAGTTAAGATTAGAAAGCTTGATAAAGCGGGTGACATTTTGGCCAAGGTCAGTGAGATTGGTTTGAACAATGTTAGTGGTTTAACTTTCTCAGTAGATAAAGAAGATGTTGTAAAAAACAAAGCACGCGAAACTGCGATCAATAATGCCAAGGAACAAGCTAAAATATTGGCAAAACAGTTGGGAGTTCGCTTGGGCAAGTTGATTAGTTTCTCTGACGCTGGTAATTATACTTTTAATCGCTATGACTCTATGAAGTCCTATGCTCCAGCCATGGCATCCGGATCTGGTGTGGCTCCAGAAATTTCAGCAGGGGAGAACAAGATTACTAGTAACGTTACTTTGGTTTATGAAATAAAATAGGTCTTACGGAGTGGTAATAATATTTGGCCGGCATCTGCCCTAGGGCAGATGCCGGCCTTTTGCTTGTTGCATATACTCGTTTTATATGATAATGTACTTAGTAACAGCCCGCCCGGGCGGTTTTTATTAGGTAAAATTAAAACTAAATGAAATTAGCTAATTATATACAGGAAACTAAAGGTGAGATGAAACACGTTAGTTGGCCAACAAAAAAACAGGCAATAATCTTTACTATTCTAGTAGTCGTTATTTCTGTTGTCACAGCCCTAGCTCTAGGTTTGTTTGATACTGTTTTTGAATATTTACTCAAGAAATTTATTATTGGTTAATAATCCAATTTTTTAACAATGTCCAAACAACAAATACAAGAAGGACGAAATTGGTATGCTATTCATACCTATGCTGGTTATGAAAACGCGGTTACCCGTAACTTAAAACAGCGTATTGAGTCTTTAAATATGCAGGATAAGATTTTTAATGTTGTCGTTCCAACTGAGAAAAAAATCAAAATCAAAGGAACCAAACGTATTGAAGAAGAAGAAAAAATATACCCGGGATATATTTTGGTAGATATGATTGTGACTGATGACTCTTGGTACGTTGTCCGTAATACTCCACGCGTTACTGGTTTCGTTGGGGCAGGGGTTTATCCAGTACCATTGTCTAAATCAGAAGTAGATGCTTTCTTTAGTCGTATGGCGACTCAGACAGTTAAACACAATACTGACTTGGTAGTGGATGATATGGTCAAGATTGCTGACGGTCCGTTTAAAGATCTGGAAGGAAAGGTTAGTGAGGTTGACGATAGTCGTGGCAAGGTTAAGGTTATGGTTCTTATGTTCGGTCGCGAGACTCCGGTAGAACTAGACTTATTACAAGTTCGCAAGGTTTAACCACCTTTTTGTCATTCCCGACCGACCCAATTTTCTTCACGGTATTCCGTGGTAGAAAATGCGAGTGCCTTTAAGGCCTGATCGGGAATCCAGGAATCAGAAAACTCTTAATACATAATCCTGGATCCCCGCATTCGCGAGGATGACAAACAAAAACACATTAAAACAAAGTCACTTGAAATTATTACCTTTTTAAGGTAGTATGCAAAGGCTTCTAGTTCGCTCTCGAGCGGGCTTAAAATAACTAATTATTATGGCAAAGAAAATAACAAAAAAATTAAAGCTACAAATCCCAGCCGGAAAAGCTAATCCAGCTCCTCCAGTTGGTCCTGCTTTGGGTCAAGCTGGTGTTAATATTGGTGACTTCGTTACTAAATTTAACGCCGCAACTGCAAAGATGATGGGAGATATTATCCCAGTTGAAATTACTGTCTATGAAGACCGTACTTACACTTTCATCCTAAAGACTCCTCCAGCCTCAAATCTTATTTACAAAGCTATTGGAATCGAAGGTGGTTCTGGTAAGAATTTGGTAAAGAAAGCTGGTACTATCACTAAAGCTCAGGTCCGCGCAATTGCTGAAAAGAAAATGCCAGACCTAAATGCTAATGATATCGAGGCTGCTATGAAGATCATTGAAGGCTCTTGCCGTTCAATGGGGGTTGAAGTGAAGGGCTAATAAACAAAAAAAAGACCGGTTTCGCAAAGCGAAACCGGTCTTTTTCTTTTAATTACAACATATTTTCTCAGAAATGTGAGTTTTGTTTTGTCTAAAATAGAGGCGTATAATATAGGAATGAATGAAGAAACTAAACCAAAACATGTCCGCCCAACCTGGGATGAATATTTTATAAATATTGCTAAAGCTGTAGGGGCCCGAGCCACTTGTGATCGTGGTCGCACTGCTTGTATCATCGTAAAAAATAAACACATCATCGCCACTGGTTATGTTGGGGCTCCATCTGGATGTCTGAGTTGTGATGATATTGGTCACGAGATGAACACAGTTATTCATGAAGATGGTTCTCAGAGTCGCCATTGTATCCGTACCAATCACAATGAACAGAATGCTATCGCCCAAGCGGCTAAAATGGGTGTTAGTACTGATGGAGCAACTCTCTATTGTATGATGACTCCATGTTATACCTGTGCCAAATTGATCATTAACGCGGGAATTAAAAGGGTGGTATCAGAAAAGGATTATCATGCTGGAGCTCGCAGTAAAGAAATATTTAAGGAGGCTGGAGTTGCATATGAATTATTGAATGAAGAGGTGGTTAAATATTCAGACACTAAATAATAAAAATGAACAAAATAATTATCGGCCTAGTTGGACCAATTGCAAGTGGAAAGGGAACTGTAAAGAAATATCTGGTTGAAAAATACAGTGCTCAAGATTGTCGATTTTCAACTATTCTTCGTGATGTTTTAAAACGTTTATCTATAGAACCTAGTCGCGACAATTTAATTAATTTATCTACTATTTTAAGAGAACAATTCGGTCAGGATCTGTTGGCTAAAGTTATTGCCAATGACGCTAAACATCTGGACGGAGAGATAGTGGTGATTGATGGAGTAAGACGTATGGAGGATGTAAAGTATTTGCGTGAAGTGCCAGGTTTTGTTTTGGTGGCGATTGATGCTCATCCAGAAAAACGTCACACTCGTTTAGTAGTAAGAAATGAAAACACTGGCGATGATAAAAAAACTTATGAAGAATTTATAGCTGACCATTCTCGTGAGACTGAGGCCACTATTCCTGGGGTTATGAAGACGGCTGACTTGATTATAGACAATTCTGGGACGTTTGATGAATTATACGCTCAAGTTGATAAAATTGTGGCTGAATTAAAGGCTAAATAATTTTTAATACTTTTTATTTAATAATATATACCGATGAAAAAAGGATTATTTGTGGTTATAGAAGGTACAGATGGATCAGGTAAGGGAACTCAGACAGCCCTTCTTATTGAAAGTCTTAAAAAACAAAAATTGCCGGTAGAAACTACAGATTTTCCTCAGTATCACAATTTTTCTGGAGCATTTGTAGCAAAATATTTGCGAGGGGAATATGGTACAGCAAAAGAAGTCGGTCCTTATCGTGGCTCTATTTTCTATGCTGTTGACCGGTATGACAAATCTTTTGATATTAAGAAATGGTTAAAGGAAAAAAAAGTGATTGTCAGTAACCGTTACGTGTCTGCTAATATGGGTCATCAGGCGGGAAAAATTAAGAACAAGAAAAAAAGAGATGAGTTTTTGGCTTGGTTGGAAAATCTAGAACACAAAATTTTTGGTATTCCTAGACCAGATGTGATGATTCTATTGTATATGCCACCAGAAATAGGACAGCAGTTAGTTGATCAAAAAGCTCAAAGAGATTATACAAAGGGAAAGAAAAGGGATATTCATGAAGCCGACCTCAAACATTTGAAAGAGGCTTCAGAAGCTTATCTCTATGTTGCTAAAAAATATAATTGGAAGATTATCAACTGTGTGGAGAAGGGGGTAATTCTTTCTAGGGAGGATATACATAAAAAAATACAAGATATTGTAATGAAACGAATTAAATAAAAAAAATGGCATCCGCGAGTGGATGCCATTTTCGTCCAGTTTTACTTTCGGACGAGTTCCAAAAAGGTGAAGTCGCAGACGTTGCGGTCGTCTTTGCTGTGTGGTTCGGAGGATATCACCTTCCAGTCTTCTTTGTTGAAGGCCGGGAAAAAGGTATCACCATCACACTTAGCCGAGACTTCCGTCAGGTATAACTTGTCGGCCACAGGCAAGAACTGTTGGTAGATTTCTCCACCGCCGATCACGAAGACCTCTTCGTTTTTTTCAGCTTCAAACATTTCTATCGCCCGGGCAACGCTCGGAACTCTGACGCAACCTGGAGCAATATAATCACTTTGGGAGGTGATTACAATATTGGTCCGGTCGGGCAGTCCGTGTCCAAGACGTTTGACGATGGACTCATAGGTCTTGCGGCCCATGATGACAGGGTGACCACGAGTGATCTTGGCAAAGTGTTTGAGATCCTCGGAAAGTCTCCAAGGAAGGTCATTGCCTTTACCGATCACTCGGTCTTGATTCAAAACAACGATGATGGATATCATAAGTTTTCCTTTCGGATAGTTAGACAATCATCGGGGCTTTGATTGACGGATGATGTTCATAGTTAACGAGCTTGATATCTTCCATCGTGAACTTGTCGATGTCCTTCACCTCCGGGTTTAGCCAGAGTTGCGGAAGCTTCATCGGTTCACGTGAGAGCTGTTCTTTGACGGCGTCAAAGTGCTCATGGTAGATGTGGGCATCGTTCAGAGTGAGAACACATTCGTACGGTTTCAAGCCGGTGACTTGAGCCACCATACAGAGTAACAAAGCGTAAGACGCGATGTTGAACGGTACTCCCAAGAACATATCACAACTGCGTTGCGTCATGTGCAGGGAAAGTTTACCGTCGGCGACGAAAAACTGAAAGATCATGTGACATGGTGGTAAGGCCATCTGATCAAGTTCGCCAGGATTCCAAGCGGTCACAACCAAGCGACGATCGTTCGGATCGGTCTTGAGTTTGTTGACGATATTCGCTATCTGATCAACAGTTGTTCCGTCGGTCTTGGCCCACTTTCTCCATTGCACACCATAGACGCGGCCGAGATCACCCGGGAACTTGGCTTTCGGCTTCCAATAGTCAGCCTCGGCGTTGTCCGTCCAGATGGTACGGTCTTTGCCCATGATTTCTTTCAAACGTTGGTCGCTGCCGCTGCCTTCCAGGAACCAGAGCAGTTCTCCCTTAACGGCGTTAAAGGCCAATTGCTTGGTGGTAACAGCCGGGAAGCCTTCTTCCAGGTTGAAACGCATCTGAATCGCAAACAGAGCTCTGGTGACAGCATTGCGACCTTTGCGGTCCACGCCTTTTTCCAGAATCGTCTTGAGCACTTCATTGTAAGTCTTCATTGTTTTTTCTCCTTTTTGAGCTATTAAGGACCAAGTTTTTGGTCTAAGTTCATGGTACGTCATAAGTAAAAAAAAACAAGCTTGTCACGGCTATATATCTAATCTATTATTGAGAGTAGTTTTACTAATATTAACCATAATAATATGCTGGATAAGCAGATAGAAAAATTGATTAAAGCCGAGGAGATTCGTCAGAAGAAAAATATTTCTTTGATTGCGTCAGAAAATTATGTTTCCGATGATGTCTTAAAAGCTTTGGGTTCAAGATTGACTAATAAATATTCTGAAGGTTATCCTGGTCATCGCTATTATGGTGGACAAACTTACACTGATAAAATTGAATTGCTTTGTCAGGAACGAGCTCTGAAACTTTTTGGTTTGAAGAATGATAAATGGGCGGTCAATGTTCAACCGCTTTCTGGCTCACCAGCGAATTTGGCAGTGTATTTATCTTTAGTTCCAATTGGAGGGAAAATAATGGGCATGTCACTAGATCATGGTGGACATTTAACTCATGGTCATAAAGTTTCAGCGACGGGAAAAGTTTGGCAACAGATTCCTTATGGTGTGGATAAAGATTCTGAGATTTTGGATTATGAAGCAATCAAGAAAATTGCGATTGAAAATAAACCAAATATTATTGTTGCTGGTTATACCGCATATCCGCGCGTGGTGGATTTTAAAAAGTTTCGAGAAATTGCGGATGCTTGCGGAGCAATTTTGATGGTGGATATGTCGCATTTTGCTGGTTTGGTAGCAGGCGGGGCTTATCCTACGCCATTTGAATATGCTGATGTGGTGACTACGACAGTTCACAAAACTTTGCGTGGTCCACGTAGCGCAATGATTTTCTCTAGAAAAGATAAAAATAAACCAAATGCTAAAGGGATGGAAATAGGTTTTAACGAATTGATTGATAAGGCAATTTTTCCAGGCTTGCAGGGCGGTCCACACATGAATCAGATTGCTGCGGTGGCGGTCGCTTTGAAAGAAGCTTCGACTCCAGCATTTAAAAAATATGCTAAGCAGGTGATTAAGAATGCCAAAGTTTTGTCTGAAGAATTGAAAAAACTAGGTTGGAGAATTGTCTCTGGTGGTACTGATAGTCATTTGATTTTGGTGGATACTTGGATGGGTGGAAAGGGGATGCCAGGTGCTATTGCATCAGAGAAATTAGAAAAAGAAGGAATTATTGTAAATAAAAATACGATTCCAAACGAAACTCGTTCTGCCTTTGATCCATCAGGAATCCGCTTAGGAACCGCTGGCGAGACCACTAGAGGAAAGAAAGAAAAAGATATGGTGGCGTTGGCGAAGAAGATTGATAAAACCTTAAAGAAATGATTTTCTCACGTCATTGCGAGCGAAAGCGAAGCAATCCAGACTTAAATTCCATAATTCTGACAATACTGGATTGCCGCGTCGGGTGCAAATTGTTTAATAGATAAAACAAACAATTTCGCACCACTCCTCGCAATGACGAAGCAAAAAAAATAATGAAATTAAAAATCAAAAAATTACATCCAGAAGCGGTGTTGCCAAAATATGCTACCAAAGGTGACGCAGGTATGGATTTGTTTGCCCTAGAATCGGTAGAGATTTTACCAATGCAAAGATTACAAATTGGAACTGGTATTGCGATGGAAATTCCAGTAGGCTATACCGGATTGATTTGGGACAAAAGTAGTCTGTCACACAAATTTGGGTTGAAAACTTTGGGCGGGGTGGTAGATGCTGGTTATCGAGGTGAGATAAAAGTTGGAATGATAAATCTCGGGCCAGAAAAATATATTTTTGAAAAAGGACATAAAGTGGCACAAATGATTATTCAAGCCTGCGAATCACCAGAAATTTTAGAAGTAGATGAACTGTGTTGTGATACTGAAAGGGGGGCGGGTGGGTTTGGGAGTACAGGGAAATAGTATAAGTATAAAGTATAGGTATATGGAAAAGAAAGCCCGCAATTCGCGAAGCGAATTGCGGGCTTTCTTATTTGTGAAGACTTCCACGGGTAAATATAAGTATTTAGTATAAAGGCCCCTAGTTTTGCAAAGTAAAACTAGGAGCCTTTTTTGTTCACTTGCTTTAATTTAAATCGCATTGTGATATAATATCAATGTAAAGGTCGGTTCTATCTTATTACTTAAAAACATATAATAATGAAAATTATTCATTGGATCGCTTGGGTGCTAGTAGTTGTTGGTGCCTTGAATTGGGGTCTTACTGGTTTCTTTGGTTTCAATTTAGTAACCACTATTCTTGGTGTTGATACAACACTTACAAACGTAGTCTATGATTTAGTTGGATTGTCCGCTGTCTGGATGATTATTGAAGCTTTTAAAAAACAAGCTTAATTTTTCCGTGGTAAAACAGCCGGCAAGCTTCGCTTGCCGGCTGTTTGCTTGTGTTCGTCGATGGATCTTATGCCACTTGACGTAATTATTTTACTATGTTAAGGTGTTGTGGTATCCGAAAATGCCGAAAGGTGTTCTAGGTAGGTGCCATTGGGTGCCTAAATAAATAAAATAGTGCTAAACATGGAGGAAGTCCACAATGATGGACGAAATTCTGGCCGAAATGGAAAAGCGTCGCAATCGCCGTCATGCCACGGCCAAGAACGAGCAGTATATTCACGGGCTTCCCAAGCTCATGAACCGCGTCAAACGCGGTAAGAAAATCAGGGCGGTCCAACTCTTCGCCAAGCGTAAGATGGAATGCGTGGTGGAGGCCAAGTTCCGGGAAAGTCTTGAAGAGAAGGCCTTCAACGACATGTTGACTCCGCGGCGTCCCAGGAATCGTGTTGGGAATGCCTGCGCTTGGGACATGAAGCGTGCGAGTGAGTTTTATCCGATCGCCACCATTGAGGAAGCGATGCCGGTCCAGCTCCTTCAGATGGCTTGGCTCGAGGAGAACGAACAGTTTCTCCAACAAGTCGGCTAGGCTTAGTCGGCAATAATAAAGGGTGGGGTGTACAATGTGCACTCCGCCTATTAATTTGTCTAAAATTGGCGGAGGCTAAAAAGAAAGGCTGGGGCGGGCAAGCGTTGCTTGCCCGCCCCAGCCTTTCTTTTTAGCCAAAATTTTGCTATTTTATGTATAAGTCTATTAAGGCTTCATTTTTATGTCTCAAGATAACAAAAACGCCAATTTATCGGAAGCGCCTGAAGTTAAAAAAAGCGCCCTAGCTCTAAAAGAGGAGGAAATATTAAAGTTTTGGAATGACAATCATATTTTTAGTCAGTCCTTGTCTAAGGATTCTCCAAAAGGTGAATATGTTTTTTATGATGGTCCGCCATTTGCGAATGGTTTACCACACTACGGTCACTTGTTGGCGGGAACTATGAAGGATGCAATTCCACGCTATAAGACGATGCGTGGTTTTAGAGTTGATCGTCGTTGGGGGTGGGATTGTCATGGTTTGCCAGTTGAGAATATTATAGAAAAAGAATTTAAACTAAAATCCAAAAAAGATATTGAAGAATTTGGTTTGAAAAAATTCAATGAAGCTGCTCGAGCTAATGTAATGACCTACGCTAATGACTGGAAGAAAATAATTCCACGCTTAGGTCGTTGGGTGGATATGGAAAATGATTACAAGACAATGAATCCATCTTTTATGGAGTCCGTTTTGTGGGTTTTTAAAAGTTTGTATGATAAAGGTTTGGTCTATGAAGGTTTCAAACCAATGCATCTTTGTCCTCGTTGCGAAACTACACTGTCTAATTTTGAAGTTGCTCAAGGCTACCGTGATGTTACGGATATTTCTGTCACAGCAAAATTCCTTTTAAAAGGATCTGAAAAAACATATTTTATTGCTTGGACAACCACTCCTTGGACTCTACCTGGTAATGTGGCTTTGGCGGTTAATCCTGAAATTGATTACGTCAAAATTAAAGTTGGGGAGGAAGTATGTATCTTAGCGGAGAGTCGTTTAGCGGTTGTTAAGCAACCATATGAATTGATAGAAAAAGTTACTGGAGCTTCTTTGATTGGTTTGTCATATGAACCCCTCTTCAATTATTACACTAATCCAGAATTGGAAGTAAAAAATATTGCTAATGGGTTCAAGGTTTATCCAGCGGAATTTGTCACTACAGAAGACGGAACCGGTATTGTTCATATCGCCCCGGCTTTTGGTGAAGATGACTTACGTTTGGGTCAGAAGTTTGAATTACCATTTGTTCAGCATGTCGGTACTGATGGCCGCTTTAAAAAAGAAGTGACAGATTTTGCTGGTCAATCGGTCAAACCAATTGAAGATATTCAAAAAACCGATATTGAAATAATTAAATTTTTGGCTGCCCAGGGCAAGTTGTTTAGTAAGGAAAAACTAGTCCACTCTTATCCTCATTGCTGGCGCTGTGACTCTCCATTGTTAAATTATGCTACCTCTTCTTGGTTTGTTGAGGTAACCAAGATACGAAATCAGATAGTTGCCGAAAATCAAAATATCAATTGGGTGCCGGCCGATATTCGTGATGGTCGCTTTGGTAAGTGGCTTGAAGGCGCGCGTGACTGGGCGATTTCTCGTTCTCGTTTTTGGGGTTCTCCATTGCCAATCTGGCGCTGTAAAGATTGTGAAAAGATTGAGGTTATTGGTGGTGTAGAAGATATCAAAAATCATACTCGTGGTACTAATAAATATTTTATCGCTCGTCATGGTGAAGCCGAAAATAATGTTCTCGGTATTTTAAGTTGTGTAGCTGATCGTCCTCATCATTTAACCGAAAAGGGTAGAGAACAAGTTAGAATAGCTGCTGAAGACTTAAAGACTAAAGAAAAAATTGATTATATTTATTATTCACCATTTGTACGTACTAAAGAATCAATGGAAATTTTTGTTGAAGTACTTGGTTTAGATAAAGATCAATTAATTGAAGAACCTCGTTTGCACGAAGTGAATGGTGGTGTCTTAGACCTAAAATCGGATGAAGAATATCAAGCCTTTTTTGGTTCTCGTGAAGAAAAATTCTATAAAGTACCAGAAGGTGGTGAAAGTCATACTGATGTAAAGAATAGAATGACCTCCGTGCTTTATGATCTACATAAAAAACACGAAGGTAAAAATATCCTACTCGTAACTCACAATACTCCAGCTTGGCTTATGGTGGCCGGCGCTTATGGAGATACACCAGAGCAGGCTATAGAGTTGCGTCACGAACACAAAGATTTTATCAAGAACTCTGAAGTAGTGTCTTTGGACTTTGCGCCTATTCCTCATAATGATAATTACGAATTAGATTTTCATCGACCTTATATTGATGAGATAACCTTTAAATGTACTTGCGGTAGTGAAATGAGACGTGTGCCGGAAGTTTTTGATTGCTGGTTTGAATCTGGTTCTATGCCTTATGCCCAGTTCCATTATCCTTTTGAAAACCTAGAGAGCTTTAATCCAGAAGCTGGCTTTTTACGTGGCAGTGTTGGTTTTCCGGCCGAATTTATTGCTGAAGGAATGGACCAGACTCGTGGTTGGTTCTATTCCATGTTGGTTTTGTCAGTCGCTTTGTTTGGTAAGTCTTCCTATAAAAATGTGATCGTAAATGGAATAGTTCTGGCTGAAGACGGTCAAAAAATGGCTAAACGTTTGAGAAATTATCCTGACCCATTGGACGTGGTGGCAAAATACGGAGCTGATGCTTTGCGTTATTATTTGATGGCGAGTCCGGTGGTAAAAGGTGAAGATTTAAGATTTACCGAAAAGGGGGTTGAAGAAGTAGTGAAGAAATTAATTCTCCGTTTACAGAATACTCAATCTTTTTATGATATGTATAAAGGTGAAAAGCCACCCGTTGCCAGTGAGGCAAGTGAGAATATTTTGGATCGCTGGATAATAACTCGTCTTAAGGAATTAAACATAACCGTTACTGGAGCGATGGAACGTTATGAATTAGATCGGGCGGCGCGTCCATTTACGGATTTTGTAGATGATTTGTCCACTTGGTATCTACGTCGTTCTCGTGATCGTTTCAAAGAGGAAGATGAAGATCGTCAGGTAGCTCTCTCAACAATTCGATATGTCCTAGTTGAACTTTCCAAGATGATGGCAATTTTTATGCCGTTCTTGGCTGAATCTATGTATTTATCGCTCAAGGGAGAGATTTCTCAGGGTAGTGTTCATTTAGAAAGTTGGCCGGAATACGGTGATTTAGGTGAGGGTGAAAATAATCTATTAGTCCAGATGACTGAGGTTCGCCGTTTGGTTTCTGTTGGTTTGGAAATGCGAGCAAAATCATCTTTGAAAGTTCGTCAACCTTTGGCCAAGATTTCTCTGAAGAATGAATCCTTAAAAGAAAGGGCTGATCTCTTGAATTTAATTAAAGAAGAATTAAATATTAAGGATGTGATATTTGATGCCAGTCAGGAAGGAGAGATGATTCTAGATACAGTAATAACTCCTGAATTAAAAGCTGAAGGTCAGTTGCGTGATTTGATTCGTTCTATTCAAGAACTTCGTAAGACTGGAGATTTCAAACCAGGCGAACCAGCTTATTTGATTGCAGTTGCTAATCCGTCCGGACGAGGTTTCTTAGAAAGTAATTGGTCCGAAGCGGCCAAGGTTTCATCGTTGGTGGAAGTTGAATTCGTCAATGAGTTAGAGGTTGAAATTCCTTTGGTTAAAATTGATGATATGGAGTTTAGGTTGAAATTGATTAAAAAATAAAGCAAAAAAGTCAGGGATTCATATAGAGAATTCCTGACTTTTTCTTTAATTATGTGTAAAAAGTGCTATTATTAAAACAATTATGAAAAACCATAAAAATATCGCAATCATACTGGCGTTTTTGCTGCCAATTATACTAATTTTAATAGTAGTACTAAGTGTTTATCTGCCATCGGCTTTTTTATCAACAAAATATAATTTTATTTATGCTTCTTGTAATACAAATTACAGTTATGACTGTTCAAGTCGCATTTTGAATCATTACAAAGTTGTAGAGGGTAAGTTAGTTCTAGAACCCTTTGCTGAAAAGACTGATTCAAATTCAAATGGTTTACTAGATGAAAAAGAAATTGCTAACGCCCGTTTCTTTTTGCATGATACACAAAAGAATGAAAGTAGAGAAATATCTCTTCAAGAGGTTAAATCCATGACTTTGAATGGTTTAATCACATCTCCTGATAATGTTTCCGTTTCAAGTGGTTATGAACGGGGAGTGGACTTTATGTTAATTAGTGGCCGTTCAACATACGAAAATTATTTGGTAAAAGGAAATAGTAAAACTAAACTTAATTTAATTAAAAATAGCGAATACTACTATAATAATATTCACTTTATTGGTTGGGTTTTACCAGGGAGAAATTAATTATATTTTATGACAAAAGAAGAATTATTTAGAGAACTTTATGCCAAGATATATTCTGGAGAAATTAAATATCAAGAAGTTGTCAGTTTATTTGGCCCGGCTGTAGTAGAAAATCAAACTACCGCACTCAAAGAGAACGTTGCCAATAAGCTCAAAAGTAATTTTAGTTTAACTAAAGTACTTTATGGTATAGGGGCAGTCATCATTTTGATTGGACTTTTTGTTTTGTTTGCCCAGATCTGGGATGATATTGGTGCGTTTGGTCGCGTTTCTGTAACTCTCGGAGTCGGATTGATTACGGCTTTGGTGGGTACATATTTTTATAAAGTGGTGCCCGAGAGTAATTTAGGTTCCGTTTTCCATACCATAGGTGGAATATTAATTCCAGTCGGTTCCTTAGTTTTGTTGTATGAATTTAAATCAGGAATTGATCCTTACAACCCACTTATTTTTACCTTTGCAATTCTAACCGCTTTTTATGCTTTGTTGACTTATATACACAAAAATCCGATTTTAACCTTTTTTACCATCGCTAATAGTACAGCCTTGATTTATCTCCTGATGTTTAAATTTGTTGATACTTCAATGGCCTGTGTTGGCTCGGTTTGCAGTGATCTAATAGCTTATTTGACCATGATTTTAGGTGTCAGTTATTTATTATTGGCCTACGCTTTTAATAAAGGTTGGAATGAGAAGTTAACTGGTGTTTTATATTTCTTAGGTACGGCCGGTCTTTTAGGTGCTGGTTTTTATCTTGTATGGGAAACAGATATCTGGAAGGTATTATTCTTTGTTTTGGTCTTAGGTTGTATGGCTTCTTCTATTTATTTAAAAAGCCGATCAGTCTTGGTGGTAAGTACGATATTTTTAATTATTCACATTTCATATATTTCTGGTAAATACTTTGCTGATTCAGTTGGTTGGCCGTTAACTTTAATCGTACTAGGCTTTGTCTTTGTTTTTCTTGGTTACGTTTCAATTAATATTAGTAAAAAGTTGATTGGGAGTAATTAATGGTTTTTAAAAGCCGGCGTCTGCCTAGGGCAGACGCCGGCTTTGTATTTTACTGTTTCTTCCTTATACTTATACTAAATACTTATACTTCTTATGTCTCACCCCATTTACCACACTGATGCTTTTGTAATAACCAATCGTCCGACCGGTGAAGCAGGGAAGTATATTTACCTATTTACCAAGGACTTCGGTTTTTTGGGAGCAGTAGCTCAAGGTGTCAGAAAACTAGAATCAAAACTACGTTTTAGTCTTCAGGATTTTTCACGGGTTGAAGTTTCTCTAGTTCGTGGCAAGGAGGTCTGGCGTTTGACTGGAGCTAAGAAAGAATCTGATTTACATAAAATTTTACGGGAGGAACCAGATATTTTTTTGGTTTGGGCGAGATACTTTTCTTTAATTAAGCGTTTGATTACCGGAGAAGAAAAAACAGCGGAAGTTTTTGAACTTACTGTCAAAGCCTACGATTTTACTTTAAAAGAAAAGATACCGGCTCATTTGTCTCGTTCCTTTGAAACCCTTTTAGTTTTAAGATTTTTGCGATACTTGGGTTATTTTGGTATTTATCAGGATCTTGAAGAATACACTCTAGATTCAGGCTGGAATCTAGGTATTTTAGAAAAATTTGAAACAGTTCGTCTGTCGGCAGTGGAGAGGATTAACTTAGCCCTTAAAGAAACTCAACTTTAATGTTAGAATATTCTTAGTATGAATGATCAAAGTAAAATTGAAAAAATTAAACAAGGTCTTTATTCACGTGATAAAGAAAAGTATTTTGATGTTACTAGACGACACCGTTTACGTACTCAAAATATTCAAGATACGCCAGGGTGGGGCGCAAACAATGATGAATTGGTGCCAGATGAACAGGATTTTGACCAAACAGATATTATGTCTAATCGAAAAACAAGTGGAAATTGGGTTTCAAAAATACTAATACTTTCAATTGTATTTTTTATTGTCGCGGCGGGTATTTCGGCTTACACCTTTTTTTCAGGTAGTAATATTATTTCTGATAAAAACCTCGGTCTAGAAATTTACGGATTGCAATCGGTTTCAGCTGGTGACGAAACAACTTTCACAATTAGAGTTAAAAACGGTAATACTGTTGATTTGAAAACGGCGGATTTACTTATGGAGTATCCAGATGGAACTAGAGCTAGTACAAATCTAAGCAAAGACATTAGGAGAGAATCAGTTTCCTTGGGTGATATTACCGCTGGGTCAACTATCGAAAAGAAGTTTCAGGTAGTTTTATTCGGAGCTGAAAACGATAAAAAACTAATTTCTGCTTCATTGGAATATCGCTTGCCAAGCTCTAACGCCATTTTAAACAAAAAAGTTCAGAAAGAAGTTTTGATTTCTACAGCCCCGCTCAGTTTAACTCTAACCGGTCTTAAAGAAACAATATCAGGTCAGACTACCGACTTTGTTCTTGAAGTTCACTCAAACTCTCAGAAGGTTATTTCTGGGTTGATGTTGAATGGTGATTTTGCTTCAGGATTTACTTTAAAAAAATCAGATCCAGCAGTTTTTAGTAAAAATGCTTGGGACTTGGGTGATTTAGAACCTGGTGGTACTCGTAAAATTCATTTGACTGGAGTCTTTGATGGACAGGAAGGGGAGGAAAAAGTCCTTAAGTTTACAATTGGCTTAAAGGATAAAACTAATGAGACAAAGATAGGTTCAGTCTTCTTTACTACTAGTCAGACTGTTGTTTTGAGTAAACCATTTCTCAGTGTTTCTGTTGCTCTTAATGGCTCAACTGATGCCGGATATTCAACTCAAGCTGGTAAATCCGTTCGTGCTGATTTAACTTGGCAAAATAATTTACCAAATAAAATTAATGATGCCCGCTTCGTTGTTAAGTTAAGAGGCACAGCTATAAATCGTAGTACTATTCGCGTTTCCAATGGTTTTTATCAGTCATTTGATGATACAATTGTTTTTGATAAAACTACGAACGAAAAATTGGCTGTTTTAAATCCCGGAGATACTGGTAATTTAGGTTTTGATTTTACTTTAGCTGGAAATACATCCTTGACCACCGGTGCTCAAAACAGTGCTTCTTTTGAAGTTTCTGCTAGTGGGCGACGTGTTGGAGATACAGGGGTTCCAGAAAGCGTGAGTTACTCAGCTGTTCGTACTCTCAAGATAACTTCCGATATTCGCTTAACTTCAAAATCTCAAAGTCAAACTGGGGTATTTAAAAATATTGGTCCGATTCCTCCAGTGGTCGGCCAAGAAACTACGTACACAATTAATTGGACTATCGGTGGGGCTATAAATGATTTATCTAACGTGGTGGTCTCAGCCAGATTGCCAAATTATGTTAAGTGGCTAGGTATTATTAGTCCGACTGATGAAGACGTGACATATAATTCTGTTGGTGGAGAGGTGGTTTGGAATGTGGGAACTATAAAAGGGGGGACTGGCCGCAATAGTCCGCCCAAAAACATGTCTTTTCAGATTTCATTTGTTCCAAGTTTGAGTCAGTTTGACACTATACCAACACTCTTAACAGAATCTTCGGCTCGTGGTATAGATACATATACGAATAATGAAGTTACTGCTTCAGCCGAGTTGTTAACAACGAATTTGGCCGGAGATCCGAATTTCAATTCAGATAATGCAAAAGTCACTAAATAATTATTTACATTAAATACAGTATGCAAACAGAAAATAATATGGAGAAAATTATCTCCCTCTGCAAAAGAAAAGGTTTTGTTTATCCAAGTTCCGAGATATATGGCGGTTTCGCTGGGGTTTATGATTACGGTCATTATGGTCTTTTATTAAAAGAAAATATTAAGAACGCATGGTTGAAAGACATGGTTCAAATGAGAGATGATGTCTATGGTTTGGATAGTGCTATTTTTATGCACCCAAAAACTTGGATTGCTTCAGGCCATGTGGGAGGTTTTCAGGATCCTCAAGTGGATTGTAAGGAGTGTAAATCCAGATTCCGTGCCGACCATCTTTTAGAAAGTCTAGGTGTGACCATTGATGATAAGATGCCGTTGGAAACCATGAATGAGGAAATGGATAAATTACGTGCCACCGGTAAATTAATCTGTACTAATTGTAAATCAAAAAATTTAACTTCCGCCAGAGCTTTTTCTTTAATGGTAAAATCTAACCTTGGATCACCGGTAGATACTTTGTCCGAAGAAAATGCGGTATATCTTCGTCCGGAAACTTGCGGTGGTATTTATCTTGAATATAAAAACACGCTAGATTCTTTACATCCTAAATTACCATTTGGTATTGCTCAAGTGGGTAAGGCTTTTCGTAATGAAATCGCTGCACGTCAGTTTATTTTTAGAACTCGCGAGTTCGAGCAAATGGAGATGCAATATTTTCATACTCCAGGTGAGACAAAAAAACTTTATGAGATGTGGCAAGACATTCGTTGGCAGTGGTATTTACAGTATGGTATTCCAGCCGAAAAATTACATTGGTACAAACATGAAAAATTAGCTCACTATGCGAGTGAGGCTTACGATATTGAATATGCTTTTAGTTTCTTCGGTGGCTCCTTTAAAGAAGTGGAGGGTGTTCACGCTCGTGGAGATTGGGATTTGTCACAGCACTCTAAGTTTTCTGGCGTGTCTTTAGACTATTTTGATGAAGAAACGAAACAGAGATATATTCCGCACATCTTGGAAACTTCTGTCGGTCTGGCTCGTTTGTTCTTGATGTTCATCGACAACGCCTTTACTGAAGTAGGTGAGGGAGATGATAAGAGGGTATTTTTAAAATTGGATCCACGTCTGGCTCCAGTTAAAGTGGCTGTTTTCCCACTTCTTAAAAATAAGCCAGTATTGGTTGAAAAAGCTAGAGAGATTTTTGGTCAGCTTAGAAAAGAATTCATGTGCGAATTTGATGATAATGGTAATATAGGTAAACGTTATCGCCGTCAGGATGAAATCGGTACACCTTTCTGTGTAACAGTGGACTTTGATACAGTAGAGAAGAATGCTGGAGTAACTGTCCGTAATCGCGATACTGGGGAGCAAGAGAGAGTAGAGATTGAAAAATTGGAAGTATATTTGAAGGAAAAATTAAAATAAAATGAATAAAGTAAGAAACGGGCGGCTTATTATGGCTGGTTTCGTAATACTTTCTTGTATATTTTGGTTCTGGGGTCTTGGTTTGGCTCAAATAGCAGATTTTAATTTTGGTCCAAGCTATGCTTTTATAAATGAGAATAATTTATGGCCGGTCATAATTCTGTATACTGCTATTGCTCTTGCTTTGGTTGTTTATACTAGTAGTTTTTATTCTACTAAAGAAGAAAAAAATTTTAGTATTCTTGCCTGGATTTTAATTTTGGGTATTACTTCTTTTATCACCATTTTTATTTTACCGTTTGGACTAATGATTCTTAATATTAGATAAGATTTTTATGAGAAAGCCCCACGGTTCGCTTTGCAAACCGTGGGGCTTTCTCATTTAAACTTTTATGTTACACTGATTTTATCAGTTAATAATTATATTATGAATTTCAAACGAAAAATCTTATCTAATGGTCTGCGTGTGGTTACTGTACCAATGAAGGATAACCCTACGGTGACAGTTTTGGTGATGGTAGAAGCTGGCTCTAAATACGAAACCAAAGATGTTAATGGTTTGTCTCATTTTCTTGAACATATGTGTTTCAAGGGTACTGAGAAGCGTCCCAAGGCCTCAGATATTAGTAGTGAGTTAGATGGAGTTGGTGCTCGATATAACGCCTTTACTTCAACTGAATATACTGGTTACTATGCCAAAGCCGAAGCTAGACATTTAGATAAAATTTTAGACGTCGTGTCCGATATGTATTTACATCCCATTTTAGATGAAAAAGAAATTGAAAAAGAAAAAGGAGTTATTTGTGAGGAGATAAATATGTATGAAGATTTACCTCAACGTAAAGTTGATGAAGTTTTCACCGAATTGCTTTACGGTGATCAACCAGCTGGTTGGAGTATTGCTGGTACAAAAGAAATTGTTCGTAAAATGACTAGGGAAGATTTTGTAAAATATCGTACAAAAAATTATTTGCCTCAAGCAACTACTCTTGTTGTTTCGGGAAATTTCGATGAAAAAACCATAATCAAAAAAATCACCACTGCTTTTAAGGGAATGCCAGAAGGGAAGAAGCAAAGCAAATTAAAAGTCAAAGAAGTTCAGTCTATACCACAAATTTCCATTTTTACTAAAGAAACTGATCAATCTCATATTATTGTCGGAGTAAGAACTTTTGATACTTACAATAAAAAAAGAGCCATTCTGAGTGTAATGTCCGGTGTATTAAGTGGAGGTATGAGTTCTCGTTTGTTCAAAAAGCTTCGTGATGAAATGGGGGTTTGCTACTATGTTCGAGCGGCAGCAGATTTGTCGTCAGACCACGGTGTTTTAGCTGTAGCGGCAGGATTAGATAATTCCCGTGTCAAAGTGGCTACTGAGGCTATTTTGAATGAGTTTAAACGACTTAAGGATGAGTTGGTATCTCCAGAGGAACTTATTAAAGTAAAAAACCAGATGACTGGCAGTTTCACTCTTGGTTTGGAATCATCGGACGAATTGGCTGAATTTTATGCTGGGCAAGAGATTTACCACAAGGAATTAAAGAATCCAGAAAAACTCAAAAAAGAAATTTTGGCGATTACCGCAGAGGATATACGTAAGTTAGCTCGGGAGATTTTCAAGAATGAAAAATTAAACTTAGCGATGGTTGGTAAGGGAAAGAAAGAAGACTTTACCGAATGGTTTAAAGTTTAAGCTTATGAATAAGGAGAATTATGGTGAAACTAAAGTCTTTAGCACAGAAACTGGAGAACTTTTGGCAGAAACTCAAGAAAAAATAAAATCCCCAGCTGATAGACTGAGATGTTTTAGAATCTTTACTATGATTCTTGGAGATAAAATACCTAAAGAATTAACCAAGAGGATTGATAAAGAAGAAAAGGAATTAAAAGATTTAGTTTCTGAATATAATTCTTTAGCGTCCGAAACAAAAAAGATAGAGCTTGATGAAGAGTTTAGAAAAATAAATCAAAAAGCAGAGGAAAACATCTCACATTTTAAACCTGAAGCTCTTGAACAAATCAAAACAATGCTCAAAGATGATGAGGGTAACGCTCTGTCTGTAATCTATTGGATTGCTAGTAGCTTCCGATCGGAAGATAATAAAGATGTTGTTATATCTTTAGACACTATCAAGAGTGTGGCGCAGTATTCTCAGGTTAGATATGGAGGGAAAGAAGCAGTCGAATATATAAGTAAAAATCCTCAACCTACAGCCTACGAGTTAATGCTTGGTGTCTATGAAATCGAAATTGAAAAGCAGGTTAGAAAAGCCTTAAGAATCTTAAGAGGGAAAGGCTATCAGACAGTGGAGTCTGGTTATGTAGATTATTTAAATGGTAAGCAATTTTTTCACTTTAATCATTCGATAAAAGTGCCTGAGGAAGCAATTAGAGTGATAGGTGAAAAATACGGCGTCCATGTTATACCTGGAGAAAATTACAGTGATAATTATGTTTTTTTAGAATCTCCCAAAGATAGAGTTCTGTCTTTAGCTGAATGGGAGTCTGTGCAGACTGATTTTGTTAATCTAATGCCCGTCATAGATAGAAAATATCAGATGTCGCACGGTGGGGGAATTGAATTCATAATTGAAGCTTTAAATAAATATAAAAAAGAAGATATTTTAGCTACCGCTACAACTGACAATGAAAAAGCTTTTGTTGAATGGGTGTATAGTTTGGGTATTGAAGGTTTAATAAAATTTAAGGAGGCTGAGTTTGGTGATTAATTGCAAAAAATATATCTATGCGTATCGCTGTTATAGGTCCACAAAATACAGGTAAAACAACTTTTATTAAAGATTTTGTTCAGAATTTTCCTGAATATATTACTCCAGAAATAACTTATCGCGATGTTGTGGCGAAACAAAATTTGGCAATCAATCAAGGGGCTAATGAAGAGAGTCAGATGGTTATTACCAATTTTCTTTTTGACCAAATAACCAACAATAAAGAACAAAACATTATTTTTGATCGTTGCGTAATTGATAATTATGTTTACGCTTCTTATTTGCACGAGCTCGGTCGTTTTGGCCCGGAAATTATACAGAAGATTAAGAGTATGGCTCTGGAACACTTGCCAAACTTGGATGTATTGATATTAATTCCAACCGCCCTAGGAGTAGTTTTGGTGGATGATAAAACCCGGGACACTGACAATGCTTTTATTGATGCTGTTAATAGATTATTCATAGATATATTACTTGAAATTTCCCAAAAAAGTGAGGTTAAAATAATTACTGTTACTGGAAATAGAGAAAAAAGGATAGAACTGGTAAAAAAAGCTCTAAAATAAGATTTTGATTCCAAGATTTATTGCTTGTGTAAAAAGGCACGAAATCTTTTCTTAATGTAAAAAGCGTGTTACTATGAATCTATGAAAGAAGAGCCACGTCAACCGCAACTTATTGATATAAGTGCCAAGTCAATTTTTAAGTTTTTACTCATTTCGGTTTTATTTATAGCGCTGTTTATTCTCCGTGATTTAGTCCTAGTTATTCTAGTGGCGATTATTTTGGCAACCGCCATTGAACCGATCACTCTATTTTTTAAAAAGTATAGGATTGCCCGTGTTCCCGCGGTGATGATAACTTATGGCGCCTTTTTGGGTTTGTTCTTTGGTGTTTTCTACTTCTTTATTCCGACAGTTTTAGACGAAACTTCAACCTTCTTATCTCAGCTACCAAAATATTTGGAATCAACAAAAATTATTTCTGTTAACGATAATCCTACCATTAGTAACTCGCAGAAAGTTGTGGCGGATTTATCAGCCGGAATTACTAGATCACAACAGGCTATTGATACTGCTATAAATAATGCCAGTACTAACCAGAATCAAAACGCAGTTTCTGATTTAGCTAAATTGCCGTCTTCCTTAGCTGACAATGTTTTAACTCGCGGTTCTGCTTTGCGAGATTTTGTGTCTAATGTAAATAAAGCTGCCGGAACTTTTTCTGATAGTTTTATGAATACGATTAGTTTGGTATTTGGTGGTGTGACTAGTTTTATTATAATGCTTGTTTTATCCTTTTATTTAGCCGCCCAGGAGAGGGGAATCGAGAAGTTTATTCGTATTGTGGCCCCGCTTGATAAAGAGGAATATATTATTGACCTTTGGCAACGTTCTCAAAAGAAAATTGGTCTCTGGATGCAAGGACAATTATTGCTGGCGGTCCTGATCGGTGTCTTGGTATTTTTAGGCTTAACTATTTTAGGTGTTCCAAATGCTTTGTTGTTGGCCTTACTTGCCGCTGTCTTTGAGGTCATACCTTTATTTGGTCCAATTCTCTCAGCTATCCCTGGAATTTTATTTGGTTACGCTTCAGGTGGTTTTACTCTGGCGTTGTTGGTAACCGGTCTTTATATCATTATTCAGCAATTTGAAAGCCACTTAATTTATCCTTTAGTTGTTCGCAAGATTGTTGGTGTGCCGGCAATTATTGTTGTTATCTCTATGGTTATCGGTTGGGAATTGGCTGGCTTTGTTGGTTTGTTGATTTCTGTCCCGATGGTCACCGCCCTAATGGAATACTTTAACGATATTGAGAAATTTAAGATTAGAATGAGAAAAAATGTTCTCTAATATTTCAGAAATTATGAACAACAAGAAAACAAATTTAAAGGGCAATTTTTATATTACGACGACTTTACCTTATGTTAATGCCGAGGCCCATTTAGGTCACGCTTTAGAATTTGTCCGTGCCGATGCTATTGCTCGCTACAAGAAAATTCAAGGTTATGAAGTTTTCTTTAATACTGGTACGGATGAACATGGGGTTAAAATCTTTAATAAAGCTAAAGAACTTGGGGTTGAAACCCAAGCCTATGTTGACGATTATGCGGCTCGGTTTAAAGCATTGTTGCCAAAGCTTGGTATTATGCCAGAGATAAACTTTATTCGGACTTCTGATAAAAACCATATAGAATCAGCTTTAGCATTTTGGACTAAATGTAAGGAAAATGGTTACATTGAGAAAAGAAAATATTCTGTGAAATATTGTGTTGGTTGTGAATTGGAAAAAACCGACTCCGAATTAGTGAATGGTAAATGTCCTGATCATCCCAACCGTGAGATTGAACTACTTAATGAAGAAAACTATTTCTTCAAGTTTTCGGCTTTCCAAGATCGTTTATTAAAATTATACAAAGACCAGCCGGATTTTGTCGTGCCAGATTTTCGTCTGAACGAAATCAAATCTTTTGTAGAACGTGGCTTGTCAGATTTCAGTATTTCTCGTTTGAAGACTAAGATGCCGTGGGGCATAGAGGTACCAGGCGATCCTGATCAAGTGATGTACGTTTGGTTCGATGCTTTGGTAAATTATATTTCCGCTATCGGGTGGCCAGAGAATATGGAAAAATTTGAGAAATGGTGGCCGGTAACTCAGTACTGTGGCAAAGACAATCTACGCCAACAATCAGCGATGTGGCAGGCGATGCTAATGTCGGTGGATTTACCTTGTTCCAAACAGGTGATTGTTAATGGTTTCGTGACTGGCGCTGGTGGTATCAAGATGAGTAAGGATTTAGGTAATGTCATTAACCCGTTAGACATCATTTCAGAGTATGGAACAGAAACTTTGCGATATTTTGTCTTACGCGAATTGCATCCGTTTGAGGACACTCCATTTACGACCGAGGGTTTAAAGGAGGCTTACAATGCAAATCTAGCGAATGGAATAGGTAATCTAACTAGTCGGGTTTTAAAAATGGCTGACAGTTACCAGATCTATCTTACTATGGAGGATATTGACGATGAGCTCTTACGAAGTAATCCCGACGAGTATGATGAAGCCTTCAAGAATTTCAAACTTAATATCGCGATGGATTCTATCTGGAGTTTGATTCGAGAAAGTGATAGTTACATTCAAAGAGAGCAACCATTTAAAAAAATAAAAATTGACCCAGAAGCTGCCTCACTTGATCTTAAACACTTGTTAAAAAATCTGCTAACTATTGGACGTCTGATGCAACCTCTGCTGCCAGAAACTTCTGCAAAAGTTATTCAAGCGGTCCGTCTGGGAAAAGCTTTGACGGAGCCATTGTTTATGAGGAAAGAGTAATTTCAAGAAAAATAGTGTTGAATATAAAAATTATAAATTAAAATAAATTAAAATGAAAAAAATAATAGGGATTATCGTACTAATATTGGTTGTTCTTGGTTTGGTGGTTTGGGGTGTTACAAAATCATCTTCAAATACGAATGTTGTAAAGATTGGGGTGTTGGTACCATTGAGTGGGCCAACGTCATTTGTGGGAGAGATTATGAAAAAAGGCTTTGATCAAGCTTTGAGTGAAATAAACGCCAACGGGAAGGTGTTGGAGGTTTATTATGAGGATAATAAAAATAGTCCAAACGATGCAGTATTAGCAACAAAGAATTTGATTGAACTGAAAAAAGTTGATGTGATTATTACTTCAACTTCTGGTTCAAGTATAGCTGTGGCGTCTTATCTCAAGGGTTTGAATAAAAACATTCCTTTATTTGCAACTTTTGTTTATGCTGACATTCCGTCAATCTACAAGAATGCATTCCAGATGTTCGTATCTAACGCTTCAGAATCGGATGCTTTCAAGAATTGGAAAAGTGAAGGTGAAGTTAATAAACTAGGGATTTTGTATATCAATAATGAATTTGGCACTCAATTAAAAGACTCGATTGCCCAAAGTTCTGGCTTGTCATCGTCTAGTGTAATCGGTGAGTCTTTTGCTATGACAGATAAAGATGTTAAAACCCAATTATTAAAATTAAAAAGTGCAGGCGTTGATACTATTTATGTAACACTACTTTCTGCTCCGGATATGTTTATCAAAGAAGCTCGTGAAATCGGTTTCAAGGGTTCTTTAGTATTTTCATCAACTATATATTTAAATGGTTGGACAAATAAGCCTGAATACGATGGAGTATATACTTCAGTTCCAACTTCATACAGAAACCTAGATTCTGCGCCAGCTGGAGCAATCGAACTTGGTTCAATAGTGCTCCAGACGATTAACAGCGCTCTTAAGAGCGGTTCTGTTGATAAAATGATGGACTTTTTAGCCAATCAAAAAGAAATCGTTACAAAGACTCATGGTACTTTAGTAGTTGATCCTGTAAAAAGAAGTGTTTATATCCCATTAGAAATCAAACAGCTTAAGGGGGGAAAGATTAATTATTAAGTAAGACTATAATGGCTGGAATTCGCGAAGCGAATTCCAGCCATTTATCTTGCATTTCATCTTCCTTATACTATATACTCATACTTTATACTATTTATATGGAATACATCGATATTCACTCACATCTCAGTTTCAAGGATTACGGTCCCGAGTTACTCGGTGTTTTGATCAATATGCGGGCCAATAACACGGCGACTATTTCAGTTGGTGCCGATTATGAAAGTTCAAAAGAATCAGTTCGTTTGGCTCAGGAAAATCCAGATATTTTTGCTTGCGTCGGCTGTCATCCTGAGGGTGATCTGGATCAAAATTTTGATGTCGCTAAATATGAAGAATTAGTAAAAATGCCAAAAGTGGTAGCAATTGGTGAGTGCGGATTGGATTATTTTAGACTAGAAGATAAATTTTTAAAAGAAAGGAGTAATTCTTCTTCTGATTGTCATTCCCGCGCAGGCGGGAATCCAGGACTCTCAAAAAGTCTTGATTCAGATAATAAAGACTGGATTCCCGCCTGCGCGGGAATGACAGAGAGTGAGTTAATAATAAAAGAAGTTAATAGACAAAAAGAAATTTTTGCGGCTCATATTGCTTTGGCTAAAAAATATAATAAGCCTTTGATGATTCATGTTCGTGATGCTGTAAAAAACACCTTATATCCTCAAGGCCAGGCATATAATGATGTTTTGGCTATACTCGAAGGTCAGGGAGTTAAAGGAAATATTCATTTCTTTGCTGGTAACTGGGAGATTGCGCAAAAATTCCTAGCGATCGGTTTTACTTTATCCTTTACTGGAGTAATTACTTTTGCTCATGGTTATGATGAGGTGATCAAGAAGGTTCCACTTAATATGATAATGGCTGAAACCGACGCTCCTTATGTTGCGCCAGTGCCATATCGCGGGCAGAGAAACGAGCCTGCTTATGTTCATAAAGTCGTTGAAAAAATCGCTGAGATTCGTGGCGAAGATATTCTCTGGGTCAAACATCAACTTTTGGAAAACTCAAAGAGGTTTTTCTCAATTCAAATATAAACATACAATTTTCGTCATTGCGAGGCTTGGCGAAGCAATCCAGGAATCGGAATTGGTTTTAATTCCAAATATTAAGATTGGGATGGATTGCTTCGGAACACCTCGCAATGACATACAAAATAAAATATGAAATTTTTTAGAATATTAAGAAAACGGTTTTGGATAAAAGTTAGAAATTGGAATAAAAATATTCTAACTACACCTCGAGTTATTTCTTATACAGACAAATTTGTGATAGAAACAGAAACTCAAGAGATGCGAGATTACTTGAAAGAAACAGGGAAGATGTATAGCTCTAGTATGCAAAGTCCTGTTAGTGAGGCGCGTTTCATCGCTTTGCTTATAAAGGCTATAAAAGCCAAGCGTGTACTAGAACTTGGTACCTTTAGAGGTTTTACAGCGGCTGAGATGGCCCAGGCCCTGCCTCTAGACGGAGAATTAGTAACTTGTGAGTTAAGGTCTGAACATACTGAATATTCCCAAAAATGGTTCTCTAGATTAGGTCTAAATGACAAGATTAAATTAGTTCAGGGTAAAGGCGTAGAAATATTGGAAGGTTTGATAAAAGAAGAACAACACTTTGATTTAATATTTATTGATGCCAATAAAGGAGACTATAAAACTTATTTTGAACAATCTTTGCAACTGATTAGACCAGGTGGTTTGATTCTCTTGGACAACACCCTCTGGGCTTCTTTGGTAACTTACCAAAAAAGTGAAGATAAAATGGCAGACTGGATGAAGGAAATAAACAAGATTGTTTTTAATAAGATGGGACAGAACGCTGTTATCTTACCGATCTGGGATGGTCTGACCATAGTTGTAGCGTAACTCGTCATTGCGAGGCTTGGCGAAGCAATCCAGGAATCAGAGTCAGTCTTAATTCTTCTGGAAATTAAGATGGATTACTTCGGAGTGCTTTGCAATGACAAGTAAAGGGAAGTAGAGTTTTGTAATTAAGAAAATTATATTCAAATATCCCTTGCTTAAAGGGTTTTTTCGTGCTAGTTTATGTCTAGCCAGTTCGCTCGGACCAGTCTTCTCGCAAGAGGGGAATTATTGTGTTTTAGACACAAAATCCGGTAACTAAGGTTAGAGTTTGTTCTAGATAACAAGTTCGCCCGTAAGATAGACTTTTGTTTATCCCAAAGGATTATCAATAATTTTCTAATAATGGAAAAATCAGAAAAGATGGAGGTGTATGAGATTGGTTATCATATCGTTCCTTCAGTGTCAGAGGAAAATCTCGCTACTGAAGTCGGTAAAATAATGGATCTTATCAAGGGTGCAGAGATTATCTCTGAAGAAGCTCCGAAATTAACTGACTTGGCTTATACTATTGCCAAGCAGGTGGGAGGACTTCGTCGTAAGTTTGATAAAGCTTACTTCGGTTGGGTTAAGTTTGAAATGGATAATAAGGATATCGCTGCTGTTAAAAAAAGTTTGGATGCAAACGAAAATGTCTTACGTTTTCTTTTGATCAAAACTGTTCGTGAAAATACTCTTTATGGTTCAAAACTTGTTGCTGCTGAAGAAGTAGCCAAGAAGAAAGCTACAGTGAAGAAAGAGGAGAAAGCTCCTGCTAGTCAGGAAGAAATCGATAAGTCCATTGATGAACTTATCAAGGAATAATTATTAAAAGTAATTTTTAAATCTTCTATGTACCTCAACAAAGTAATGCTATTCGGTAATTTGACCAGAGATCCAGAGCTTAAAGCTTTGCCATCTGGAATCAAAGTTTGTTCATTTAGTTTGGCTACCAACCGTACCTACAAGGACAAGGATGGTGCTAAAAAAGATCAAACCGATTTTCATAATATTGTCGCTTTCGGCAAACAAGCTGAATTGATCGCTCAATATTTAAAGAAAGGCCGCAGTATTTTTGCGGAAGGTCGTCTGACAACTCGTTCTTGGGATGATCAGGCTGGCGTGAAGCATTATCGTACCGAGGTGATTATTGAAAACTTTCAGTTTGGTCCAAGTAGTGATCGTCCAGCTGGATCATTTGGTGGTGGGGAAGCTCCGGCGGCCAAAGCTCCAGCCAAGTCTGAGAGTAAGTCTGACACTATGGATACAATTGAGTACCCAACGGAAGAAATAAATCCTGAAGATATTCCTTTTTAATCGAAAAACTAAAATTATATTATGAAACAGTGCTATTTTTCTCAAAATAACATCAAGAATGTGGACTACAAGGATATTGATATTCTAAAAAAATTCATCAATCCCCACGCTCGTATTATGTCTGGAACTAGAACCGGTGTTTGCTCGAAATCACAACGTCAGTTGTCTGAAGCAATCAAGCGCGCTCGCTACATGGCTTTATTGCCATTTGTCTCCCGATAAAAGTCGTTCGAACATTCATTTTAAAAACGCGGATATTTCTTTACTAAGAAATTCCTATGCTTGACTCGTCAGTCTGCGCAATGTTTTTAAAATGAAAATCCTCACTCGGGTGAAAAAAACAAAATCCGCTCTAAAAGAGACGGATTTTGTTTTTGTTATTAGGAATTAAGAGTATTTAAAAACCGCTGGTCTGCCTTAGCAGACCAGCGGTTTTATTTATCTTCCCATATACAATATACCTATACTAAATACTTATACCATCTCTTACGCTTTATTTGCTCTTTCTACATACTGACCAGTCTCAGTATTAATAATAATCATATCACCCTGATTGATAAACATTGGAACGTTAATGATAGCACCGGTTTCTAAAGTAACCTGTTTATTACCTCCAGTAACGGTATCGCCTTTGACTGCAGGTGCTGCTTCTTTAACTAAAAGTTCGGCTTTGATAGGCATTTTAGCGCCAATTATTTTACCTTCATCATCCTCATCTTCATCATCGTCGCCATGGAAGACCATAAGATCGAGGATCAAGTTTGGTTTCAAAAATTTGGATTGAGGCCCGAGGATAGTATCGGAAATCATATATCGTTTAGCTGGGTCAGTAGGGGAGCAGAACCAGAATTCACCTTTGTTGGTAAAAAGGTATTTAGCCGCCTTCTTGGACATATTAGCTTCCTCAACTTTTTCGGCTTGATGGAAAGAGTGTTCCGCAATTTTACCAGTGATCAAATTTTTGAGTTTGGTAGCATTAACTGGTTTTCTTTGTTGTTTACGAAAAACGTGAGAAGAGAGGACTTCATAAGGTTGTCCTTCCATAACGATATATTTTCTCTCAACTGCTTCGTTGTATTCTAGCATTGCCATAGGATTGTTTGTTTATTTGTTAACAAGGCGATTCTACCCGATTTTAAGCCAAAAGTCCACCTTTGTAGAAGTATAAGGTATGAGTATAGGTATATAGGAAACACAGGTGGATTAGGAATTTTTAGATGTAATTTTTTGCCGATTTCATTAGTCCAATAATCATTCTAGATATTTCCTCTGCTTCCACATCAAATTCATTGAGTTTGTTTTCTGAAATATAACCAAGATCTTTTGATATGGCCAGCTGACTTGAAAGTTCAAATAGTGAGCCACGAGCAATGCTATAAAAATTACTCTTATCTTTAGCTGTTAGCCTGGCAAAGCCTTCTGCAATATTTGAGGTTACAGAAACACTTGAACGTCTCATTTGGTCAATTAACCCAAAACGCTCGTCGACGGGGAAGTTTTTTGTTGTTTTGTATATTTCGATCACCAAAAGATGTGCTTTTTTATAAACATGCAGATCTCTGTAACTATTTATCTTATTCATGTTTTAATTTTATCTCTACTTCTTACTAATGCTTTATAACCACACATTCTCCAATGTATTCCTTTATACTTTATACTCATACTAATACTTCTCTCGTTACTCTTCGGGGGCTTCCTCCGGTTCCTCCACTGCACCCGCCACTTGATCAGCTCCGCCAGAAATTTTCTCACGAATCTTCGCTAGTATTTTATCAGCTAATTCTTTATTTTCTTTTAGGTACTGACGAGTCGCGTCATAGCCACGGCCGAGTTTCTCCGCTCCGAAAGAATAGGAGACACCTGATTTACTCATAATGCCGTATTTTTCACCGAGGGCAATAATTTCACCTTCACGGGAAATACCTTCGTTATACATTAGGTCAAATTCAGTTTGACGGAATGGAGCAGCAACTTTATTTTTAACAACCTTCACACGCACACGACCACCCATGATTTCCTCACCTTTTTTAATTTGAGCGATACGGCGAATATCCAGACGAACAGAAGTATAGAATTTCAAAGCCTTTCCTCCCGGGGTAGTTTCTGGATTACCAAACATCACACCGATTTGCATACGGATTTGGTTGATAAAGATAACGATGGTTTTGGATTTGGCAACAATGGCGGTCAATTTACGTAGAGCTTGTGACATCAAGCGAGCTTGTTTACCCATATGTTGAGCTCCCATATCGCCTTCAATTTCATCTTTGGGAGTCAGGGCGGCTACAGAGTCAATGACAATAACATCCATTTTACCAGAACGAACTAAACTCTCTACAATCTCCAGTCCTTGTTCACCGGTATCAGGTTGAGAGATTAAAAGTTCATCAATTTTTACTCCAATCTTCTTGGCGTATTCAGGATCCATGGCGTGTTCGGCGTCGATGTAGGCACAAATACCACTAAGTTTTTGGGCTTCAGCTACTACATGCAAGGCAAGGGTAGTCTTACCAGATGATTCCGGTCCAAAGATTTCAATGATGCGCCCGCGAGGTAGTCCTCCAACGCCTAGGGCGGCGTCTAGACCGATAGAACCAGTGGAAATGGCGTTAACATCCACATGTGGTTTATCTCCAAGTTTCATGATGGAGTCATCGCCGAATTTGGCGCGGATGTCTCTCAAGGTATCTTCGATTTTTGATAATCCCATAGTCTTCGGGGCTTTTGCTTCTTTCTTTTTCATATATTTATTTTATTAATTATTAATATTATTTTTCCTACTTGTTGTGATGGCACCTACAATTCCTCCAATAATTGCACCAGGGATAAAACCGTAGAAAAACGCGTTAATGAAAGTGGCTAGGTATATGCCATAGTCGGGATTAACATGACCAAAGGCTGTAATAAAATATCCACCAGGGGGAATTATCATACTGATTATTCCTATTGCAGATCTTGTGCTATGTATATCGCCATCAGATTTTACAATGATTAAATATATCAATAGTAATATTGACAGCGATATTGCCGATATTAGTCCTCCTTTTAGCCAGGCTTTCATATTATTTATAAATTATTTCTAATGTCTTACTAATCTTTCTTCCAAACTTATCCCAACCTTCTAAGCGCAGTTGATTGTATCCATAAGAAAGGAGGAACTTTTCTGTGAACAACCCTTCCTCATCTTTCAGAATCGATCGGTCGTTTAGGGTTAGTTTGGTTAGATTGGCGGTTTTACCACTTATGTCTATCAGAGACTGATTGGTGGTCGTGCCATTTTCGGGAGTGGTGATAGTTATTTCTGGACCCTGAATGATTTTCTGGGCTTGATAGAGCGAATATCCACAAACAATAATGAAAGCCAGGATTATCAGTGCGTATTTAATTTTTCGTTTGTTTTTTTCGCGTTCCATAGGGTTTGTGGGGTAGTGGCCGGCGGATTATTAATGGTCCGTCATTAATAATCCGCCGGCCCTAATTTTTACAAATAATTCTTTTCTCCGTTCTCACTACCGGGCATTTCTGTTTCTTCTGGGCCACCAACATCTTCCTCATTTGAACTAGTGCTTGTTGGCACCGCCGCTCCGTAAACTTCACGAGCCTTGGAACCATTTGATGGGCCGATAAAACCTCTTTCTTCCATCATGTCTACTAATTTTGCAGCGCGAGAGTATCCGATACCAAGTTTGCGTTGCAAGTATGAAGTTGAAGCTTTGCCAGTTTTAGTAACTTCTTCTTTGGCCGCTTCATACATTTCGTCCTCACCGTTTAGATCACCGTCTTCAGTGCTGGAACTAAACAATACATTGCCAGCCCCTTTTTCCGCTGAACTAATATCTATTAATTCAGGAATAGCATCGCGATAACTGTCAGTTAAATACTTAACCACCTTCTTGACTTCAGTTTCAGAAATATAAGCTGATTGAACACGGGCCGGTTTAGACATTTCACCACCTAAATAAAGCATATCTCCTGCGCCCAATAGTTTTTCAGCTCCTGGACAATCCAAAATAGTACGAGAGTCGATCTGTGAAGCTACTTGGAGAGCGATACGAGAAGGGATGTTAGCTTTGATAAGACCGGTAATAACATTTACAGATGGACGTTGAGTGGAAAGAATGAGGTGAATACCAACCGCACGAGACATCTGAGCCAAGCGAACGATAGCTGATTCCAATTCTTTTGGATAAGTCATCATAATATCAGCCAACTCATCAATCACGATCACAATATATGGCATAGTCTCCGGTCGCTTATCTTTTTCTGGATCGTAATTACCTTTTCTTTTTAAACCTTCAATTCTTTCGATTTCCGGTGCTAAAATATTTTTGTGATAGGAATCGATATCTTTACAAGATTCTGCCTCCAATATGTCGTAACGGCGATCCATTTCTTTAGCGGCCCAGCGCAAGGCTAGGATAGCTTTCTTGGCTTCGGTGATAACTGGTGTAAGTAAATGAGGTATTTTATTGTATAAAGTTAACTCCACACGTTTTGGGTCAATCATCATAAACTTCAAAGTTTCTGGTGAATTACGGAAAAGTAGAGAATTTATGATGGTGTGAATAGTAACAGACTTACCTGATCCAGTTGTACCCGCTATTAAACAGTGAGGCATTTTAGCTAAATTGGCAAAATGACTTTTACCAGAGATACCTTTACCCAAGGCAACCAAGAGAGGTTTTTCAGAGGTTTGATATTCTTCATTAGAAAGCAAGGAAGCCATTCCGACAGTAGTTTTGGCGGTGTTGGGAATTTCAATACCAACGAGTGATTTACCTGGGATCGGAGCTTCAATACGAATAGGGTGAGCAGCGAGAGCCAGGGAGAGGTCGTTCTGTAAGGCAACGATACGAGACAGTTTTACACCCTCGGCTGGTTTCAGTGCGTAACGAGTGATCGATGGTCCAATCGATATTTCATCCATCTCCACATCAATGCCAAAGTTTTGTAAGGTGCGTTTTATAATATTTGCATTGGCTTTGATGTCTCCAACACCTGGCTTACCTTTATCTTTTTCGAGTAGGGCTAGGGGAGGGGGGACGAAGACAATATCACTAGTTGATGGGCGACTCTTGATTGAGAATTCACTCATCATTTTTTCTTCTTCCCCAAGGTTAACTTTTAGTTGTTTTTCTTTTTTGGGTTTCTCTTCCTCTTTTTCTTTTTCTGGAGTTTCAGATTCGGTTTCTTCTTCGTCCTCATCTTCTTCAGTTTCCTCTTCTTCATCCAATTCTTCGTCTCCTTCTATATTGTATTCTTCCTCTTCTTCATTGTTTCCAAAACGCTTCCAAAAGCAAAGAGTGTCGATAGTGAATTTGGTTTCAAAAAGCACTAAACAAGAAATTATTATTAAAGCAATAAAAATAATTAATGAGGCCCAAAAAGCAAAAAGACTATCCATCGGGGTGGCGACGAGCCAACCGATAATACCTCCATCAGTGACACCTCCCGGTTTCCGTGCAACCAGATCGATAATGCCTAAACTTGAAAGCAAAAAGACGACCCCTCCAATCGTTTTTAAAGTTTGAAAATTTCTCTTTTCCGTTTTTAAAAATGAGATGCCCAGTATAAAAAAAACCAGTGGCAATAAATAGTAACCAATACCAAAAAGATATCTCAAACCTGTCAGTATTTTTTCACCAACTGGACCCGCTCCATGAAAAGCAGCAAGAGCTGTGAGTAGTGCCAGTAAGAAAAAGACCACCATGTAAATTCCTTGTTTGGTTTCATCTTTCATATGACTTAGAACGCCTGGTTTAGGACCTTCCTCACGAACTTCTTTTTTATTTTTTTTAACCATTTTTTTAAGATCAGTTTTTGGTTTTTTTTCTTTTAATTTTTCTTTGGGTTCAGCCATTTTGTTGTGTATGTTTTAAGATATAAAAATAATTATAAAAGCGGTTCAGCAAGTGTCTTTCAGGCAGGCAAAATTACCTCTGTATTTTAACATATTTACTTAGCAAAAACAGCAAGGGGAAAGGTGTGAAGTATGAGTATAAAGTATAAGTATAGGGATGACATTTTTTAACAAAAAGGTCATCCACAATTAATCTCTTATTTTTTCTTTTCTGTCATCCCCGCGGACGGGGGAATCCAGGCTTTAATAAAAAAAATCTTTCCGTCATTGCGAGCAAAGCGAAGCCCCGCCTGCCGGCGGGCAGGAATCCAGACCCTTCCTCCTTCTGTCATTCCTGCGCAGGTTGAAATTTGGGATAAGGGACCCGAATGAAAGACCTTGAGCATTCTGTATTCAGAAAGCGAAAGGTGTACTGCGTCTGTAAGACGGGAATCCAGAACTCTTAATTAGGTTTTAATTCTTTGCCTATATACTTCATACTCATACTTATTCTGATGCTTATACTTCTCCCAACGCTTGACTCATTGAACTTGTCCGATATATAATGGACGGGAAAGTTTTTTCTCGAAAATATTTTAATGGGACAAACCCATAAAAGACTCTAAAAGACATTGTCAAACAAGGTTAAAATCCAAGGGACAATGTCTCTTAATACGTTTCGGACAAGACTTATTAACTTATTAACTACGCAGGTGAGAGTAATAAAAAAGTTCTAACTTTTTGTTTACCGAGCCAAGGACGTTATTATAGGTTCTTACCTTTATCAAGTCGGCATAATTTTTTTATATGGAGATTAAAAAAGAGGTTCAGAATAGCGCGTTGAATGAACAGAAAACTGGTGGGGTCCAATTGGCCAGTTTGTCCTTTTTCAAAAAGGACAGCTACTATGCCTACGTCTACAAAAAGACAGAACGCTTGGCCACTGCCACCTACATGCTGACCAATTTTTTGTCTGACCATGAACCTCTTAAGTGGCGCTTTCGTCACTGTGTTTCTGACCTACTTTCTTATGGACTAAATCTGTCCTTAAGTTCTTCTGTGGAGCGTCTGCTCGCTGTCGAAAATTTCTGTGCCCGAGTGCTGGAATCAATGGCGATAATTGAGCTCGCCAGAATGTCTGGTTTGTTGTCAGAAATGAACAGCTCTATTATGCATGCTGAGTTTGAATCTTTGCTCAAAACGATTGAGTCAAACGAAGGCCGGATCTTCAACACCAAGAGTCAATCCATCTCCTCTGATTTTTTTAATTTGCCAGACACTTACTCTACCGATCATAAACCTGTGGTTGAGGAGAAAATTTATTCAACAAACATCAGTGTCTCTAACTACAGTCCGATAAAAACTAACCCGATAATTGATAAAGGACAGATAGAGATAAGGGACAATAAAACAAATAATGTCTCTTACTCAAGACCGATATCGCACCCCATCAAAGACAACAAAACCTCACGTTCCGAACTCGTCTTATCTTTACTTAAAAAGGACAAAGTGATGTCAGTAAAAGACTTCACCAACGTCATCACTGACTGCAGTGAAAAAACAATTCAGCGTGAGTTATTATCTCTCGTGGCCAAGGGAGTTTTGAAGAAGGAAGGGGAGAAGCGTTGGTCCAAGTACTCACTTAAATAACACTCTCTCTATCGCTCTGTCATTGCGAACGATAGTGAAGCAATCCAGACCCTTCTTGAATTCTTAAAAGACCGGCGGTTCGCGTAAGCGAACTGCCGGTCTTTTAAACCCCTGCCGTCATTGCAATCGTACGTGAATCAACTTAGACCCCCTCCGTCATTGCGTTGAATGTTGGGATTGGGTTGAAGTCGGGATAAGGGAACCGACTTCAAAGACGGACTGAGCGTAGGCGAAGGAGTCGGGGTCGGCGTGATTTCTCAAAAGAGAAATACATGTGACCTAACATTCAAAGACGGAGGCTGACGAGCCGAGCGACCTGATTTTCTTCACAGTACTCTGTGGTAGAAAATGGAAGTGTCTTTAGACCGGGGGCTGCAGAAATTTCTAGCAAGAAATTATCTGTTGCCCGCAGTGAAGCCATGCCTGCCGTTGGGCAGGAATCCAGACCTCTCTTTAGTTGGAAACATTGATAGATATCCTGTACCAACTGTTTGCAACCGCTATGTTTTGATCAATTAATAATGTCCTTTATCTTTGTCCTTTATAAAGGACAAGCACCTCATCCTCGGTCCTGCCCCCTAGCCGTCCCTTTAGACTTTTTTGTTCCATCTTATCGGACACAAATTTTGCTATTTTAGTCTCATTTTTTTCCTTTAGAAAATTAACCCCTATTTAATATTTTTTTAGTTATACGCACCCTAGTTTCGCGGTCTAAAAAGTGGGCAGGGAAGAATCACTCTCGAAACTGCTCAGAGCTTGCTTTTTGACCCGTTTTATGAGAGAATAGATACCTGATAATTTTATTCATTTTAGGGGCTTTTTACAGGGCCTTTTACTTGTATAAAGTTATCCACAGGTCATATCTTTTGCGGATTTCTTCTGTAAAGGGTATAATTTGAACTATGTAATAGTAGTGTTCCCAAAAGGTGCTATACTATTATGTAATCTGTCACGAAAGATATTCCATCCAGGTCTGCATTTCCGAGTCCCAGAACTTTGTCAATTAAATATAGAAATCAAATCTCTTTTGTGAAAATGAGATTTTAAATACTGCCCAACTTCTCCCTTCATTGTTAGTTAAAATCTGCCCTGGATCTGAATGATTTCAGATCAGCTCGAATTCGTAAAAAAACGAATTCAAGTTTCTTACCTGCCACTTCTCTGACTGCTCGTGTCGATCTCGTTTGAGGTCGGGATTGTTTCCGCTCTGAGATTCGGAGTGATGAAAGAATCGCTCCGACCGCAAACGAAAATATGAGTTCGTCAGTGTAAGTTCTTAGCGTCAATCGTTTTGAAGTTTTTACTTCAATCAAAGTAAAATTTGATACGCGATTGTTGCGAGTACTGAGAATCAAATTTAACAAAGTTTTTTTCTCGGCGCGCCTCTGAGTTGTTGCTAAAATTTTCAGTCGAAGTTTTATCAACTAGATTGTCCGCGAACAATCACTCGGATTTTGTTGTTGTGCGCTTTTTTCTCAATCTTATTAATTTATTAGTTAAGGAGAGGGAAGTGCGCGATTCTTTCTTAAGGAAAGAGTCAACAATTATCAATAATTAAAAATATGAATATTAAATTTACTAAAGTGGTCGCTGCTGCTGTCGGTTTGACAATGGCTTTGACCTTAGTTTCTTCAGCTTCAGCCCAGTCTATGACAATGGCCGAATTGGTTAATCTTTTGATTTCCATCGGTGTTATTGCTCCTGATAAGGCTGCTCTTGCTCGTTCTGCTATCGGTAGTACTCCAGCTGTTACTACAGCCGGTGTTACTTTTAACAAAAATTTAACTGTTGGTTCTACAGGTTCTGATGTTACTGCTTTACAGCAGTTCTTGAAGATCTCTCCAACCACTGCTTACTTCGGACCTAAAACTAGAGATGCTGTTATCGCTTTCCAAAAGGAAAACGGTATCACTCCTGCTGTAGGTTTCTTTGGACCTACAACTCGTAAGGCTGTAAACGCTATGGTTTCAGTTTCTGCTCCAGTTGTTGATAATACTGGTACCCCAGTTGTTACTCCAGTTTCAGGTGCTTACACTGTATCAGTTGCTACTGATACTCCAGCTCCTGCTACTTTCCCAGCTGGTGCTTCACAGGTTGCTTTCACAAAACTTAACTTCACTGCAGGTGCTACCGACTTGGTAGTTACTGGTTTGAAAGTTACTCGTGGTGGCTTCTCAAGTGATAACGACATCAGTAATGTTTATTTGATGGATGGTTCTTCTGTTCTAGCTTCAAACCTTGGTTTGGCTAACGGAAAAGCTATGTTCCAAATGACAAATGGTTTGTTCACAGTTAAAGCTGGTACAACCAAGACTGTTACTGTTGCTGCTGACATTGTTGAAACTGGTACTGCAACTCATTCCTTCTCATTTGGTATTGCTTCAGCATCTGACATCACTGCTAACGCAGCTGTCGCTGGAACTTACCCAATCGGTGGATATGCTTTGACTGCTGGAACTGTTTCTAACCCAGCTTTGGCTACTTTGACTATTAACAGACTTGCTACTGGCGGTACTGTTGATGCTGGTCAGACTGCTTTCTTGGCTGGTCAATTAACATTGCAATCAGGTAATAGTGCTGTGTCTGTTAGATCAATCAAATTGACTGAGACTGGAACTATTAACGCTGCTTCAGACTTGGCTAATATCAAGTTGATGAACGGTGGTGTTCAGGTTGGAAATACAATTCCTTCTTTGAATTCTGATGGTACTGTTGTATTTGATCTTTCAAACAACCCACTTCAGATCACTTCAGGTAACACTGTAAATCTTACAGTTTATGCTGACGTTATTGGTGGTGTTTATCGTAATTTCAAATTCACTGTCCAGAGAGCTTATGATGTTGTTGCTACTGACATGACCTACAATGTTGGTGCTTCTATCAAGACAACTACTGGTGGTGATACTTTTAACGGTGCTAATTTCCCAGTTCAGTCTTCTGTTGTTGCTATCAACGCTGGTACTTTGATCATCAATAAGAACTCAACCTCACCTTCAAACTACATTGCTACTGGTGCAAACAACCAGGTTTTGGCTATGTTTGATGTTAAAGGGTCCGGTGAAGCTGTTCGTTTGACTGACATTGCTTACCAATTATCTTACTCTGCAGCTGCTGAAAGTGCTGTTTGGGATAACTTGAAATTAGTTGATGATCAGGGTGTACAAATTGGTACAATCTTGCGTTCAACTACCGCTACTACTACTACTACAACTAAAGTTACAGTTACAAACTTGAATTACATTATTCCAGCAAACACTACTCGTACTTTGTCTATCAAAGCCGATGTTAAGGGTGCTGGTTCTTCTTTGACTGCTCAGATTACTTCTGGTGCTGCTCAGGGTTACACTTCTTTGAAGAGTATCACTTTCAACACTTACGCTGGTAATCCTTTGAGTTTGTCATCAAAACCTTTGGCTGCTAGTCTAAACAACTCACAAGGTCCAGTTACTACTGTTACCGGCACTCCAGGAGTTAAGGTTGGTTCTTTCTCAATGGTTGCTGGTCCTGCAGAAGGAGTTAACGTTGTAAGTTTGACAGTTCTTACTGGTGCAAACGTTGCTAATATCTTCCAGAATATGAAAGTTATGGTTGGCTCACAATTGATTGGTGCAGAACAAGGTGTTCTTGCTAACAATGAAAGTTATACCTTCACTGCTTCACCTTTGGTTGCTATTGCAAAGGGTGGTTCAATCTCTGTTGACGTATTTGCTAATGTTATTTCTGGTGCTACTGCTACAGCAACATCAGTTGTTTCATTGACAGGTGTTTCTGCTCAGGGTGCTGATACAAGTACAAACTTGAATCCTTCTGTCTCAGTTACTGGTCAAACAGTTGCTGTTGCTGGAAATGGTACTTTGACTACTGCTATTGCTTCAACTAAGGTTAATACTCAGTTCGTTGCTATGGGTCTTTCAAATGCTAAGGTAGCTTCTTTCAAATTGGCTGCTTCTAACAATGAAAATATCAACATTACCCGTGTTTCTTTGTTGAATACAACAAACTCAACCACTGGTTCTGAATTGAAGAACGTTCGTTTGATGAATGGTCAGACTGTTATCGCTAGTATCGGTTCTTTTGGAACTCTTACTACTGGTACCTCATCTAACACTCAAACTGTTGTCTTTGATCTAAATGGTACTTCATTACAAGTTCCTAAGAACGGTGACGTTCAATTGGATGTAGTTGCTGATATCAATAATACTGATGGTGGTGCTACTTCTTCCGCTACAGTTACTGTAGATTTGACTGGAGTTAATGGTCAGGGTGCTTCATCAGCAGTTGCTGCTAATGACACTGATACTGTTGCTTCTCTTGCTACTCTTACTGTCTACCGCACAAACATTGGTGTTGCTGCTACTTACCCAGTTGGTAACATCTCTACTGCTAAAGCTAACGACCTTAAGGTTGCTACTATTGCAGTTACTGCTGATGCCGCTGATGCTGCATATATCAAGACTATTACAATTAACAATACTGGTTCATTGGTATTGTCATCTTCATCTGTTGCTGTTAAAATCTACAGTTCTGAAGACGAAAACGTTGTAATCGGTACTACAACTTTGTTTGGTTTCGCTACTTCAACTATCACCTTGTCTCCTGTTCTTGAAGTTAAGAAAGGAACAACTGTTGGTTTGATTGTACGTGCTGACTTGAACTCAGCTTCTAATTTGGATACAACTGCCGGTGCAGTTCGTGATTACCAAATTGGTATGACTGGTATGACTTGGAACGATGGTTCAACTAACGTTGCTTCATTGAATCCTACAGTTCGTATGCCAATCTCAGCTTCTTCTATCTCCTTCAACCAATAATCATCTTTCGTTTTTAACGAAAAATGTTATCGATTGCTAGGATCTAGCTAAGCTAGTGATTAGTCACACAAAACCCCCGCCCGAAAGGGCGGGGGTTTTGTTTTGTCTAATTTTCCGCCCTAGGGTTCACCTCGGGCAAGCATTTGCCCGAGGTGAACCCTAGGGCGGAAGAAGTAAGACTAGAAAATAATATTGATTATATTATAATATAATCAAATGCAAAGAACTTTAGTTTTTTCTATTGATGAGTATTATCATATTTATAACCGAGGTGTAGATAAAAGGGTAGTTTTTAATGATTCTACAGATTATGTCCGATTCGTGACGTTATTGAGTTATTGTAATGATATTAAAACTATAAATATTCGTGATTTAAAAAGAAAATACAAAGATTCAGAAATGCCTTTTGTACTACCCAATAAAGGTGACCCGCTTGTAGAAATAGGGGCTTGGTGTTTAATGCCTAATCATTTTCATTTATTGCTTAAAGAACGATGCGAGGGTGGAATTTCCAAGTTTATGTTGAAGGTTACTACGGCATATACTATGTATTTTAATAAGCGTTACGGTCGTTCAGGAGCATTATTTCAGGGTGTTTTTAAAGCAGAACATCTGGATAATGATAATTATCTTAAATACACATTTTCATATATTCACTTGAATCCTGTTAAATTGATTCAAAAAGACTGGAAAAATAATGGTATTTTAGATATTGATAATACTTTCAAATTTTTGAAGGGTTATGCCTATTCAAGTTATCTTGATTATTGTGAATCATCTAAACGAGAATGGTTAACGCTGTTAAATAAAGAAGCTTTCCCGAAGTACTTTATAGACGACCATGTTTTTGAAAGGGAAATTCTTGATTGGCTAAGATATCAACCTTCAAAAAATGTTCTGCCCGAGGTGAACCCTCGGGCAGAACCTGAGTGAAAAAGTTATCCACAGGGCGGTCAAGGAAAGGGGACTACTTTGAGATAAAAACTTTTGTTATAATATTTTCATTATAAATTTTGTTAGTTCTTTTATATGCTTAAAATACATAGAACAAAATTATTTCCAGTTTCTTATTTTGATCGTTGCTCGGCGGTGAAAAATAATTCAGTTAAGTTTTTGTTTGGTATGAATGTGTTTGTTAAGGTGACTTTGATAGTCATTTTTTTGTTTATGTTATTACCACAAACCGTTCTAGCTAAAATATCTATTGTTGAGGTCATGTATGACGCTAAAGGTACAGATATAGACAGGGAGTGGGTTAAAATAGTGAATGACAACGAGTCCGACGTCGAGATTTCAAAAATTAAATTAACGATCAATGACAGTAATCATTTAATCAAAGACCTCGCCGGTTCCACTCTTATTTATAAAGGTGATTTTGTTATATTGGTTGATGATCCAGATAAGTTTAAGGTCAATTATCCAAGCTATACTGGCAAGATATTTGATAGTAGTTTTAGTTTAACAAATACTTCAGGGTCAGTGGCTATAAAAGATGATAAAAATATCGTTATTGATTCCATGTCCTATGACTCATCAATGGGAGCAGTGGAAGATGGTAATTCTCTACAGAAGATTGACGGAGTTTGGAAAGCCACTAGCCAGACAATTATTGGCGTAGCTGACACTGTCGCTACAACTACCAGTACTTCTACAGATATTGCTTCAAGCACTAGTAATGCTACGACCAGTCCCGCAACTTCTTCTGCAAATGCTAATTCCTCAGTTAACACAGTTACTAGAGTTGTTTATCATTATGTTTCTACTCATTCGGGAACAGAAGAACTTAGCGATTATGATGCTAATAATGATCTAAAAATAACCTCAGGCAGGGACCGTCTAACTTATGTTGGTGTCCCGATAAGTTTTTCAGCTAAATCAAACAGTTATGTTCAAAAATATGTCTGGTCTTTTGGGGACGGTTCGATATCTGAGAGTCAAAAAACATCTCATGTTTATCGTTTTCCTGGTGAGTACAATGTTGTTTTAAATGCTGATTCAGCTGATAAAAAAGCGGTGTCTAGATCAAATGTAAAGGTGTTGGAACCAAAAATTAGTCTTACTGAAATAAAGCCCGAATACATTACTTTGAAAAATAGCGGGGAGTATGAAATAAATTTAGACGGTTGGAAATTAGTGGGGGTAGATAATACTTATGTTATACCCTCAGATACCATAGTCGGATCTCAAAAAGAGGTTAGAATACCAACAGAGTATTTGAATTTTAGTAAGTATGACAAAGTCGTTTTGAATAATCCATCCGGCCGTCAAATTTACCAAAATACCCTTATAAAACAAGATAATAACCCTAATATGATTTCGGCCACAAGCCAATCAACTAGCACAATTTCTGTTGCTACTATTGAACCTGTGATTAACAAAGCCGAGGTAGAAAACTTTGTTTTGGCTTATAAAAATGCCGTAGAGGCTTCCAGTATAAAAACAGCCACCACTGAGTCAGAAAACCTCGCTCTTGCTGTCACTAATCCTGCGCCTGCACCAGTTCAGTCGGACAGTATTCTTAATAATCAGCCGGCTTCAATAATCAGTGCTTATTCCGGTAAAACTTTAAACAACCCTGATGAAAATAGTGAAAATATTTCTACTACTAGTACCACTTCCGACGCTACACTAACTAAAAACGAGGTTGGTTTTTGGAGAGGTTTATGGTCTAGCTTTGTGGGGACTTTTTATCCGGGTTATAATGTCAATTAAGATGTTTAATAATAAATTTTTCAGTCAATTTTCAACCTTTTTGTTGATGATAATCCTATGTTTTGTTTTGATGGTGGTTCTTGGTGTATATAAAATTCAGAGCGAGAAACCAGTTGTTGATCCCAAACAGTTAATAGCCCGCTAGTTGGATAGCCAGAAATCTCGATTTGGTCCTCTTTAATTAAGTTATTAAAAAAAATGAAACAGATAATAAAAAAGATTGTTAAATACTTACTGATGTTGGTTATTATTTTTGTTTCTGTCTTTATAATCATAGGGCTCTATATTCATGGTGATTATAAAGAATATATGGCCGCTTTTGAATGGATAAGATACGAGAATATGATGCGTCCGATTGAAGAGAAAAAGGCTCAAATTGAGGCGGCTCGTAAGGTTGATTATGTAGGAGGCCAGACCCCAGAGGAGACTTTGGAGATGTATATTAAGACATTTAAGAGTAGTGATATTGAAGGCTCCATTAAATATTATGATGTTGCTTATCAAGAAAAAGAAAGGGAATTTGATAAAAAACTCAATTTTAATAATGCTGTTAAATGGCTAGACGATGTTCAAAAATTGGGAAAAGGCCAATATTCAACCAGTACAGGATATTATTCAATAGGGTATGTAAATGTAGCTAAGACGGATGTTTCTACGACTACAATTTCGGTAGATGGAAGTGTTGTGCCTTTAACGATAAAGAAAGGTTCTACCACAACAATTAGAATGATATTCATTAAGAATTTTTACACTAATGTCTGGAAGATCGTTCAATAAAATAATACACATTACAATATTTTTATTGACGGTCTTACCGTCGTCTGCTTGGGCGTATTCAGAATATATAACTCACGAAGGTTTATCGGAAGCGATAGTTGATGTTTACGAGCAATCTTTTAACAAGAAATTTAGCGATCAAGAATCAAAAAGAATTATTGAAGGGGCTCGTGATGAAGATTTGGGTAGTCTTGGAGTTCGTCCTCTGAATCATTTCTATGACCCAATCTATAATATGGGTTTATATGGCTATAATTCGGCCATAGACTGGGCTTTAAAGGATTCGGCCTTGAATGATTATTCTTGGCCCAAAGCAATACAACTGTATGCTGAGGGACAGGATATAGAAGCCTATTATGCCCTGGGGCATATTTTGCATTTAATAGAGGATATGTCGGTGCCAGATCACACTAGAAGCGATCAACATTTAGACGGTAGTCCTTTTGAGAATTGGGTTAAAAATAATTTCACCCAAGCCGATTTGGTAAAAATTGGCAAAGATTATTCTATGCTGAGCTCCCAGTATTTTAGCGATGCTAAATCATATTTTGAATTTGTAGCCAAATATTCCAATGAGAATTTTTATAGTAAGGATACGATAAACACCAGTGATAGTTTTTATGAACATAATAATCCTAAGTCTACCAGGGAAGATGAAAAATATGTCTATGGGCAAGATTCATTATTGAATCAAGAACACCCGCTACTGTTAAAGACTATAGTAAGGGGTAATCTCAAGAGTGTGCTAATAGATCCCGATAAAAATGATTCTTCCGTCTTCCAAGACTACTTCTCTCGTCTTAGCAAACAAGCCATTATTAATGGCGTTGGCTTAATTAAACTCTTTTTTACTGAGGGTGAAATAGCTCGTGCTGCCTATAAAGAAAAACAAATAGTTGAAAGAGATAAAGCTGATTTGGAAAATAAAAAACTTAATGAAAGCTTGTCTAAAAAAAGCACGGTCGGTCTAATCTTTAGTGGTTTTGGTTTTTGGATATCTGACTCGGCAGCTTACATTGGAAAGGTGGCTAAAAGTGTTGGAACTTCAGTTAAAACTACAGGTCGGGAAGTATCCGAGATCTCCTCAAATCTAACTTCTGTGGCCAAAAATGGTGGTAGCCAAGTGGTAAAATATACCACTAAAAGTAACAGTGAAATTACTGTTTCAACGACTTCTGAAACCACTACCAGCTTGTTAGATATAGTTACGGATTTGTATAATAAAGCGAGTAATAGTTTGGCCACAATATTTAATCCAGACGAGTATGCCAAAAATATTACAGCGGTTACTTCAAATATCCTTCCAGCTAATAATCAAAAGGACAATTCTACGCCCACTCCTATAAAGGACACAGATTCCTATAGGACACCAGTGGTTAAAGAAGCTCCGTTAGATAATACTGACAACAACTTGCCCGAGGATATTGTCGTTGGTATTTCTATTTCGGATATTCAAAATTTTGCCGCAAAGTTTAAAGAACTCTTGACTCAAGAAGCCGCCAAAAATCTTCCAGTTATTTCCGCTCTGCAAGATACTGCTAATAATTTATCTTTTGTGCCAATTTATTTTTCCGGTGGGGGTTCAACTATTGTTGGCGAGATCCAAACAATTGTACCTGTAAGCGATTCTACTTCAACGGCGACAATCAGCACCACAACTGAACCCATTATTATTTTGCCAAAGTTATCTATAATTAATGATCCTTGTTTCAAGACAATCTCTCAAGACAAATGTATTCTTTTGTCCGCGACAACGACTGTGGGTTGGAGTTCAGATCAAGTTGCCGATTATTATATATTGAAAATCAACAACCAGATTTCTTCTACTACCAGTACCTCAGCAGAAATCACCTTGTCGGCTACTAGTTCTACGATTGTGGAAATATCCGTCGTTAATACTGAGGGGTTGGTATCTAACGTGGAAAGACGAGAGATATTTCAGACTGTTAAACCGGCTATTATTAATGAAATCTTTTATACTGGCACAACCAACTACCCAGACTTGCAGTGGTTAGAATTGTATAATCCAAATGATTATTCAATATCACTCGAGGATTCTTTTATTAAAAATAGTAGTTCGACAATAGAAATAAAATTGAACGGTGTTATTTCACCCAAGGGTTATTATGTAATCGAAAGACAAGTCTCAAGTTCTACTAATAGTGTATTAACAAAACCCATAGTCAATATCACAACTTCTTTTGGATCTGGTTTGAACAAAACTGGTGAAGATTTAACCTTGTCATTTGGAAGTGAAAATCCAGCTATTTATGATGAGGTGCCATATTGTGAAAATTGGTGCAACTTAGGTTTAGCTACCTCGCTAGAAAGATATGATGACCGAGTTAACGATGCAACTTATAGCAATTGGTCAAATACTAAAAATGAGTTAAACAACCCAACGCTTATAGGCGATGAAAAAATACTTGGAACACCAGGATTTAGAAATAATATTAGTTATATTATAAACCAGGGTAAAAAATTAAGCGGGGAAGTAATACTTACTAAAGCCAACTCACCTTACCTGGTCGAGGGTGGACTTATTGTTCCATCGGGTTCGTTTTTAAAAATGGAGGCCGGTACAATTATAAAGTTCAGTCCTGGTTCACAAAATGCCATTTCGGGTAATATAACCACTTTTGGTGGTGATGAGAATGTTGTCTGGACTTGTTATGCTGATGACGAATACGGTGGAGATACTTTTGGCGATGGCAACTCTGATCTGATCGATCCAACCACCGGTAAGGTAAAGTTCAGGTTGGCTGATATGTTTGACTACACCAGCATTAGTTATGGTGGGGGAGAAAATAATCTAAATAATATGTTATTTAGGTGTGAATACGGTGGAATCTCGGTTCATTCAACTAACCATGTAACTTTTAATAATTTAAGCTTTGAACAGGCCGTTCCGCTCAATAATGTTGAATATGATTCAAAAGTGGATATCAATAATTTCTATATTAATGAACAAGGTGAAGGTCCTGTCAGGGGCTGGGATTCACACCCCGATGGCGTTTGGTCTTGGTGGCAAACAGCTAATAGTGTCGTAAATATAAAAAACATTGAATCTAAAAGTGGCTTGGATATGCGTGTTTATGCCAGTAGTACTTTATCGATAGATAACGGAGTATTTGATGGAGACAATAACGATTGTAATTTTAAGGTTATAAATGGGAAGCTGAAATTTAATAATGTAACGTTAAATAATTGTAAAAATGAAAATGAAAATGAAATAGGAATAGATTATGATTCCGAAATCAGCCTTAGTAATTCAAATTTAAATAACACTATAATCGTTGCCAGAGAACATGTTTTAATAGAACTATATAATGTCCAATTAACTAAAGACAAAATATCTAGCAGTAGTTTAATTACGTCTTCTAGGTTATCAACGGTTAGAATCGCCAGCTCAAGCCTCTCCAGTAATTCCGGATACGGCTTAGTTAGTAGTGAAGGTAGTGGCGAAATATCGAATTCAACTTTTTCCGGTTTTTCCGATACGGCTATTAGTTTAGTTGGAAATGTTGCCAATTCTACATTCAAAATCAGCGACTCTGAATTTAAAAATAATGGTGTCAGTATAAACACTTATAGTACAAACCTTATTGGTGAGAGACTAAAAATTCATGATAATAATATTGGTATGCAGGTTAATCGTGGTGAGGTCAGAATTAGTAATAGTGCTTTTGAAAATAATTCTACTATGGCCGTCAAAAACATGTTACCGGTTTATGGCGCTGCCTTTTGGAATAATTGGTGGGGTGATCCTACTGGCCCGAAAAATATTAGAACTAATCCCCTTGGATTGGGTGGGGAAGTATCTAACGGTATTATCTTTAAACCTTGGTATATAAGTGAGGAGATGAATAAGACTAACTTGGATCCAGTAGAAGTCGCCGCTGCACCTGTGATTCAAGCTCAAAAAATAGAGCTGTCGCCAGAGGTTGTAATTAATGCTTCGACAACAATAATAGTAAG
>Ga0247841_10000959_pt1 | contig 70461 bp, 56 predicted proteins | sample LaCruzMarch2015__2_FD_192410 | JGI IMG/M metagenome (GOLD analysis project Ga0247841, IMG submission 192410) | Freshwater microbial communities from meromictic Lake La Cruz, Castile-La Mancha, Spain - LaCruzMarch2015_18m | ecosystem: Environmental > Aquatic > Freshwater > Lake | place: Spain... | reverse complement strand
TGTATACAAATTCAGTAACAGTTGGAACAACAACATTAAATACTAATCCAATTTCTTTGAATTTTAATCCGTTGGGTTCAAGTGGAACCGGACAATCACGTATTGAATATGGTTCAACAGGATTATCAATAACAAATTACAACGGAACCACAACAGCTAATAATATTGTTTTAGATTGTTTAGGAGATGTTTTAATAAGAAACCCAAATACTACTTTATATGGAGTTCTCCAATCGAATTCTGCATCAAATTATTATGTTCCTGTTCCTTTAGCTACATTTCTTCTTTATTTTAATACAGATACTGGTGGAACTTTTTATTTACCTAATTCTGCTTTAGACGGAATTGCTATAGGTAGTGGTGCAACTATTACTATTCGGTCAATAGGTAAAGGATTTGACGTTTATGGTTCATATAGTAATACAGTTCCTGCAATGTACGCAATTGGTATGGCAGCAGTTCAAAGTTTTAGTAATGTTAATGAAAAATATTCAGGAACCTATACATATTTTGTTAATGCTTGGTATCAAACAAATTAAATTAAATTAAATTAAATTATAAACAATTAAAAAATCAACCATTTTATTAATTTCATCCATATCTTTTAAATAAAAACGATTAAAAATAATGTCATCAAATGAAAAATATAAATCAAAATTATTTTTGTAAATTTCATAATCAGTTATTTTTTTATTAAAATAATTAAATTTTTTAAGAATACTTTTAGAAATTATTTTTGATAAATTACTTTTTTTATTAAAAATAAAAAAAATAATAATATTTCCTTTTTTTTCTTTAAAAATCGGTTTCCAAGTATCAGTTTCATTAAATGAATATTCCATAATTTTATTTAAAATATCAAGATTTAACTTCATAATGCTATAAATATAATACAATTATCTTTTTATTATTTATAATGGCATATTATAAATAATAATTAATATAATATAACTTAAAATTATTTTTAATAATGAAAATAAAAAAATGAATATGAATATAGTGAAAATACAAAATCCAGAAAAAGAATATCCTTTTAATATGGGGAAAAAATGGACCGATGAGGAAGAAAGTTTATTGTTAGAAGAATTAAATAAAAATATGAATATTGAAATAATATCACAAATCCATAAAAGAACCATAGGAGGAATTAATTCACGACGCCGAGAAATAGTTTACAAAATGTATTTAAAAAAAATAGATATGGAAGAAATAATTAAACAAACAAAATTAGATTACGAATGTATCAGAGAAACAATTGAAAGAAGACAAAATAATAATAAAAAAAAAATAAAAGCAAGACACGAAATAAAAAATTGGATTTCAATAGAAAGTGAAATTTCTGAAATAAAAAAATAAATTAAATATTTAAAAAATACCACAAAAGAATTAGTTGAAATTATGAAAACAGTTTATGGATAAAATACCATAAACTAATAATTTGATAACGTTAACTATTACGTTTCAAAATTTTTATTGATAATGTTAAAAAGAAAACAAAATTTTTGTTCTTTAATCTTCAAATTGATATTGTTCTTCAAAATGTTGTTCTTTAATTAAATCTTCTGTGTTAGTTTCATCCTTAATATTACTATCAATATATTTATATATTCGGTTAATGTCTAATTTTGATATATCATAATTTTCAAATAATGAAAAAATTTTATTTATATCGGCGTTATATTTTATTTTTAAAAACATAAATAAAGAAAATAAATCTTTTTTATCAATCATTAATTGTTGACATAAATTTTGAATAAAATTAAAATTATTATACTCGGTTGAATATTTAGTCAATACTTTCGTAAAACGAATATCATTACTGTGGTTTTGTTTTTTTGATTTGATTAATGATATTTTACTTTCATGAAATAATTTATTATTTTTAAAAATTTTAATTAAGGAAGACATTTCATTAAATTGCCAAATTTGTTTTTGAAATGTAATTCTATCAATATAATCCGAAAAACAAATATTTTCTAAAAATTGAATGTAAAATAAAATAGATTCAACATCATTATCTTTTAAATTATCAATAATATTTTCATGATAATTTAAACCAATAATGGTTCGGTCAGTTTCATTTATTAAATCAATATGTTGTGAAATATCATATTTATTATTCAATAATTTAACGATAATATTATTGATATTATAATTATATGATTTTGAATATAAAATATCATTAAATAAGATTTCATTCATTAATATATCTTTATTATTAGTATAAATATCGTAAATATTTTTCATTTTTTTAAGGTTTCCATCAACATAATTATAAATATTTTCTCTTAAAAAAATATTATTATTATACTCCGTTAAATCAATTTTTAATTCATCCATAATTATATTAATTTGTAGATTTGTTATTTTTTTTAATTCAATACTATGACAAATTTTTATTAATTCTTTGTTTTTTTTATCACTTTGATAATTTCCAATACAAATAATTGGATTTAAAGTTTTATATTCATTTTTTTGTTTTTTGTTTTTTTTAGGTCTTAATAATTTAATTAAAGAATTAATTCCTCCTTTATCTCCTAATATCATTCCGTCAATTTCATCCATAACAATAACAGGACGTTTAATTGTTTTATTAAATAAAGTTAAAATACTTTTATCTGTCATGTTATGTTTAGTAATTGTTTCAATAATATTTTTATTACGAATATCACCTGAATTATAATAAATAATATCATAATTATTTTTTTTAAGAATATTTAAAATAAAAGTTGTTTTCCCAATACCCGAATCTCCATAAATATATATACTTTTTTTATTTTGAAAAAAAGTATCTTTATTTTCTTTATTATAAGAATTTAAAAAATCAATAATTATTTTTTCTTCTTTTTTACGATCACAAATTTCATCAATATTTAATAATTCCATTATTAATAATAATTATTATTTATAAATAATAAACCAAATGAAATATTATTTTAAATTAACATTTTAATTTTATTGATGTTTCTGTAATTTTATTAATTATGTTGTTGTATCTGTTGTATCATCATCTGTATTACAAGGATTACTTACACCATAATTAACACCATCCCAAAAAATATTACATTTATTGCTCCATCTATATTTATTACATAAACCATTATTTCCTGTAAATATTCCTTTACTAAAATTTGTTGTTCCGAAACATTGTTCGTTACCTAATTTATGAATATTATTACAAATAGCACCATTTGCATTTGATTCTTCAACTTTAAAATAATCAGGACATTGAGGAATATCACTGGGCCAAGTTTGTGATGAATTTGATTTATGAATACTTACTATAATAATAATTAAACAAATAATAAATATAATTAAAGTTATAATAATTAAATATTTTTGAAAAGATGAACCAATAGTTTTTATAAATAATATCAAAAATATAAAACTGGCAATAATAAATAATAAAACAAATAATTTAATAAAAAATAAATAAGATATTTTGAAATACATTATAAAATAATTATATATTTTTTTTATTTTATTAATAATATAATGGAAAAAATAAATAATGGTCGTGTTGATATATTTAATCCTCCAAAATCTTGCGATGTTTTTAATTTATATGATAAAATACCAACTAAACAATACGCATCCTATATAAATGCTATGGATGGAATATGGGTTGATACACAATTATCTAAAACTTTTTTTTCAAGAGAAAATATTCAAATTATACAAAATGCAATAAGAAGAGGAATTTATGATAAATCAAATAAACAATATATAATTGGAGAACAATCTTCAGATGATTTAAAAATGATTATGAGAAGTGTATTTTTACAAGATAGTCGTAATTTACCAAATAATATACAAGGTCAAATATATGAACTAAATAAAGTAGTTATAAATTATTGTGTTGATAAAATATATTCGGAAGCATTAGGATATATGCAATATATTAGAGAAGCATCAACATTAGCTGTTCCAATTGAAAGACCAATTTTTTATAAAAATAATGATAAAGAGTTAATTTTAAAACCTTGGTTTTAAGGTAGTTTTGATTGTAATTTACAAATAAAAATAATTGCTAAAATAACTAAATATTTTTATGCTTAATGTCTTTTTTATTTAAATAAATAATGAGAATATTCAAAAATATTCAAGTTTAAAAATAAAGATTCCCAATCTATTTTGTTTTGATTTTCTTCTAAAATATGTATTGCATTTAAATTTTGTGAGAAAAATTTCCAATTTATTTTATCAAAGTTATTTTCCAATAATTCAACCGCATTTTGATTTAAAGATAAATATTTCCAATTTATTTTATCTTTGTTTGCTTCTAAAATATGCATAGCATTTGAATTAACAGATAAATATTTCCAATCTATTTTGTCTGGATTTGTTTCGAACAAATGAATTATATCTTTATTTGTATTCATTGATAAACAACACCAATCAATATTTTTCGGGTTTTCTTTTAAAATATGTATTGCATTTGAATTTAATGATAAATGAGACCAATTTATTTTATTTTTATTTTCTTCTAAAATATGTATTGCATTAGGATTTTGTGATAAATAATTCCAATATATTTTATCTTTGTTTGCTTCTAAAAGATGTATTGCATTTTCATTTTTTGATAAATTAAACCAATCAATTTTATCTTGATTTGTTTCTAAAAGATGCATAGCATTTGAATTTAATGATAATTGTTCCCAATCAATTTTATCTTGATTTGTTTCTAATAAATATATTGCATTTGGATTAGAAGATAAACTAAACCAATTTATATTTTTTTTATTAACTTCTAATAAATCTATTGCATTTAAATTTTTTGACATAGAATTCCAATTTATTTTTTTATTTTCAATCCAATTTAAAAGTTCCATTTTTCAATTAATAACAGTAATTATTTCAAAAATGATATATTTATTTTATATATCATTTTTTATTTTATTGAAAATTTTAAATAAAAAATATGAATTATTGACTCTAAAATTTTTAAACTAAATTCACTAAACTTACTAAACTTATTAAACTTATTAAATAACTAAAATTACTAAACTGCTAAACTTACAAAATTTACTGATTATTTTATTTTTTTGATTTTGATTTTGTTGTGATTTTTTTTTTTGTTTGGCTTGTTTTCGTATTTAAGGTATTTAAAATATTCGTTCTTTCTGTTTTATACAAATTATATTCTTGAATTAATAAATCTAATTCATTTATCCACATTTCTTCAATATTTGTATTTTTCATTATTTCTAAACTATTCGATTTATTTTTAAAATCAATATTAAGTTTTTCAATATTTTCATCATTTACTGAATCCATAGGCATTTTAATTAAATAATTATAAGTATCATTAATTAATTTATAATTTTTTTCCGTTAAAATTTTTACAATTTCATCATTTTTTTTTCTTCTTAAATCAATAGTTTCATTTAAAATTTCTTGAATATAATTTACTTTATTTATTAATACTTCCAATTCTTTTTCAAGAGAACAAATTAAATATTCTTTTCTTTTATTATAAATTTCTAATCGTTTAATGTAATAATCATCAATAATATCATTTACATTTTCATATTTTTTTAATTTGTCATTTGCATCAAACAAATGCATATTTGTTGTCGTATACGTTGTATATAATTTTAATGTTTTTTCTAATCCATTGCAATATTCTTGTTTTACATTGATTAAATCATTTAATTTATCTTTATGAAATGTAATAATAAAATCAATAATCACATCAGTGCAGTTATCATTATAATCTTTGATAATTGGAGGTATTTTTTTTCCTTCTTTATTTGTTGCATTAGTATCACATAAATTTTCTAATAAAGATTTAAAATCATCAATCCATAACCCAATAGGTAATTCAGTAACGCGTATTTTATCATTATCAATGATTTCATAATTTCCTTTAAAAATAAATTTTTTATAAGTATCATCAGTCGGTTCAATAGTTCCTTTAAATCCTTCATAATAGGGTATAAATATTGGTGGTGTTGAATTTGAAATTAAAACATTATTTAATTTATCTTTTAAATAATTAATAATAAAAAGTGGATTATAACATAATATTTCAGTGCTAAAACCAGTTCCAATTCCTTTTGAACCATTAATTAAAACCATTGGAATAATTGGAATATAATATATAGGTTCAACAATAGTTCCATCATCATTTAAATAATCTAAAACATTATCATCTAATGGATTAAAAATAATTCTTGTTAATTTAGATAACATCGTAAAAATATATCTCTCTGATGCAGAATCATTACCTGAAATTCTCGTTCCAAATTGTCCGTTTGGAAGTAATAAATTAATATTATTTGAACCGACAAAATTTTGTGCCATTCCAATGATAGCACCATTTAAAGATGCTTCTCCATGATGATAATTACTATGTTCCGATACATATCCACTAAATTGTGAAACTTTTATTTCATTGATTAAATTTTTTTTAAATGCTGAATATAATATTTTTCTTTGACTTGTTTTTAATCCATCCATTAAATTTGGAATACTTCTATCACAATCATATTTTGAAAAATGAATTAATTCTTTATTAATAAAATCTTTATATGAAATAAATGGATGACTTGTATCTAAAAAGTTTTTTCTATCATAATTACTTAACCATTCTTTTCTGTGATTTGCTCTTTTTTTATTAAAAACCATATCAATTACATCATCAGTTTCTTCAACATCTTGAAATCCAACAATTTTTTTATTTTGAAAATATTCTTTAAATTCTTTTCCTGTGCTTGTTCCTAATCCTTTATAATATTTAATATTCCAAGTTTTTGTATTTGTTTCATCCTTCCATTTGTTGTATTCACCTTCATTATAAAACAATAATTCATCTTTATTTTTTTTTGCTTTCAATATCGGTGTATTCATAAAACTTATAAATCCAGGAATATTTAATAAACTTCTCCAACTATTATGAAATAAATTTATAATCAAACCTTTAATATGAGAACCATCATGGTCTTGATCACAAATAATTAAAATTTTACTATATCTTAAATATTTATGAATATCTTCTATCGTATCATATAATTTTCCATTTTCAAGACCAACAATTTTTTTTATTTCTGTTATTTCTTTATTCTCTGAAATTTTAATTAATCCTTCACCCCGAATATTCAAAAGTTTTCCTTTTAATGGATAAACGCCAATATAATCTTTATCTGAACTCGATAATCCAGAAACAACACCTGCTTTTGCACTATCTCCTTCACACAAAATTAAAATACAATCTTTGCTTTTTTCTGTTCCAGCTAAATTAGCATCAATTAATTTAGGAATTCCACGAATACTTTTTGATTTAATACCATCTGTTTTTTTAGAAATTTTACTTTCTTCTTTAATATTCGTTAAAGCACAAGCAGTATCCATAATTCCAGTTTTGGCTATTTTTTCAATTACTTTATCACTAACAATACACGTTGAACCAAAATTTGATATATTTGTTGTTAAATAATCTTTATTTTGACTATTAAATGAAGGATTTTCAATCGAACAGTTAATAAATAAAATAAGTTGTTCTTTCAAACTTGGTGTATTTACTTTTATTTTCTTCTTTTTTTCAATATATTCAACTAATTTTTTTGTTATTTGATTCAATATATAATCAACATGTTTTCCACCATTATATGTATTTATTCCATTCACAAAAGAAATTTGTGAAAATTCATGATTTAAAGATAATGAAACTGCATATTCCCATCTTTCATTTACTTCTTCATAAATTATTTTACTTTTATCTGGAATATACAATTCAATATAATTTTTAAAATTACGTATTGGAATATTTATATTATTATATTTAACTTTTACTGATTTATTTGTTATTGCAGAAATATCATATACTCGTTTTTTTAATAAACCCAACATATCATCACTTAATTTATCAATATGAAAACGATTGAAATCTGGACGAAACATAATTTTTGTATAGGGTTTATTTTTTGTTTTTGTTATTTCTGGTTCTTTAATTTCAGTTAAATTATTAATAAATTCTTGTGTATATTTTAATTTTCGTTTATAATCAACTGTTTCTATTTTAGAATAAGAAGACCAAACAAATACTAATTTTATACCCAATCCATTTAAACCTCCCGTAATTTTTTTTTCTTCTGTATTGTAATTTGTTGATGATCGTAAACGTCCAAAAATCATTTCAGGTATCCATATGTTATGCTGTTCGTGTTTTGCTATATCTATACCATTACCATCATTCATTATTGTAATCAATCCTGTTTCATCTATTGATATATCAATATTAGAAACTTGAAACGCATCTGTTGAATTAGCTTGAAGCATACGAACAACGTGGTCTCTTGAATTAATAATACATTCATCAAATAATTTTAGCAAAGCAGGAATATAAGTTATTTTTTTATAAGTCATTTTTTCTTCATTTTTTTCATTTTTTTCGTCTATTACCCACATCTCATTTTCTGTAATTTGTATACTTCCTATATACATTCCAGGATTATCCAAAATGTGTTCTTTATCTGTTTTCATTTGGTATTTAAGAGTTAATTCATTATTTTCTTGCGTCATTTCATTCATTTTGTTTATATGTATTTTATTGTCAAGATGTTTTTATTATATTTTTTTCATTTTTTTATTTCATCTTAATTTTGTTTTATTTCACTTGAGTTAAACCGTTTAAACCTTCCATTTCTCAATTAGTTTGTTATTTATTTATTTTAAGTTTAATTATTTATTTTAAGTTTAATTATTTATTTTAAGTTTAATTATTTATTTTAAGTTTAATTATTTATTTTAAGTTTAATTATTTATTTTAAGTTAAATTATTATTTTTTTAAAAAAACGATATATTATTATGTCGTTTTCTTCTGATGAAAAAAATTTATTAATAACTGGTGGTTGTGGTTTTATCGGAAGTAATTTTATTAATCAATATTTTAATAATGATACACAATTTAATAAAATTGTAAATATTGATATAATGTATTATTGTGCAAGTTTAAATAACATTGAAAACGAAATTAAAGAAAATAAAAAATATGTTTTTGTTATGGGAAATATTTGCGATAAATCATTAATAAAAAATATCTTAGAAACTTTTAAAATAACTCATATTATTCATTTTGCAGCCCAATCACACGTTCAAAATTCTTTTGAAAACTCAATTAATTTTACTGTGGATAATATTGTTGGAACTCATAATCTTTTAGAATGTTCGCGAATTTATGGGAAAATTCAAAAATTTATTCATGTATCCACAGATGAAGTTTATGGTGAATCAATGTTAGATATTGAAGAAAAACAAAAGTGTGAAAATAGTATTTTGTGTCCTAAAAATCCATATGCAAGCACAAAAGCTGGTGCTGAATTAATCGCACAAGCTTATTATCATTCATTTAAATTACCAGTTATTATTACAAGAAGTAATAACATATTTGGAAAAAATCAATATCCAGAAAAAATAATCCCATTATTTATTAAACTTTTAAAAGAAAATAAAAAACTCACTATTCACGGTGATGGAACAAATGTAAGAGCATTTTTACACGTATCAGATGTATGTAATGCTTTTCAACTTATCCTTGAAAAAGGTATTATTGGAGAAATATATAATATAGGTTGTGATACACAAATGGAATATTCTATTTTAGATATTTCAAAAATGCTAATCAAATTAATGAAAGAACAAGATAATTACACTGATTATATTGAATTTGTTGAAGATAGACCATTTAATGATAAAAGATATTATATTAGTAATGATAAAATAAAATCTTTAGGTTGGGTTATTAAAAAAAATTTTTTAGAAGGTATTCAAGAATTAATTAATATTGATTAATTCAAACAATTATTTTTATTATTTTTCTATTTATGTTTTGCTTAATAATTGTAATTTCAATAGTTTATTTTTTTCGTGCCATTTACATTTAATATTTTCACTTAATTTAATATAATGCGAATTTTCATAAGATTCGGGATTTTCATAAAATATTTTAGTGTGATTATTTGAAATATCACGAACAACAAAAAATAAATTTTCATCACTAGTTCCAATTTTATATTTTGTTTTTTCACCTGTTAAAGCATTAACAATATTTGAATTTTTACTAATATAATAACGAATTTTTACTTTATTTAAATGATTTATTTTTTTATTTATTATTATTAAATTATCTGGATATTTATTTTTTTTATTATCATTAATATCAAGATATTCATTATAATTTGGGTGAAATAAATCGTTTTCAATCATAATAATAATTATTATATTATATTTTACATTATTATTATTCTTTAATTTATTTTTAATTTAATATATTTTTTGTGATTTTTATGATTTTTATGATTTTTATGATTTTTATGATTTTTCTTTTTCATTTAAACTTTTTATTTTTAAAAGTAAATTTTGAATTAATTTACTTTTTGTTTCAATCATATCTTCATATTTTTTAATTAAATTATCAACATATTCTTTATCGTAAATTTTTTTACTATCATCTTCTTTTTTATTATTATATATTGATAATTGTTGTTTTCTTTTTTCATTTGTTATTTTTATGTGATTTAATATATCTGGTTTATTTTTTATTTCTCCATCTTTATAAGGTAATAAATAATTATCTATTTCTTGTGAATAAAATTTTTTTAATTCATTATCTTTAATAAAATCTTCAACTTTAACATCTTCTCTTAAACGACTTAATGAATTTATATTTGGATTTAATAATTCATTTTTATCAAATGAATTATGAATATGACGAAAAACTAAAATGGAAAATAAAGGATTTAATTGAATTAATGGAATTGTATAATTTTTTAAAAAAAATTTTTCTTCCGATAAACAATCATTTTCATTAAATTGTGTTATTTCTAATAGTTCTCTTTTAAAAGCAAATGTTGCAGCAGTTGAATGGTATTTTCCATAAGGACCAAAACTATACATTAACTTTTTATCATTATAATAAATAAACATTGTATTACAACCTGCTATTAAATACTTTGGATTATTTTCTAATAATTCAACTGCGTGTTCTATTCTCTGTGGCGGATAATAATCATCATCATCAAAATATATAATATAATCACCTGACGATAATTTATTACTTAAATTTCTTTTTTTACTAATTGTCATTTTTTCATTACATTCGTAATATTTAACAAAATCTAAATGTAAAACTAAATCTTTTATTTTATCAGTTCCATCATCAATAATTATCCATTCAAATTTTCCTTGATATGTTTGTTGTAATATATTTTTTATTAAATATTCAAAAAATGGTCTTCTGTTAAATGTTACAGTGCAAATTGAAACAAAAGGTAATTTTTTTATTTTTGATAAATTATTTGTCATAATTTGTTTTATTAACAATATTTAAATTATTATTTTTCTTATTTATATTGTTAACTACATAAAACATTTATTATTCATCTTTATGGATATCTTTTTATTTCTATTTTTTCCTCCTTTTTGTTTTTCAACTTGTGGTTGTTGTTCTTCAATTTGCGGTTGAGGCTGTTGTTCTTCAATTTGCGGTTGAGGCTGTTGTTCTTCAATTTGTGGTTGAGGTTGTTGTTCTTCAATTTGTGGTTGAGGCTGTTGTTCTTCAATTTGTGGTTGAGGCTGTTCAATTTGTGATTGAGGCTGTTGTTCTTCAATTTGTGGTTGAGGCTGTTGTTCTTCAATTTGTGGTTGAGGCTGTTGTTCTTCAATTTGTGGTTGAGGCTGTTGTTCTTCAATTTGTGGTTGAGGTTGTTGTTCTTCAACTTGTGGTTGAGGTTGTTGTTCTTCAACTTGCGGTTGAGGTTGTTGTTCTTCAACTTGCGGTTGAGGTTGTTGTTCTTCAACTTGCGGTTGAGGTTGTTGTTCTTCAACTTGCGGTTGAGGTTGTTGTTCTTCAAGTTTTTCTATTTCAACTTCTGGTTCATAATTCTTTGATTGTCTATTTTTTTTTATATTTTTCGTTGATTTTAACGTTTCAATATCTTTATCATTACTTTTTGAAATATTATTTGAATAATTTACAAAATGGGGTGTCATATTTATATCAACATCACTATTAAATTTATATGATGAAAATGAATTTGTATATAATAAAAGAAAAACAATAGCAACCAAAAATGAAATAATAAATTTATTTCCTAAATTTTGTATAACATCTGCATAAATATTAAATGAAAATAATAAAACAATCAATTGTTTTTTATAATTTAAAATAGATTTCACAAAATCAAAAAATCCAAAATTTTTATTTTTATTCAATATTTTTCCAGAAACAGATAAACAAATATATATAAAAAATCCTAAAATAAAAAAAGAAATAGCAAAAACAAAGAATATTCCAAAAATAAAAAGTAAAAATAAAATAAAATTAGAATAAGTAAATATATATAATAAATTTCTTGAATCATAAAAAAAAGTGGGTAATGTTTTTATTTCACCATTTTTAATTCCATAACTTTTTGATTCATATAATTTGGGTAAATTTAAAATCATATAAAAAATAACAATAAAAATAATTAAAATTAAAACAAAACTTAAAAAAACAGAACTAAATAATGAAAATAATAATAATAATAAACTTTCAGTAAATATACCTGTTATTGGTTTTAATAAACTCATAAACCATAAATAAGTTGTTAATGAAGAATTAATAACATTATAAACAAACCATAATAAAGTTGAAGAAAAACTGTTATTTGTTGGTTTTAATTTTTTACTATTTAATGCCTTTTCTTTTTCATCAAAATCTTTTTTATTTATATAATTTTTTTCATCATAAAATAATGCCTTTTCTATTTTTTTTATTAATTTTAAATTTTCATTTAATTTATCTTCATTGGAACCATAATCAACTTTAACCGTATAAACTTCTGGTTTTTCCGAAGATAAAAATCCTAATCCATATTTTCCTAAAAATTTTTTGTAATCTTTAAGAATTATCATATCAATAATATCAAATACCTTATTTTTTATTATTTTTTCTTGTTTTGCTGTTTTTTCATCATTATCATTATAATCATTCCCATTTATTATTTCATTAATATTTTGAAAAATATTTGTTTGTGATAATTTACATATGTATAAAAGAATACAACCTATACTTATTGATATTAATATTTTTATTACAGAATAAATAATTTGTGAATAAAATTTTGTAAAATTAGGAGATGGTTCATTTGTTGAATCATTCTTTTTATCATCAATATAATTTGATGTTGATGGTGTTGATGATGACATTATTTATAATAAATAAATATTATAAATAATCAAAATTTACATAATTAATAATTAATTTTATTATTTAATATTATATGAAAAAATATAATAATGATAACATTAGAATAATTTTTCTATTTATTTCCTTTATTATTTTTCTTTTTTTTACTGTTCTTTTAAATTTCGTTTTTTATATGAAAAAGAAAGAAGAATTTTCTTCTTCTTCTCCCGATTACATTGATTATTACAATAAATTATACAATGATCCAAAATATTCACATACTGTTGATTTACCGCTTACAACAATATATAGTTGTGATAATAAATGTAGCAGTCAATCAAAATGTTATATTACTGGTGAACAATGCACTAGTGATGTTGATTGTCAAGGTTGTAAAATACCAATTCCAAAAGATAAAAAATATAATAATAAAAATGTAATTGGTATAAATCAATCAGGAAAATATAGTTTTCTTGCTCCAGAATTTTCAACATTAACCGATGATATTGGAACAAAAGCAAAAATATATTCTAACAAAAATTTGAATAAACCTTCTCCTGAATCATCAACACAATTTCTTTTTGAAAAAGAAGTCAATTTAGGAACAAAAATAAATAAAAAAAATTCATCTTATATTTGGAACCCTAAACAAAATGATAAATATGCATTAAATTACCCAAGAAGATTTACAACAACAGGATTATTTTTAGATGATGGACCATTAGCAAGTAATTCTTAATTTATTAATATTTTCTCTTCAAGATATTCCGCATTTTCCCATAATTCATTAAAATTTAAATTATGTTTTTCTGCTCCCGTTAAACCATTTTTGTTACAGGCAATTAATAAATTTTTATGTAATGAATAAGCAATTGTTAAAGGCATCGATAATCCACCTACAAACATTAAACAATAATTAATTGACATACATAAATCTTCAAATGATTTAGGTTTATATAAATTTATATTTATTCCTGTTTTTTTTACAAAATAATCATAATCTTTATTTTCAGAAGAGATAAAAACAAGTTTATCTTTATATATATCATATAATTTTTGATAATCCAATTCATCATTAAATCGTCTTTTTGTTGTATTTATTAATACTGTTTCTTTAAAATTTTCTTTATATTTTTCATTTTCAGGTAAATATAACCATTTGTTTTTACCCCATTCAACATCATAAACTCTATTAAATATTTCTTTTAGATTACCATTTTCCGTATCATTTCGCCAAAAACTTAAATCATAATCATATGGTTCTTTTTTATGTATTTTATAATCATAAATATAAGGTTGTGATTTTATTACATCATATGTATCTTTATAAGTCCCCATTAATTTATTTGAAAATGAATCACCTGTATATCCAATATATAACATACCTTTTCTTCCTGTTTTTATATAATTTTCATTAATTACCGAAAGTTGATTTATAAAATCCCCAAGACGTCCACCTGATGTATACTTTATTGGCAATTTATCACTTTGGACCTGTTCTTCCATTATATTTATTGACTATATTTTAATAATTATTAACTGTATTTTAATAATTATTCACTTATATATCTTATATATTTTTATAAAATTTTTATATTGTTTTTTATTCCGTTTTTAATCTAATAATGGTGTAAAAATATTTAAATAAAAAATATTATTATTGTATTTAATTATTGTATTTAATTATTATAAATATCATAATTTAAAAACTCTTATTTTAATAAATATCCAGTAAATTCAAAAATACTTGGATTTCTTGATATTAATTTCCATTTTATTTTTTCTTGGTTTTCTTTTAATAATTCAATAGCACTTGGATTAGTCGATAAACATATCCAATTTATTTTTTTTTTATTTTCTTTTAATAATTCAATAGCATTTGGATTATCTGATAAACTAAACCAATTTATTTTTTCTTGATTTGCTTCTAATAAGTGTATCGCATTTTGATTACTTGATAGAAAATTCCAGTTTATTTTATCTTGGTTTGTTTCTAATAATTCAATAGCACTTGGATTACTCGATAAACAAGCCCAATTTATTTTATCTTTATTTTCTTCTAATAAGTGTATAGCATTTGGATTACTTGATAAACAAGCCCAATTTATTTTATCTTGATTTTCTTCCAAAATATGTATCGCATTTTCATTTAATGATAAATAATTCCAATTTATTTTATCTTGGTTTGTTTCTAATAATTCAATGGCATTGGCATTATTTGATAAACAAGTCCAATTTATTTTATCTTGGTTTTCTTCCAAAAGATGTGTTGCATTTGGATTACCTGATAAATAATACCAATCTATATTTTCTGGATTTGCTTCCAACAAATCGATTGCATTATTATTTCTTGAAAGATAACACCAATTCAAATTATCTATATTTATCCAATTAACAAGTTCCATATTTTATGCTTCTCTGCTTTCATTTATCTTTTTATCTCATTCATTTTTTTAATAAAAAAAATTGTTATTTTTATTATATTTTTTATGCTTTTTTATTTTTTATGCTTTTTTATTTTTTCACTCATTATTATTATTTTAGTAAATATCCACTAAATTTAAAAATATTTGGATTTGATGATAACAATTTCCAATTTATTTTTTCTTGATTAGCTTCCAATAATTGTATCCCATTTGGATTTAAAGATAAATTATACCAATTTATTTTATCTTGATTTTCTTCCAATAAATCAATAGCATTTGGATTCTCTGACAAATTATACCAATTTATTTTATCTTGGTTTTCTTCTAATAAGTGTATAGCATTTGGATTTAATGATAAATAATTCCAATTTATTTTTTCAGGATTTGCTTCTAACAAATCTATAGCATTTGGATTACTTGATAAACTATACCAGTTTATTTTATTTTGGTTTTGTTCCAATAAGTTTATAGCATTTTTATTATTTGAAAAAATACACCAATTTATTTTATCTTGGTTTTCTTCCAATAAGTGTATAGCATTTGGATTTAAAGATAAATATCTCCAATCTATGTTATCAATGTTTGCTTCCAATAAATCAATGGCATTTGGATTTTTTGATAAATTATACCAATCAATTTTTTCTCGGTTTTCTTCCAAAATATGTATCGCATTTGGATTCTCTGACAAATTATACCAATTTATTTTATCTTGGTTTTCTTCCAAAATATGTATCGCATTTGGATTTAATGATAAATAATTCCAATTTATTTTTTCAGGATTTGCTTCTAACAAATCTATTGCATTTTCATTTTTTGATAAAAACTCCCAATTTATTTTTATACTTTCTTCATTATCATACTTCGTTATCCAATTAAGAAGTTCCATATTTTATATTTTATATTTGGTTGTTAATTCTCGCCATTAAATAATTATTTAAAATCATTTTTTTTATTTTAATAAATATCTACTAAATTCAAAAATATTTGGATTAAATGATAAATTATCCCAATCTATTTTATCTTGATTTGCTTCCAACAATTCAACAGCATTAGGATTACTTGATAAATTATACCAATTTATTTTTTCTTGGTTTGCTTCTAACAAATCGATTGCATTTGGATTTTTTGATAAACAACTCCAACCTATTTTTTCAGGATTTGATTTCAGTAAATTTATTGCATTTGGATTTAAAGATAAATAATTCCAATTTATTTTATCTTGATTTTCTTCCAAAATATGTATCGCATTTTCATTTAATGATAAATTTTTCCAATTTATTTTATCTTGGTTTGCTTCCAATAAGTGTATAGCATTAGGATTACTTGATAAATTAAACCAAAATATTTTATCTTGATTTGCTTCTAACAAATCGATTGCATTTGGATTTAAAGATAAATTATACCAAGTTATTTTTTCTTGGTTTAATTCCAAAAGATTTTTTGCATTTGAATTTAATGATAAATAATACCAATTTATTTTATTTTGGTTTTCTTGTAAAATATTTATTGCATTTAGATTTTGCGATAAATTACTCCAATTAATTTTTTCTTGGTTTAATTCCAAAAGGTGTGTAGCATTTGAATTTAAAGATAAATAATTCCAATATATTTTTTCAGGATTATTTTCCAATAATTCACAAGCATTTGGATTAGTTGATAAATATTCCCAATTTATTTTTTCAATATCTATCCAATTTAGAAATTCCATACTTTTTTTTATTTTTATTTGATTTTATTATTTAAAATATTTAATATCATTTTTTTAAAAAATAAAAAATATTTTTTCATACTTCGTAATTCTTAAAAAATATTTTTTTAAGAATATTTTATTTTTTGAAAAATTAATATTACCATAAAGTTCCATAATTTCCATTCATAAATATAGTCAAAATTAATATTGCCATAAAGTTCCACAATTTCCACTCATAAATGTTAATATATTATATCTTTCTTCAAAAACAAATAAATTATAATTATATTGATAAATATTCCAATAAGGTTTATTAACACCAATTATTTCTTTTGAAACTGGATCACAAATATTCAATGATTGAGCCAATAAATTAATTGGGGGAATAATTGTATTAAATTCAAATTGAACGTCATTAAAACGACTTAAATTGATTGCACCATTGGGTTGTTTTAAAAATATATTTGTATCTAAACAAAAATTATAACAATATAATCCTTCCCGAGCATATTTTGGAGTTCTAACATATTTTTCAATATAATCATATACACCATAAGGTTGCATATTTTCTCTATATTCGCCATCAAATAAAATAGCTAAATCAACCAATATATTTTTAGTATTTATTATATTATATGGATTTGTTATAAAATAATTGGTTAAAGTATTATCTTCATTAACACCTGGACCATTATTTGATGTTGTTGTGCTATTTAAATAATAAAAAGGTTCACTTCCAACAACAGGTGCTGGAGAAATATAATTGGGTGGTTCAAGAAATGGAAAATTACTATAATTACTCCATTCATTTCTTAAATTTGCATCACTTCGTTGAAAATAAAACATCCAAGAAGTAACCATACCTAATGATTCTAAATTTACTTTATTTGAACCTGTAATATTATAAAATATATTTTCGTGCACTTGCTTAATTAAATATTTTTGTTCTTGAGATGCAAATATTCGTTGTTCTTCATTTGATAAAAATCCATATGTGCAATTTAAATTAATATCTGTATTCCAAATATTTCTTTTATCAACATATGAATTTATACCCAATGAAGTATCTGGTGGAGGTTGTAAAAACCGATACATTTGCATATAATAATTATTAAAATTTGGTGCTACCCGTGGATAATTATTATCTGAATCATAAACATCACGAATAGTGAATAATTGACTTATGGGTTTTAAAGTAATATAAATATGAAGAATATTATATTGTAAAGAAACCAAAGGAAACGCCATTTGAGAATTAAGAACAAACCAAACATTTAATGGTATATAAATTGTTTTTCCACGTATCGAAGGTTCAGGAATTACTGCTGAATCAGTAAAATAAGCATTTGGATAATTTCCTTTATTTTGACCATAAAATCCAGGATTATTAAATTGATTTGTATTACCACCCATATCATTTATTAATTCTATTTTTTTAGCTTCAAAATCTCTTTCCATTAAAGCCAATAAATAATCTCCCGAACATTGAAATAAAAGTTGATTTCCACAATTTATTACTAATTTAGAAATCATTTTAAATCCTATATTTTTTATCCATTGAAATTCATAAGGAACCCAAGAACCATCACTTGTTGATGGTGGAATTATTGGAGACCAAATATCAGGCAAATTTACTGAAATATAGGTATCCATAAGTAAATCTGCATATCTTAATATTTTAAAATCAAATGTTGATTCTTCTGAAAGTCTTAAACTTTTTGAACCTTCATAATCAATCCGAAATTTTTGTAATCCAAAATTTGTATATTTAGCGTAAGTTGTTTTAAAAAATGTTTTTGTTGGGTTTCCATTTAATATTAAATTTCCTTGTCCTTGGGAAACTAAATTCATTAATCCGCCAGGCATTTAATATATATATTTCATTTATTTAATTTTATATATTAAATATATAATAATATATAAAATGAATAAATCATCCAATGTTTATGATAAAATATCTAATTTTAAAAAAAACATTAACGCTTATGTTATGATAATTTTAATCATCATTGTATTATTATTCTTTTCTTTTTATTGGCTTATTTATATTCGTAATTTACAAAAAAGAGAATGTTCTTTTTTCGATTCCTTTTATTCAAAATCAAATTCTAATTTACGATCATTAAAAAATTCAGACCCTCAATGTAATTTTACTTTTAAAGATTATTATATTAAATCCGCATATAATTGTTGTAATGGTGGTGCTTATTCCAATGATTTTGTTAATGTTTGTGTTTTAAAAGATATATTAAAACAAGGCGTTAGAGGTTTAGATTTTGAAATATTTTCCATTGATGATAAACCTGTTGTTGCTTCTTCAACTACTGATGATTATTTTGTTAAAGAAACATATAATTCAATTCCTTTTGAAAATATTATGAATATTATTAATTATAATGCTTTTCATATTGGTTCTTCACCTAATCCAACTGACCCTATTATTATTCATCTTCGTTTTAAAACCGTTAATTTAAAAATGTATGAAAATTTAGCTAAAATTTTAGATTTATATAATGATATTTTACTTGGAAAAGAATATAGTTATGAAAATAATAAAACAAATTTTGGAAATACTTTAATTCAAAATCTCTTAAATAAAGTTATTATTATTGTTGATATGAATAATCCTTATTTTTTAAACTGTAAAGATTTTTATGAATTTGTTAATATGACAAGTAATTCATTATTTATGAGAGCTTTATCTTATTATGATATTCAATATTCACCAAATATTGATGAACTCACCGAATTTAATAAACAAAATATGACAATTGCAATGCCTGATAAAGGTTCATCTCCTTCAAATGTAAGTGCTATTTTAGTTCGTTCTTGTGGTTGTCAAATGATTTGTATGAGATATCAAATTTTTGATTCTAATTTAGAAGAAAATGAATTATTTTTTAATTCATACACTTATGCTTTTGTTTTAAAACCTGAAAATTTAAGATATATTCCTATTACAGTTCCTACACCACCACCTCCAAATCCAAAATTAAGTTATGAAACAAGAACTATCAATAAAGATTATTACAGTTTTAATATTTAACATTTTATTCATTTTATTCATTTTTATTCTTCTTTTAATATATGAAAAATATACAAGAAAAAGACAAAGACAATATTACCAATTGTCAATTAACTATTTTAAAAAAATCTATTGAAAAAGCAACACAAATTATGGGTAAAAAAAAAATGAGTTCTCCTGAAATTATTAAAATTATTGAAATTGTTGAAACTTTTATTAAAAAAAAAAAATTATTACTTTACGGCGGAACTGCAATTAATAATATACTTCCTAAAAACGAACAATTCTATGATTATGAAACAACTATTCCTGATTATGATTTTTTTAGCACAAACGCTATGAATGATGCCATTGAATTATGCGATATTTATTTTAAAAATGGTTTTACTAATATATCTTCTAAATCTGGTGTTCACGTTGGAACTTATAAAGTTTATGTTAATTATATACCTATTGCAGATATAACACAAATGAATAAACAATTATTTACTAATTTAACTAAAAATGCTATTGTTAAAAAAGATTTTTATTATGTTCCTGCTAATTTTTTAAGAATGAGTATCTATAAAGAACTCTCACGTCCCGAAGGTGATATTTCAAGATGGGAAAAAGTTTTTGAACGCCTTTTATTGTTAAATAAACATTACCCTATCAATTCTGATTCAAATATCAAATGTAATATTCTTCTTTTCAAAGAAAATATAAAACAAATTGACAATAAAAAAAATGAATTTAACAATCACAAATCTGAAAAACACGATTATAAAAATAATAAATTTAATCAGATTTTAAATATTATTTTGGATGAAGATATTGTTTTTTTTGGTGGATTTGCTGATATGCTTTATTTAAATTATTTACCTTTTTTTAAAAATAAAAAATTAATCAATGATAAAATATATACAAATGATGTTTTATCTGTAGACCCTAAAAAAACAATTGAAAATATTAAAAATAAACTTAAAAAAGAAAATATTGATATTGATATCAATATTGAAAAAATTAATGGCGTTGATGATGTTATTCCTTTACATTATCGCCTTAAATTAGGAAATTTTTTTATTTTAAATATTTATCAAACTGAAGATTGTTATAGTTATAACATTATTAAATTTAAAAATAAATATGTAAAAATCGCATCTATTGAAACCAAACTTTTCTTCTATTTAACTTTCATATATCTTAACGATAAAAATTATGATGTCAACCGTATTTTATGTTTATCGTTATATATTTTTTTAATTCAAGAACATAATAAATTGAAAAATAAAGGATTATTAAAAAGATTTTCGATTAATTGTTATGGTCATCAAGAATCATTGGAAGAAATTTTAGAAATTAAATCAAAAAAATTTATTGAATTAAAAAATAATAAAAATTCACCGACTTATAAAAAATGGTTTTTTCAATATGACCCAACAACAAAAAATATTGAAAGTAATGATAATAATGATAATGAAGATTTAAATGACGATAAACAAAAAAATAAACATAAATTAACGTCTAAAAAACAGAAACAGAAAACATTAAAACCAACAATTTCTAAAAATAAAAATTCAAAAAATAAAACTTCTAAAAATAAAAATTATAAAAATAAAACTTCTAAAAACCCATTATCAAAATTTATCAAATTGTTTTAATCCTAATGTAAGTATATAATATATTACACTAAACAAAATAGAAATAAAAATATAACCATAAAAATTATAATTTAAATCGTCATTAAATAAAAGTGGAATGTATTTCAATATTAATTTTCTAAAAAAAGGCAATTGAAAAATAAAAAACAACATTCCAATTAATAATGGACCATTTATTTCATCATATATTTTATCCATTTGATTTAAATTTTTATTATTATTTAGATATATATTTTGTATCTGGTCTTTATCTATTGTTTCTATAATATAATTTTTTTCTGGGGTTTCAGGTATATAATGGGGAATAATTTCAGGGTCTTTTATCAAATGTTCGGTTGTTTTCGGAATATCCCTAAATTGTATTTTTGTTGCCCCAGATGCATTTTGTAATCCATTTATTATTTCATTTATTGTAAATTGGTCTAATTGAACTTTATTTTGATTTTGGTTTTGATTTTGGTTTTGGTTTTGGTTTTGGTTTTGATTTGGAATTTGCATTTGATTTTGGGTTGGAATTTGTATTTGATTTTGGGTTGGAATTTGTGTTTGATTTTGATTTTGATGTTGTATATTTATATTTATATTTTCACTTGGATTTGGTAATTCATTTAATAATGTAGTCATTATATTATTAAATAGACATATAGTTAAAATATTATTTACGCATTAATTATTCTTTTTGTTTTATCACATTTTACTTCCTTTGGAGAATATTTATAGCATTCACCATTATATGAATATATATTTCCTTTAATATTTATTAAATCTGGTGATTTATAAATTATACAATTTTTATCTTTACAAGACATTTTAAACAATGACGACAAACCAAAACCCAAAATAATTGACATTATAATTCGTCCTGTTGGATTTTCAATAAATTTTGACAAATTCAACATATTATTTATTTAGATATTTTAATATTCAAACATATTTATTCATATAATTTTTTATACATTCTAATAATACAAACTTTTTTATTTTGTTTTTGTCTATTTTTAACCAATAATCTAAATATTTTTTTTGCATTTTTACATAAAAAAAAATTTATTTAATTATTATAAAGAGTTTAGCACCGGTTGATTTAATTTGTTGCGTAGAAATCATTTTGTATTATTATTATTATTATTTATTTATCGTAAAATTTTATTTTAATTTTAAATTTTTTTTTAAATTTTTATACATTCAAACAATACAAATTTGTTTATTTCTTCTTTCATTATTTGAAACCTATTTTCTTCTAATAATTCTTTTAATTTTTTTCCTTCTTCAATTATTATTCCATTTTCATCTCTATTGCTCCATCTTTTTGTTGGTTCTATAATATATAATTTTCCATTACTTTCTAAAACTCGTTCTGCCTCTTTTATATACTCTTTACAATTTGAACCCCACATTGATAAACATAATATACAAATTTCAATACTATCATCTTCTAATGGAAGTTTTGAAATATCACAACTTATTATTTTATCATTTATTGATACATGATCATAATTTATAAAATTAAATCTTATATCATTCTCAAAATGTTTTGATATGTATGCTTTTCCGCAACCCATATCAATAACTTTTTTTGTTCTTTTTGTTTTTATTTTTTCTAATTCTTCTATTATTTTATTTCTTGGTATTTTATTTTCAGGAAATGTTTTTTCATTTTCTTCTGCTATTTTATGATAACTTACCCATAAATCTTCATTATTTTTAAACTCATTATGTAAATTATTTGATGTTAATGTTTTATATCTTTGATGTAATATTGATATTTCTGTTTTCACTCTTTCTTTCTTATTCTTAGATTTCTTAGAATTGGTCGTTGAAGATTTTAAAATTGAACCTTTATTTAAATCCATATTTTTTATTACAGGTTTTTTAACTTTTATTATTATTTCTTCTTCTTCATCACTTTCTTCATCAATTTCTTCTTCTTTTATTGATGATGTTTCACTTATCGATATTGTTATCGTTTCATTTTCTTCACTATTGTTATTATTTAAATATTCTTTATATTCTTCTAAGAATTCTTTCCATATTTGTCTTTTATCTTGATGTTTCATTGCAAATTTATTATTTTTATAATTTTGTTTTTGATGGTCTAACCATTTACCTAAATATTTTTCATCTTCAATTTTTGACCTACTAATTGGTATTTTTTTATATAAATAAATAAACTCTTTAACATTTTTTAAATTATTGTACCATTTTTCTTGATCACTTATAAAATATTCATTATATTCTTCTATAAAATATTTCCATAAAGTTCTTTTATCTTCATCTTTCATTGCAAATTTATTATGTTTATAACTTTGATTTTGCGTTACTATCCATTTTGCTAAATATTTTTGTTCTTCATTTTTAGACCTGTTTGGTCGTTTTTTATGTAAATCAATAAAACTTTTTAACTTTTCAAAACTATCATTCCATTTTTCATTACCATCCATTAAATACTCATTATATTCTTCCATAAAATTTTTCCATAAAGTTCTTTTATCTTCGTCTTCCATCGCACTTTTATTATTTTTATAATTTTGTTTTTGCGTTGATATCCAACTATATAAATATTTTTCTTCTTCTTTATTTATTGATGGAAGTTTTTTATGTAAATCAATAAAACTTTTTAATTTTTCAAAACTATCAATCCATTTTTCATCATCATCCATTAAATACTCATTATATTCTTCTATAAAATCTTTCCATAAAGTTCTTTTATCTTCATCTTTCATTGCTTTTTGATTATTTTTATAATTTGATGTATTAGCTATTAACCAACATGATATTTTTTTTTCTTCTCTGTTTTTTGAATTACTATTTGGTCGTTTTTTATGTAAATCAATAAAACTTTTTAATTTTTCAAAAGTATCATTCCATTTTTCATCACCATCCATTAAATACTCATTATATTCTTCTGTAAAATCTTTCCATAAAGTTCTTTTATCTTCGTGTTTCATTGCACGTTTATTATTTTTATAATTTTGTTTTTGCGTTGATATCCAACTATATAAATATTTTTCTTCTTCTTTATTTATTGATGGAAGTTTTTTATGTAAATCAATAAAACTTTTTATTTTTTCAAAACTATCATTCCATTTTTCATCATCATTCATTAAATACTCATTATATTCTTCTATAAATTCTTTCCATAAAGTTCTTTTATCTTCGTCTTTCATTGCGTGTTGAATATTTTTATAGTTATTTTTTTGATTTGATATCCAACTATATAAATATTTTTCTTCTTCTTTATTTATTGATGGAAGTTTTTTATGTAAATCAATAAAACTTTTTATTTTTTCAAAACTATCATTCCATTTTTCATCATCATTCATTAAATACTCATTATATTCTTCTATAAATTCTTTCCATAAAGTTCTTTTATCTTCGTCTTTCATTGCTTCTTGATTATTTTTATAATTTGATGTATTAGCTATTAACCAACATGATATTTTTTTTTCTTCTTTGTTTTTTGAAGTATTTGGTCGTTTTTTATGTAAATTAATAAAACTTTTTAACTTTTCAAAACTATCATTCCATTTTTCATCACCATCCATTAAATACTCATTATATTCTTCTGTAAAATCTTCCCATAAAATTCTTTTATCTTCATTTTTCATTATGTTTTCACTATCTTTGTAATCTTTTGTTTGCTTTATTAACCAATTTGCCATTTTTTTTTCTTCTCTGTTTTTTGAATTACTATTTGGTCGTTTTTTATGTAAATTAATAAAACTTTTTAATTTTTCAAAACTATCATTCCATTTTTCTTGATTATCTTTTAAATACTTTTGATAATTTTCAATAAATTCTTCCCATAATTTTTTTTTATCTTCATCTTTCATTTGACGTCTATTTTTTTTATAACTTTGATTTTGGTCATTTAACCATTTCGCTAAAAAACTTTCTTTTATAATTTTAGACCTGGAGTTTGGTCGTTTTTTATGTAAATCAATAAAACTTTTTAAATTTTCAAAATTATTATACCATTTTTCTTCATCATTCATTAAATACTTTTGATAATTTTCAATAAATTCTTCCCATATTTGTCTTTTATCTTCATCTTTCATTACTCCTTCATTATTTTTGTAAATTTTTTTTTGCCTTACTAACCAAATACCATTTTTTTTTTCCTCTTCTTTTTTTGATTTTGAACTTGGTCGTTTTTTATTTAAATCAATAAAACTTTTCAAGTTTTCAAAATTTTCTAACCACTTATCTATAACTTGACAATCAATAACACAACTTGAAAATTTATCTATTAAATCTAAATCATTTTTAATATTCCACAAAACTTGAATATCACTATTTGAATGAATATTTAATTTGAATTTATTATTTTTATTTGGTGAATGAATAGCATCTTTATTTATTCGTTTTAAATTATTTTTACGAATAATACATTTATATAAACCTTCATCCTCATTATCTTCGTTTTCATCATTTTTAAAAAGTCGAATAATTCCATTTTCTTTATTTTCACGATTATAAGATTTAATGGGATTTTCTAATGAATTAGAATGTATTTCAATACAAACATTATTTTCTTCGGCAACCATTTCAATAATTTCTTCATCATTATCACAATCTTCATAATTTTCAAAATCTAATTCAATATTCTTTTCATTTTCATTTTCATTTAATAAATATTCTAATGAAAGTAATAAATCACCATTTAAATCATCATTTTCAAGTATTTCATAATTTTGATTTTTTAAATTAGTTTCGATTTCTTGAAAAGAATATTTGTTTGAATAATTTAATAATAAGTCATATAAATCTTCGTCTTCTTGTTTCAACGCAGATATTACATTTAAAACATCATTAAAATCACCATTATCAGATTTCATTTCTTGTCTTATGATTTCATCACATTTATCAGGGTCGTCTTTACAGCATTCATATTTAGTTTTATCAACATAACAAGGAATAACAACAGAAGAATTAGGTTTATTTTCATTAAAAATTTTTCTAACAATTCTACCAATATTTTGAATGATTTTAACATAAGAAGTTTTAGGATCAACAAAAACACACATATTTGCATTTTTCGTATCAATACCTTCACCAATTGTTTCACAAGAGCAAATAATGAATATATCTTCATTAGAAGTATTATCAAAATCTTCAAGTATTTGTTTTCGTGTTTTCATGTTAATAGAAGCATCCAAAGGAATAATATTAATTTTTTTAAAATATTGAAACATTTCAGGAAATTCTTTTTGTTGAATGTTATTAAAAATTGTTTCGAAATTTGAATTATCCACAAAATTAATGACAGAAGTGTCCCTATCAGTATTCACATCAGAATGAAAAGTTAAAACTCTATTATTTTTAGTAGTTAAAATACAACGTGCAATAGCTTCATAAATGGATTTATTTGTATTTTCAGTATATAAATCAATCATTAAATCAAATGGATTTAAATATCCTTCTAAACTTCCCCGTAAATAAGAATAGTCATAAACTAAATCACCACACATATTAATGGCATTTTTTTCTTTACTATACATAACAATACCATTAGAGTTTTTAGGTGTTGCAGTATAGAATATTTGTTTTAAACAATAATTATTTTCAAAAATAAGTTTTTGATATGTTTGTCCGACAGCGTGATGAGCTTCATCATAAATACAAATATCTATTTTTTTATCGTTTAAATTTTCAATTAATACATTATAACTTTGATAAGTAATACATATAAATTTTTTAGATGGTTTGGATAAAAATTTTTGTATTTTTATTGGATTTGTGGTAGATTGAGTTTCAGATGATATTTTTAAAATATTTTTCTTTTGAAAATCGCATAAATATGTGTCATAAAATTGTTCGATTAAAGAAAGAGAAGGAAAAACAAAAACAACTAATTTTTTATTTGAAATAATATCACATTTTCTAATAAGTAATGATTTTCCAGTCCCACAGAACATTTTAATAATACATTTATCATTATGTAAAAGATTATCACAAATTAAATTATTTGCTTCTTGTTGATAATAACGAAATTTATTCGTCATGATAATTTGATTATATTTTTGTTTTTATTTAATTTATATTTAATAATTTCATTTTTTATTAATATTATTTTTTGATTATTTATTTTACAAAAAAATAATTAAATAAGATTATTTTAACAAATTATTTGCATATTTCTAATAATGATAAAAAATTTAAAATAATATAAAAGTAAAAATAATATAAAAAATATAATGGAAATAGAAACATATAGTCAGGCTTGTCAGGATATTTTTGTTGTTAAACTAACAAACAATAAAAAGAATGGATTTTTTTTGGAAATTGGTGGAAGTCAACCAATTGAACTTAATAATACTTATTTGTTAGAAAAAAATTATTTATGGAAAGGAGTTATTGTTGAATGGTTTGATTTTTATATTGAACTTTATGACAAACATAGACCTAACTCAAAATATGAAATTAAGGATGCGAGACAAATAAATTATAAAAAAATATTAGAAGATTATAGTTTTCCAAATAATATTGATTATTTACAGATTGATTTAGACGTTGATAATAAATCAACTTTGGATGTGTTAGAAATATTAAACAATACAATTTTTGATGAATATAAGTTTGCAACGATTACTTTTGAACACGATATTTACACGGGGGATTTTTTTAATACGAGAGAATTATCAAGAGAAATATTTAAAAATAGAGGATATATATTAGTTTTTCCTGATGTTAAAGTTTTTTTTGAAAATGATTTTAGACCTTTTGAAGATTGGTACGTTCATCCTGACTTAGTTGATATGGATTATGTGAATAAAATAAAAACAAATGAAAGTTTAACTTGTGAAGAAATTAAAAATATACTTTATTCATAATAAAGATGCTATTGATAAATATTTTAATATATAAAATAAAAAAATGATATGAAAATAAAATAATAATAAAATAATAATAAATAATAATAAAAATGGATTACGAAGAATTGAGTTATGAAGAATGTTTCAATAAAATTTTTAATGAAATAAATATTAATAAAAAATCAATAAATAAATTAAATAATATTGTCATAAATCAAAAAAAAGAAATAGAAGAGTTAAAAAAGGAAATAGAAGATTTAAAAAAATCGAATGAAAAAGAAAATTTAAAAATAAATAATAAATTAAATGATATTGTCATAAATCAAGAAAATGAAATAGAATATATTTATGACAATATTGCTAATTTAAATATAGAAGTTAAAGAAAATATAGAAAAATATAATAAATTAAAAAATATAATTGAAATAGATATAAAAAAAGAAATTGAAAAAATAGAAATAGAAATAAATGAAAAAAATAAATTTGTTGAAGAAGAAAATAATGAAATAAATAATGAAATAATTCTTTTAAAAGAAACAATACAAAATATACAAGAAAATGAAATAGAATATATTTATGAAAATATTGCAAATTTAAATATAGAAGTCAAAGAAAATATAAAAATAAATAGTAAAACAAATAATGAAATAATTGAATTAAAAGAAATAAAAAATAATTTACACTTTTCTAATTTAATTTGTAGTTATAATTATCATATTAGTTATTTAAAAGATATCGTTAAATTAGAAATAGATTTATTCACAAAATTGATAAATAATAATATATTACCTATTAATTTTATTACACCACAAGGAAATAATAATGATGTAGGACAATATATCCATATCACATCTCATTTTAAGTATAAAGATGATAATAAATATAAATTAAATAAATATTTAAATGATAATGATATTACGAATAATAAATATAATTTTAATATAGCAAGTTATGTTTGTTTTAATAAAATAAAATTTACAGATGTTTTAAGTGGATATGGTAATAATTATTTTTATGAAAAAAATATTAATAATAAATATGCCGTTCCATATTTTTATTCACGTTCACATTTGAAAGGTGAAATTAATATACAACATAAAATAATTTCTAAAAATAATTTTTATAAAACTTTATATAATGAAAAAAATGAATTAATAATAGAAAATAATGATTTTATAAAGATGATAGAAATGAAAGAAGATATTGAAGAAATGGAAGAAATGATATTGGATTCTTTGGAACGTTATGAGTTTATGAAAACTTTGAAAACAAATACAATATATTTAAATGATAAATAAATATATATATTAATAGTTTAATTTAAAAATATAAAAATAAAAATATTTAATTATTCCAATCAAAAGAATATCCAAGATATTGTTCGATTTTAATAAAAATATCAATTTCAAAAAAATAAATAGAATCTGGATATTCGCAATCAATAATAATATTAGTTGGTTTTTCAATAATATATTTTTTTTTCGATTGAATGTATTTTCCCATTAATAAAAATATGACTGGATGTTTATTATTACTTATTTGAGTGATAACATTATTAGTAAAATCTTCCCAAATATAATTATGACTGTTAGGTTTATTTTTTTCAATACTTAAAGAACAATTAAGTAAAAATATGCCTTTTTCGCTCCATTTTTTTAAATTACCGTGATTAAATTTGTATTTTCTTTTTGGAAATTCCATTTTAATTTTTTTGAATATATTTTTCAATAATATTGGTATTTTTTTTACATTTTCATTAACAGAAAATGCATAACCATTTGTTTCTTCAATATTTCGATAAGGTTCATCATTTAAAATACAAATTTTAATTTCATCACAAGGTTCTTTAAAAATTTCAAAAACATATTTCATTGGAGGAAATATTTGATTTTGATTTTGATTAAAATAAATATCGTAAAAAATATCAAAATTATAATTTAAAAATAAAGATTTCCAACAGTTTTCAATTTTATAAATACTTTCTTCATCATTATTTGTTTGGTTTGTTTTATTTGTTTCAAAATTATTAATTTGAATGATTTCCATTTTTAATATAATAATGATTTTATTATTTACAATAAAATCATTTTTAAAAATTATTTGATTAATAATTATTTTTCTTAATATATATAAAATGTCTGATGCGGTAATATGTTGTATAGCAAAAAATGAAGAACTATATATTTTGGAATGGATAAAATATCATTTAAAATTAGGATTTTCATATATTTATATTTATGATAATAATGATGATAGCAATAAATTAGTAAACTATTTGAATACAACTGAGTTATTTGAAAATGAAAAGACAAAAAAAAAAATAATAATAATACCTTTTAAGGGAAAAGCAAAACAACTTGAAGCCTATAATAATTTTATTATACACCAATCGCGTAAACACAAATGGGTTGCTATTTTAGATTGCGACGAATTTATAGTATTAAAGAATTGGGAACCAATAACAAAATTTTTAAGTAAAGTTTGCAAAAAAGGTTCACTAGTTTTACATTGGCGAGTTTTTGGGGATAGTGGTCGTAGTAATTATTCTTCAGAGCCAGTTACAGAAAGATTTACGATGTGTTGGAAAGATTTATTTCATATGGTAAAATCTATATCTGTTTGTTCTCACGTAAAAAGTATTGATGATGCACATCTTGCAACACTAAATGATGGGTTTAATCATGACAGTAGCGGAAGAATAGTTAGGCATAATAATGATAGATCACAAGCAAGGTTGAAATTTGTTAATTTTGCATACATTAATCATTATTTCGGGAAAAGTTATGAAGAATGGTTAATAAAAAAAAATAGAGGATGTGCTGATGGTGTTCCAAATAGAACAGACCCTGAATTTTTTAATCACAATAGAAATGAAGTTCAAGATTTATCGGCTCATCTTTTTTACATAAATCCAGATTTAGATTTTTCTACGTAAATAAAATGACTGTTGAAAACAAAAAAAGTTGAATGAAAAATTTAATAATTAAAAAAAAATAGAATATCAATGGTTAATGATAATTATTTTAATAAATAATGTTTATATTCAAAAATATTTGGATTGCAAGATAAAAAACACCAATCAATTTTTTCTTGATTTGTTTCAAAAAAATTAACTGCATTTGAATTATTCGATAAACACCACCAATTTATTTTTTCTTGATTTTCTTTTAATATTTCAATGCCGTTTGGATTTGAAGAAAAACATCTCCAACATATTTTGTTTTTATTATTTATTAATAAATGAATAGCATTTGGATTAGAAGATAAAAAACACCAATCAATTTTTTCTTGATTCATTTCTAAAAAACAAATTGCTTTTGGATTAGTCGATAAATATTTCCAATTTATTTTTTCAATATTTTCTTTAAATAATTCAAAATCATTTGAATATTCCGAAATATATTTCCATAAATCTATTTCATTTATTTTTTCATTTGATTTTTTTAATAATAAATACCAATCTTCTTTTTTGATTTGTTTTTTTTTTTTATAGTTTGTTAATATTTCAATTGCATTTGGATTTTTTAAAAAATATAACCAATCAATTTTATCTTGGTTTTCTTCCAAAATATGAATAGCATTTGGATTGGAAGATAAATTTATCCAATCAATTTTATCGGGATTTTCTTCCAAAAGATGAATAGCATTTGGATTTTTTGATAAAGATTCCCAATTTATTTTATCAAAATTTTCTTCCAACAAATAAATAGCATTTGGATTGGAAGATAAATTCATCCAATTAATTTTATCGATATTTTTTTCTAATAATTCAATAGCATTAGGGTTAATAGATAAATAATCCCAATTTATTTTATTTATATTAATCCAATCTAAAAGTTCCATCAAAATTAATTTCTTAATTAAAAAATATTGGATAGTATTTAAATTTTTTATCTATTAATATAATGGTAAATGATAATTATATTGATAACGTAAAAAATAGTTATTGAATAGGAAACATATTTATTTTATTTTCATCATCAGGACATTTCACTTTTTTTGATTCAAAAATAAAACATTTATCCGAACTATCTTTATATTGAATATAATCATAAGGATTTGGATATACAACAATAATTTTTTTATCAACTCCCCATAAATAAATAAATGTAATTCCTAATAAAAAAGAAAGAAAAAAACATTTTAAATTTATATATTTCAACATATAATATATATTATTATATAATATATTTTATAATTTTTAGTTGTCATTGTCGTTATAATTAAAAATTAAATGTTTAAACTCAACAAAATTTATTTTATACTTTCGTTATTCATTATCTTCACCCAACATTGAAGAAATATTCTTTTTTGTTTTTTTTGTTTTTATTCCAACATTTTTTCTTATTTTTTTGGTTTCATTGTTTTTATTTATATTTTCTCCTAATCCAGTAATAAATGATTTAATATTAATGTATTTTTTTCCTTTAATTTCTAAATCATCATTATCAAAAGTTTTTTGAATAAGTTCAAAATTATCATCAGTTATTTCAACATTTCTATATTTATATTTTAACTTTTCAATTTGTTGGATATTGGGAAGTAAATTATCAATATAAGTATGAATACTTTTTAAAATATCATCATTATTATTTGTTTGTTTAAATAATTTCATATCATTTTTTATTTCAGCAATTGTATTATAATAATTTAATAATAAATTATTTAATTCATTCGATTTATCAAGATTTTCTTCTGTATTTAATAAATTATTTTTATAGTAATTATTGATATCAATCAAATCATCCAAATCACTTTTCATTTTATCAATATTTATATTGATGTTGGGTTCTTTTAAATAACCAAAAACAATATCATTTTTATATTTAATAATACTGTTTTTTAAATCATTTATTTCTTTTGTGTTCTTTTGAATAACATCAGGAATATATTCAATAAATTCAATTTCAATATTAATATTTAAAGGACAAGGATTTGAAATATCACCACAATAAGATTTTAAAGTTGTTAATAAAGTGTCATTATCAAATGATCTTAAAAATACAGTTCCAACATTTCTTTTACAATTAACACATTTTGCTTTTTTTTTTGTCAATTGAACTTTTTTTTCATTCCAACTTAAATTTTTATTTTTAATTAAATCCAGTTTGATGAGATTAAATTCTTTTTCATATAAATTTTTAATAAAATAATATTCATTTAATTTTTCAATATCTAATGTTGTCATTCTTATTTTATAAGAATATTATTTTCTGTCATTATATTATTTTTACTTGTTATGTCATTTTCATTATTAACTTGAAACTTTAATCTATTTTATTTATTCATTCTTCTATATTTCGTTAATTTGTTCGAAAATATTCTAAAAATAAGGTAATCCAGTAATTAGACTTTGTTGTTCTTTGAGTTTAGTATCTTTATAATTTTTTATTTTAGATAATATATAATATTTCTTTTCTTCTTCTTTTTGATTTATTTCTTCTCTTGTTAATTTTCCTTTATATTTATATATTAATAAAATACAAATTGTCAAAATAAATAAAATAAATAAAAATAAATTATAGGTTATATTATAATTTATTTCTCTTATTTTATGACAATTTTTTAGCGTTTCAACATAAAATCCTTTAATTTGATTTTCAATTAAATTTGGTTTTATTTGATTTATAAACATTCTATTTATTTTATTGATATTTTTTATTATTTTTATTTTTTTTTATTATTATTTAAATAATAAAAACATTTTATATAATGAATTCTTATTTTAATTTAATCATTTTTATAATAATTACTGTTGCATATTTTATATTTGGTAAAAAAAATCTTTCAAATAAAGATGAAGAAAATGAAGAAAATATAATGAATAATAATAAAACCAATTTAATTTACATTTTTTTATATTTTATTTTTGTTGTAATCACTCAAATGGTTATGAATATCATTTATATAACTCAAATTTGTAATGGTTCAATAAGTGATAATATAGGTGCAGGTTCATTATTAGCATTTTTTCCTTGGTTTTTTATTTTTGGTTCTGTTATTGTTTTATTAATTCTTTTTCCGGGATTAAAAAATGTTTTTTCCAATGTAATTGGATATTTGGTTGTTTCAAGTCAAGCAAATAATATTTTAACTCAACTATTGGATAATCCAGATATTGAAAAACAAATAAATACTCTACAAAATGACAAAGAAAAAATTGAATTTCAAAAAACGGTTGATGTTATTTTAAAAATATGCAGTGATAAATCTATTTTAATAAATGAAATGAACCCATTAAATTTTAATAAAATGTTTGAATCATTAAAAATTCTTTTTAATTCTTCAATACAACCAGATGAATTACAAATAAATAAAGAAAAATTAAAAAATTTAGTTATCCGTAAAGATTATGTTGGTGAATTTTGTTGGTATTTATATACGGGAATATTTTTAGTATCTGTTGTAAGTTATAATACTGTTTCAAGAGGTTGCACCAAAAATATTGCAAGTATGAAAAATAATTATAATGATTATTTAAAACAATCCGAAACTTTAAAACAAAATACAACAACAATTGATAATCATTTATACACCTAAATTATACACCGTTCCAAATATGAAACAGTTTCAACCTAAATGAAATATTTCTTTCTGACATTTTAATAATATATTTTTTTTGTTTGTTTAACATAAAATAATATTGATAAATAAGATATTATTCCTAAAACAATTGAAAAAACCCATAATGGAAATACAGTTTTATTTTTATATCCAATTCCAAAATCTTTTAAACTATTATCATCATTAAATAAATATTTAGGTTTAGTATAATATAAAAAATAAAAAATTATTAAAAATAATAATATTGAAGATAAAACAATATTGTTTTCAATAAATGAATAAATCATAATTATAATTATATAATAATTTTATATATTATAATTTCATTAATTTCATTAATTTTTCCCATATAATGATTTCATTAATTCTAAAATTTAATAATTAACCTATTTTGGACGAAGAACATATTATTTTGTAATTTCATACTTACACACTTCGTAAGTTTCGTTATTTTAATAAACAACCTTTAAACTCAAAAATACTTGAATTTAATGATAGATTTATCCAATCTATTTTATGTTGGTTTTCTTCTAACAAATCAATAGCATTTGGATTTGCCGATAAACAATACCAACTTATTTCATCTTGATTTGCTATCAATAAATCAATAGCATTTGGATTAGAAGATAAATAAGACCAATATATTTTACCTTGGTTTTCTTCCAAAATATGTATCGCATTTGGATTTGAAGATAAATTATACCAATGTATTTTTTCTTGGTTTTCTTCTAAAAGCTGTATCGCATTTGGATTTGAAGATAAACAACTCCAAAATATTTTATTTTTATTTGCTTCCAATAAGTGTATAGCATTTGGATTTGTTGATAAATAATACCAATCTATTTTATCTTGGTTTGCTTCCAATAGGTGTATAGCATCAGGATTTTTTGATAACATATCCCAATTTATTTTATCAAGGTTTGCTTCCAATAAATTAATAGCATTAGGATTTTTTGATAACATATTCCAATTTATTTTATCTCGATTTGCTTCCAATAAATGTATAGCATTTTGATTTAATGATAAAGTATACCAATTTATTTTATCTTGGTTTTTTTCTAACAAATCAATAGCATTTGGATTTAAAGATAAAGAATCCCAATTTAAATTATTTATATTTATCCAACTAAGAAGTTCCATTTTTTATTATTCGTTGTTATTAAATTTTATTTAACTTTTAATTTATTTTTTATTTACATTAACGAAGTATAAAAAATATTTTTTTTATTTTATTTTATTTTATTTTTTTATTTCATTTCTTTATCATATATTTATTGCTTCACGTATTTTGTTATTTATTTTTTAGAATTTTATTTTTGATGCTTGTCTTAAAGTCTTATTTTAATAAACATCCTTTAAACTCAAAAATACTTGAATTTATTAATAAATAATACCAATTTATTTTATCTCGATTTGCTTCCAAAATATGTATAGCATTTAGATTTAAACATAAACAATTCCAATGTATTTTATCTTGATTTGCTCCTAACAAATCAATCGCATTTGAATTTAAAGATAAACATTCCCAATTTATTTTATCTTGATTTGCTCCTAACAAATCAATAGCATTTGAATTTAAACATAAACATTCCCAACTTATTTTATCGGGATTTTCTTCCAAAATATGTATCGCATTTGGGTTAATTGATAAATTTTCCCATTCAATTTTATCTGGGTTTTCTTCCAAAAGATGTATCGCATTGGGATTTTCCGATAAAAATTTCCAATCTATTTTATCTTGATTTGCTTCCAATAAATCAATAGCATTAGGATTTGCCGATAAATATCTCCAATCTATTTTATCTTGATTTGCTTCCAAAATATGTATAGCATTATGATTTTTTGATAAGTTAATCCAATTTATTTTTTCAGGGTTTGCTTCCAATAAATCAATAGCATTAGGATTTTTTGATAACATATCCCAATTTATTTTATCAAGGTTTGCTTCTAATAAGTGTAGAGCATTAGGATTAGTCGATAAATAAAACCAATCAATTTTATCTTGGTTTTTTTCTAACAAATCAATAGCATTTAGATTTAAAGATAAATTTATCCAATTTAAATTATTTATATTTATCCAAGTAAGAAGTTCCATTTTTTAATACTCAATTGTTATTAAATTTTATTTATTTTTATTTATTTCATTTTTTTTAATAATATGTCGTAATTATCGAAAGAAACGAAACAATAGTTAAGAATTACAACAATTATAAAAAATTCCTTGATATAAAAAATTAAAAAAAATAAATAAAAATATTTATTTATTTTTTTTATTATTTTATTTTTTTATTTTATTTTTTTTATTTATTTTTTTATTATTTTATTATTTATTTTTTTATTATTTATTATTTTATTATTTATTATTTTATTTTTATTTTTATTTTTTTATTTTTTTATTATTTTATTATTTTATTTTTTTATTTTTTATTTTTTATTATTTTATTTTTATTATTTTAAAAAATCATTTTCGTAATCAAAAATATTTGGATTTAATGATAAATAAAACCAATCAATTTTATCTTGGTTTTCTTCTAACAAATCAATAGCATTTGGATTTAAACATAAACCATACCAATTTATTTTATCTTGGTTTGCTTCTAACAAATGAATAGCATTAGGATTTTTTGATAAACCCTTCCAATCTATTTTTTCAGGGTTTGCTTCCAATAAGTGTATAGCATTAGGATTTTCTGATAAACGATACCAATGTATTTTATCTGGGTTTGCTTCCAAAATATGTATAGCATTTGGATTTAAACATAAACCATACCAATTTATCTTATCTTGGTTTGCTTCCAATAAGTGTATAGCATTAGGATTTTCTGATAAATAAAACCAATGTATTTTATCTGGGTTTTCTTCTAATAGGTGTATCGCATTTGGATTTAAACATAAACCCTTCCAATATATTTTATCTTGGTTTTCTTCCAATATGTGTATAGCATTGGGATTTTCTGATAAATAAGACCAATCAATTTTATCTGGGTTTTCTTCCAAAAGATTTATCGCATTAGGATTTTCTGATAAACAATTCCAAAGTATATTATCTTTGTTTTCTTCTAACAAATCAATAGCATTTGGATTGCTCGATAAACAACCCCAAAATAAATCATTTATATCTATCCAACTACGAAGTTCCATTATATTTCGTTATTTTACTGTTCGCTATTATTATACTTTTATCTATATTTTTATTATAAACTTTGTTATTTCATTTTTTTTTAAAATAGTTATTTTTTTGATTTACTAATTTATTTACACCCTTGAAGATTTAAAATGGGACAAAATAATATAGAGATTTTTTATATTATTTTATAAATGGAAGCAACTATACAACATATAAATATTTATGATGATGGTTTAATTGAAATGGTTGTAATTTGTAATAATTGTAAACATACAAATTACCATACTATAACTCATTCCTCTACAAAACATGGTGATAAAACTACTATTGACTTTTCTAAATTAGGTAATAGGTGTTGTGATAATCACGGAAAACTTAAAAATCAAATTTCAGCTTGTTATGCCGATTATAAATTATATTTATAAAAGGTATAATTTTAAATCTTCAAGGGTGTAAACCTTTTCACATTTAAAATGCCGATTTAATGTATAAGTTTATCATAAATAATTTTTATTTTGCTATAAATTTCTAATTATTTCAAATAAGGTATTCAATAAAAATTGATTTAATCATAACTTTTTAAATCATCTTCATCTAATTCTTCACCATCATAATAATTAAAAAAATCTTCACTAAAACGTGATAAATCATTATATTCAATATTTTCATTTTCATTTATTTCTTTTTCGTGAATAAAATTTTCAATTGCGACTTGATCAATATCTGCTTCATCAATTCTCAAATTTTCACGCATTTGATTTTCAATATCCATAATTTCCCGCATTTCTTCAATTTCCTCATCATAAACATCTTTATCATAAATAACTAAACCTTTACGGAGTCCTTTTCCCCAATCACCTAATTTATTTATTTTTAATGTTGTATTTACTTTTCTTTCTTCAATAGTTAATAAACTTAATTTATCTGTAATTTTATTTTTTTCAATTCCTTTTTCTTTAAAAATACTATTCATAATATCTGTATAATTTCTATTAATTAATTTTTTATGTGTCATCATAATATTAATATAACTAATAAGAAGAGAACCAATATTTTTTTTAAGTTCAAATCGATTTCCTTCAATAATTTGTTTATTTAAATGGGTTTCATCAATTTTTTGATTAAAATCATCAATATATTCACTCGTTAAAATATCAAATCCTTTACTTTCTTCTTCTCCTTCATTATTTTCAAATAAAGCGTTTTCATTCATAACAAATGAATTATTATTTGTTAATTCAATATAAAAATCAAAAACTAAAAACAATAAATATTCATTAATTAAATAATTAATATCTTTATTAAAAATGCTTGATGATGTATTTGATATATTTGGGATATTTTGAATAAGTGAAACAATAACATTTAAATTTTCATTAATATAAGATAATAATCCAGTTATTGTATCATCATTAAAAAATTTATATAAACTATTATAATATTCATCAACTGATTTTTTAAGATTCATTTCATGACTTTTCGAAAGATTTAAATATTTTGGAATAATAAAATTATTGTAAGAAACCTTATTTAATATAATGTTTGGAAATATTTTTATAAAATTTTTAATATATTCCTGAATAAATTTTTTAGAATTAAATTGAACTTCATTAGAAATTTTAAAATGAATATTATGATTATCATTATCAAAATTCCAATCATTTAAATTATTTAAAAAGTCAGTAATTTTATCCATATCTTTGTTCTTTTTAATGAATTTTTTGATAAAATGAATAATTTTTTGTTTTAATGAATTATTTTGTTTGATTAAAAAATCTTCCATATCATTTAAATCATTTTGATTATTTTTTTTAACCATTTCAAGTAAAATTTGAATAAATTCTTTATTTAAAAGAATATTTTCTTTTTTTGTTTGTTCTTCATTTTTTACCAATAATATTTTTAAATTATTTGTTAATGATAAAGGTTCTTTTTCAAATTCATTTCCATTACCGACTTTATTTATTTTTCCAACTTGTTTTAAAACTTCCAAAAGTGATTGATTATTATATTCATACCCTTGATTTTTTAAACTTATTATTTGATTTTCAATTGTATCATTTTTATTGAAATTTTTAGGTTTTTCATTACAAAAAGGAAGTAAATATTGGGGAATAGGAATAACAGAATTAAAATTACAAAAAAGAATAAAAGCAGAATAAATTATTTCTTCACTAAAATTTTGTTGAATAGGAGGATATAAAACTTTATTATTAATCGGACAATAAAATAAAAGAGGTGTAGACAATAATTTAATATCTTTGATGATATTTGTTAATTTAATTATATAATTTAAATTAAGATTAATTTCATTATTTTCTAAAATAAAATATTGAATAACATTTAATTTTTTTTCATTATTTTCATTACAACAACTATTATCCATAAATGCTTCATTTACAGAATTAGATAATAATAATTTTTTTTTATCAATAATATTTTGAATAAGTTCTTGAATATAAATAGAAAAATAAAAGATTTTTGATTTTACGATAAATATTTTGTTTATTTTTTTGTGTGTTGTTAATGAACCATTTTTTAATTCATTTAGTAAAGATTGATTAAATTCACTTGTTATATGTTGAGGAGTTTTTAAATGAAAAGGTATTAATGGAGGTAAAAAATTATTCCATAAACGAATATCGTGTTCAATAGGAATTTCATTAATTTGATTTAAAACATTAAATTGAATATATTCTATTTTTTCATCAATTTTTCTTTTGATTTTTTCATTATTATTATTTTTAAGTAAATATTCATCAATAAATAATTTGATTGATTTTGAAATATTTTCTTCTTTTTGTTTTTGTAAAACATTCCAAGGTTCATTTGAACTGCGACTTTGAAAAGCAACACAAGCAATATAATTTAATGCCGTAAAATCTCCATCATTATAAACAGGAAATCCATCAAATGATTTAATACAACCTGGAAAAGTTTTTTTTGTTTTAATAGAGGGAATATTTACTTGGATAGCAATTAAAATCAACGATAATGTTAAATACATTATCGTTGTATTTACCGTATCTTTATATGATTTTATTTTTTTCCCCTTTTTAGCAAATTCTTGTTCTCTTAAAGAATATTCTTCTTTTGAATAAGGAATAATAATTTCAAATAAATCTTTAACATTTGAAATAATAAATTCAAGTTGATTATTTAAATTAATACCCATATTATTTGTAATTGTTTCAACAATATTTAAAATTTTTTTATTTTCAGGAGATTGAATTAAATTTTTTAATTCTTTATCATCCATATTTTCTTTTGTAAATTCTTTTTCAATAACCTCACGGGTTTTTATTTTAAAACCTTCAGCATTATATTCTTCTTCTTCATCAAAATCTCTATCAATAATTTTATACCCACTGTATTTATCAACCCAAAAATCACCATCATCACTCATTGCTCCATTTTCTTTAATTATTTTATCTAAAACAAAATCATAATTATTCCTATCCGAAATATAACTACTTGCTAAAATAAATAAAAATGTCGGTATTAGTTTAATATCTGTTTTTTTACAATATCTCCAATGCATATTTTCAAAATCTTTTGTAATAATATCTATTTTATTCGCTATTGGTTCTCTTGTAAAATCATTACAAAATAATAAAATATCATTATATTTTTCTTGAATATCGGGTTTTCCTAAAATCAAAGTTAAATATTTAGAATAAGGAGAAATAATTTGAGGTATATCATTTTGTATGTCTTCAATTCCAATGTTATATTTTTGTAAATTATATTTTAAATTTATTTTTTTTTGAATTTCTTTTAATTTTGGAAAAATACTAATTTCGTGTTTTAATTTTAAAATTAAATTTTGTTTTAATTTTTCTTTTGAAATTATATAATTTTCATTAAATTGTTCCAATATATTTTCAATAACATTTTTTTCTAAATTATTTTTATTATTTCCAATTGTATCACAACTTTTATTTTTTTCTTTATAAATACAATCCTTTTGATAATTACACAATAATTCTTGATAATTACTATTAAATATTTCAATATTATTATTATTTTCTTTTATTGTATTATCAATTATCCAATTATTATTTTCTCTTATATAATAAGTTAAATCAACACCATCATAAAAAATAGCATAATCACCATCTTTTACTTTTTTAAATCCTAACATAAGAGTTTCAACATATTCAATAGATTGATCATAAGAATATTTATATTTACGAATAAAATCATTTGTTAAAAATACAATAAAATCTTCTCTTGATAATGAATTTTGTTTATTTTTATATTTATCGAGAATTGAATAATCAGTTGTATCATATTCTTTATCAAAATAAAGAATTAATTTATTATTATCTTTTTTTAAACTATCCATTGATACATATTTTTTTGATATTGTATAATTTTTACATTTATTTTCAGTTGATGATGGTAATGTTTTTAATTGATTTAATTGATTATCTATATCACCAGAAACCATTAAAATTAAATTTTCTAATGATAATGCAGTATTAAATAAATTTCCATAATCGGTTATTAATATTTTTTTTAATATTTCGGAATCAGACAAATTTAAATCATTATTATTTGAAATATTATATAAAAATAATACATCTTTGTTTGTTTCATTATCATATTTTATTATTTTATTTAATAAAGTTTTATGTTTTAATCCTTTATTTCTAAAATTTATATTTTTTAAATTATTAAAAACATTACTTTTTTTATGATATTTTGAAATATATATTTTCATTTTTTCTTGAATAAAATAATTTATTTCTTTATATTGCATAAAACCCAAATCTTGTGAATAAATTAAAAAAGGTTCTAAATAATCTAAAACACTTACAATTGATAATTTACCGTTAATATTTTTTTTAACTAAACGAAATAGGGTTTTTATTTCAGGTATAATATTATCTAAAAAAGATGAATATGTTTTGAATTGAGATAATTTATTTAATTTAGTTTTAACATATGAATATTTTTTTATTCCTTTTAAATAATCATCTGTATTAAAATTTACTTTATTTTCATTAAAATTATCAATTACAATATTTTCTATTTTTGTTTTATTATTAAAAAGTTTCCAATAATGAATAACATTTAAACTTAAATTTGTTTTTTCTAAAATATTTGTATTGGGTAAATTTACTTTGGAAAAACGAACAAATGGTTCTGGTAATGTTATAATAGATGATATTTCAATTGTGTCATTATGCATATTTATTTGGTTCAGTGTTGAAATTGGATTTGCATTATAATTTTGAAATATATATTTTCTTTCTTGGACTATATTTTCTTCATCCACATAATGAGAATCAAGAACACCATTTATATCAATCATTGCATTAAAATTATCATTCACATTATTTTGATAAAGTATATGATTTATGCTTTCTTGATTTATTATTTCATAAGGTGTAAAATATGTTTTATAATATTTCAATAATTCATTATATTTATTTTCAATTTCATTATCATCATTTATTGTGTTTGATTTATATATTTCCAATATTGATTTTAATTCATTTATATCTTCAATTGAATTTAAATATTTTAAATTATCAACATTTTCTACTTCATCTTCATTTTTTACGTCATATACTTTTTTATTATTATCCGCAACTAAAATCAACCAATATAAAGATTTTTTTAAATTAATTAAATTTGTTTTTAAAGGTTTTATTTTTGATTTTAATATTTGATTTTCTTTTTTATTTTTTATGATATTATCTTCATTATCTAAAATTTCCTTTTCTTCATAAAATTTTCTTATGCCAACAATATTGTTGTATTTATCAACTTCTGAATATATTTCTCTTAATTGTTTATAACGAAGAATTGTATTATGAATATCATTCACTACTTTTTTTGTTTGTTCTGCTTTTGGTATATTATTTAATAAATTATTCAATAAATCATTTAATTGAGTTTTTATGTCATAAATAAAATCTTCTTTACCAACTTCAATATATTGTTTAATTATTTCAACTTCTTTCCCAAATTTTATTTTATCGGCATTGAATATCATTTTATTTAACAAATTAACATTATTATTTTCATTTATAATATCATTTTCCTTATTTATTAATTCGGTATTATCCAGGTCAACATCTATATCTAAATCAACATCTAAATCTAAATTAACATCTACATCTAAATCAACATCTACATCTAAATCAACATCTCCAATATTAATTTTATTCTCTTCTTCAATAATATTTTCTTTCGTTTCTCCCTGAGGTTTTTCTCTAATAACTATTTCACTTATATTTAAATCAAGCGGAATACCTGAATAATTAAAATTAATATATAAAGTATCACCATCAAGTATTTTAACCTCAATCATATCATTTTCCAAATTTGTAATTAATCCAACTAAAACAAAGGGTATATCTCCAAAAAAATAAATATTTATCCATTTACCGGTTGTTAAATTATTCTGTAAACTAAATGATGGAGAAGTTGCTCTTGATAAAATATTTATTTCCCTGATATTTGTTCCTTTTAAAACTCCATTTTCAATGTCAAATTCAAGTAATTTTTCTTTACCAATTAATCTTATAAATGTATTGCTTATATAATCAATTAAAAATATATTTTTATTTAAAATGTCATTACTTTCATCAATTATTTCAATAATATCTCCTAATTGTAAAATTATATTATTATCATTAATCATATTTATATTATATAAATGATAATATAATTTTATTTTTCTTTTTTATTTTTTAAATATTCTGTCATTAAATTTAATTAATTAAATTAATTAAATATTATTAAAGATAATTAAAGATAAATGAATAACCATATTATAAACTATATCATAATATGGAATACAATTTATCATTAAATAATGATTTTAAAAAAATATTAAATAATGATTATTTGACTGAAAATTTAATTGTAAATAATTATAAAGTAAATTATGATAATTTAAAAAAATATAAAATAATAAAATACAACAAAAAATTATTAAATGATGAAACATATGGAACATTTGGTCTTTTTCGTTCAATTATTTTAAATGATTTAAACGAGGTTATTTGCTTTTCTCCACCAAAATCAATTCCCTTTAAAAGTTTTATTGATAAATATCCAATTAAAACTGAAAGTATTATTGCTGAAGAATTTGTTGAAGGAACAATGATAAATTTATTTTATGATTTTCAATTTAAAAAATGGGAAATTTCAACAAAAAATACATTATATGGTAATGTATCATTTTTTAAAGATACCCCAACATTTAATACATTGTTTTTTGAAACAATATTGAATTTAAATTTTAATATTGAAGGAAATTGCGATAAAAAATATTGTTATAGTTTTGTTTTACAACATCCTGAAAATAGAATTGTTGTGCCTTTCGATAATTCATCATTATATTTAATTGCGGTTTATGAAATTAAAAACGAAACTGATAAAATAAATATTTTATTTGATAATTCAATTTATACAAATATAAAAAATGATTGGGGGAAAAATACAAATATTAAATTCCCAAAATTATATATTTGGAATACTTATGATGATTTATTAAATGATTTTTGCTTAAACAAATTAGATTATAAAATTTTGGGCGTTATCATTAAAAATAAAGAAACTAATGAACGTTGTAAATTACGAAATCCAGAATATTGTTATGTAAAAAGTTTAATGGGTAATCAATCTAAAATACAATACAATTTTTTAATTTTAAGAAAAAATAAAAAAATTAATGAATATTTATCTTATTATCCTGAAAATATTGAAAAATTTTCTAATTATGAATTAGAAATTATTTCTTTCACTAAACAATTATATCATTATTATATTTTTTGTTTTATTAAGAAACAAATGAAATTAAACGAATATCCTTATCAATTTAAACCTCATTTATATAATTTACATAATCATTATAAAAATGAATTAAAAAATAAAAATTTATTCATTAATTTTAAAGAAACAATCAAATATGTTAATAATTTACATCCATCACAATTAATGTTTTCATTAACTTATTTAAAAAAATCTAATAAACACTAAAATTATTTAATTATTTAATTATTTAATTATTTAATTATTTAATTATTTAATTATTAACATTATTAAATATATATATATGTCATATCCAAATTATTTTAAAAATATTAATGATAACAAAAAAGTTTGTTATAATGAACCTTGCATTAAAAATTATCCTAAACCATCAGTATATAATGTTTATAATTCAAATGTAGGAGGAATAACAGGACCAACTGGGTATACAGGTTCAACCGGATATACTGGATCAACTGGAGATACTGGACCAACTGGAAATACTGGACCAACTGGTGATACTGGACCAACTGGAAATACTGGACCAACTGGTAATACTGGTCCAACAGGAGATACTGGACCAACTGGTCCTGCGGGAACATCATCAAATACAGGTTCAACAGGTCCAACGGGGGATACAGGACCAACTGGTCCTGCGGGAACATCATCAAATACAGGTTCAACAGGTCCAACAGGAAACACAGGTCCAACAGGAAACACAGGACCAACAGGAAACACAGGACCAACAGGTAATACTGGACCAACAGGAAACACAGGACCAACTGGTCCATTAATAACAGGAACAAATTATGGAAATATATTATATTGGGATAATACTAATTCAACATATATATTATCAACAAATGCTGTTGCAATTGGAAATAATGCTGGTTCAAGTTATCAAGGTCAATATTCTATTGCTATTGGCGAACAAGCGGGACAAAATACACAAAGTTCAGAAGCAATAGCAATTGGTTATCAAGCGGGACAAGTTTTACAAAGTTCTGGAGCAATCGCTTTTGGTTATCAAGCGGGACAAGTTTTACAAAGTTCACTAGCGATTGCAATCGGTTATCAAGCAGGACAATCAGGACAAAGTAGAGGAGCAATTGGAATCGGTTTTCAAGCAGGAGAAAATAGTCAAGCAAATGATACAATAGCTATTGGAAGTCAAGCGGGACAAAATACACAAGGTTCAGATTCAATAGCAATAGGAAATTTTGCGGGACAATTTAATCAAAATTATGCTGCTATTTCATTTGGAAATTATGCGGGACTTTTTTCGCAAGGAACAAATGCCGTTGCTATTGGATATGAAGCAGGATATGTTAGTCAAGGTTCTGGAGCAATTGCTTTGGGATATCAATCAGGTCAAACGGGACAAGGAATAAATGCTTCAGCACTCGGTAATAAAGCGGGATATTATAATCAAGGTGAAAATTCTGTTGCTATTGGTAATCAAGCGGGACAATATTTACAAGGTTCAGGAGCAATTGCTTTTGGAAATCAATCAGGATTAACGGGACAAGGAATAAATGCTTCAGCAGTTGGTAATCAAGCAGGATATGATAATCAAGGTTCAGGAGCAATTGCTTTTGGATATCAATCAGGATTTACAGGACAAGGAATAAATGCTTCAGCAGTTGGTAATCAAGCGGGATATGATAATCAAGGTTCAGGAGCAATTGCTTTGGGATATCAATCAGGATTTACAGGACAAGGAATAAACGCAATGGCACTTGGTAATCAAGCAGGATATGAAAATCAAGGTTCTGGAGCAATTGCTTTTGGATATCAAGCGGGATATAGTTATCAATATGATAATTCAATAATTTTAAATGCAAGTGGTTCAGAATTAAATTCAGCAAATTCTGGTTTTTTTGTGTCCCCATTATCGACATCAACATCAACAACAAATGTTTTAGTTTATGATACATCAACAAAAGAAATAACATATTCAAATAGTTCAATATCCGGTTCAACGGGAGATACAGGACCAACAGGACCAACAGGACCAACAGGATATACTGGAAATACTGGTCCAACAGGAAACACAGGACCAACAGGAGATACAGGACCAACTGGAAATACAGGACCAACTGGAAATACAGGTCCAACTGGATATACCGGTCCTGCAGGAACATCATCAAATACAGGTCCAACAGGAGATACTGGTCCAACTGGATATACCGGTCCTGCAGGAACATCATCAAATACAGGTCCAACAGGAGATACTGGTCCAACTGGAAACGCAGGTCCAACTGGAAATACAGGTCCAACAGGAAATACAGGACCAACTGGAAACACAGGTCCAACTGGAAACACAGGTCCAACTGGAAATACAGGACCAACTGGAAATACAGGACCAACTGGAAATACAGGACCAACTGGAAACACCGGTCCAACAGGAAATACAGGACCAACAGGAAATACAGGTCCAACTGGTAATACAGGTCCAACTGGAAATACGGGTCCAACTGGAAATACAGGTCCAACTGGAAATACAGGTCCAACTGGAAATACAGGACCAACTGGAAACACAGGTCCAACTGGAAATACAGGTCCAACTGGAAATACAGGACCAACAGGAAACACCGGTCCAACAGGAAACACAGGTCCAACTGGAAATACAGGTCCAACTGGAAATACAGGACCAACTGGAAATACGGGTCCAACTGGAAATACAGGTCCAACTGGAAATACAGGTCCAACAGGAAATACAGGTCCAACTGGAAATACAGGTCCAACTGGAAACACAGGTCCAACTGGAAATACAGGTCCAACTGGAAATACAGGACCAACTGGAAATACGGGTCCAACTGGAAATACAGGTCCAACTGGAAATACAGGACCAACTGGACCACAAGGATATTCAAGTGGTGGGTTAGTTTTATATTTAAACTATCAAAATTCAAATACTGGAAATCCATCTAATTTTACTGTCGAACAATTATCAACAGCAACATCAACTACTATTGTGTCAGCAACTACTATAAATTATGACCCGAACGGTGGAACCATCACAACTCCTCCAACACCGCCCAATACTACTTCCGCAATTATGGGATTAACCGCAGATTTAACAAAATCACAAGAAACAATTACAATTACAACCGCTAGTGGAAATTCTTCACTTGCGGTTCAATTTGCTATTCCAATAAGTTCATTAATTCAATATATTAGTGGGTATATAATTCCACCAGGATTTTGGGATTTGAATATTTACTGTAAAGCAGATAGTAATTCTGATGTTGATAAAATTGGTATACAATGGTTTTTATTGGGTTATAATTCCGGAACATCCACATTAACAAATTTGGTTGCTAATGGTAGTGATATCGTGTATATCAATGAACATACAAGTCCAGTAGTTTTAGTATCAAGTTTAATTGTTTCAACCGTAATTGACATATCTTCTTATGATTATTTGGTTATAGCTTTGACAAATTACAATAATAATTCCGGTTCTCATATAGCAGAATTATATTTTCAATCATCTTCCACATATTCGCATATACATACTAGTTTTGGACAAGTTGGAACAACAGGAAACACAGGTCCAACTGGAAATACAGGTCCAACTGGAAATACAGGTCCAACAGGAAACACAGGTCCAACAGGAAATACAGGACCAACAGGAAATACAGGACCAACTGGAAACACAGGTCCAACAGGAAACACAGGACCAACAGGAAACACAGGACCAACTGGACCATTAATAACGGGAATAAATTACGGAAATATATTGTATTGGGATAATACTAATTCAACATATATATTATCAACATATGCCGTCGCAATTGGTAATAATGCCGGTTCAAGTTATCAAGCTCAATATTCTATTGCTATTGGCGATTCAGCGGGACGATATACACAAGGAATAAATGCAATAGCAATTGGTTATCAAGCAGGATATACGGGATTTTTAAATAAAGGCACATCATATGGTCAAGGAACTAATTCAATTGCATTAGGATATCAAGCGGGATATAATAATCAAGGTTCAGGTGCAATGGCAATAGGATATCAAGCGGGATATAGTACTCAAGGTATAGGGGCCATTGCATTAGGATATCAAGCAGGACAATCAGGACAAGGTTCAGGAGCAATTGCATTAGGATATCAAGCGGGATTTAGTACTCAAGGAAATGGATCAATAGCAATAGGAATTGAAGCAGGATATACCGGTCAAGGTATAGCGTCCATTGCATTAGGAAGTCGAGCGGGACAATCAGGACAAGGATTTGGTTCAATTGCTATTGGACCATTAGCAGGACAATATAGTCAAGGACTTTATTCAATTGCTCTTGGACAATTGGCAGGACAAATTTCACAAAGTTCAGAATCGATTGCAATCGGTTTTCAAGCGGGAGAATTTAATCAAAGTTCACAAGCGATAGCAATTGGTTATCAAGCAGGACAATCAGGACAAGGTTCAGGAGCAATTGCAATCGGTTATCAAGCAGGACAATCAGGACAAGGAGATAATTCAATTGCTCTTGGATATCGAGCAGGACAATCAGGACAAGGAGTTTATTCAATTGCTTTTGGATATCAAGCGGGACAGGTAACGCAAGGTTCAGGAACAATTGCAATCGGTTATCAAGCGGGAGAATTTAATCAAAGTTCACAAGCGATAGCAATTGGTTATCAGGCGGGACAAACAAGTCAAGGAATTAATTCTATTGCTTTTGGATATCAAGCTGGATCATCAGGACAAGGAGATGTTTCTATTGCAATTGGTTATCAAGCAGGACAAGTTTTACAAAATTCACAATCAATTGCAATTGGTTATCAAGCGGGACAATTTAATCAAAATACAGGTTCAATTGCAATTGGTTATCAAGCGGGACAATCAGGACAGTCATCACAATGTATAGCTATTGGATATCAAGCAGGACAATCAGGACAAGGAGATACTTCTCTAGCAATTGGTTATCAAGCGGGACAAGTTTTACAAAGTTCACAATCGATTGCATTTGGTTATCAAGCAGGTCAAACAAGTCAAGGAATTAATTCTATTGCATTTGGATATCAAGCAGGACAATCAGGACAAGGAGATACTTCTCTAGCAATTGGTTATCAAGCGGGACAAGTTTTACAAAGTTCACAATCGATTGCATTTGGTTATCAAGCGGGAGAATTTAATCAAAATACAGGAGCAATTGCATTTGGTTATCAAGCAGGTCAAACAAGTCAAGGAATAAATTCGATTGCTTTTGGATATCAAGCAGGACAATCAGGACAAGGAGATAGTTCAGTTGCTTTTGGATATCAAGCGGGACAAGTTTTACAAAGTTCACAATCGATTGCATTTGGTTATCAAGCGGGACAAGTTTTACAATGTTCACAATCGATTGCAATTGGTTATCAAGCGGGACAATCAGGACAAGGAGGAGCGACCGGTCAATCAATAGCTATTGGATATCAAGCGGGACAATATAATCAACGTTCAGGATCTATAGCTATTGGATTTCGAGCGGGAAATTCAGGACAAAGTTCCAATTGTATAGCTATTGGATATTTAGCGGGAGTATCACAACAAGGTTCAGGAGCGATTGCAATTGGTAATCTTGCAGGAAACGGTAATCAACAATCACATGCAATTGCAATTGGTAATGGTGCAGGACAATTAAATCAAGGTTCATATACACATGCAATTGGATTTCAAGCAGGAACTCAGCTTCAGGGTTCATATGCAATTGCTTTTGGATATCAAGCGGCAAGAGGTAATCAAGGTGCATATTCAGTTGCAATTGGATATCAAGCGGGACAAGTTTTACAAAGTTCACTATCAATTGCAATTGGATATCAAGCGGGAATAACGGCACAAAGTCCACAATCAATAGCAATTGGATATCAGGCAGGACAATCAGGACAAGGACAAGCAGGAGCAGTAGGACTGACCGGTCAATCAATAGCTATTGGTTATCAAGCAGGACAAGTTTTACAAGGAAATGGTTCAATCGCATTTGGATATCAAGCGGGACAATATAATCAAAGTTCATATACAATTGCTTTTGGTTATCGAGCAGGACAAACGGGACAACAATCAGGATCAATAGCAATTGGATATCAAGCGGGACAAGTTTTACAAAGTTCCAGTTCGATTGCAATTGGATATCAAGCGGGACAAACGGCACAACAATCTGGAGCTATTGCTATTGGTTATCAAGCGGGACAATCAGGTCAAGGAATCAATTCTGTTGCTATTGGAAATTATGCCGGTTATTCAAATCAAACGGCAGGTTCAATTGTTATAAATGCTTCTGGTGCAGGTATTACTGGAACAAATGTTGGAACTTATATAAATCCAGTAAGAGTTTCGTCATCAACATCAAATGCACTTTATTTTGATAGTGTTAATTCAGAAATAACATATAATGCTTCGACGAGAAAATATAAAACAAATATAATTGATTTATCGCAAAATACAGAAAATATATATGGATTGCAACCAAGAGAATATGATTTTATACCGGATAATACACATATGATTGGATTTATAGCAGAAGAAGCATTCGATACAGATGAATATTTTGCAACATTAAATACAAATGGAGAAGTTGAAAATATAAATTGGAATGGCGTAATAACATATTTGGTAGCAGAAATAAAAAAAATAAAAATAAATTTTACAAATGAAATAAATGAATTAAAATTAAAAATTGAAATGTTGGAAAATAAATAATAAATAAAAATATAAATTCAAATAACAAATAATTGAATTAAATATTTACTGAAATAAATAATATAATTTTAAAATATTATATTATTCAAAAAATTGAAAATGCAAAATAAAAAAAAATAGATTGAGAATGAAAAATAAATGATAAATTAAAAATAATAACGATATTTTAAAAATAAATTGAGAATGAAAAATAAACAATAAATTAAAATAAATTTTTTTATGTTATTTGATACTTGATACCTCTATTTTTTAGAAGAAGAATTCAGCATATTAAATATATTTGTAAAAATAGAAGTGATAATTTCATTAGCTGTTTGTAAATTAGATATTACAATATTTTTATCGGTAGGTTCATTATATGCTAAACGAATAATAGAATATTTATCGTGTGGATGAAATTTTTTAAATCCGCAAAAACTTAATAATTGTTTTTCTTGATAAAACTTTTGATATAAAATAAATTTTAAAAGATTTCCGATTGTATAATCTTCATTTTCTAAAATAATATCAAAACAAGATTCCATTGTATTATCAGAAATTTCAATTTTAAGTAAGTTATCATTGATTGTATTTTCAATGGTTTTTATTTTGTTTAAAATAATTTGACATGCTTTTAAAAGAATTTCTTCATTATCAAAAACTCCGATAGTTTCAACAATAAAATCAAAACTATTTTTTTTAAAATATCTAAGACCATCAAGTAATTTCCAATTATTACTTTCGGTTTGAATTTCTTCGGCAGTCATTGATTTTTCATTTTTCATTATTTGTATTTTTTTTTCAAGTTCAATATTCATTAAATCAAAATCAGGAGTATTTCCAAAAGAGCAAGTGCTGACAACATTAAACATACCATCATTTTTTGAATTACTAACTGAAAATTCACAAGTAAGATTAATTTTTTCACCCATAATTTCATCATTTAATTTTGGTCGTAAATATAGAATAATAATATAATATTCATTAGTTGAATTAAAAGGAATATAAGGTTTAAAAATTTCTTTCGTTTTTTCTTGTGATAAATATTCATCCGTTAAAATATTTTTGATTTTAAAATCTTTAGTTGAAACATTCATAATTGTATCAGTATCATTAACAACATTTAATTCAACAATATAATTTTTTAATGTTTCAATATTTGTATCTTTAATATGTATAGGAATACAACTTAATCGTTGTTTTAATATTTCATTATTCATTCGTGTTGTATTTACAATAATATTTGTTTTATTTTGTGAATGTGGTGTTGTTTTAAAAACAACAGTGTCAATTTCAGATAAAATAACTCTTCTTAAAGCATTTGCGATAGAAACGTCAGCATTTTCAATAGTGAAAGACAAAGTTGTGTCAGTTTCAACACGATTATTAATTAATGGATTCATAATATGATTAATTTATAATAATAAAATATTTTAAATTCATTTTTTTATAATAATAAATAATAAAATATAAAAAAAATATAAAAATGTTTTTTATATTTTGAATATAAAATGTCTTTTATATTATATTATTCAAATCATTGTAATCATTCTAAAAGTATTTTAAGCGAATTAACAAAATCCAAGATAACAGATTCAATTCATTTTATTTGTATTGATAATCGTGTGAAAGAAGATTCAAAAATTTATATCGTTTTACAAAACAATCAAAAAATTCTTTTACCGGATATAATAAATCGTGTTCCGGCTTTAATGTCATTAAAAGATTATCAGGTTTATTTTGGAGAAGATATAAATAAAAATTTGAAACCACAACAAGATGAAATAACAAGAATTTCAACGGAAAATAATTTGGAACCAATGGCTTATTCTTTTATGAATTCAAATAATTCAAATATTGTATCGGATACATATTGTTTTTTAGATACTTCATTTGAAGAAATGACAGCAACAGGAAGTGGAGGATTAAGACAACTTCACCAATATTTTAAATATGATCAAATGGATACAATAACAAATAATGTTTCAAGTGGAGATAATGGAAATGAAGGTAAAAACAATAAATTATCTTCATCCATAACAATCGAACAATTACAAAGACAAAGAGAAAACGAATTAAAATAATTGAAAAAATAAAAACTTAAAAACATTTAATGAATTGAAATAATAAATGACAAATTATGTAAAAATATTTAACGACCATTTTATGGAGTTTGTTGAAGATATAATTCAGGTTTTTCCAAATGAAGTAAATTTAATAGCGGGAAAAAATTCATTAGTATTAGTAAAAAAATCAAATCCAAGATTAATATTAAAATTTTTTCAAGAATTTATATATGATAAATATAAAGTTGAAATAATGAATGGTGATATTGATTATTTTTTAAATAAAGATTATATGGATGATTGTAAAATTTGTAAAAATGTTGATTCAATAAATAAGATATTAGAATCAATAAATAAAATAAAAGAACCAATTAAAAAAATGAATAGTGAAGAAAAAGAAAAAGTCGTTAAATATATGCAAAATTTAATAAAAATAATAGATTTATTTATTAACACAATAACCAAATAATCAAAAAATAAAAATAATTAAATTAAAATAATTAAACTAAAATAATTAAATAATGAAATGAAAAAAAAATAATAATATTAAACAAAAATAATAATATAAATATTAATATTAATGTTTATATTATGAATATACCGGATGGTTTTGAAAAAATAATGAATGATTTTATTATGGATATTGATAATACATTTCCCGAATATAGTTATTTAATTAAAAAAATATGGGTTGTTGATTACGAGGATGAGTTTTTGCATATAGAAGATAAAGAATTAAAACAAAATATAATAGATGATGATAAAAAAAATAAATTAAATGTATTGTATAATCATTGTGTAAAAGTTTTTCCTGAACGTTTTTTTGATATTATTTATGAAAATAAAGAAATATTCGATGAAAATTCAATTGTAAATACTGAATTTTTACCGAGAATAATGTTTAAATATTTATGGAATTCACCAGATATTACAGATAAAACGAGAGAAACATTATGGAAATATTTGCAACTTATTTTAATGACAATAATTGGGTCAATAGATAATAAAAATGCTTTGGGTGATACAGCAAAATTATTTGAAGATATAAATGAAGATGAATTAAAAATTAAAATGGAAGAAACATTAAATAATATTCAAAGTTTATTTCAAGAAAAAGACGAAAAAAAAGAAAATAATGAAGAAGAAGAAGAAGAAAATAAAAAAAGAGAACAACAAATACCTGATAATTTAAAGGGTTTATTAGACGGTAAATTGGGAAAATTGGCGATTGAAATCGCACAAGAAACAGCAAATGATTTAAATTTAAATGAATCAAATATACGAAATACAGGAGATATTTTTAAACAAATGTTTAAAAATTCAGGAAAATTAATAAATATGATGAAAAATGTTGGTGATAAGATAGATGATAAAATAAAAACAGGACAAATAAGTGAAAGTGAATTAATGGCTGAAGGATTAAATATATTAAATAAAATAAAAGAAACTGGGAATATGGGTTCAATGCAAGATTTATTTAAGCAAATGGGGTTAGGTAATATCGGAGGATTAGGTGGTAAGAATGAAAAAATAAATTTATCGGCAATGCAATCAAAAATGGAACAACAATTAAAAGAATCAAAAAGAAAAGAAATGTTAAAACAAAAACTTGAAACAAAAAAACAACAAAAAATAGAAAGTGAAAAAGAAGAGTTTAATAAAGAAATACAAGAACCCAAATATTCAGATAATGAATTAAAACAATTTTTTGATGATAATAACAACGTTAAAATAAATAAAAAAAATAAATCAACAAAGTATAAAAAATAATTTAAAATTTGCAATTCATCTTTTAGAAAAAAATAAAAAATAAATATGGAATATTTAAATTATTTTTTATACTTTATTGATTTAATGATTTTAAAATAAAAATATCAAGTTAATAAATTGTTTATTATATATAAATATATATAATGAATATTATAATAAATGATAAACAAAGTTTTTGGTTAAATGATAATTTTATATCATTAATTTCAGATATATCAATCATTCCAAATTCTAAAATGAAATTTGAAGAAAAATTAAATGCATTAACACGATTTATTATTTTATTGAGTATTTTGGGATTTTTATTTACACAAAATAAAAATATTTTAATATCAGGAATATTTTGTATATTTTTTGTTATTTTAGTCTATTATTTTCAAAAAGATATCCAAGAAAATTTTATAAATGTTTCAACAAATTCAAATTCAAATTTTGAAGAGAAAAAAATGAAAAAAAATAATATTCCATTAAAAAAAATATTAAAAGAAGATTTTTATCAAAATAATAAAAAAAATCCATTTGGAAATGTTCTTTTAACAGAAATAAATGACACACCTAATCGTAAATCAGCACCTCCTTCTTTCAATTTAGAAGTTGAAAAAAGAAATACAAATAATGTGAAAGATGCAATTCAATATTTAAATCCTGAAATTATAAATACAAATAAACAACTTTTTGGAGATATGTGGCAAAATTTTGAATTAGACCAATCAAACCGTGTTTTTTTTTCAAATGCAAATACTAAAATAACAAACGACCAAGGAGCATTTGCTAAATTTTTATTTGGTGATTTAATTTCTGCAAAAGAAGGAAATCAATTTGCTTTATTACAAGATAATTATAGATATAATTTATATTAATTAAATAATAATAATTATAGTTTGATTTCATAATTATTAAATTTTCAATATTTTTTTGATATTTTAAAATATTTTTTAGATAATTTATTAATTATATTATTATTTTAATTATTAAAAAATAATAATATATAATATAAATTATGAGTTATGTATCTGATTTTACATTTAACAATATTTCAAGATTAGGAAATGATGAATGTTGTATAGACCAAAATTCTATTCAAAATACAATTGCTTCATCTTATATGCTTCAAAATTATTTTATAACAGATTCAACAATGAAAAATCCAATAAATTTAGCAACATCACAACCTTGTATTAATTATAAAGGTTGTCAAAATATGTCTGCTGGTGGTTCAAATATTGATGATAGTTCAAAATTATTAATTGGAACAATTCAAACTCATCCAAAATGCCATATTTCATTATTCCAACGACCTTTTGCAACTGTTCCATATTTAGGAAGAGGAACAGTTTGTCCTATATTAGAAAGTCAATTATTACAAGGTGATTTATTAACAAATAAAAAAAGTATATCTCAATTAAGTGAAAAAAATTATTCAAATTATAAAAATACTCCTTTATTGCCGAGTATAAAAAATACAATTACAAATCCTGAAAAATGTGTCGAAGAAGCAGCACATCCAAATTTTATTCGTGGTGGAATGCCAAGTCGTGAATTAACGCGTGATAAAAATCAATAAAAATAAAAATAAAAATAAAAATAAAAATAAAATTTAATAAATTAAATAATAAATTAATAAAATAATTAATAAATAATTAATAAAATAATTAATAAATAATTAAATAATGATAAATAATGGATAAATTTAATAAATATATAAAAATAGAATGAAACATAAACATAAAATAAATAATTGTATATGGATTATATTGAAAATTTAAAATATATTTATGATTATAAATTAACATATAAAAAAGAATGTCAAGAAGAAGAATATAATGTTAATAATGAAAATGATGATGATGATGATGATGATGATGATGATGATAAATATCAAAATGATTTATTGAATGTATTTAATAATTTAAAAGAATATGATCCAGTAATTATCGATAAAATAATTTTAAATGTTTATCAAATTTTTATGAAAAATGATAGAATGAAAAATATATTAAAAATAATAGCGAATCAACAAATGAGTGAAGAATTAGATTTAGGTTGTGTTTTATTATTTTCTTATGATTATTTTTATTTAACTCATCAATTTCTTAAAACTTATTTTATTGAAAATATTTATGATGAAAATATAATTATTAAATTAGAAAAAAAAATAATAAAATAATAAAAAATCTATATATATAAATAAACAATGGCAAGCACTCGTAATTTAAATACAATTGGTAATTATTGTTTAGAAGAAAAAACTTATTCAAAAAGTCAAAATTATACAACTTATAAATTTTCACAATATGGTGAAGCATTTGACAATAAACTTCCAGGATTAGGATTATTACCCGGTCAAATACCAGGAAATGTATTATCAAATAATACAGCAGATATTGAATCTTTTTTATTTGGTATTGGTTCAACAAATTTAATAAAACCAAAAGAATGTTTAGTTCCTGAATTAAAAAATTTACAAACATTAAATATTTATAAAAAACCTGATATTTATTTACCTGAACCTTTGATTGTTTCTAAACAAAATAGACCTTATCCTCGTCCGTAAAAAAAATGATTTAAACATAAATTCTCATTTTTTATAACTTTTTATTTTTTATAAATTTTTATTTTTTATAAATTTTTATTTTTTAAAACTTTTTATTTTTTATAACTTTTTATTTTTTATAACTTTTTATTTTTTATAAATTTTTATTTTTTATAACTTTTTATTTTTTATAAATTTTTATTTTTTATAACTTTTTATTTTTCATAAATTTTTATTTTTATAACTTTTTATTTTTTATAACTTTTTATTTTTTATAAATTTTTATTTTTTATAAATTTTTATTTTTTAAAACTTTTTATTTTTTATAACTTTTTATTTTTTTTAAAAATCTAACTCATAATCATAAATATCATAATGATTTTCTGTTTCTGAGTCTGTTTCTGGGTCTGAGTCTGAATCTGTGAAATTATAATATCTCCTTTTTTTATTATATTTTTTAAGAAATAATTCATTAAAAATCCATTCTTTGAAGGTAATTGTTGGAAAAGAAATAAATAAAGTATCGTTTATTGGAAAAAATGTTGTATATTCAATAATTTCTTCTTCGATTTCTTGTCTTATTCTCTTATTTATCATAAAAAATGAATTATTCATATTTGTAGTATTAAATAAGTTTATTTTATTTTTCATAAAATGATAAGAAGGTGTTTCTTGATAATTATATGTCATTATTTTATTTATTATATCTTGCGGAAGATTTTGAAAAATATTTGCATTTGTTGAAGAAGCGTTAAAAGTCATTTGAAACATTTGTATTTTATTTTAGTTTATAAAAATGAATTAAAAAATAATTCATTTTTTTTTCTTTTTTTACTTGAAAAAATAAACTAAAAAAATTTAAATAAGGTAAAAAAGAAACAAATATTATATTTATGTAATATAAATGCCACCAAGAAAAAGCAATAATTATAAAATATTAGAACAAGGATGTAATTGTAAATTACCTGAAAATTTAACTAAACAAAATTATAATAATAATTATAATAAACCAAAAAAAGTTTTAATATCAAATAGAATACAATCACAAAATAAAACAGGAGGCGGAACAATTAGTTATGGTAATTTTGGGAATTTATTAAATGGAAAACAAATAAATAATGAGATTGTTTCAAATTTAATAAATTTGATAACAAATCAAGAAACAAAAAATAGTAATTATAATAATTACTTGTATGTAAATAATTTAATTAATTCATATTCAGATAATTATTGTGTAAATAATGTTAATAATCAATTAAATAATTCTCAATATGAATATAATCAATTTTATAATAATTATTATCAATTACAAAAATTATTAAGACAACAAAATATATATCAAAATAATTGTATTTTTTTAAAATAAACTATTTCTAAAAAATATATAAAATCTAAATTATATATTTATTATGTCAAGAAGTGCTTCTTCAAGTTATAAAGGTTATACATACCAACGTGCAAGATTACTACATTTAATATTTTGTGAATATTATACCTCAAATGACGAACAATTAAATAATAATATAACATTTTGCGAAGAAAATTTAGAAGACATAGACATTTCTATAACTGATAATAATGGAGATACAGAAATACATTTGTATCAAGAAAAATATTTGAGTGGTGATGAAAATGAAAGTTTTGTTGAAAATAGTGGTTTAACTAAGGTTATAATATCTCATTATAACAATAATGAAGAAATAACTAAAATAAATTATGAAGTTGTATCTTTGTCTGGAACAATTTATTGTAGCAAAAAATTAAACAATTTTTTAAAATTAATCAAAGATGACACAAATAATTATCTTATTGGTAAATTTATTGTTTTAAATTTTTGTAATAGCAAATTATTTTCAAGACAAGAAAATAATGAAGAATTTTTAACAGTTATTAAAAATAATTTAAATATTGAAAACAATATTATTGACGAAAAAATAAAAATTACTGAAAGAGATAAAATTGAAAAAACGAATAGATATAAACTTAACCAATTTTGTTATTATTGTAATGATGAAAACAATATAACAGACCTCATAATTTATTTAAAAAAAATAAATTTTAAAATTATTATAAACAAAACATTTAATGAAATTCATAATGAAACGTTATTTAAATTAAGAAATATATTGCCTAAATTTTTTCAAATGTGTGATAATATGGATAATATGTCTAATGAATATAAAAACTTTTATAGTGAAATTCTATATGGATTATTTGAAATGATAATTGTTAAAAATTTATTTCAAACTAATGACAAAATGACTATTAAACAATTAATAGACACCATAAAAAATAAAATTAATAATAGCATAACAAACGATGATAAATTAACAATAGTAATATATACAATTAAACATTTTATTCGTGAAAAAAAATATGATGAAATAAAATGTAAATTTTTTGAAAATAATTATTTAATAAATTTTATGTTAAATAAAAAAATAACTATAACTAAATTTATATGTAATTTTAATGATCAAGAACAAAATGTTAATATTGATAATAATATTAGAGATATAATAAGAAAAATAATCTATGAAATTTGTTTATTAAAAAAATATGATTTTTTCGATGATGTTAAACTATTAGGATTTTTACATAGAACTCATACAAAAATAAAATTTACTGGATTAAAATACAACTCACTTAAAGAAATAGATAATTTAATATTAAATACATAACATATTTAATTTTCATCTTCTTCAATAATTAATAACTTTTTAGGTTTTACAATTTTAGATTTTTTTACAACCTTTTTAGGTTTAACTTCAATTTCTATTATTTCTTCTTCATCTGCGTTTGAATTTACATCATCTTCTTGACTTGTTGTTTTCTTAATTTGATTAATTTCCTGTCTTGTCAATCCAATTAATTTATAAAATTCATCTTCGGTTATATTCGTAATACCTAACTTACGAATGTCTGGAATATATTTGAATGCTTCATTATCTAAAAAGTCCTGACCATATTTTGTATAATGACATATTATATTTATAATATTAAAATCAAGCATTTTTTTCAATAATTCCAATTTATCACCAACTATATAAAATTTATGATTTCCAGTTAAACTTATTTTTCCATCATCAACAAAAGCACCATTAAAACTTGCTTTATTTGCTATAATTAATTTGCGTTTATTAGCATCTGGATGTGTTTCTGTCGCCTTTTTAACCATAATACCTTCTTTAATAGTGTATGTGTCAATTGCCCACATATCTTCTAATGTATAAATTGAAGGTATTTTAGTTTTTATTCCTGAAGATTTTATAGTTTTTGTGCTATATTCTAATTGTAAATTTCTACTTTCAATAAATGTAATCAATTTGTTAAATATACTATGATATGCTAATGGTATAGAATAATTTTTATCAAGATACTCAACTGATGTAGTTTTTAAACTGCGTCTTTTCAATACAGATGATATTTCTGTTTTATTTTTTTCAATATTGATAACATTTTTTAATATATATAACGAAATTGGTATATCTGCGTTAATCACACCTTTAGATTGAGAATTGTCCCATAATTTTAACCAAATAACATGTCTATCAATGATTTCATTATGAAGTGAATGACTTTTTTTTAACCAACTTAAAGGATGAATAAATGTTAAATATCCCTTGGGTTTTAATAGTCCAAGTGATTTTTTAACAAACTTCGTCCAAATCGTTTCATTTTTTTCACCAAGTTGTTTTCCAGTGTGAGAACGAATTCCACCTCTATTATATGGCGGATTTCCAAGTATTATATCAAAATTTTCAATATTCCATTCAAGATATGTGTTTAATTCCAAAGCATTACCTTCATACAAATTTAAACAATAACTATTATTTACATCAAATATTTGACGGCAAATAAAAACATTTTTCTTATTAAGTTCTGCCATATAAATCATATTTTCTAAAACATGTTTTTTTCTGTCATTATCATCTGGGATTTCTTGTTTTAAACCATCAATTAATCTTAAATATATTGCCACAGAGAAATTACCCATACCACAACCAACAATATCTCCCCATTTAAAATCTTTTTCAGTAAATATACTGTTTCCATTTTCTTTTATATAGTGTTTATCTAAATTATCCAACATTTCAAAAACTAACTCCATTGGCGTAAATACTTCACCATTCTCTTGCTTTTCCTTTTGTTTTGGTTTTAAACAACTATCAATTAATTCTAATAATTCTTTTGGTTTATCTATCAAACTTTGTAAAGACATCTTAAATTGAATTGCTATATTATATATAGAAGAGTTCTTCTTAATATATTTTCCAACAATTTTTTGAATGAACATAATAATATTTTTTTTATTCCACCACACGAAAGATTGGTCATTAAATACTTCTAATAAATTTGGATTTTCTTTAATTGTATTTAATATTTCTGTAAAATCATAATTATTGTCTTGAATTGTTAAAATACAACTTAATGGAATTACAAAAGGCAGTACATCTTTCGTAAAAGATATATTTTGCATATCATCCTTAATAGTATCATCATCATCATCATCCTTATCAATTAAATTGATATCATCCCCATCTTTTTTTTGTTTTGTAATTTCTTTTCCTGTTTGTAATGCTTTGTTATTATCTTCATCAAATTGAACTTTAATATTTACTTTATCATCACCAATAGAACTTGTAAAATATTGATTTATTAATTTTTGGTCTTTTGTTTCTAAATCAATAACATTTTCTTCAATCTTTCTTAAAAGAGTTTTAAGATTATTAATTGGGTCTGTTTTCCAAATATGTAATAATTTTTCAATTAATTTTGTTTTATTTTCTTTATTTTCAAATAAATCACTATCAATATTAATCAAATTATTCTCTACCAAATATTCTATTTTTTGTTCTATATTCAAGTCTTTTTTATAAACATTGTAATCCAACATTGTATTAAGAACTCTTGAAATATTCAAATCAACTACAAACCCAATTTTCTTTACACCATTATTAATTAAAACATTATCATTACTATTTATAGTTTCAGTCATACAACGATACATCATTTGTAATATTTTATCACTTGATAATACATCATTAAATAAGAATACTATATCAACAAATGGTAATGTAATTCCTAATGTTAATTGGTTTCCTGCCAATAGAATTAATCCTGATTTTCCTTCTTCTTTTGCTTTTAGTTCTTTATTTTTAATTTCTTCTTTAATGTCTTTTAATTTGAAATCTTTTTTAGAATTAACTATCAAAATTTCATATTGACACAATACACGATTTTTTAACATTCTATCTTTTAAGCATTTACTTACTTTGTCAATTAACATATCTTTTCCAAATGGCAAGAACCACAATTGACTTGTAAAATCTCCATTGTTTAATTTTGTCCTACTATTTTTTGAATTAGATACATATTTAATTCTTTCAAATATAGATTTTTTATCTCTAATTGGGTCTTCATCTTTATCAATATTTCCTTTTCCTGAAATATATTTTAACATATTATCAACCTCTTCAATATAATTAAAATTATTTCCATCTTTTGTAGTTGATAATAAAGTTCCATTTGAAAATCCATAACTTGTATCTTGAATTCGTTCTTTTATCATTTCATATCGTTTTCTATCCATCATATTTGTAATTATATGTAAGTCTGGCATTTTGTCATAAACACTCAAAAGACGCTCTTGATTATCTTTTGTTATAAACAATAAAACATCTTCTCCGTGTTTCTCAAATAAACCATCAATATCACGCTTTTTACACATTTGTTCGTCTTCAATATCCCAATATAATTGACAATCTTCTGGTATAGTCCATTCATTCAAAGGTTTTGCATATGTTGCGGTTAAATATAATTTGAAAGTTTTTGATGAAGAATATGATTGTAATATATTTTTTGACATTTGTGTTGTTCCGTGAAAATGATTTTCGTCAAATACAATACCATCTAAATTTAAATCTTTGATGGAATTAATTTTTTTTTCAAAAACATAATCATCTAAAAGTTGCTTACTTACAATAATAATATTATTCGTTTGTAATGTCATACCAATAAAATCACTTCCTTTCTTTATTTCAATAATATTAATGCCAATAAAATCCCTAAATTTATGAAATAAATCATCTGTAAATTGTGATAATGTTTCAGTTGGTGCAGGTGTGATAATTAATGCGTTTAATTTATTATATTTTTTGTAGTATTTTACAAACAACCCACCAACACAATAAGTTTTTCCAGACCTTGCCTTTGCTCCAAGTAATAAATCTTTTTCTCCTTCATTAATTTTTTCTAACAATTGATATGTAATTAAATCTTGATGAAAACGAAGTTCTAATGATACTTTTGTGTTATAAAATTTATCATTAACTTTATCAATTAAAACATCTTGCATAGATTTTTTCAAATTTTGAAAACACAACTCTAAATAATCAATTCCAATAATTTCTGTTATATCATCTTTCAAGTGCTTATTTGTTTCTTCACTTAAATTAATTAATTGTTGAACCTTTTGTTTATTATTAACGAATAAATATATTTTATATTTTTTATATTTGTGATTGTTTTTTAGAATAGCAGAGTGTATATCCTGAACTTCATAATATTTTATATCATTATTACTATCATCAAAACAAAACTTACAAGATATAAATATGTATTCTCCTGTATTTTTATGTTGTAAAGTAATATCGCTTGACCCACTTTTTGAAGATGTTAATTTTTTTAGATATTGTTTTAAGTCATCAACCTTCTTTAATTTACAAGTATTTATATTTCCTTCATAATGTTCGTAATTATCATTAGTAAATGCTGAACAAAAACCAAATCTAATAATAATGTTTGATATAATTTCAAACATTTTACCACGTTTAGATTGATTTTTAACTGATAATAAAAGTTCTTCAAGTGATGAAACTTCCTTTATACGCTCAAATAATTCAATTCCGTTCATTTGTAAGTATTATATATTGTATTGTATTTATTATTTAATAATAATCATTTTTATTATTAAATATAATATTTTTTATGTTGAAAGTTTTATATTATTTAATTACTTGTTTTTCTTTGCACATTAATATTATGTAGTAATATTTAACCATTATATTTTATTATTTTATTATTTTTTTACAATTTTAACAAAATGATAAAAAACATTTATAATAATAATATTATCTTCTTTATATAAAGTATGAAATATATAAAGAATTCAGATAATCAATATGTAATTAAAGGAGAAACATATAAAAAATTAGTAGGATCAAGAGCAGAAGTATTTCATAATACTGCGTTTAAAACATCAGGAGGATTAACAAGAAAAGATTTGCATCAAAATAAAAGTGAAAGAATAGTTTCATTAAAAAAGCATAAAGATTCAACAAAAAATAATAGATTAATAAAATATGGTTTTGGATATAAAAAAGGAAAATTTGGTTATGTAAAAATAAATAAAACAAGGAAAAATAAAAAATATAATAATTATTTATGATAGTGAAGTTGATTATATTTATGAATATAACCAATGAATAGAAATAAAATTATCATATTCAATATATTTTTCTAATTTATAAAAAATATATCTTTCAAAATAATTTTTACTGGAAGTAAATTTATTTAATAAATTATAATATTTAATATAAAATAAATATATATCATCAATAATAATCGATTCTATTTTATGTTTATTTTTAATTTTATAAATATTTAATATCAAATCAATATCTTTATTTTTATCCCATAAAGTTGAATAAATATTAATAAAATATTTATTATCAATAATTGAAATATCTTTAAAATAATGACGTATAATTTTTAAAATATCATTTTCATTAATTGTATTGTTAGTTGTTAAATTTATATCTCCATTTTCTTTCCACCATTTTTTATATAATACATAAATTTCATTAATTTCAATTTCATAAGTAAAATCATTTATATTGGGAGAATAAATAATTGTATTGTTCCAAAATAATAAAAAATTTTTAATGATGGGTAAATAATGACTTGTTATGTTATAAAATATATCATTTTCAATATTATAGTTTATTTTTAAAATTAATTTATCTTTTAACGTTTTCAAATACATAATATTTGGATAATTATTTTTATTTAAAAATTTTTTCCATATAAAAATAATATCTTTCCAATGAATATATAAATTATTATCAGTATTTAATTTTATTTCATTGTTAGTTATATTGCAATTATCTTTGTCAGTTTCAATATATTCTAAACATTCATTTATGAAAAAATTAATAATATCATTTTCATTTTTATTTGATAAAAAAAGAGTATAATTTTTAAAATCATTATCCACATAATCATAATTAATAAAATTATCAGAATCAATAAATCTAGTTGAATAATGATTTGCAACACATATAAAATTTAAAGCATTTTCTTTAAAAAATTTTAAAGAATTATAATTTTTATTATTATTATTATTATTATTTATATGAATTAAACGACAATGATTGTAATTATATTTTTTATTATATTTATTGACAAATTTATTTGTGATATTAATACTTGTATCACAAATATAATGATTAATGATATTTTGAATATCTTTTAAAATATGAATTTGATTATTAATTAAATAAATTAAGTTTTTATTTTTTTTTAAAATGATATCTCCAATAATAGTTAAAAAATATTTTGTTTCATACTTACTGTTAAAAAAACAAGAAACAAATTTTAATATTTTTTGTATAGTATATGTTTCAGGTATAGAATAATAAAGATTTCTTTTTTCTTTTATTTGATTAATAATATGAAGTTTTGCTTTATGTTTTATTTTTTTTAAAGTTTCATCATTTGATTTTGTTAATTCAACGAGAATTTTATAATGTAGGTCATCTTCTTTTATCAAAGAATAATTTTTACAATCATATATATAAAAACAGTTTGTTGTTGGCAAATAATAAAATTTATTATGGTGTAAAAATATATTTGTGAAAAAATCTTCTTCTTTTGATATTGTGTTTGTTAAAGTATTTATTTTATTTTGTTTTGATTTTAATAATAATAAATTAGGTAAATCAATATTCAAATGATCATATAAATAATGAATAATATAATTATCATTTTTATATAAATTATACAATTGAAAAATTTTATCTAAAAGAAGAGTTTTTAATGTTTTTTCATTTGTTTTTTCATTTATTTTTTCATTTATTTTTTCATTTATTTTTTCATTTATTTTTTCATTTATTTTTTCATTTATTTTTTCATTAACAAAAAAATCTTGTGGTTTTATTGTTAAATTTTCATTATTTTTTTCATTTAAGTTCATAATTTTATATTTTAGTATATAATATTTATATTATTTAAAAAGTATTAATATTTAAAAAAGATTTATATAATAATATAAAATTATGAATGAAACAAATGATGATGATTTCGTTTTAAAAATAGTAACTATTCAAATTGTTCCATTTCGAACTTTAATGGTTGCTTTAAAAGATATTTTAATAGAAACAAATATTACTTTTCAACCGGATGGAATGAGAATTATAAATATGGATAAAAGTCATACTATTTTAATTAACTTAAAATTACCTTCAATTAATTTTCAAAAATATATTTGCAATAAAGAAAAAATCATTATCGGTGTTAATATGTTTCATTTATTTAAACTTATCAATTCAATTGACAATGACGATACATTAACAATATATATTGAAAAATCCGATTATGTTGATGGTGTTGTTTCTCATCTTGGTTTAAAATTTGAGAATGGAGATATTAAACAATGTAAAACTCAAAAATTGCGTTTAATAGAACCTGAAACAGAAGAATTAGAATATCCGGATGTTAAATTTTCATCAATTATAAATTTACCTTCATCTGATTTTCAAAAAATTATTCGTGATTTATCGTGCATTTCTGATACTGTTGAAATTAAATCGGTTGGTAATGAATTAATATTTAAATGTGTGGGTCAATTTGCTTCTGCTGAAATTCACCGGGTTGAAAGTGAAGCATCAATGGAATATATCGTTAAACAGGATAATACTAAAATTATTTCAGGAGAATTTTCATTGAAAAATTTAAATTATTTTATTAAATGTACGAATTTATGTTCTGTTGTAGAATTATATTTGGAAAATGATTTACCAATGGTTTGTTCTTATAATGTTGCTTCATTGGGAAAAATACATCTTTGTTTAGCGAATCTTCCTTCTTCATCAACACTTTAATTGTAGCGAAGCGATAAAATATTTTTAGTAATTTTCAATCATTGTTGAATTATGTTCCGCTAAAAAACAATCAAATAATTCGGGATTATCATAATAAATAGAATACCATAGATTAACTTCCCAAGTTAATCTATTTTTATTTTGTATTTGATATAAACATTTTTCTTTCATTTTATCTGCAAAAATTAAAAGAATATCACTTGAACCTCCAAAAATACCGCCTAAAAAAAACCATATAACATCATCATAAATATTTCTATTAATAAAATAATCTTCGAAAAAATAACATAATTCATCATTTATCATATTTACTTTATCTTTTTGCAAAAAATCATTTAATAAATATCCATTTGCAATTCTTATTTTGTCATATTTTTTTGAAATTAATGAATGAATAATTAAATTAAATGTTTCTTGATTTTTTTCAAAAATATGATAAATACCAAAATCTAACCAAACAAATTGGTTTGTTGAAAAACAATTTTTATTAATTGCAATTTTCATCCATTCTGTTTTATAACATTGAACCATAAAATATTTAATTGTATTTTTATTTGGATTAGGTAAATTTTGAATTGGATTTATTGAATTATACTTTTCTAAATCATCTAAATAACGATAATAATACATATCCTTTTTTTCAAAAAATATAAATTCACATTGTGAATATGTATGATTTATAAAATAAGTATCATAAGTATTTTTTTCGATAAAAATAATTTTTGGAATATCATTTATTTCTAATATTTTTTTACCGTAATTAATATACGTATCTATATTTTTATCATTATTAATATCGGTCAAAAATCCTGAAATAATTGTTGTTGTTGTTTTTGACATTTTTTATTTAATAATAATTTATTTTTATATTATTATTAAAAGATTAATTATTATTAAGAGATTGCATTTATTGTTTAAACATTGCATTTATTGTTTAAACATTGCATTTATTGTTTAAACATTGCATTTATTGTTTAAACATTGCATTTATTGTTTAAACATTGCATTTATTGTTTAAACATTGCAT
>Ga0247841_10000958_pt1 | contig 70472 bp, 62 predicted proteins | sample LaCruzMarch2015__2_FD_192410 | JGI IMG/M metagenome (GOLD analysis project Ga0247841, IMG submission 192410) | Freshwater microbial communities from meromictic Lake La Cruz, Castile-La Mancha, Spain - LaCruzMarch2015_18m | ecosystem: Environmental > Aquatic > Freshwater > Lake | place: Spain... | reverse complement strand
TTTAACAGTCAGGTAATGACAAGAATAGATATGTTAGAGAAAGCATTAGATGATATAAATACCAAAAGATTAAAGAGCAATACAGAAACAACTAAAATAGAAAAGAGAATGAACCAAGATACACAGTTGGACCAAGAAAGTAAAACTAAGGGTGTTGAGAAATTAACAAGTGAATTAAATGGATTATCATCTTCTTTAAAATCTATTCATTTACCAGAAAAATATATTCCAAATAAACCTTCTCATATTCAACATTGGATTGGAGATACGCGATTAAATTATACTCCTTTTACAAGTGATATCGACGAAGAAATTGTAGAACGAATAATGAAATTACATATTAGCCAAATGTGGAAATTATTATTATTAATGGGTATTGGTGTATTTAGCAATAAACATTCTTCTGACGAATATACTGAAATTATGAAAATGTTAGCAGATAATCAACAGTTGTATTTAATTATTGCTTCAAGCGATTATATTTATGGAACAAATTATCAGTTTTGTAATTGTTATATAAGTAAAAATATGGATCTTACTCAAGAAAAGGTTATTCAGGCTATTGGACGAGTTGGTAGAAATAATTTACAACAAAATTATAGTATTCGGTTTCGTTCAAACAATCATATACAAAAATTATTTAATCCGGAAGAAGTAAAACAAGAAGCGATTAATATGAATTTGTTATTTCAAACAGACGATGTATCTAATATGTAAGATGATCCTAAGATAAATTTCTATTATACTCATTATTGTTGTAAATTATTTTTTATTGTTGTAAAAATACAATAAAAAATAAGTCAAATAAGGGTAATTGTTTTTTGCTCGTTTTCTTTTGAAAAATAATCAATCGGTACGTTTAATAATATAGGTTTATTTATTTTTTTAAACGCGGTTTGATATTATATATTAAACGTCCATCACAAATGAAAAAATGGTATAAGAAACCATTTTTTCATTCTTTCTTTTTTTCTTTTTTTATTATCTATCATAATACTACTGTGTGAATATTTTTATTGTGAAATATTTTTATTGTGATTACAAATGAGTTCCGGTGATTTGGCGATATATGTTGTTGTTAAATGAATTGGGAATGCGACACATCGGACATCTTAAATCAACCTCACCATTCACTCTTGTATATACTCCAGTATAACAAGAGTCGCAAACCGCGTGATTACAGTGTTCTAGTGTAAAGCATTGCGTGGATTCTGTGAAGCATATACAACAATCGTGTGTATCCATCGCGCGTGGAGTGAAGCTGGTCTCTAGTTCGTTGTCTCTGTAAATGTCGTCATTTTCTATGTAAGATGGGTTCTCATTAAAGATAAGAGGGTTAATATTTATAATTTCGGGAATAGACCAGAAAGGTGTTCGCTGATTTGTATAATTATATATGTTATTTCTATCTAGTGGGGGAAACGAGTCATTTGAAATGTATGTGACAGGTTCAAGTCCAGCTTCATTTTCAACATCATCGAATAAATTTCTTGGCAGAAGATTTGACATATTTTCATTAGGGTAATCGTCGGGTTGTCTTGTAAGCATATCGTCAAGTGAAACTGCCTGGCTATTCATATCCAATCCACCAAGATATTGGCTATTCATTCCAGTCCAACCATATAGAATAGCATCACTTCTATCACTCGAGTCTCTCCCATATGTTCCAGTTGGTAATAAAGGAGGTTGTATGGTTACATTTCTAAATCTTTGAATATCCCTCTCGTTATCTATTTCTGCTACCCAGATGTCATAATAATAATCAATATTTAGACCAACTTGCTCGAGGGTTCGTGATTCATTACGTGCGTGGCGCAATCGAATGGATTGACATTCGTGGCGAAAGTAAACATAGAAATGAAGATTTTGTAAATACCTAGATGGATATCTTTCTGCGATTGTTTGCGATATTAGCGGAATAGGTGTGTTTTCTTCAGTTGGCATATAATTATAGTTAGGGTCGCGTGTTTGATTCCAACTTTCAGTAAAATGAACGACATCTGTAATTGAAATAGAAGGAAATGTTGCACGAGCCACAGCAGTTACCTTTTCTACAAATTCGAAACAACTCCAATCTGTATTTACTCTTAATTCAAAAGAGTTGTCTTCGGCGTAAGCGAGTTTAAAAGCGTATATCGACCACATTCTTGCTTGGTAATTGTCTTTATCTAATAAATATTTTTTAGTATCATTTTTTTATTTCTACTATCAGTTTGTGTGTAACTAAATATTTACATAATACATATGAACGAAAATAATGGGTTTAGTTCAAACATTTTCGGACCTCCACTTTGGTTATTCTTACATATTATCTCATTTAATTATCCAATACATCCATCCGAATCAGATAAACACAATTATAGAAATTTCATTTTAAATTTGAAAAATGTTTTACCTTGTAAAACTTGTAGAGAAAATTTAACTAAGAATTTTAAACAACTTCCATTGACAATGAAAGATATGGAAAATAGAGATACTTTTTCTAAATACATTTACAATCTTCATAATGTTATTAATAAAATGTTACACAAAAATGTTAATATTAGCTATGATGATGTTAAAAAGCAATACGAACAATATAGAGCAAAATGTGATGTAAAAAATAAAACAGTAAAAAATAAACACGTTGGATGTATTGTTCCTCTAAATTCAAAACATAAAAGAAAATGTGTTATCAAAATAGTAAAAACACGAAAAATAAAAAAATAATTATTATGTATTATCTGTAATACTTGATATACTTGATGAAATTGATGGACTTCTTGAATTAGATGAACTTCTTGAATTAGATGAACTTCTTGAATTAGATGAACTTCTTGAATTAGATGAACTTCTTGAATTAGATGAACTTCTTGAATTAGATGAATTTGGCTGCGAATTAATATTAGAAGTCACGTTATCTATTGGTGCGAGACTTGTCAATTTAAATGTTTGTCGTAATATATCAAGGCTTTCATTTATACTCGCTATAGGTTGATCTGGATTTGTTTCAGGAACTTCAATACAATCAACTGTATTATTTTCATCTTTTATTTTTTGTAAAATACAATTAAAACAGGCAAACATAGCACGTATAACCTCCCTGGCATTTTTTAAATGAACGTTATCATCATATAACATTTTCTTATTTGGATCATTTATATTTTCAATATCAGTTATTAAATCATCTATTAATTTTTTAAATTTTTCCTTAAATTCACCACATTTAATATCAGGCAATTCCAATAGGGTTGGTATAAGAGAATATAATCCATTAACAGCATACCCATCATACCTTCCATCTCTATTAAAAGTAAAAACTGAAGTCATATATTATCAGCAGAATGTAAATCATCCATAGTATACTCCTTATTTGTATTTTTTACATCTCCTGTTGTTTTTAGGGAACAATATAATTCTCTTATTACATTCGGTGGTGCTATAGAGCCTTCTTTGATAAATCCTCTTTTTCTTAGATATGTTTTGATTTGAGAAATATCTTCACTCTTTAATTTTTTACATTCTTCTATAATTGTTTTTCGAGTATTGGGTGTTTTTAATAAAATTCCTACTCTAGGAATTTGTCTATTTTTTTGTTTTCCTAATTTATATTTATTGTGTATCGTTTTCTTAATTTTTTTATTTATTTTAACTGGTATCATTGGAGTATGTATTAATTCTTGTTTTTGTAATATTTCTGGTGGCTGATAATTAAATGATTGAGGAATTACAGGTATAGGTAATTGTGATTGTTGTGGATAAATTGGAGGTGGCGGAGGTAATGGTGATTGTTGTGGATAATATACAGGTGGTGGAGGTAATGGTGATTGTTGTGGATAATATACAGGTGGCGGAGGTAATGACGATTGTTGTGGATAATATACAGGTGGCGGAGGTAATGGTGATTTATTTAATTGTTTAGGTTGTTGTTGAATAGGGGAAGATATCGGAGATGGTATTGGAGATGGTAAAGGATTAGTTGAAAATTGGATAGTTGATGAAGTTTTATTTATCGAAGAAACAGGTTGCGATGATTTTTTCCATTCTCTAAATGTTTTTTTTAATCCATTTTTCATATTACCCCAAGGAACTTCACTATCAACGTTATATGAAAAAGGTTTACGAGTTTTATTATTCATATTTTTTTTTGATTTTGTATTTTGTAACATTTGCTGAACGTATTCGATATCATTCTTTATGTTTATGATTGGATCCGCTGTTTGTTTGAAAGGGTCGTTTATAGTTGAATCATCTTGAGATTTTTTATTTTTTAGACGATTTGTTATTAAAGTATAAATATCTGTATTTTTTATAGGTATATTCAATTGATTTTTCTTAGTTGTATTATTTCTTCGTGATTTCTTATTACCATTCATATTCAATATATTAGGGTCTATGTTAATTGACTTAGTCGACATTTAGTTATATTGAGTGTTAATAAAAATAAATATTAACTTTTAATATTACAAATGGATGACACAGATAGTAATGATGGAAGTATTGGTACATCAGGTGAAAACGCTGGTGACCTAAAAAGGGAGCTTGATAGACATATTGATAACTTCGCAATTGATTTTGAAAAGATCATTAGAATGTTACAGGATATGATTATAGATGCTAGAAATAAAACACTAGATGCGAGCGTTGGAGATTTCACAAATGAAGGAGATGGTCCTTTTTCTGAAAATGGTGTAAATCCTAGTGATTCTTTTCCCGAAACTCCTCCTCTTCCTGGTGCTCTTCCTCTTCCTGGAACTCATCCTCTTCCTGGTGCTCTTCCTCTTCCTAGTGCTCCTCTTCCTGGTGCTCTTCCTACTGTAAGTCCTAGTGGAACTAATGTCACTCCTCAACCCACTCCTCAACCCACTCCTCAACCCACTCCTCAACCCACTCCTCAACCCACTCCCGAACCCACTCCCGAACCCACTCCTCAACCCACTCCTCAACCCACTCCCGAACCCACTCCCGAACCCCCTCCCGAACTCACTTCTAAACCCACTCCCGAACCCCCCCTCGAACCCTTTGGTTCAGCGCTATCTGCCAATCCACATGGACCCCCATTTATTCTTGTTCCCGATGAAATAAATATCCCTCCTACTCCTAAACCTTTTACTATTACTATGAAACAGTTAGAAGATAGATTAAAAAACCTAAAAAAAGATGATATACCTGTTTCTCCATCCGAAACAGCCGAAAAATTAAAACTTGTTTATGATATCAGTGGGTTACTCGCACAACATATAAATATAATAGATACAATTCCAAATAAAACGCCTCAATTAAAGTATGCTTACAATTTATTTTTGAATATGTTAACTAACTCGTTAACTAACATAAATACAACGCATAATCAAAAAGTGGGTCATCTTAATATAATAATTCCAAGAACGCCTGATATGGGTTTAATTAACATTAGATTAAAGGGTGTAAATATAGATAACTTAAAATATTTAAAAGGATATGTTGATGAATTCAACGAAACTACAACTATTGACGAACAAACTAAAACATTAATCTATATATACGATAACTCCCAAAAAATACCCATTTTTTATAAATTAAATGGAAAAGATACACTACCACCACCCGTTATTATACAACCACAAAGTGAAATTAATGTAAATAATACATCAGATACAGACGAAATATCTGGTCTTAAACAACAATTATTGGGTATAATAAACGCAAATATATCTCAATTACAACAATTATCATCCGAGCTTCTCACAAAAAATATGGAATTACGAGAAAAAATGGCGGAATATTCAGAGACACATGATAATGAGATTAATGATAATACTATTACTCAAGTATTTAATCAAGCAGTTGCTATTTCAAATAGTTTAATACAATATAATGGTATGGTTATTCAAGAAATTGATGGTGAAAATCGGTTTAAACAACGTATAAATGAACAAAATATTACAACAGATTTTTTAAATGAAAGTATAAAAAATTTAAACGAAATAGTTGGTAAATTTATATTAACTATTACACCAGCAATACACGACGCAAAACAAATAATAGAACGACTTAATTTGGCTAAAACTCCATCACCGTCTCCACCCACATCACCGTCTCCACCCACATCACCGTCTCTACACAATTCTCAATATTCATCTACGAATTCCCTAAGATATTCCACAACTAGTTCTGTCGGCGATAGTTCATTACTTGGTTCTTTCGACGATAGTTCATTACTTGGTTTAAAGTTTGTTACTCAAAGTGAGTATAATGGTGAAATTCAACGAATAAGTAAACAAATAGAGAAGTTACAATATGAAGTAACGAATCCTTCGTTTGGGAGTAATATATTCGAAGTATTGGATAACATATTAAATTTATTGAGTGAAATTTCATCAAATGAAACAACATTATTAACAACCGAACCAAATAAAAAATATATGAATAATATTTTAATTGAACTTTCTAGCATTGTAAAACTTATAGAATTTTGTAAATTATCTAATAAACCTGGGTATTGCGATACAATTAATACTATTCCACTCAATATACCTAATACAAGTATAGATGATGTAACTTCCGAATTTGTTGATACTAATTTACCAGAAATTTACACGTATGTAACACAAATTCTTAACAATATAGTTTCAAATGTAAAGAAAGAGGCACAGAGTTATATAAATATATTGGAAAAATTAAGTAGTAATGGGGTTTCAGATGATATAACCAATCAAATAAACGAAGTATTGGGAAAAATTATTACATTTATGAGGGGTGGTATAATACAAGATATTAAGGAGGTCGATGGTAATGTTTTACCAAATACAGAATTTACCAACATTATTGGAAAAATAGCAACATTATTAAACAGTGTATTAAACTATCGCAACGAGCCAAGTCACAAAAGTGATGTAAATGATATTCAATTTTATTTACTTAAAACAGTGTCAAACATGTTAAATTGTATGTTTATAAATGATGATAATAAAACGAATTGTGCTATTCAAACTTCGTTAACCAAAGAAGGATCATTACAAAACGAGATAAATAATGTTAATGAAATTATTAAAAAATATAATGTTTCAAACATTAAAGTAGATGATATTTCAACAATAAGAGATGAGTTGACTAATTTATTCCCAGGAGTTACAGTTCCAACATTACAAAATGGGCCACCATTTACATTTGATTCCAACGAATATGATGAAAGTCCTATTCACGATGAATCATTGGATAATTTGCCAGTAGGTAACGTCAATACAAGTAGTAGTCAACTGTCAGATTTATCACAAAGTAGTCAATCAGTAAGTATCTACGATACTATTCCATCTAAAATGAGCAATATAAGTGAACAATCAATTAATAATAGTCAAATGTCAAATTTAACAAACATTGAAAATTCAACTAATACACCAGAAAATCCACTTGGATTACATGACAGTTTCAGCACAATTGAAAGTCGAACTTCAACTGATACTGCCGCAGACAAAATAAACGGCAAGGAAACAACACAAGAAGACTTTGATATTGACAATGCTAATATCAATAATAACTTGAAACAATCGATTGGCGACACTATAAATAAATTTACAGAATTAAATAACAAGCTTAATAGTAAGAACAACACTACAGCTAATAACGGCTATATCTTTATGAATAGTGAAGAGACTTACAGCACCGTCAATGCTACTTCTACAACATCCCAGATAATTAATAAAGTTACTAAAAATAATGATAATTTTGTGAAATTATTAAAATTATTACAACAATCGTTAAATAATGTTAGTTCTATAAACGAAGCTTCTATAATAAATATATTGGGTAAAATAAATGCTTTGATTTCTACAACTATTGACAGATTTAATTATACAGAATATAATGGCGAATTGGTAAAGCTTTATAATGAGCTACGCACATTAATGACAAAGGAAATACGTATATCGATATCCACCAGCGAATATCCAGCAAACTTAACTGGTGGTGGTATTAACGACAAAATAAGATTTACATACAAAAACAAACGGGGCACAAAACGGGCGAAAAAATCTAGACCAACCAGAAGAAGAAAATATACACCTCATAAAAAGAATTATTACTATTAATTTGTTACTACGTGAATAGAATTTAAAAAATAAAATGATCAGTATTTCCATCTTTGGTTAATAGCAACAATAGCCAAAGATGGAAAAATCCGATATCTTGAATAACGCAAAGTTCAATGAAACAAAGGAAAATATTTGGATGATTATCGAATCTTATTTCAAGGATAAACATCTTGAAAATTTGGTGCGTCATCAACTTGAATCCTATAATAATTTTGTAAATTATCAAATTATCAAAACCATTGAAATGTTTAATCCTGTTTATATTGTATCTGAAAATGATTATGATGAAAAAACAAAACTATATTCTTTAGAAGTATTTATCACTTTCAAAAATTTTCATATTTATCGTCCTCAAATCCACGAAAATAATGGTGCCGTTAAATTAATGTTCCCACAAGAAACCAGACTAAGAAATTTTACTTATTCATCGAATATGACCGTTGATTTACATATTCAATATGTTGTTCGTTCTGGTGAAAATTTATCTCACGTTCAACAATTCAATAAAGTTATTCCTAAAATTCAAATTGGAAAAATTCCTATTATGTTAAAATCAAATATTTGTATTCTTTCTCAATACAAACACGTTGATAACGTACATACAGGAGAATGTAAATTTGATGCGGGGGGTTATTTTATTATCAATGGTTCTGAGAAAATCGTGTTGGGTCAAGAACGTGCCGCAGAAAACCGCATTTACTGCTTTAACGTTGCCAAACATCCCAAATATTCTTGGATGGCTGAAATAAAATCGGTTCCAGACTTTAAATGTATTTCACCCAAACAAATCAATATGTATATTGCTACAAAAAATAATGGTTTCGGTCATCCTATCGTTGTTCAAATTTCCCGTGTAAAACAAGTAGTTCCTCTTTGTATTGTATTTAGAGCTTTAGGTGTTATCACCGATAAAGAAATATGTGAAATGATTACTTTAAATTCTGTAAAAGATGACAAAACGCAACATATATTACAATGTATTCAAGCTTCAATCGTTGATGCGAATCAATGCTTGACAAAGGAAGATAGTATTCGTTATATTATGTCATCTGTTATGTATACTCCTATGAATATGGACCGTGAAATGGGAGCTAAAAAGAAATATAATGTTACTTTGGATATTTTATCAAATGATTTATTCCCACACTGTAATACATTAGAACAAAAGAAATATTTCCTTGGATATATGGCCCATAAATTAATCAAAACAAGCATCGGTATTCTCCCACCCGATGATCGAGACTCGTATTTAAACAAACGAGTTGATTTGACCGGCTCTTTACTTAACAATTTATTTCGCAACTATTTTAATAAATTAGTAAAAGATGCTGAAAAACAAATTATTCGTGAAATAAATACAGGTTCTTGGAGAAGCACCGAAGATTACATAAATATTATTACTATGTCAAACATCAATAAAATTATAAAGGCAAATACAATTGAAAATGGTTTGAAAAAGGCATTATCAACTGGTGATTTTAGCATTAAACATTCAAATACAAGTAAAGTTGGTGTAGCTCAAGTGCTAACTCGACTTACTTATATTTCTGCTCTCAGTCATTCCAGAAGAATTTCAACTCCAATTGACAAAAGTGGTAAATTAATTCCTCCCAGAAAATTACACAATACTTCGTGGGGATTTCTATGTTGTTTAACGGCTGATACTGATGTATTACTAGAAAATAGAATGGATAGTAAAAAAATTGTCAACCTTCTAAGACACGACAAAGTAAATACCATTCGTCGAGATGATCTGGCTGAAGAATCGTCTGGAATTTATAACCATTTTCATATTTATCCTAAAAGTTTATTTAAAATCACAACTTCGAGTGGAAGAACCATTAAAGCAACCGGAGATCATCCTTTCTTAGTAAATAATGGAAATGGAAATTATCAAATGAAAAGAGTTGATGAACTTCTCAATAGTGATAGGGTTATTATTCGTCATATGATTACATCTCTTCCAGATACATTATCATTTCATCTTTGGATTAATCCCATTGAAGGAATTCCAGATGTATATACACGCGAATTGATTAAAATGGAATTGTGTGATACAAATTTATCTTATGATACCACAATCATTCTCGCCAGATTAATCGGATTGTTTCACGCTTGTGGTGAATTTTATTACAACGAAGATACAGGCGAATCATATATTTATATATCTTTATTTAATGAACTAGATGTGGAACAACTAGCATCTGACATTCATTATCTTGGATTTTGCCTCGAATATAAATGCGATTCAGATGTTGGTGTTTATGATATTTATATTTCAGGATCACTGGCTTATTATTTATACATTGTTGGAACAGAACCAGATGGTAAGATATCATCCTGGATGTTTAAAACAGATCATCGCATTAAGGCCGAATTCTTATCCGCATATAAAAGTAATTGTAAAACTATTCAAAATGACGATGATATTTTAACCCCAACCATTTTCAAAATAACTTCTGAATCAGAATTATCTCATACGATTGAATATTATACAGATATCGCACAATTATTCAAGGATTTAGATATTTATTGTTTCGTCCATTTCGAATGTATTGAACTCGATGGATATATCGTAACGATTGAGTTTGATAAATTCAATGTGAATCTCATTCATTATCACAATATGTTATCTCATAGTTACAATGACAAAAAAAGAATTGAATGTTCGGTTCTTTTGGAATATATAAGAATGGTTGAATTCTTAAGTCTTGAAGATTCGGATTATGAAACATTTAAAAGAGAAAATGCGTTGGAAAATGGTTTGGTAAGTATAACGATTGATTCAATTCAATCTATACCACTCGAACCAGTCTATGATTTCACAACAGAAAGTGATAATCATTCATTCGTCGCATCATCGTTTGTTGTTTCAAATTGTTCGGAGACTCCAGAAGGACAATCTGTTGGAGTTGTAAAAAATCTTAGTTATATGACTCACGTAACTATTCATTCTAATTCAACACCTATTTATGATTATATTATTCCATACGTTCAAGATTTAAGTAAAATAACAGATGCTACTTTGATTCACCAATCCGTAAAAGTATTTGTAAATGGTTGTTGGTTAGGAATCACAGAAAATCCTATGGAATTGTATCATATGTTAAAGACAAGAAAATACAATGGAACAATCAATATTTATACATCCATCGTATTTGACTTTTTAAATAAAGAAATTAAGGTATGTAATGACTCAGGTCGATTGACTCGCCCGTTATTGAAAGTAAATAATAATAATATTCTTGTTGGTGAAGATATATTGAATAAAATTGAAGATAATGAATTATCTTGGGATGATTTATTGAATGCTACAAAAACTCCAGAATCTATTATAGAATACATTGACCCAGAAGAACAAAGTATGTCATTAATAGCAATGAATGTTGGATATCTAATTGATAACACTTTATTAAAATTAAATAAATATACTCATTGTGAAATTCATCCTAGCACTATGTTTGGAGTTGCTGTATCTTGTATTCCATTTCCAGACCACAATCAATCTCCTAGAAATACATATCAAGCAGCACAATCCAAACAAGCTATCGGAGTATATGTAAGTAATTATCACGAAAGAATGGATAAAACCGCATACGTTCTATCATATGCGGAACGTCCTCTCGTAGAAACAAGAGTTATGAATATGTTGAAAATTGTTGAATTACCAGCAGGCAACAATGTTACAGTTGCTATTATGTCACACACTGGATACAATCAAGAAGATTCACTCTTGATTAATCAAGGATCTATTGATCGAGGTATGTTTTTAGCAACAGTATATCATACAGAAAAGGATGAAGATAAACAAAAGATTAATGGAGATGAAGAAATTCGTTGTAAACCAGATCCTACTAAGACAAAGGGTATGAAAATGGCAAATTATGGGAAATTGAATACCGATGGTGTTGTTCCTGAAAATACATTTATTGAAAATAGAGATATTATTATAGCAAAGGTAACTCCTATTAAGGAAAATCGCAATGACCCATCTAAACATATTAAGTTCGAAGACCAAAGTCGTATGTATCGTTCGATGGAAGAAACATATATTGATAAAAATTATATTGATAAAAACGGTGATGGTTATAATATGGCAAAGGTTCGTTTGAGAACAACAAGAAAACCTGTTATTGGTGATAAATTTTGTGCCTTACCAAGCCAACAAGTATTAACACATCTTGGTTGGGTTCGCATCGATGATATTGACATCTCATTACATAAATGTGCGACAATCGATAAAGATAATAATATTATGTATGAATATCCTTCTGCGAAATTTGTTTATGAAAATACGGAACCAATGTATTTCGTAAATGACAATAACGTTCATATCATATGTACGATGAACCATAGATTATATGTAAATATAAATGGGTTAAACCAAGGAGAATCTTTGGATAGTGATGAATGGTATGATTGTTTTGGAAATGGTATAGACATCGATGAATGTCCTAAATTTCAATTGTTACCCGCAAGTGAAATCATAGGAAAACCCACACAATTTCAACTATCCATAAAGAATAATTATAAATCATTTACTCATTATAACATAGCAGAACGTCTCATCAATGTAAATAATTTAATTGTATTGACAGCTATTTATTATCACGTGGGATACGATGACGACGTAAAAGATTATTATTTATTCTATCTAGATAGAAATGAAAATTATACATATCCCATCATTTCATCCATTTTGTTTGAATTAAAAATTCCATTTGATTATTATGAAACTCGCAAATATATCACAATCAAAAGAGGTAAAAATATATTCATCGATCAAAGTTTCAAAGCATTAAATGATAAAATATTTCCAGAGTTTGTTTGGAGTTTATCTCGGTCTCAAGCAAGATATCTATTGAAATCGTTAAGTTGTCAAAAGGATATATTCTCGAAGATGATGGTGATAACATACGACGAGAAATGGACTTATGATATTGCTCGTCTCGCCGTCCATTGCTCTTACAATTCAAAAGTAATATTAGATCATCTTCCTCGTCATACATACAATATTGAAATTATCACAGAAGAATTACAACCTATTATAAATGTTGATGGTAAAATGGACGGAATATATTTATATACAGGTGATGTTTATTGTATTGAAATGCCTACATCTCATACATATATTTCCAGAGAAACACCATATTCTCCTTCTGTTATTATCGGAAATTCTAGTCGTAGCGGTCAAAAAGGGACTGTTGGTGCTATAATAGCTGAGGCAGATATGCCCTATACAGATAGTGGGGTTAGACCCGATATTATTATTAATCCTCACGCTATCCCCTCTCGTATGACTATGGCTCAATTGAAAGAAACATTATTATGTAAAGTATTAGTTATGTTGGGATTATTTGGCGATGGAACAAGTTATGGTGATATGGATGTTTCTACTATATCCGATAAATTATTAAAAATGGGATTTGAAAAAAGTGGTGATGAATTGCTTTACAATGGAACAACTGGAAGTCAAATAGAATGTAAGGTATTCGTTGGTCCTGTATTTTATCAAAGATTAAAACATATGGTAAGTGATAAATATCATAGCCGTTCTACAGGAAGAATGGTTAATTTCACAAGACAACCAGCTGAGGGTAGAAGTCGTGACGGTGGTTTGAGATTTGGAGAAATGGAACGTGATGCTATTATATCTCACGGTGCTTCTCGGTTTATTCGTAGTCGAATGTATGACGTTAGCGATAAATATCAAGTGTATGTTTGTAAAAAGTGTGGTATGATTGCTTCATATAATGATAAGTTACATATTCATATTTGTCATACTTGTGGAAATCGTATTGATTTCTCATTCGTTCAAATACCTTATGCGTGTAAATTAATGTTTCAAGAATTAATGACTATGAATATAGTTCCTAGAATGATTACTGAAGATTAGAAAGTTATTTATATTGTGCTATCTTTTGAATTTCATTCTTATATCTATTAAAAATAAAAGCTAACCCTATTGTTAATTCGTTATCCTTGTGTGACGGTTGTTTATATATTAATGGTAATTTTACATTCAGGTCATTATAAATTTTTTCATTTATTCCGTTTTTGATTAAAAATGAGGATAATTTATTTGTTATATCTTGTTGAAATAGTTCTTTACTATGTAACACCAATACATCATCTCTTATTTCTCGTGTAAAACTATGAAATTGATTTATCATAGAACGCATCATTTTTTCAGGTGTATAAACTGAATCTAAATTATTTGTCATTTTCGCATAATTCATTTGTATTAATTTACCCCTTCTTTTTACTGACATAAATGATTTTACTGGGTGATCATAAAGATATATTATAGGTATTCCTAACTCGATATAACAAGGACTATGACATAACATACTACCCCATACAGGAGTATTCGTTACAATTCCACATTCATTTAAAATATCACATAGGGCATTCGTACAACTACCACCATAACTCGTTACACATACTTGTAAACCATCCTGTTTTACTAAATTTTTGAGATTATTCATATCGTAAATCATACTATTTTACTATAAATTACGATAAAAATAATAGTATTCAATACATAAACATATCAATTTTCTTAGATAATTGTTTTTTATAAATATTCTTTTTGAAATTCCTTTATCAATAAAGAACTAATAATAAAAGTCCTTCGAAAATATTTTTATTTTTTATTATAGTTTTTATTTTGAAATTAAAAATAGACTTTCCAAGGAACTTGTCGCGCTCCGTATTCCATTTTCCTCAAGAGGAAAATGGAATATATTACCCTTACCATTTTCTGATAACAAATATTTTATAAATATATAAATTGTTACCATAAATACCATTTTCCTCCTTTGATTCTCCAATTTTATCTTTCTTAGAGAATTAATGAAAAAAAAAGTAATTAATAAAGTCCTTTGAAAATATTTTCATTCTCTGAACTTCCTTTTTATTTTGAAATTAAAAATAGACTTTCCAAGGAACTTGTCGCGCTCCGTATTCCATTTTCCTCAAGAGGAATTTGGTATATATTATCCTTACCATTTTCTGGTAACAAATATTTTATAAATATATAATTTGTTACCATAAATACCATTTTCCTCCTTTGATTCTCCAATTTTATCTTTCTTAGAGGATTAATGAAAAAGAAAGTAATTAATAAAGTCCTTTAGAATATTTTCATTTTATTATATTAGTTTTTTACACAAACAATTAAGCAAAATTTCTCGATATATTCTTCTAATATATGAAACCCATATTCACATAATAATTGTTTTAATTTACCTCCTTCTTTTCCAACAACTAAATTCTCACTATCATCCTTTTCCGTCCATCTTTTTGTTGGTTCTATTATATACATTTTTCCACCACTTTCTAAAACACGGCGTGCCTCTCCAATATAGTCTTTACAATTTGAACCCCACATAACAAGGGATAATATACATATTTCAACACTATCATCTTCTAATGGTAATGTTGAAATATCACAAGGAATAATTGTTTCATTTGATGAAATATGATCGTAATTATGAAACTGAAATCTACTATCATTCGAATAATGTTTTGAAATATGCCCTTTACCACAACCCATATCTACAACTATTTTTCTTCTTTTTGTTTTTATTTTATTAAGTTCAGATATTATTCTATTGCGGGGAATTTCTTCTTCAGGAAATGATTTTTCATTTTCTTCTGAAATGTTATGATATGTATGCCACAAATCTGGATTTTCATTAAATTCTTTAGAAAGATTTGATGAATTTAGTGTTTTATATCTTTGATGTAATATTGACATCGCACTATGTATTCTATTTCGTTTTTGTTTATTTGTTTCAGTGGGTTCCATTGATTGTTTGGTATTTTGTTGAAGTTTCATAGATTTTTTTGAGTTTTTTATGTCACTGCATTCAGATTTATCATCAGATTTATTAAAGTATTCTTTGTATTCTTCTAAAAACTGGGTCCATATGACATATCTATCTTGTGATTTCATTCCATCCTTTTTATTTTTATAATTTTGAAGTTGGCCCGACAACCACCTACCTAAAAATTTCTCATCATTATCTTTTGAGTGTTGCGATGGTCTCTTTTTATTTTTATCAATATAATCCTTTAATTTTTGAAAGTTAAACTCCCATTTCTCTTTATCATTAAGAAGATACTTTTTATAATCTTCTATAAACTGTGTCCATAAATCATACATTTCGTGTGATTTTATACAAAATTCTTTATTTTTATATATTCTATTTTGATGTGTAAGCCAATTTCCTAAAAACTTCTCATCATCATTTTTTGATTTACTGGAAGGTCTTTTTTTATTTTCATCAATATAAAATTTCAATTTTTGAAAGTAATCATCCCATTTCTCTTCATCACTAATAAAGTATTCATTATATTCTTCTAAAAAGTGTCTCCATACATCATATCTATCTTGTGATTTCATACAACGCCCTTTATTTTTATAATTTTGATTTTGATTATTTAACCAATTACCTAATATTTTTTCAACAGTATCATTTGACCTCCCTGAAGGTCTCCTTTTATTTTCATTAATATAATCCTTTAATTTTTGAAAGTAATCATCCCATTTCTCTTCATCACTAATAACGTATTCATTATATTCTTCTAAAAACTGTTTCCATACATCACACCTTTCTTGTGATTTCATACCATCTTTTTTAATTTTATAATTAGTATTTTGGATACTTATCCAATTTCCTATTTTTTTCTCAACATTATCTTTTGATTCTTTCGTCGGTCTCCTCTTATTTTCATTAATAAAATCTTTCAATTTTTGAAAGTTAATATACCAATTCTCTTCATCGTTAATAAAGTATTCCATATACTCTTCTAAAAACTGTCTCCATAAATCATACCTTTCATGTGATTTCATCCCCTTAATTTTATGTTTATATTTATGTTGTTGGTTTGACAACCAACTTGCTATTTTTTTTTCAACATCATCATTTGACCCATGTGGTGGTAATTTTTTATGTTCGTTAATATAATCCTTCAATTTTTGAAAGTTAATATACCAATTCTCTTCATCACTAATAAAATATTCATTATATTCTTCTAAAAACTGTTTCCATACATCACGTCTTTCTTGTATTTTCATACCATTCTGTTTATTTTTATAATTTCTATTTTGAGATATAAACCAAATTCCCAAAATCTTCTCATCCTTATCTCTCGATTTATTTTTTGGTCTCTTTTTATTTTCATTAATATAATCCTTTAATTTTTGAAAGTTAATATACCAATTTTCTTCATGATAAATAAAGTATTCCATATATTCTTCTAAAAACTGTTTCCATCTATGACACCTTGCTTGTATTTTCATACCATCCTTTTTAATTTTATAATTGTTTTTTTGATTTGACACCCACGAACTCAATAACTTTTCATATTTGTCTTTCGAATCGTGTGTTGGTCTCCTTTTATTTTCATCAATATAATTTTTCAATTTTTGAAAATTATCATTCCATAATTCTTCAAAATTAAGAAGATATTCTTTATAATCTTCTAAAAACTTGGTCCATGTATCATACCGTTCTTCTGATTTCATACCACCCCTTTTATTTTTATAACATTGTTGTTGATTTGCCAACCAATTACCTAAAAACTTACCAACATTATCTTTTGAACCTTGTGGTGGTCTCTTTTTATTTTCATTAATATAATCTTTTAATTTTTGAAAATTTTCTTCCCATTTATCAACTACCTCACAATCTATTACACAACTACATACATCTTTTGTAAAATCTATATCACTTGTAATATTCCACAAAACCTTTGTATCAGCATTTGTATGAACTTTGATATTTAATCTCCTATCCTTATTGGGAGATCGAACAACATCATTATTTCTTCTTGTGTTTTTTACCTTATGGATAATTGGATGATATTTTGTATCTTCTTCATCTTCAGATTTATACATTCTTATTGTTTCTTTTGATTTACATTCAGTATTATATTTTTCTATTGGATTTTCCAAAGAGTTTGTATGGACTTCTATACAAATATCATTATCTTCAGCGATATTCATAATAAGTTCTTCATTTGTATCAAAATCATCATATTCGATTTCAGTTTCCAATAAATATTCCAATGTATCGGATAAATATCCTTCCCCTGAATCATCAATAACATAACCCTGTTTTTCTAGATTACCTATTATTTCTTGAGGAGAATAAGTATCTGGATAATGTAAACAAATATCATACAAATCTTCATCTTCTTGTTTCAAAGCACTACACACATTTAAAATAGAGTTGAAATCACCACTTTCATTCATAGAACTACGTATAACTTCATCACATTTTTCTTTATCACCATTACATTCTAAATATTTTGTTCTATCTACCCAACAAGGAATTAGGATAGTTGAGTTTGGTTTATTTTTTTCAAATGTTTTTCTCACAATTCTTCCAATATTTTGTATAATTTTTACATAAGATGATTTTGAATCAACAAATACACACATATTAGCGTTTTTGGTATCAATACCCTCACCAATTGTTTCACAAGATGAAATAATAACAACCTCATTACTCTTTGCCTTGTCAAATTTATTTAATAATTTCCTTCTTTTTTCGATATTCATATCAGCGACCAAACCAATCATAGTAATTTTCTTATATTTTTGTGTCGGATATTCTCTTTCTTTTAATTCTAGAAACACCTCGCGAAATTTTATTTCATTTACAAAATTATGGACCGATTTATCTCGGTCGGTATTTACATCTGCGTGAAAAGTTAATACTCTGTTATTTTTACTTTCTAACACGGCCCGAGCAATACATTCATAAATAGATTTATTATTGTTTTCTGTATACATATCAATTCTGATTTCAAATGGATTCAGATAACCTTCTTTTACACCTTTTAAATATGGATAATCATAAACCATCTTACCACACATCCCATCGTTTTCAAGACCTCGTTCGTACATAATAATACCATTAGCATTCTTAGGTGTTGCTGTAAAGAATATTTGTTTTTCACAAACATCATTATCAAAAATAAGTTTTTGATATGTTTCTCCAACTGCGTGATGTGCCTCGTCAAAAATACAAACATTAATCTTCATTTCACCTAAATTAACTAATAATGTATTGAAACTTTGATATGTAACACAAATAATTTTATTAATATCGAGAAATAGAAATGATTTTATTACAAGAGGGTCTGTTGTTGATTCGTTTTCAGATGAAATTCTTAGTATATTATCCTTATCTCCATCAAAATAATCGTTATAAAATTGATCTATTAATGATAATGTTGGGAATACAAAAACTACAAGATTTTTACCATCGATAATTTTACACTTACGCATTAATAACGATTTACCAGTTCCACAAAACATTTTAACCAAACATTTATTGTTATTATGAAGTTCTTCATATATCCCATCGTCGCATTCTTGTTGATAATAACGAAATACTTTTTCCATTCTTCAATTTACTGTTGTATTGATAAAGTAATGATAATATACTTCATTTTTTTATTATTTTCAATATTTTCATCTTTCTTAGAAAATTAATGAAAAAGAATGTTAATTTTAAAAGGACTTTTAAAATATTTTTTATTTCTTAGAAAGTTTTTTATTCGAAATTAAAAATAAACTTTCCAATGAACTTGTCGCGCTCCGTAAACCATTTTCCTCAAAGATAAAAATGGTAATATTTACTCTTATCATAATCAGTAAGGGATATTTTATAAATATTTAAATTTGTTATCATAAATACCAAAATCCTCCTAGTTTTAACCATTTTCCTCCGTTTTCTTCATTTTGAGAAAAATAAATATCGAAAAAGAAAGTTAGTTTGAAAGGCCTTTGGAAATTATTTTTATTTCTTAGAAAGTTTTTTATTCGAAATTAAAAATAAACTTTCCAATGAACTTGTCGCGCTCCGTGTTCCATTTTCCTCAAGAGGAATTTGGTATATATTATCCTTACCATATTTTGGTAACAAATATTTTATAAATATATAAATTGTTATCATAAATACCATTTTCCTCCTTAGATTCTCCAATTTTATCTTTCTTAGAGGATTAATGAAAAAGAAAGTAATTAATAAAGTCCTTTGAAAATATTTTCATTCTCCGAACTTCTTTTTTATTTTGAAATTAAAAATAAACTTTCCAAGGAACTTGTCGCGCTCCGTATTCCATTTTCCTCAAAGATAAAAATGGTAATAATATACATTAGCATAATCAATAAGAGATATTTTATGAAATAATAATTTTGTTAGCATAAATACCAAATTCCTCCTATTTTTAATCAATTTCCTCAATTAAGAGGAAATTGGAATATCTATTTATAGATATAGTATATACATATAACAAATGGAAAACGAGTTTCATTGTAATTTATGTTTGAAGCAATACAAATCAAAAATAACATATGATAAACATATTAAATTAAATAGATGTAAAGTTCCAGATAACCGTCTAGATTGTAAGTATTGTAGTAAGATCTTTGCTAATAAGTATAATAAGAATAGACACGAGGATATATGTTTTAGAAAACAAAAACCACAACCTGTAAATATAATACAAGATCAAAACGAAAAATTACTCAAAGAAAATGAGATGTTAAAGGAACAGTTAAAAACAGTTCATATAACGAATAATATACAGCATAATAATAATGTATATATAACGTGTAAATTTGGTGAAGAAAATATGAATCATATGACAAAAAAACAATTAATATATCTTTTTAATAGATGTTTTGGGTCAATACCAGAGTTTGCTAAGCTTACTTATTTCAATAAAAATGTGCCTGAAAATTGTAATGTATATTTACCAAGTATAAAAGATAAATATGCGTGTTTTTTCAATGGAGTCAAATGGGAGATGAAACGAAAAGATGAGATTATAGATAATATTTATGAGACAGCGGAAGCATTTTTAATAGATAAATTTGATGATTTGAAAGAAGGGTTAGGTAAGGATACATTAACAAAATATACACGTTGGCTAAATGAGCATACACAGGATGAAAGAGAAAATGTAGCAAAAGAACAAATCAAATTACTTTTATATAATGAAAAAGATATGGTGATTGAACTAAGAAAAAAACAATCGAAGAATGGAAGTTTAGAGAGCTGTATATTATCTATACATTCAAACGTTCATTGAATTATTTTTTAATTAAATAATGATATACTATATAGCAAATACAATGCCATTGATATTAGAACATCATGAAATAAGTAAAATTAATGGACCAACTTATATATCTTGTTTAAAATCAAAAAAATCTTATGATGATAGATATATTATATTGTTTGGAGAAAGACATTTATTATATGAGAAATATTGTTTTGATAATCAATGCTATGACATTCAAATTGACTTCATAAATGTATTAAATAAATTTGCTGATTTTGTGAAAACTAGTTTTTATTTGGAACAATTTATAACAAATAGTGTTTACTTACAAGAAACCCGTCCAGACATTGAAGAGAGGATATTAAACGATCAGAGATTATATTCGGAACTTGTTAATAAAAAAAAGAGGACACTTAAGGAAAGTTCGAGATTGACCTCTTTGGGAAGAAGTAGTATGATGGATTTGTCTCATATGTATGAGACGTGTTTTTATAAAAGTTATAAACATTTATGCCCTTATAAAAATATTAAATGGCAGTATTCAGATATTCGTGAAAAAAGTTATTATTTTAAGGATAAGGAAAGACCAACAGGTTCTAGAAAAGTTACCCATTCTTTATTAAATATAGGAGTTGTTCATGCTACAAGAAGCTTGCTTGGAGTTTATGAAGTTTCTCCGGATAAGGTTGATATTGTAATATTCGATAAAAATAATATATCACATCTTTACGATATATTTTATGGAGGAAATTTAAATTGGAGTGAATATCCCGATTTAAATATTGATAACTATCTAACTTTGGTTGATATTATATTTAACAATAATGATAAAGTTATAGATTTAATGATGAATTTGTATCCTATAACTAAGCAATACAATAAATTAACAGAAAAATATAAGAGAATTTTTACCAACGAATCATTTCGTTATATGATACAAAGATATGATGTAAAATATAAAGTATCATCAACAACTCATATTTATGATAAAATGGTAAGTTTCATAATTTTAGTCAAAGAATATTTAGATTATGATGATTACCAGTATAATAGTAAAATTTATAAGAAAGCCGAAGATCTATATAAGTTATTAAAAAAAGCCACTACACCTGAAGAGAAAGAAAATATATTAATTGAAATAGCTGAAATAGAACAAAATGAAGATTATATAAAATATCACTTACAACCGATGAATACAAACCGTAGAGACGAAATTGTTAGGCAAATAAATGAATTGAAAATTACACACACAGACTTCGAACATTTTCTTATTGTTATTATTGCTAAAATGAGTGTAACCTTGGATATATATTTTATTTTAAGAATGTATTCATCGAACGACCAATTAACGATAAGTTATTTTGGCTCAGAACATTGTAAAAGTGTATCTAATTATTTGTGTAATATTGTAAACATATGTTCTTTGGAATACACTTATGTTTGTCCGACACCAACATCTACTAATGATTATGATAATGTAAATGAAGTTCTAATTACTAAAACAATAGATTTGAATAAATACTTTTTGGGAAATAATTATAGACTTCCATATCCGCGTATGGAAGACAGTGCGGTTATTCCTTATAAAAGAAGAACTACTAAAAGAAGGGCTTCTACTGGTAATATTTATAAAAAAACATCCAGTAAACAAAAACTATCATCTAAAAAAAGAAATGGAACAAATAAAAAGAGAACGACGATAAAAAGACAAACTATTTAGGAGTTAAGATAAGAATAAATCATACTAAACCATAATATAAAGATTATCCAGTAATATATGTATTACAAACTTTATGGATTTAATATTAACACCTGACATATATGAGCCATCAATGGATGATAATGGAAATATTATTGATAAAATACCATCGTGGTCGTGTTTAAAAGGGAAGGGGATAATGTGTGCTTGTGGATCTAGAAAAAATAAGGTTTATGAAACATCAGCTTTATTTACAACTCATATAAAATCACAAACACATAAAAAATGGATAATGAAGATAAATGCGGACAAAGTAAATTATTATATGGAAAATAATAGAATGAAGCAAATAATACAAGAATTGCGTGAAATATTAAATCGTTATGAAACAAACATAGCTAGAATAAATCATCAACATAATATTGAATTGGCTAATAAGGATCAAGTGATTCAATCACTTACTTCTTTATTAAGTGAAATGCCGGGTGAAAAAATGGAAACAGATCGACAATTAGATTTAATGAATGTATAATCAATATTTTTATCTAATGAGTTTATATATTAATCCTAATGAGTGCTTTTCAAAATTTTGAATTAGCTAGAGTTACTACTAGAGGTGGGACAACAAAATTAACAAACAGTGGGTTAGGCCTTGGTTTAGGAGATGACGCAGTTGCTGGCATAAGTGATTTAGGCTTTGGGTTAAAAGGATTTATCCCCCAACAACTGGTAACAACTGATTCGAGTGCCTATGGACCTACAAGATTATATCTTAGAGAATCATTTGATACAAGTTATCTAAGACAAAAAACATTACAAGGTGTTCCCGCAAAAATTAATTCACCATTTCGTTTAGTAACAAATGCTGGTGATAAATTATCAAGAGTTAATTATACTTGTGGAGGTTATTCCAATCAGGGTTCTAGACCTCAAAATAGAGGATTAAAACAATTATGGGGATCTACCAAGTTCGAGTGTGATGGAACAGGCATTGAAGCCGCAAATTGTAATACAAAATATGTATATGATGGTAGCGATTATACAGCATTTTTAAGAAATAGAAGTTACAACAAAACATACAATCTTCCTACAAATGGTGGTAATGCTTACAATACATCACAGACTGCTATAAGACATATTAAACGAGGACTTCATTAGATAGGAATTATAAAATCTTTCATATAAAAATAATAATGATTTGGTAATAATCATTATTATTTATCACTATATAGTATAATGTTCGCAAATACAAAAAATTTATCTGTATCATTTGATAAATTACTAAGAAAAATTAATTCATCTCAACAACAAGAAAAACCATCAAATCAAGGAAATATAAATACATCATTTACATCATCTGCTCCATATACAGTTCAATACCCCTGTGCTATGCCGGCTCACAATTCTGGTGTATTAGTAGGAATTCATCCAAATCCACCGGGATTTTATCCACATTCTTTTGATTCAATGTCATCAAATAGTCGGAGACAATACGCACGAACGCAAGAACCGTTTAGTAATTCGAATGCTATATTACAAACAAAATATATACCACCGGAAGCATATTCTTTAAGAGTTGCTTCTATGAGGGCTAATTCAATAGGACAATCGTCATATAAAGAAGGGTTACCTAATTCAGACCCCTTATCATTTAAGGGGACCTTCACGACACATACAGATGAAAGACGTGCGAAAAGACGTGCTAGATCGAGTGGTTGTGTAGCACCTGCTAAAAAGAATGGAATAAATAATAAGGCATATATGTATGCCGCTGGTCCAGGTAGTTATGGATTAGTTGCTTAGGCAAACTCATCGTCACTATAAATGATTGATGAATACATTGATTTTCTACACAACGGACAGGGTCTTTCATTACATCCAAATATTTCACAATCTTCGTTGATAACGCTATGCGAACAATCCGTACAAAGACGAGGTTTGATAGCAAAATAACAGATAGCACAAATATACCCCTTACAACATATTGTTTTTCTTTTTGTATTTTCATAACAAATACAACAAGTATCATACTTTTTTGTTAATCTTGGATTATTATCGCATATAAAATTTGTAATAACTATTTTATAATCGTTAATGGGTGCCATCGTAAAATGAGATTGAAATTTATCAAAACGAATATTATCCATAATATTTTTAATTTTTTCAAAAATAAATATCCAATCTTCTATTTCAAATGTCACTTTGTTATCTTCACGAGTAATAATGATTTTTTCATAATCTTCACAAACAATTGAATCACAATGAATTTCAAAAACACATTGTAATCTTCTATCTTGTTTATCTTTGGGGTCAATTACAAGTAATACAGTAACTTCGATATTATCAATTGTATCTATTTCAGCAAAATAATAACGAAAAGGTCTTCCACAGGAAAAACACGGTCCACAAGGACTACAAGAACATTTTTTAGATTTATTACATTCGCAAACTACATTAAAATATTTATCTTCGACCACTGTTTTCATCATCGCTGGTATTGTATCCATTACCATATAATTTGCTGACATTATGGTGATAATATATTATGTAATATATCTTTACATAGAATTTCATTTTATTTTAAGCTTTCTGGTTTACATAACAAATAAAATAAATTTGTATTACGATTTACATATACGTAAATATAATGTCTCATAACATTTATAGGAGAATAGTCATTTAAAATATATTCCTCTCCCGAAACTTCTCGATAATAATCGTTTATGTAATTTACTACGTATTGAAAAAGATTTACATCGTATTGAAAAAATTCACCAATGGGATATTTCCTAGAAATGTCATAACCTTCATCGTAATCGCACGTCGCTTTCCATTTAAATTCTTCAAACCATTTATCATAATCGTCCAATCTATTTATATTCTCGTAATTATCACCATAATTGGATTTATAATGATGAAAAACAGAAGCCATATAATATTTTACCTTCCCAACAATATTTTCCATATTTATGTATGGTTATATATAAACTTAGCCTTTTTTGAACTAGAATGACCGTATTTATATTTTTTTCTGGACTTTAATGCTAATTTATAAGCAAGTTTATTATGATTACAACCTTTATCTATAATATCAAAATCAACAGCGGCGGCTTTTCCAGCAGTTAGAGAACTAGCTAGACGAGCATATCCCCACGATTGAGGTGTCTGATTAGGTCGAGAGCCTGATGAATAATAAGCCCCCTCACCCTTATTTACTATCTTTTTCAGGGCCTTGATGGAACATCCAGTTGCTGTTGATAATTTCTTAGATGGAACTATTTCAGAAATATTATATATTCTTTTTGCGTCTTGAATATGATTTGACTTTTTATTTTTGAATGATTTTATTTTTGGTCTAAGAAAATAAACACCCCTTTTGTATAATTTTTTTGATTTATTTAATGAACGATAATATTTTTTTTTGTCTTTATTTTCTAACGCAATTGGTAAATAACGTGCCGGATATTTCATCATAATTATATTACTCACTTAAAAAAAATATATTCGTAAGAATAATAATGAATATATTTTTTTTATTGAATATGATGGTAGCACTTTCGTTAAAACTGGATAAAATACGTTTTTGTTATGATTGTAAGCATTTTATAAAAAATGATTTGGGGGTTGAATACGGAAAATGTGGAGCATTTCCAAAAATAAATAATGATTATACAAATTATTTAATAACAGGTATAAGAGATATTGAAATTGAAGATGATAATTATTATTATTGTGGAACGGCTAGGAGTAATAATAATATGTGTGGAGAAGATGGGAGTTTATATAGGAAGAAATATGATATAAATTTAGTTAATCGAGAAAATGCTGATAATAAAAAAAAAATGAAGTGATAATTATTATCAATATAATTTTAATTACCCCCAAGCGATCGAAAAGTTTCTCGAAAATGCAATCAATTTCCAATATGCGATGGTTAACCTGCTTTAGCAGCAAAAGCTATTCAGGCTATGAAATAGGTATAGTAAAAAGCGCCATGCAAAAGTTTCTTCGGCGGCGTATGCCGAGTGAAATGAAATGGTGTGTGGAAGAAATATATCGTTTTAGGTCCCTTGCGAGGGATGAAAAAGAGTTGAAGGCGAGTAAAGCTTTGATAAGTAATTTAGTAAATAGAATAATAGTGATGATGGATGAGGAATTGTTATTCAATGAGTGGGCGGTTTATTTAAAATGTCGCTTTCTCATTGATAAATTTTGGGAAGAGGATAATGTAGAATATTTATATGAAATATGCGATTTGCTTTGTGGAGCCAAGTTAATTAGATATTCAAGTGATGTCTCTTGCTATCATATGAAAATGGCTATAAAGGCGATAGAAGATGAGGAGGATGTTTATCAAAAATTCGAGCAGTTTAAAATAGAGATGGAAAAAGGAGAGGTAGTTAAAGCATTTAGAATAGCAATCCATCTCTTTTTGAATCAAAAAGAGGAGAAGTTGAAGAAGAGAGTTTTGCGAAGAGATCATCCCATTTATTTGATTTGGGAATATCTTTTGAATTTAGAAAAAGTGAATGCGAATGAAAATTTGAAAAAATCAATTGTTTATAGATTCAATGAGTTCCCTAAGAATAGGGGAGAGAAAAAGTTGTTCTTGACCTCGGCTATTTCGATGTGTATTTATAGTGAAAGAATAGATTGGAGTGTCAATTGGATGGAAATATCTAGTGTAGTCAGTGAAAGAATAGAAGGATATCTTGAAATCCCTTCTTATGCTATTGATATGCATACGAAAAAGGGCAGAGAAATGGGTAAAACTAGGACCGATTTTGCGAATGAGGGTTCTTTAGTTGTAGATGAAGATAAGGAGTATTATAATGAGGAATATAGGCAGTTTTATATTAAATGTAAATATGAAGAATCTGGAATAAAAAATATAAGGCCTCCTCGTAAGGCAAAAGTTCCAAAAGAAAAGAAGGAGAAGGTTGTCAAGGAGCCAAAGATTCCAAAGGAAAAGAAGGAGAAGGTTGCCAAGATTCCAAAGGAAAAGAAGGAGAAGGTTGTCAGGGTTCCAAAAGAAAAGAAGGAGAAGGTTGTCAAGGAGCCAAAGGAAAAGAAGGAGAAGGTTGTCAAGGAGTCAAAGGAAAAGAAGGAGAAGGTTGTCAAGGAGCCAAAGATTTCAAAGGAAAAGAAGGAGTCAAAATATGTGGCAAAGATGCCCGAATCAGGTGAGTTAGAATATATTCCAATGGAAGATATGAATTTTGTGAAATTGTGTTTGAAAAATCCTTGTGGAAAAAAGGTGATGTGTTTTGTGGTTGAATATCAGGGAGTGGAATATGTTTTGAAGGAAGGTAAGAAAAGTATGAATTATAATGAAGATTATGAGGTTGTGGATAGTATGAAGGAGATATTCGGGTTAAATAAAATAGGTATGAAGAGAATATTTAGCAATAAGGCAATGGTGAAGGTGGATGATAGTAAAATGGAGTGGTGTGATAATTGGGAATTTGTAGAAAAGGAGAATATTGTATATAGTATGATGAGTTATATTCCTGGAGTTCGCTTTAATCATTCCAAGAATATAACCCCGGAATTGGAGGTGGAATATATGAAAATAGGATTATTTAGAGGCATCTTTATGGTAAGTGATTTCAATGTGACTAATGTATTTGAATTAGCGGGTAAATTGTATAGTATAGATGAGCATGATATCTTGGGAAAAAGGGTTCATATGATAGCTCAAAAAAATATGAGATATTATAAAAAGAATGCGGCGGCTTTGGATGGAATATTCGAAGATTTATTTCAAGATAAGGAAGAAAAGTTGGCTAGGGTTGTAGAGCAATTGCGTGCTTTTAAATATGATAGATTTGTAGATAGAATTATAAGTAATTATGGGAGTTTGAAGGATAGATTTTATGAAGAGTTTGATTCGAGTAAATAGGAATAGAATAGGATTAGATAAAATAAAAGAGCAAAAATAAAAAATCTTATATTGTTATTAATTACTTTTTTATTTTTGTTAAATAATTCACAATCAAGTAGATGGCAAATAATAAAAAAATAATAACTATATTATTATCATTATTCTTAGAAGAATATGGAGAGGATGTATCTCTGTTACTAAATACTTCTATACACCCAGCATTTGTTAGGGGATTTTTTTTATTTGAAAATAAACAAGGGTCGATAGCTTCTATATCTACATCGGCGACAAATTGTGTTTCAGATCCAACATTATTGTTTACATCGACTGTTCCCATATTGATAGCTCTACAAGATGGCATACTACCAGCCATAAACCCTTTTGCTATTGTTACGGGATTAAAAACTTCCATATCAGAAAACATACCGGGAATAAGACCGCGAAATGACGAAAAATTACCACCAATACTTTCTGAAATGAAAGGAATATTTCCCATTGGAATATTATTAATATAAATATATCTATCGACTGTATCTCCTGTATCTATATCTTGACAAGTCCCCATAGTTTTTAAAAAAAATTTATTACCCATTGGTTGGCCTGTAGCGGAAGCCTTTCCTGTTCCTTCTACCAAGAGTTGAGTGTAACTTATTAAACCGGTAATATCATTACCTAGTGCCGTGAGAGTTCCATCTGGGCTCATTCCTATTGCTCCAGGAGTTCTCACATTTGCGGCATAATTGTAACTTGTCATAATAATATAAAATTATATTTTATTTACATTTCTGTTCCTTCAACATCTGGGGTATTGGAGCTAACTAAATCACTTTGTTGGTTGGTTAATGTAGTTACTTGGTCCTGTAAATCAGAGATATCTGATGTCATTTGTTCTATTTGGTCATTCATAGTTATAACAGCCTGTTTTAAAATATTTACATTTACAAAAGTTTGTTGTTGATCGCTAAGAGAATTATCGGGAGGTGAATAATTTAAATCAACAAACCCAGTTAAGAATGATTCTTGTAAATTTCTTTTTGTTAACAAAGAAAATGAAACAATAAAAAGTAATAGTCCTAAACAAAATAAAGAAAATGTAAGTATTTGTTTCATAATATAATATAAGAAACTATAAAGAACGATATGGATTTAAATGTAGAAAAAATAAAAAAAATAACAATTAACCCGATCGATTGGAAGGGAAACCCACCCATAGGCAATCTTCCTTGTATAATTACACCTAAGACAAATAAAGATTATACAAATACCCAACCAGCTCCATTTGGAAAACCAAGACCTCTAAAACAACCACGATTAGGTAGAGTTATAGCTGACAACAACGCTTATAAAACAACTAATAATTATTATCAAACAATTTTAAAAAGGATTTTTGATTATCCTGCGGCAACTATCGTAAAATCCATTGTTAATAATGACACTATATATGAAACATTGAATGAAGATGATGAAATAGATTGTTACTTTTATTCAAATGTGCCTTATACGGTTGATTACAAACCAATTGAAAATATAACACAAACACCTATACCATTAACGTGTAGTCCATCTTTTTGTTGTAACGAACAAAGAAAGGCTATACGACGAGTTAATGGTGCCAACACAAACATTAAACAGAATTATTATTTAACAACACAAGAATATTTACAACGAAGATGTTTAACATACGAACAGAATTCTTATGATTTTTATTATAAGAATGATAAAAAATATGTTTTTCAATGTCGTGGGACTACAAATGGAAATTGTAAAGAAGCTTATTATAATCCAAGTAATCAATTATTTCCAGTTGAAGGAGCTGTTACAAATAATAATTATATAAATAAGTTGAAAAGTGTTACCATAGCATTAGATAATACAAATATCGATAGATTAATGAACCCTTATTATCAAAATGGTATTGTTACTATAAATAATGTCCCTGAACTATATCAACAACCTTGTATCCCAGGTAATTGATAGACTTTAACAATCTTCACATTCTGAATCGGATGTTTTATCCATATCCGATTCAGAATCATCTAGAAGTTCCTTGGGACAATTTCTACGTACAAATAAATCTTCATTTAATTTTGTAAAAACAAATACATAATATTTTAATATTGTATCTGGTTTATATTCTTCTATTCGTTGACAAGCATCATTTGGATATTTCGTAAAATAATTATCGACTATGTTAATAATTTTTGAATATGCTTCTATATTTTCTCCCAACAATCTTTTAAATTCAATGCTATGATATTCACGAATATCATATTTACCACCCTTTTCACCGTGAAGAATACTACAAAATAAGAAATCGTGAGACATAAACTCGACAAAATTTCCAAAATTCTTTCCTTCTATAATTTTATTATATTCCTCTTCAAACTCTTCCTTATAAAAGTCAAACGAGTTATCAATAAACCCCATTACCATATCATCAATATTACCGATGATTCGTGTATCAACCATTGTTATTTATTCTTAGATAAAATAAAAAAGAAGAATATTAAATCATTTTATTTTAACAATATTACATTCTACATAACGGACATTTATATAATCTTTTAATCATACAAGTATCGTGACAAGAAATACAAGTAAAATGGTCGCAATTACTCCATTTCATTGAATTGGAATAATTCATTACAACTTCCCAACATATAATACAATTCTCATTTTTATTTTTTTCATTGAATTCATTTTCTGAAACAAATACACCAGTTTCATAATACTCATTTTCATTATATATATCTTCATCAGTATCGTATTCCGTATCGTCATCATCAATAATATTGATTAATGGTGGAATTGATGATGAATTGTTGCTATCATTACCATCTATTGTAGTATCACCATCACTATCATCGTCATCATCGTCGTCATCATCGCTAACAATATTAAATGGTGGAATAACTAAAAGAGTTGTAGTATTTTCTTCAGGGTGAAATAAATCAATAGATATAATATCACTTGTTTCACTCATACATTATGTATATTATCATATTCATTTTGACATCTATCTAAGAAATAGTCATAGTTATTAATTACATACATACTTGTATAACGTCTCATTACAGTTTTAGGGTTAAATTTATCTGTATCTGGTATTTTATCACAATCGTCGGGATAATTTGATAATATTTGTAATATATCACTGAATACATCTATGCTACCACCAAAGAAGTCATTGACTGAAAACATATTATTTATATCATAACAAGATGGTTCATACCATCTTGTTATACAATCTTGTAAAAATTCATTTATAAACCAATCTCTATACGATTCGCTATCTTTGGGACAACTGACAGTTGATATATAATTTGTAAAAGCATAAACAACATACTCTGTTATTTTGCGATATTCTGTTAGTTTGCGTTCGTGTAATGCTATTCTTTCAGCTCGTGAAATCTCCATTTCTATTATTTTATTAATAATTTATACAAACGTTCTTTTGATATCATTTTTATTTTATATTTACAATTATTCTTCCGACTTATTTTCTTCTTCGTTCTTTTTTACCTTCCTAGTCGTGGTTTTCCTAGGAACCCTTTCTTTTGGTTCTTTGGCAGTTTTAGGCTCCTTTACGACCTTTTCTTTTGGCTCTTTAACCGGTTTGGGTGCTTTAGGCTCCTTTACGACCTTTTCCTTTGGCTCTTTAACCGGTTTGGGTGCTTTAGGCTCTTTTGGTTCTTTGGGAACTCTTGAAACGGCTGTTTTTCGTTTTGTTGGTTGAGGTGGTTCAACAACAGGTTCAATGGGTTCGATAGGTTCAATAACAATTTCATTTTCTACTTCCTTTTCTTCTTCTGGTAAAATATTAGGTATAGATGTTTCTTCTTCTTCTCTACCTAAATCAGTAAACAAATCTTCTGTTGGTTCAGGTAATGATGGTTCTTCTGGGGGAGGTTCGGAAATATCAGATAAGAAATAACTATTATATAAATCCTCTGTATTGACATCAGTCATCTTTTTGAAAATAAAGAATCTGTTTAGAAATGATATATATTTTTCATTAGGTGTCATATTTAGAGCATAATGAAGTTTGGAATCGTCAAATTTAATTTCACGTTTCATTGATTTATATAAATCTTCAAACATTCCGGTGCTTGATTGAAATTTAAATGTCTTAACATCTTCTTTTGTTAGTAATTCAAATCCATAACTATTCATAAGTTGGACGAAATAGGTAAAATTGACTAGATACTCGTCAATATATTTGTGAATAGAATGTTGATAAACTGATATTTTATAACCAATACTTGTATCGTCATTTTCAAAAGTTGTATTGGGAAATAATCTAACCATTTCCCACAATTTCATTCCTTCTTCGCGTATTTCTACACCATTTCCAATTTGTTTATTTTTTAATTCATTGAAAACTGTTTTTCCATCAAAACAAGTTCCGATAAATATTCCATTTAATTTCGTACATTCTGAAAGATTTCTTATGAAATTATGAAGAGTATATTTTGTTTCGAAAAAGTAATGAATTGAAAATTGACAAGATGAAATATCAAAACCATTTTGAGCCTTTCCTATTTGGCGAACAATAGCGGGTTCCATTTTCTCTACGTGAAATGTCCCGTTTCCAAATACAGCTCTATTAATTAATTTTGATTTATCATTTTTCATTGCTTCTCCATTTCTTATATTTAATGTGCTATCTCCTAATACAAATAAAGCATACGGCACAGAATATATTTTTTTATAATCAAGATATCTCGAACAAACTCCGTCAATTTTATTATCGATATTATCCTTTGAGTTATCAATACCATATACAAAAGATAATTTAGAATCCGTCCATTTTGGAATATCACCTCCACGGCCACAAGAATAATCAATTAATGTATCGCCGGGTTTGGATAAATTATATATTAATTTGCGTTTTACATATAAATTGTGAAAATCTCTCAATCCCTTATCCATTTTATTATTCGAATTATCATATTCGCGATTATAATAAGCTGTTTGAATTCCTTGAGATAAAACGGGAATATCCACACTTGATTTTAACATTTCCTCTGTAACTGGATTGTGAATGGAATACCAATTACTATTTGCTACCATATAACTATTACCAAAATTTTTATGTCCTGCCATTAAATCTGCTGTTTTGTCATATCTCATTCTTAGAGGTTTCCATTTCCATCTACCACTAAGAGATAAATCATATGAAAATTCCACGATTGAATTATCTGTAATAATTTCACCATTTTCTGTCACCATTTCTAATTTGGTATCAATTTCTTTTAAAAGAAGATTACAAAACCCTGCGTCCAAATCATAAGGTTCTGTTGGAACAAATTGGACTGGCTTATAATCACCCCGTGGATTCGCATCGATACTTGGTGTCATATCATTTAATACATCTTGACAAGGATTAATATACCCATCTATTTTTTCGTTATATCCACATCGTAAAATAAGAGTTTTGTATTGTTGTATTTGTAGCATAGAAGCTGGGTTAGTTCCATCTTCATATAATTTAGAAATAACATCCTTATTGTTATCATTCTTTTTTGTAGTAACTAAGAAATCAATGGTATTAAATGAAGGGGGTTTCCATTTGAACGAATAAGCCCATTTTCTTTGTTTGTTTATTTTTTCATAACCCATATCAGTTTCTCCAACTCCTTTATTTGTAGGTGTAAATATAAGACCATCAATTTCATATATAAATAAATCTCCATTTATTTTTGCGAATACTTCATTACAAACATCAAATATAGTATTTGTTTTAGTGACTGGATAAAATGTTTTATAATTAATATAAAAGTAAATATTTTGGGATGACACCATTGGTTCTAAATTCATTGTATCTATCGTTTGAATTAATAAAGAATATCGATCATTTCTTCCTTCTTCGCTAATAAAAACCATATCCCTTACATCATTTCTATTTAAAAAGTATATGTCAAATGCTGCGAATAAATAAATATATTCGTGTAATTTATTTGTTTCAATATATTCTCCATCAATGAGTGTATTCCATACATTTTTATTTTTTGTAATCATTCCTGTAAATTTTATATTCATTGACATATTTATCAAATAAACATATCCAACAGAATTAATAAATAACATATGGCGAATACCATCTGCCTTTTCTGTTACCGAGAAATTTTTACGAATATTCGCAACATCTTTTTGTGTTTCAAAATCATCGGCTAAATTATACATTTGAAGAGTATAAGAGGACGGGCCTATAAAATCTTGAGGAGATATTCTATATCGTGGTGTAAGTTCCTTTACATATGTTCTAATACCTGTATACAAAAGTTTAAGGTAATCCTTTTGAACGTCTCTTTGTTCTGAATAAGGAATAGGAAAATATGATTGTTGGAGACCGGAAAGAAGAGCCATAATAGTTTGTTTTATTTTTTGTAATAACATATCGGAATTTTCCATTTTATACATTTTATTATTCATTACCTCCAATTCAATCTCATAATCGGGCACATTTTGAAATACGTTTGAATCTTCTATTTTTACAGTATGAATACCCCTACCCTTTTCCTTCGTGGAAGATTTTACAATGCTTATATCTACTCTTAACGGATAAAAGTCGGGATGGGTAAAACTAATTCGATTAATATAACGAAAATGTTTTGGAGATTTGAACCAATCTGACAATATATCTTTAGCAATCGTGCTATTTGGATGAATGTATGTTTCTGTGCTATATGAACCCCTAAAATTTAGATTTGGATATTGAAAGTTTAATATTTTTTCACCATTCACTACAGCAAGTGTTTTTTTATGGAAACCAGAAGTAAATGTTGGATTAGAAACAATGTTAGGGGCATCATTTGTTTTACAATATTCTTGAATGGTTTTCATACCCTTTAATTCCAACCGAATATTCGACATTAATTCACCTGTATGAACGTTCATAACATCCGGTTGTATTCTTAGTAAATATTCTCCATCATAATTACTACAAGTAAATCCAATTGTTTTGAGACGTTTAATTACATTCTCATAATCAGTTCGTTTGAGAGGTTTATGTCCGATAGTTCCAAAACGAAATTCCAATTCTGATGTTTCTGAAAAAGTAGATGATTTATGTGTATCATAAAACGCTTGGACCATTTTCTTCATCAATACTTTTGGGTGATTTTCATCATCTGCGTTGATAAATGGGTCGTTCAATTCTCTTTTATCCATAATACTTTCTTATATATAAACTATAAATATTACATTCAAATTCATTTTTATATTTTAAGTGTTTGATTCAAAAAAAGAACCTAATGTATTGATTTCATCTGTATAAGATACAAATGATTTTGGTATTTTCTTTTTAATACCCGTCCATTTATAATAGCACGTAAAACCAATAGCCAATGATACATCGACATTATCCTTTAAAAAGTCATCATAATTCAGATTTTTATCCAAATTCAATACTAAGACCTTGTGTTTTTTATTTTCACGCAATTCAAGAATAATAGGTTGTGAATTTGTTAGAGATTTATATTCATAATAACATTTTTTATATTTGATAATAAAAGATATATTGTGTAATAAACATAAAACTTGAAAGGTTTGAAAATTAATTTTTGATTCATAAGCCAAATCTTGAATGATGTGTTTTGTAATTCTTATTTTATTTTCTTTTAAAAAAGTAGTATTTTTTTGAATAACATTATCCACCAATGACAATTTCTCCTTCTTTTCGCAAACTAAATTTTTTATTCCAATCTGACTATAATTTTCTAATCCATTTACCATAATGTAAAAGGTCCAAAATAAACAATCTTTATCATTGATTATAAATTCAACAATAGGTTTTATCCGTTTTCTAATAACTATATTTTCCTCCGGAAGGGGTATTTTTATATCTTCTTGTGCCGACAAAGTTGTATTATTAACAACTCTATTTATTAAAGTAAAATTTTCGGTATCAAATATTTCATCTGGTATCGAACATTCATAAATCGTTGGTTTTTCTCTTTCTAATAAAATATTATCTACATTTATTCTTTTACAATTGTAACCATAAGTATACATCATCGTGGATTGTATCAAATCTTCCATTTATAATATAATATATTGATACAACTTTATATTAATTAAAATATATTTTTTTATTATAATGGTATCAAAATCGTATAAGCTGGTTGGAGGATGGGAAAAAACTGATCCAGATTTCTTAGAATATCAAGAAAATGAATTAGTACCAAAAGTGAATACTATAGGTCATCTTAATAAAACATTATCAAAAGAATTAGTATTAACTACAAATGAAAAATTTGGAACAAGTTTTGAAAATAAAGGGGGTCAATTATATCAGTTAGATGATCTTGTTGCGTTTATTCGCGAAAAAAGTAAAGAAGATCGGGAATTGTTCTTAGATGATTATAACTACAATCATATTAAATTTACTATAATTCCAAAAGGGACTATGTTTTATAGAAGACAAACTGACCCAACATTTAATAATACTAGACCTGTCCCAGTATGGCTTGATTATACAGGGACTATGGCTACTACACCATTTTCATTTTTAACGGATACAAATGAAATATATACCCAAGAATATTTAGATAAAGTAAAAACACACTTTGGAGATAATTTGTTAATCTTACGACCTAAGAAAGATTTACTTATCATTAATTTTCCTTATTATGTAACTTCATATGTAGAAGGTTTTATAAGACGTATATGTGTTGATCTTGGAAGTGAAACTTGTGTTGATGGTTATACACTGGATTTGTTACAATTTAATCCAAATAAAATTTTTAAACCACTTCCTAGTTTAACTGGATTTCGCGAATTATGTGTATTAGACGCAAGAAATCTTGAATTTGTAGCATTAGTTACACCACCTCCAGTAATTACGCCACCACGACCACCACCTTTATTATCTATCAAACCTGCGACATTTAGCAACCAATCAAGGGGTAGTTCAACTAGATCATCTAGAACATCTAGATCATCTAGATCATCTAGCAATAAATCAAGGGGTAGTTCAACTAGATCATCTAGAACATCTAGATCATCTATATCATCTGGCAAAAAATCAAGGGGTAGTTCAACTAGATCATCTAGTTCAACTAGATCATTTGGCAAAAAATCAAGAGGTAGATCAACTAGATCATCTAGCAATAAATCACGTGATAATTCATATGAAGAATATATGAAACAACACAGATCACATCGTTATCGAAGTCCTAGTCCCCGCAAGTCTCACAAGTCTCTCAAGACAACAACTTCTCCAACTATTGTTAGAGGTAGATCTAGAATAAAAAAAGTGTCAAGGGATGACCTTTAATTTTATATTTTTAACTAAAATATTTATCCTTAACATCTTGTTTGATGTGTTCCATATTATTCAACATTTCTTCTTGTTTTTCATTATTTACAATAAACTCTTTGATTTCTTGTATTGTATCTAGAGGACAATTTGTAATATTTACGTGAATTCCATATTTATTTTCATTTAATTCTGTATTGTGTCGAACCAATATTTGTAAAATTTTCAAATGATTCATTTTATCCATACCTGAAATACTATTTTGAATATAAAGTAATTCATTTATCCATTCTTTATCCATACTAATTTATTTATTTACATAAGATTTATGTTGTTTTTATAATCCATAAATTGGGTTATTAAAATACCAATCGATGGCAAGATAATTATAATCTCTTTGATTTGTCTTAGAACTAGTTATTGCCTTAAAGTTGGGACCAGAGGCAACAATTTGTTGTATTGTTTTTAGTGATATCGCCTTGTTATAATAAATAAGGTTTGATAAATTACCACTAAATCCACCATTATTACAAACAAATACATCACCATAATTTTGTTTGGGAACACTTATTAACTGATGACTATTGACAATAATTCCATTAATATATATATCCAAACTTTTGTTAACACAACATATTGTAAGATTAAACCATTTATTTAATGGTATTGCGTTAACAACAATCTCTTCACTCACTATATCGTATGTATTCATAAAGACATACAAATCATTTGTATTGGGAGATAGATAAACACCTGGGGCATTGTTAGGATAAGCAACACCCTTTGGATTTGAACTAGATGTATTCCAGTTATTATTTCCTTTACTAAATACGTGCTTATATATAGTTTGTTGACCTGGATTGACTGTAATACTATTTACATATAACCAACAAGACCAACTAAATTCAACACCCGAATTAGCATTATTTGATTTAGATAGTGTTTTTGCGTTAGAATTACTATTGGGATCTTGGGGGAATATAAAAGGTTCATTACCGTCAATCATACCATTAACTAAATAAACCGTGCCCGATTTGTTCAGTAAAAAATAAGCAATAATTCTTATAAATAACTTTAATAGAATAACAAATACAAAGATTGCTAGTATCAAGAAAGAGAACCTAGCAATAGCACTATTTGATTCCAAAAATTCTTTCGTGCTATTCGCAGAAGGTATAATATCGATACTTTTTACAGTATCATTAAATGATTTCGTCATGTCATTTACCGTGTTATTGACTGATTGAGATACAGAATTTGCCATATCATTAGCAGCTTGAGTTGTTTGTTGATATGTCGTGCTCATTATAATTTATTATATTATATAATATCAATATAACTTTTTATAAAAAGAATGCCGTAATCTTTCTTTAATATCAATAAATATTGGGTTATTGATATTAAATATTTTTATCTATGTAACGATCTAACTAGTTGTTGTTGTGTCTCCGCTACCTCCCAAAGTGAAAGAATTCTTTTCGATATTTCCGTCATATAAACTAACTTGGATGCTGTAATCAGAACCACTACCACCACTAATACCTCCTCCTGACATCACGGAGGTTCCAGGACCTTTCCTATATAAATTCCAAACATCTTGAGGGGTTACTGGGTTAGGATAGTATTTGAGATTTGATGTATATCCACTAAACCCAACTTGGGAAGATGGTGATCCTGGTTCAACGGGAGATAAATAGACATCACCATTGGTTGATATCGCAGACATAACGTTTGGCATTACCGCCGTTCGTGCTAATTTTCCGTCAATATAAATTTCAGCTGTTCTATCATAAACACACAAGACAGTATGGACCCATCTTTGAATGGGGACATTATTAACTCCTAGAGTGTAAATAATTTGTCTAGAAGGAGCGACCGGATCGGCTATTGTTAATTGATAAAATAAATTATTTTCAGTAGCTCCTAGATACATTGTGGGGGATGGATCAAGAGCTGCTCCAGACATAGAACAATTAGTACCTGTAGTATCTATCTTAGGGATAACACTAAAAGGACAACAACCGTGGGGTGTATTTTCACAAAGACTTGGAGTATAGCTTTTATTAATTGACATAGCATCTGCTAAAGGGAATGATGTATGGATTCGACATCCGGGGTTACTAGAATCAAGTAATTCACTGGAACCGCACATTCCTGGTTTCATATAAGAACCGTTAAAAGTGTTAGTAGTTGAGGCCGAGGCACTTCTAGTTAAAATTACCTTATTTTGCCCGTATCGATAACTCCAATCACTGATGTAAATCCATAAAGAATATGTGAAATTTGTAGCCGAGCTTCCACTACTGTCCGTAGTTAATGACGTTGACGGTATAATTACCGAGCTTGTTGCGTCATTTAATGACGAAAGTGTAGAAGAATTTACGGCAACAACGTATCGTATTAAGAAAAATACTAATACGATAACTGCGACAATCATTAAAATTCTTGATAATTCCATAGTTACGTTCTATATAAATATAAATGAAAATAATATAACAAAATATATTTTAGATGAAAGGATTCGGAATTATCAGCATATTTTTATTACATAAATTAATAAATAAAGTGTTATCATATTCGTATTTACCAATATTATAGTAGAGATGGGTAAAATATGGGTGGATTATTATCTTTTACAGAAAGATATAAACGTTCAATTTGTTCCAAACCAATCTTTCTATCATAATAAATAATATTACACAATTTCCCATTAATTCCATTCGAATATCCAGCCATTAAACTAATAATTTGTGGTATATCTGGGTTATGGATATGTTCGGATGGGGTAGGTGATAAGGATATATTTGATTTTACTAATTCTCCGTTAATAAAAATATCAACAATAGAAGAATTATATAGAACAACTAAATTGACCCATTTTTGTAATGGAATATTTTTTGTTTCATAAATAATTTTTAAATTGGAGTTTTTATATCTACCATTAGGATCATTGATTTTACTTGGGTCTAAAGTTGGATAGAATGGATTATCTGAACTGGATGTTATAATCATTGATTGTTTTAAATAATTATACATAATGATGGGTGTAGTTCCATAAGAAAGTATGGGTGTATAAGTTGAATAGGCAATGCTCGCACTTGGTGTATTTGTATCTATAAAAAACCAAAAAGAAAGAGAGTAATTATAAATTGTATTTTCTGTATTATTCATTGTTTCTTCATTTGATTTTGCTACCAAATTACTAACATTCATATCATACTCTTTTATAGAAATGGGGAATTTCAGGTCCAAGTTTGGAATGCGATTTAGATTGGGAATACGTTCTACACTTGGAATCCAAGATGATATTCCTAATAAATGGCTAATATTTGGGAATAGTCCGTTAATATAAATATATTTTCGTATATAACTTCCATAAATATATAGTAAAATAAAGAGAATATCTAAAATAATAAAAAATATAGTTGTGTTACTAATGCTTGAATTGGCCGAACCAATAGAAGATATAATGTCGTGAAGTTTACAAGGAATATAAAATACGAATTCAACTAAGAAAGAAATAAGTGAAAATATAAAGTTAGTAAATGAACTAGATACTTTAAAATTATTCATACTTTCTCCCTTCAATTTCACAAACAATGAAATGAAAATCATTAAAATCAAAATAACAATAATAATTCCAGTAATTTGTCCGATTATTCCCGACTTCATTGGAAACATTTTATTCGCTAAATAAATCAATACATAACACGAGACACATACCGCTATATAAGCTAATAATGCTGATTTCAATGTGGGTATAACACCGTTTAATTTTTCTTGTGTATTTAAATTTGTAAAAGATGATGGGAAAACGCTTTTATATAAATCACAATCAGAGAATTCTTTTTGTTCGGCTTTAGCCATATAGAAAAAAAGGAATACGGCAATAATTCCTGTGACGAATACAAAAGAAGTAATATATAGTTTTAAATATTCGGGCATTGTATCTGACCTTTTCATAAAGAATAAGTAAGCTATAAAGATAAGTAACAGACAAAGGAATAAAAATCCTTGTCGCATTGAGAAAAAAGTTGAGGATGAATTTACCAATCTATTTGTGTAAAGCATAATACAATAAATACCAATCCAAGCTAAATATACGTGGGGTCCCAAAGTCATATCAAAATAAGGTAATATAGTTTTCATCATTACCATACCAACAAGAAATATGATGGTATAAATAAAAATAGTAGATGAAAAGAATAATGAATATATGCCTGGAATAATATATTGAATAAAAAGATATGGATAATAATACATTATTTTTAAAGGAACAAACACTAAGAAATATATTAATTTATCTGTCAATGTCTTAGGTATCCATTTCATATTATTTGCGGTTTCGGGTGTTATTGTCTTTGAGCTATATAAAATCGCAGTAAGAATAAAAAAGAATATCATCATAGCGGCAAAAATATAAAACCATTGTTGGGTTCCTACAGTAGTTGCTATCATAATCCATAGTATTATGATGAAAAATGTAAACAGACCCAATTTTTTGTATAACCAACTATCTGGTTTTAAATCTGTTTTATTTTGTATGATGGAATACAAAAACATAGAATATACAAGTAACGCACCAACAGAGCCAAAATAATTAAAGTATTCATTACTTGATATATCAAAAACGCCTGTTATTACAGGTAACAATATAATAATACCTACAGCAATTACAAAAAATACACTATAAATTGTGTTTAATAAAGAAAAATCTGTTCTCACGTCAGTGAAACGAAAACTATGTGTAAAAACGGGTGATGATACAAAATAATATAATAAAAATGCGATAGAAGAAATAAAAATAAATATTCCTATAATTTTTAATATTGTATATTTTATTTCTTCGGCTGGAATCGATATATCATTTAAATTGAAATATCTATCTAACCCGTTTATAATGAGAATACGAGCAATAATCATAATAATGATAATAATGGTTACAATTGGCACGATATTATTTAATGAAAGAACTACATCCAAATAATTAGAGGTATCGCTTTCTGGTGGCGTATTTGGTGTAGTGGGGTTTATTTGTGGGGTGGATTTTGGTTCTGATTTTACTTTTGATGCCTTTTTAGTATTTTTTCCAGTATCATTCATATAATTATAATGATATTTATTTCTTAGTGTGAATGACGACTATAAATAATTTGATGCTGTTTTTAATCGATGACAGCCGGCACACAAAGCAACTAAATTATCTGTTTCATTAGAACCACCATTTCTCAATTCGACTTTATGGTCTATTTCATACGTATGATCTAAGGTTTTATTACAAAAATTACATTTCCATCCTTGCGAATAAGCAACATATTTCTTTTTTGTTTCACTAACACTTCGTTTCATAATAGGCGTTTTATCTGTATTTGTTGGAACAATTAATGAAGGTGTTGTTGGAATATTAGATTGAGATAAAATTCCAGTTCCACTTGATAATATAGAAGATGTTGTTTTATCCAAAGGTAAATATTTGATACAATTGTTTAAATTTTGTAATATATCTTGGGTATTATCTGGATTTTTTTTCATAAATATATAAAAAAGTAAAACAGCTATAGCAATACCGATTATTTTGAAATATTTTTTATAATAATATATTTTCTTAGAATAGATATTATTATGATATGTATCGTATAAAATAGTTATAGTTATAAAGAAAATCCACAATTCAATTCTCATAAATTACATTGTGTTTTTATTTTAACAAATCTTCACAAAGTTTTGTCATTTCATTAATAGATTCTGAAACGTTTTTACGATATTTATATCCATCTATCGTTTCATTAAATTCCAAACAATACACCTTTAGATTTTCAGTAATCTTCTGAATAAGTTGATTTATATTTATAGTTCTTGACATACGATACATATTCCTTCTTGCCTGAAGTAAATAAGATAAAACATTACCGTAAGTTAAAATAAATCCATATGTATCAACCATCGGTAAATAATAATCATATGCGAATCTATATTTATCAAACCTTCCATTTCGGGTGTATTTTATTAATATTTTAAATAAATTTGCTCTTATATAACTTGGTAGTGATATTCTCAATATAGATCTGTCAGCTTCACCCATAACCATATATACAAATGTATTAAAATCCTTTAACGAATCTGCCTTTGAATCATCTTTCCCATTTTTAAAAAAACTATCATCATAATAATTGTTACAAAACGTTTCAACTAGATTAATCAAATTACTTTTTGGATCACTTCTTAGTGGAATAAGAACATCTGAATTATATCTTCGGTAAAAATAATTACTAAAAAGAAGAACCCCAAAGGGTAAGTTGAATTGTAATGGTCTGCGAGATATTTGGTCGACGGCAGCTTCTATTTGGTTTTCGTGGTTACTACTATTATATGTAAAAGATAATCCCCAATCAATAAGTTTTATATTATCGTATATACGTGTGAATGTCTCACTATATTGACATAGCATATTTTCTTCTTTTATATCACCGTGAATAATTTTGGGCGTGGTTTCATATAATAATAATACACCACCTTGAAACAAACTTTCCATTCTTTTAAAATAATCAATCATGAGACCACGATTTAATACACTGTTTTGAAAACGTAATTCATTAAACATTTTAAGTAAATTTTTACCAGCATATGGAACATTTAAAGATACCAATTCGGTTATACTACTTACCCCATTTTTTTCTACCAACCGACTACATTGTTTACCGTATTCTTCTTTATCTTCTTCGGTAGGGGATATACGGCACATTGTTATTCCAGATAATACCATAAATTGAAACATATTTTCTTTACGAGATTTTGTTATAATATTTGAAAAATTGTTTAATAAATTATATTCCTCTGTGGCATCACGTTCCGTCATTAACTTACTAACATAAACAACTTGTTGTGATAAACTATTTGATTGTGTTGTTTTTGATGGGTCTATTGATCTACATTTTAATGCTGGTTTAAAAACACAACCATAACCGCCAGAATCAATAACTTTTCCACCTCGAATAACTCTTTTTGTATTATTTTTTCGTCGTTGTCGTCGTGTTTTTCTTTTTACCTTCATTATATATTATATTATAACAAGATGAAAAATTATGATACGGACTTATTTGTCCCAGAAGTATGGGGTCCATCGTATTGGGAATTTTTTCATACATCTCTTTTTCAATATCCGGATAATCCCACCATTGGTATCAAAAAAATATATTATAATATGATTACTCAGTTTGGAGTATTTTTACCAGATGAAAAAATGAAATCATTTTACAATAAGTTATTGGATGCTTATCCAGTTTCACCTTATTTAGATAATAGAAAAAGTTTAGTAAAATGGGGGTGGTTTTTTCATAACAAAGTTAATGAAAAATTAAAAAAACCAAAAATATCAATAGATGATTTTTATAAACATTATTATAACGCTCATAAAAATTATACAGTAAAAATAAATATGAAGTGGTTACGTAGTATTCAAAATATAATTATTTATTTTATTATGATTAGTTTGTTGATATATATATCTTATGTTATGTATACCTATTCATATCTTGTTATTTAGGATTATTTTATGATTAATCTTGAATTTTATATAATGTATTGTATACGCCAAATATTCGAGAATTAATTATATCGTCGATTGTAGTATCTTGTGTTTTTATTGTTGAAAACGTAGAGTTCTTATCTGTCTTCATTGTTGTCGATTGTTTGTTTATAGCATAAACAAGTCTGTTAACACTTACAAAGAAATTATCTTGATTTTCGGCTGATCTATTCTCGGATAAATTCACAGAACTTATAATTTGTATCGAATCTTCATTAAAAAATAGTGATTTTATTTCTGAAGTTTGGATTGGGTAATCTTTTTCGGATAACTTCAAATTTTCATCTAATTGTGATATATTTGGACCCATCATTAATGTAGTTTTTTTAGAAATATATCCAGTAATATCTCCAGTTAATATTCCAGCCGATAGTTTTAATTTATTCAATTGAAATTGTAAATCCCTGTTCTTACATCCCAAATATTCATAAATATTATTTGAATTTAATTTTTCTTTATTTTCCTTATCACCTGATAGTTTTTTAACCTTTACTTGAACTTGTACGTTGTATGCTAATTTCTTAGTATCCGGATCATTTAATTTATTCTTATTATTCTTTGATTCGGAAGATTTTTTGTCGGGTGAAGTAGTATCCTGTTCTTTTTCTTTTATTGTTTGTGGCATTATATTTTTTAAATCAGTGTCATTTGGTGATAATATATCTACGAATGATTGTAATTCTGATGTTAGTTGACAAACATCTAAATTTAATAAAATAATTTGTGTAATGTAATATCTCATTAGGGTATAAGAACCTATAATTAGTTCATTTGTGGCAAAAAGGGTTTGGATATCCATTAATGTAACATTTCCCTTCGTTTTAATTAATTCTTGTATTTGAAAAATACAATTAAATTTGAACCAATTTACAATACAAGAAAATAAATTAACATTTGTAGTAGTTTTACCTAAGAATGTTAAAAAATTATTATCTATATCACCCGCTTGAAGCGGAACTTGTTTATAATATATATATTTTCCAGTATATTGATAAATTAAAAAAATGTATTGTAAAACTTTTAATGAAAATAATATTTCAAATTGTATCCATATGTTATTATATACAAATGTGGTAAATAAACGACAATATGTATATGTATTTGATTTACTCATATCCCATAAAATATCATCAATCCATTTTTCAATTACAGGAGTTGAATAATATGTATCTGTTAAATTATATTTTATAAAACCTCGAATATTTTTTTCAAATTCACTAAAAACCTTTTCTATACTTTCATCACTTATCCATAATTTGCTAAGAGTTTCATTAGAAAGATTTAATGTTTCATAAGAAGTATTATCTTTAATCTCTATCATATGTGCCGCTATTTTATCTAACCTTTCAAATACTGTTTTTATGAGATTGGAAAAAGATTGAATAATAGAAGTATATTCTTCAACGACAAAACTACTACATTGAAGAGAGCTAAAAAAATTATTATATCCAGATGAATCCGGATAATACATTGGCAACAAATATTCTTGTATATACGTAATACCATTGTATTTTGTATCTTCAGGAGTGAGTAAATCCACTACGTGTGGAACAATGTTTAATAATTCCGAAGAAGTGTCTGCCCCTATAGTGGTGGGAATGGGGTTTATATTTGGATATAATTCAACATCAAATGAAAAATAAAAAAAACAGGTTGAATGTATTCTATTTATTATTTTTCGTGTAAGATTTCCAATAACAATAAGTTGATACAATATACTATCCACAAATTTATTTATATATTCATTAAGTGCTATTGATTTTGTGTTTATACTTACTATTTTGTTTGTTTCATCTGCCGTTAATCCAACGGTTTTTATAGTAAATGTATTTTTATTCACTAATTTTTTTATATCATTCACTAAAACGTTTCTTTCATTCAATACCCTTAAATAATTCCCATATATTTTTGTTATCTCTTTTCCAGACATACTTGGATAAAATAATTCAATTAAATCATCGTAAAATTCTATAAGGTTTTTATAACACGTTTGAATGCTTACTGTGGTTTCAGGTGGTTTATTCTGTAAATATTGAGGTTGTAATGATAATAAATTTTCTTTTGGTCCTGTTAATCTCCATTGATGGTCCCAATTATAATCAGTTATTACCATTTCTTCTCCATTTATTTTCAAAGTATAATTAGGTAATAATAAGGATAATGTGGTTTCTATATTACCGGAAACATTTGGAGTAACTTGTTGTATTGTTTGTAATCTTTTGCCTGATTTATTTTGTTTGTTAAATTTTGTAAATTCGGGAAAACTATAAAGAGTATCTACATAACATTCCTTATTCGATTTACAATATTGTTTTGTAAAGGCTGATTTCATTTTTGTAAAATCATAACGTGGATTAATTTGTAATTCGGTCGAAGAACTACTATAAGGTGGAAACATATCTCGTTTCAATAATACATCATTCAATTGAATCTGTGAATAAGAAGGAGTTGTTAAATAAATATTTAATACATTTGGTATATAATTTTCAGTAATAGATGATAATTTATTTATTTGACTTTTTGATAAATTATTAGATAAATTTCCCTTTAATGTATCCGCTATTTTATTGATAAATGTAAGCAATGTAGCACTCATTTGAACTGGAATTACAATATTTTCAGTTATGATCGGATCAAATTTCAAATGAGTGTTTCCATTGAGGTATATAAAACGTAACATTGTATTCGAAGATTGAGAAGATATAAGTTGTTTTTCAATATCTATTGTGTATAGAGTAATTGATTTCAATTTATCGCGAACTCGATCCGAATATGGAACGGGTGTAAAATAACTTGTTAGATCTGAAGTAGATCTTCCGATCTTGTTTATAAAGGTTCGTTGATAATCTTGTGCGTTTATATTGTCTGGCTCATTATTTAACATATATATTCCTGTAATTACCAACTCGGGTAAATAATTATTTTTATTTCTACTTTTTATTCCAGTTGATAATAAATTAAATCGTATACATATTTGTGGAGGGTCTGGTCCAATTGTGATAATAGATGATATTGAGGATAAATTCACAAATATACAATAAGTTCTTCCTACGGGTAACTCTAAATCTCGCGATACCCCTTTCCGTTCTATTTGATTATCAATAGAACCAACTTCTGGAAGAAGGAATAATTCTATTTTACTTGTGCCGCTTTTATCCTTTGTTTTAAAAAACTCTGAAAATACTTTCGAAGTATAATAATATATAAAAAAGTATATAATATATGGTTGTGACGTATCTACAATATTTCCACCCATACTGGCAGCCAATCCATACGTAATTAAATTATTTATAATTGTTTGATTCAAATTAAATTTTACTTGTATATAATAAACTGTTCTATTTGCTTCAATTTGTAAATAATTCACAATACTATTCATTAAGTTTAATGTATTTGTCATAATATTAATATCTAAACTACCACCTGTCATTTTGCGAAGGTTTTTCTTAGAATGTTTAGATTTTGATTTATGTAATCCTTTCTTTATCGTTTTCATTACAATATGACAATAATTAATTTGAAGTTATTATTCTTTATTTTCAATTTTGTAATGAAGATAAAAAACCCATATATTGTGATTTTTGTTCCTGTGATAATTTATTCTTTTTGTATTTGTCTACAATATCTAATGCTCGTTTATATTCATCTTCTGTAATTATTTCATCACTTGGTGGTAAAGTATGTAAAATTCTACAACTGTGTGGAACAACACAATACTCACTTTCTTCATTAAAAATAAATTCCGATAAAATTGTAAAACCAGCTGTTAGTAATATAGATGTAACAATACACCGGGTACCTAAAAAACACATACTAAATACCAAAACTTGTTTACTAATAGTAAGTTTCATATATTCCTCCATTGATTTACTAGTTTGTATCGTAATGTATTTTGAACCAATGTTTAACAAAATCATCATTATTCCTATAAAGAATTTATTTGTATTTACTGAATCAAACAAAGATTTGCTTAATGAATTAGATGGGGGAGTAAAATTCATACCTTAATTATATTATATACTAATACATTTTTTGTTACCCCACCCAACTTCTTTTTATTTTAATACAATCTAAGAAATTTTAAAACTTTGCTAGCTCTATGAACCGCGTTTTTGTAGCTACCATAAACAGAATTTCTCATAAATCTCGCATTTGAATTATACGTTCTACGTATAGTTGGTGTGAATCTTTCTTCTTGAATTTGATTATGAATTAATATATATACTAAGAAAATTACAATTATATACAACAACATAAAATAAAACCAATTATATTTTCGGTCCATCTTTTTCTTATATATAATTAAATATTACAAAAATATTAACACTCTTATAACGATGTATAACTTGTGCCTTTATCGTATGGGTCAATAACAGATGTAGATTTAAATAATGATTTATCGGCACCTAAACCAGGCTTTGATTTTACAGATTTTTCGGCAGTAAAATAATCTATTTTATTACTCTTTTTATGTAATTTGTTATCGCTATCATCCCCTGATTGGGATTTATTAATCGATTGAAAATTTTCTGTTCTATCCATTTCATTGTTATAATCATATTCCATAACAACTATAAAAAGAATAGCAGTCATTACACCTAAATATAAATTTACAGTAGATAACCAAGAAATAAGAATTAATCCTATTATTTTTATAATAGTTCTCATTACAGACATATTATTTTGATACTTTTTCCAAATCTCTTCTAAAGTATCCCCTTGTTGTTGTTTTTGAATGATTATACTTGTAAACAAAATTATAAAAAGTATAATGAAAATATTTATCACTAAATCAAACATATAATTAGCCAAGTTTTTTTTATTTTACTAATATATTATTAAGATGTCAATAATTAGCGATTACAGTTTTAACAATGTTGATAGAATAGGAAATGATATGACTTGTCAAGACCAAAACACGATACAAAATAGTTTATCCGCATCTTACTTATTACAAAATTACCATAAAAATGATGGTTTAATGAATACACAAGTAAGGTTTGCTACTCAACAACCCTGTGTTTTTTATAATGGAACTTATTCGACAAGTCCAGGGGGTGTGAATGTGGATGATAGCTCAAAATTATTGATTGGTTCTTTACAAACTCATCCAAAATGTCATATATCATTACAACAACGTTTATTTGCTACAGTTCCTTATTTAGGAAGAGGTTCTGTATGTAGTAATATAGAATCGCAAATAATGCAGGGTGAAATGATACCAAATAAAAAGAGTGTTAATAATGTTACCGAAAAATCCTACCTAAATTATCATATGACTCCTTTACTCCCTCATATTCAATCTTCGATGAATAACGAAGAATCTGTTAATCCTAATATTGTTCGCGGTGGTATTACTACACGTGATATGAATAAAGACGTTCAATTTTACAAACCAACAGTCTAATACTCAAAAGGGCGATTATTTTTTGATACAATTAATTTTTCTGGAATATAAGTAGGCTTACTAGGGAAAATATTTACTTGTTCTAGCTTCTTTATTTCAGGCGTTAAACAAGGAAATTCCGGTTTTGTTAAATTGGTTAAATCAATACCAAATAAGAATGATTCAATATTTATGTTATTATATGATAATTCCGATGAATTGATTTGTCCCGGTAATAATCCATTACCAGGAATACCTGTATGATAAGCATTACCACCAGATGCTTGTGGATATAAAGTCCATCTTGATGAATTAGCATATTGATTTTGTTCCATACAATAATTACCAGGCGTATTTATATTTCTAGTACTAGCCATATAAATACTCAAACATTTTCTTTTTTACATTTTTTCTATTTCTTCATTCATTATTTCAAGCAAATGATCTGGAACTTCATTATCAACTAAGAAATGTTTAATTAATTCGTGTGTTACGTGAAAAAGAGGATATGAAAATAAATAAATAAATAATATATCCTTATCGTCAAAATTTATTTTCTTAGACAAATTTTTCAATAACAATTGAAACCAATCTTCGTGAATTAATATATCATACAGGAGTGTTTGTTGTTCGCTAACAATTTTTTCATTATATTCATTCAAATGAAATGCTTCTAAGAAATTCTCTTGATATACAACTTCACTCATAGCATTTTCCGTAATATCCGATCCATTCATAAATAATCTATATTTTATTATCAAATCTGTGTTATAATTCATTTATAACTTATATTTGATATTCTTTAATTCATCTTCTATACTTTCTCGATTTCTTATGTTTTCTTGATTTTTTCATACGACGGGTTTTGCTTGTTTTTCGAGATCTACGTTTTCCACCCGCTTGTGATACTAATCCTTGTGTCGCAATCGATGGTCCTGAGTCTAATCCTATAGTTGCCTCGTCTTGTGACGTCACTAACTCTCCGTAACCTCCGCGAAGTCCAAAATTTTGTCTTGCCATCATATTTCCACCTCCGCCTCCGCCACGCACCTCACCTGCTGTTATTAGTGGTTCTGAATCAGTTACTCGGGATTGGTTAGATGTCAATTGGTTGTATTCTTGTTTGGTCATACATACTTTATCTTCAATTGGACTTGGTATTGTGGTTGTTGTTGGTGTTGTTGTTGTTGTTGTTGTTGGTGTTGAACCAAAAAAATCAAATATTCCGCCACCTCTTTGACTATAACGACGGTATTTTTTATAAGAACAACGCTTGGAACCTCCACCACCTTGTTTATTACAACCACAACTTGACATTTATTATAATATGTATTATACGCATAAAATAATTAATCCGTATATAGTAAATGAAAAAAAACAATAATATGGAGGGAGAAAAAACACAATATTGTAAAGATGTGTGTAATACTCAAATAGTTCCTAAAAATAATGTAAATAGTCCATTTTTTTCAAATACATCGAGAAGAACTATAAATGCTGACCGGATAGCTTCGTTTGCTCCAAGATTTGTATCTGGATTGACTATATTTGGAAATATAGGAGAAGGTCCAATTCGTTATATATCACCTCAAGTATATACACTGGATATTAAAAATGGTATTATACCAGATGAAAAATTAAAACAACATTATGTAATACAGAGTCTTCGTTTAACTTTAATGAGACAGTGATAGAAATAAAATAAACTCTTTTCTTACTATATAACATAACTATGAGGTCCATTTTTAATCGTAATAATGACGGAACTTACACAATCAAGGGGAAAAAGTATCTAGTGATAACTGGAACCCGAGCCCAAGTATGGCACGGAACTGCGTATGAAACGACGGGTCAGTTAACAAAAGACGATTTAGTAATGAATAAACACGGAAGAATAGTAAGTAAGGATAAATTCAATACATCTCGCAAAGAAATGAGATTAGTAGAACACGGTTATGGTGCCAAAAAGGGTAAATTTGGATATGTTAAATTAAATAGTTCTCGTAAATCGAGAAAAACAAGAAAATATAGAAAATAAGGTTAAAGATTATATGAAAATAATTTTCAAAAATGAACGAAGAAGACGTTGTATTTATGTTTAAAACCGTTCAAATCACTCCTTTTCGAACTTTAATGTCAGCATTAAAGGATATTTTACTTGAAACAAATATTATATTTCAAACAGATGGTATGAAAGTTATTAATATGGATAAATCTCATACTATCCTAGTTCATTTACATTTACAAAATACAAATTTTGAAGAATATTTTTGTAAACACGAAAAAATTATTATAGGAGTAAATATGCTTCATTTATTCAAATTAATTAATTCAATTGATAATGACGATACATTAACGATGTATATTGAAAAAGATGATTATAATGATGGCGTCGTATCTCATCTAGGATTAAAGTTTGAAAATGGTGATATTAAACAAATTAAAATACAAAAACTTAGATTAATTGAACCTGATGGAGATGATTTACAATATCCAGATGTAACATTTTCTTCAATTATTAATTTACCTTCTCAAGACTTTCAAAAAATTATAAGAGATTTGTCTTGTATATCCGATAAATTGGAAATTAGTTCTGTAGGAAATGAATTAATTTTTAAATGTCAGGGCCAATTTGCTTCTGCTGAAATAAAAAGATTACAAAGTGAGGGTTCAATGGATTTCGTTTTGAAACAAGATTCAAGTAAAATAATTACGGGAGAATTTTCTTTAAAGAATTTATCTTATTTTATTAAATGTACTAATTTATGCCCTCAGATAGAATTATATTTAGAAAATGATTTGCCTTTGGTTGTAAAATATAATGTAGCTGCTTTAGGAACCATACGGCTTTGTTTAGCACATATTCCAAACGCAAATTGTTAATAAACTTTACATTTCACAAAGTGAATATTATCATCACTTTATGAAATAATAAAAAATTACAAAATCACTTTTTATATCGTCGTGTATATCGTCGTTTTCGTTTTATTGTTTTTCGTTTTATTGTTTTTCGTTTCTTAGTTCTTCGTCGTTTTGTTTGTTTACCACCCCTTACACCAAAATATCCCTCTAAATAAAATCCACTATTATTACATCCCATCTTGGTGTATAACAAAATAAGTAATGATTTCAAATCAAATAAATTTGGATCAAAATAAAGCTCTTTTGAAATTTTGACTACAGATCTCATTTCACTTTCAATGGATGTACTTTCCAATGACAGTTTAAGTATTAGATTTGATACATTGATACAATGACTATAGTATAATGGAAATATAATAATATTAAATTTACCAGCTATTATAGAATCATCATTAGTAAGAAAAACTGACCTTAAATAAGTTGTAACATCTTCACTTCCAATCGGAGGATTACTAAAAAAATATTTTGTTAATAATCCAATGGTGTCATTTATAACGCCCTCATCACTTGTGCCATCATTAAATACACGTATAATCTCATTAAAATCATTTATATCTACACTAACTTTAGTCATTACACTTTGTATACCATGAACTCTATAATCTCCGTCAGCCCAAGATGAATATAAATCTATGTTATCACTTTCCTTATCTATTACAAATGAAAACCAATGAATAATTCCACTTGGAGTTCTATCCATTGAAGTTCTATCCATTGAATTTGTTATTGATATACCCGCAATTATTGGAATTTTATTGTTAACAAAACCACAATCAAGTTGTGGTATACGGTAATCGTTTGTTAAAATATCGGTTAACCTAACGGACATATCATCGACAAGCATATTATCAACAATTTTACATCTATCTAATTCACCCCTTGATACACTTGTAATATATAACAAACTATTAAGAATCTTACGATAAGTTTCGCCATCAGCCTTAGATCGAATAAAGTCTCCTAAACCTTCATTTTCTTGACCGATCATTTTTAATGAAGGTGGAGTGGAACTGTATGTTATGTTGTTAGTGGTCATTATCTCCCACATCATTTTTTCAACTATTAACCATAACCGAGTTAACATAGTTTTGTCAGGTATTCCAACATTTACAGAAAATAATCTTAGCATTGTAAAAAATAAAATAATAATTTTACCAGATAAATAACACGTGGTTGTATACCATAATTTCTTAATACTTTTTGTATTATTTCGAGTAGGTCGACAAGTTAATATATCATTTAATCTTGAATTTAATATGAAATCATCGAATATTTGTGTGGTATCTTTACTCCATTCACGCTGAATATATCGAGATGATGTTTCATCTTCTTGTGCTGTTTCATCTTCTGAAATAACATCCCATCCTCTTTTTTTACTTTCGGTCATAATTTATGATAATATATAATATATATATTATAAGAAGATGGATAAATATAATTATAAAATGAATAATAATTCATTTTACAACAAAAAAGTAGGAAGACCACTATGTGGTGTAAATAATTTCAGTAAAGTAACAGTTCTAAATGTGAAAGTAGATAATGTCGATGAAAGTTCGATGAATTGTGATGAATGTTATTGTTCGTTAGATACAACGATTAACCCGACAACTGGTAATATAGAGCAAAATATATGTAGAAGAGAAAGTGGAAGTATTGACACAGACGCTGGATTATATATTATTACAGTATGGAAAAATAACGCTTCTAGCTAGATATTATTTTTGTCCGTCAATATAATTAATCATACTCGATTCAATATACTTTTTATCATATACCGAAACTAACGTAGTGTCATCCATAGTGCTATAAGAAAGAATTACCTTATCCTCTTCAACGATTAATCCAAGAGTATATTGAATTCTACTTTCACTATATTTGAATAGTGGTGTGGATTTCACTAATTTTAATGTGGTAGCATTTAGAACAATAATGATGTCATAATAATGACGATGGTGACCGTCATCTCCTTCGTGAGATACAATGTGTCCTACAAACCATATTTCATTACCACATTGAACTCCACACGTAGAATTACGCACGTGATTAAATAATGGGGGTAGTTGTTGTTCGAATACAACATCCAATTCATTCTTGTCATTTACATTACATACTTTGAAAGGAGACCAAGAATAAAGAATTCTTGTTTTATTTCTATGAGTAAAATAAACCCAATTCTTTTCACATCCAGATTCCTTAAATGTTTGACGAATATTAATGGGTTGTGAATATGATTTAGTAGGATAATCAAAAGTTCCTTGTGAGATACTTACATCGTGAATATCGTGTGTAGAAGTTCCAATAGTAAGTATTTTATCCTCCTTTTCACAATAAAATAATCTCACATCTTCTATTCCAATTAATTTCTTAGATTGTTTGACTACTAAAGGAGTAATATGTGAAGAAACAACATCAAATTCATTATTTAATATAATAAGTTGATTTTGAGTTACAGTTGGTCTTACTTCTTGATTATAATTTTCAGGTAGTTCAATGACATAACCGTTATCTTTGAGTGAATAATTATGATATCTGATATTTAACAAATATCCTTCGTCATAAGGATTACGGATGATAGAGCAAGTAGATGATTTAAAGCTGAATAAATATTTTTGTGAATTTACTTGAATATTACAATTCATTTTGGATGTATAGTTTCTTGTTTGTAATGGAGCATAAATATTTGGATAAAATTTCATATTTGATAAAACACTTTTTATAATAGATTGGCTGTTAGTCGTTTGTAAAATGGATAATACAGGGACATTTACATTTTTATTTCCATTATAATAAGATAGAATAACAATCTCATAATCAATCAAGTGTGTATATATATCATTTTCCATAAATAAATAAGAATTTCGAACATTATTTTCTTTATGAGTCATAAAGATATCTTTGATAAGTTTGATATATGTATATGCTAGCTTGTTTTTTCCAGCCATTCGATAATGATTAATAATTTTATAAATATTTTCTAGACGTTCTGGGAGAACAGAAAACCCTTCCATCCAATACAGAATTGCCTGTTGTATTTCATTCCTTCTTTTATAAATTTCTCCCAAACGATAATAAGAATACCAAATCTCTTGGTCCCACCCCCCAACTTCAATTCGTTTTAGATAATACGGAATAGATTCGTCAAGCTGGTTCGAATCAAAATAAGTATTTGCTAAATAAAAAAGAGACCGTGGATTATTTTCATTCTTTTCTAGGTCACCCTTTAATAAACGAATATCTCTGTCAACCTTATCACTTTTTGATCCACCATCTCCTATATCTGTAATAAAAAGCTCATTCTTATCAAGAATAATGTGTATTTGATTAGGACGACAGTCGATATATTCGTGTGTAACGCCCACATATTTAGAGGTATTATCATTTTTAATAATACGGACATTAGGATAATGAAAAGAGCTATTTCCTTGTAATATTGAATACATATGATTATCTTTTAATTTTTCTTTACTGAAATTATGTACGTTTAAGACCATATCAGCATCTATGAATATAATGTAATCACTCATACCCGAACAAGCTTTTAAGGCAACATTACGATTATGTTCGAAATTAACAAATGGTTCATTAATAATAACCCCGTGAATGTGTCGTTCATCAAAAAATCCCTTTATTAATTCTATGGTATTATCAGTAGATCCTGTATCACAAATACAATATGTATCAACAATTGATTCGACTGATTGAAGCATTCTAAGAATAACGGCACTTTCATTTTTCACTATGGAATTTAAACAAATACTTGGCATTAGTCAATCATTATAATTGTTTTTATGCTAAAATTTCAAATAAATATAATAAAAAAATAATATATTATGGCTAACACAAGATTTAATTATGATGACTGTAGAACAATAAAAAGATTACAAGAATCAACAGATCCATCTAGGTATATATTAGATACACCTGGCCCTGGTTCAAGACCACCATTTATGTTAGATCCGCAAATTGTTCCTCAAAAATGGGCCGCTAATTTATACACAAATTCCACTCAATTAGAAAGTGAATTGTTAGGTATTAACCGCATTCTTACAAATTGTGACCTTTCAAAAAGAAAACCGGGTAATTATACATCACAACCTATAGAATATCCTGTAAACAAAGATGAAATAACGGAAAGTTCTAGACTTGTATTACCTGCTTTTTTGTTTCGCAGCTTGCCACAGAATTTACCTCAATATTTACCCCTTAATCCCCAAGAAAATGTATGCTTACCTTTTGAAAACAATTTATCAACAAGAATATTAGAAAAGGATTATTTTATTCGAAGGGAGAAAGTAGAATATGTGAAAAAGGATAGTGGAGATTATTTAGTTGCGTCTTCTAGATATAATACACACCCTCAATCAAATAACGAATATACATTTCCATATCAAAAAATATAGGAATATGAAAAAAACAATTATAAATAATATATAAAATAAAATACTTGTATTATATATTATCTAAAAATGGAATTAGCAATACCCTTTATTGCTTTAAGTGGATTATATATAATTAACCGTCAGCAAGAAAAACGCGAGGGATTAAAACGTAAAATTACAACAGAAAATTTTTTAAATCAATCATTACCAAATGTTTCACCTATAGCACCCAATTATCCCAAATTAAATACTTCCAATTCTAATAACCCTCCTTTGGAGAATAATTTGAATTATTACGATACACCAAATCCAGCAACTGATCTATATCTAAATCAGTCTCTTTATGAAAAAAAAGAAAATATGGGTATAAATGTGGGTATGGCTATAAAAGATGTATACAGTTTGACAGGAGATTATATGAAATCCAATGAATTCAAACACAATAATATGGTTCCATTTTATGGTGCTAAAATAAAGGGACAAATGTATAATGAAGCTACTGAATCACAATTAGATAATATGGTTGGAGCTGGTTCCCAAATTATAAGAAAAGTAGAACAAGCACCCTTATTCGAACCTAAAAGTGACATGCAGTATCCTTATGGAACTCCTGATATGACTGAATTTTTCGCATCTCGTCAAGTTCCAAGCAATGTAAATAATAATGTAAAACCATTTGAAAGTATTCACGTTGGACCTGGATTAAATCAAGGATTTGAATCACAAGGAAGTGGTGGATTTAATTCGGGAATGGAACAACGAGATATGTGGATTCCTAAAACTGTTGATGAACTAAGAGTAGATACAAATCCTAAAATGACATATATCTTGGATGGTTTAGGAGGTCCTGCCGAATCAGTTGTAAAAAATGTAGGTATTGAAGGTTTTGTTGAAAAATATAAACCAGATACTTTTTATGTAAATTCTCAAGATAGGTTATTTACAACTACTGGTATAGGTCACGCAGGCCAATTATTACCCGTTCAAGCTGTTTATCAAAATAATCGGAGTAATCCAACCCCATATGAAGGTATTCCTATATCAAACACGAAATCGAGTTATCATATTGGAGAATACGAAACAGCGAGACGTCCCGAATTAGAGAGAACAGGAATGAATATACCATCTCTTCAAGGTATGGGACCACTTCACGAATTGGATCATTTAAATACAATGAAAATAGAACATAATAATAGATCTCGATGTAATCAACCTGTAAGAGTTGGAAACTCGTTTAGCAGCAGCATAAGAGCAGCCATAGTCCCTTTTATGGATGTTTTGAAACCGACCAAAAAGGAGAATGTTTCGGGTGTTACTGTTTACGGTAACACAAATTCTATGACATCGGGAACTTATACAATCAACCCTTATGATGTTCCTAAAACAACCAACAAAGAAACTGTTTTATTTAGTTCAACTGGTTTTGTGGGTAATCAAAGGTCGGATGCTGTTAATTCATTAACAGAATTTCAAATAATCCAAAATCAAAGAGATACCGCATCACAAAATGGTGGATTCGGACCAATGGGTGGAGGTGGAACCCGTATTGGAAGTCAAGTATATGATTCTACTTATAATCAAACAAATAATGACAAGAAAGATTATGTGGATAATTATAAATCAACCGGTAATTTACCTTTGTTTACAGGTGCTGTGAATGTATCTCAATCGAAAGACGGGCGATCGACTGAATATGTGGGTGCCCCTGGAAGTGTTATCCCTATGAGTGCTTCTACACAAACAATTGGAAATTTAAAACCCATTTTACCACACGGTTCAAGTGATATAGAAGTTCAGAGAATTAATCCCGATATACTCAAAGCATTTAGAGAAAATCCATATACATTTTCTTTGACAAATTCTGCTTAGAGATATATTTTCTAGATAAAGGCATAAAAATAGAAGGTAATTGAAAATTAATATGGAACATATAAAAAAGAAGCTTCAATCATTCTTAGATAATAGCAAAACACCAAATATATTATTTTATGGACCTCCTGGTGGTGGTAAAAAAAGGGTATTGTTTGAATTTATTGACAAATACATCCAATTATGGGATGTAAAAAGGGATGATTATGTAATGATTGTAAATTGTTGTATTAATAATGGAATAAAACATATCAGAGAAAATATTACTACTTTTGCTAAAAACCATATATCTATAAAAAATGGTTCTATATTTAAATTTATCGTTTTGTTATATGCTGATAAAATGACGATGGACGCTCAATCGGCTATACGACGATGTATTGAAATATACAATCATACTACAAGGTTTTTTATTATTGTTGAAACTAAGAATACACTGATGAAACCCATTTTATCGAGATTTTGTGAAATATATGTTCCTAGAATAAATACAATATACACACCATCATCAAATACAAATCTTTTAAAATCGTGGATACTTGAATTACATTCTAAAAAGGATAAGGGAAGAGAGTATGAAACGCTATTAGATGTTATGAATGTATCAAAAGATTGTTATTCAAATGGATACTCTTTGTTAGATGTATTATATTTAATAGAACAAACCACCACATTCGATAAAATATTATCATATCATCAAAAATATGATATTTTGTTATTTTTAAATAAAATAAAGGTTGAATTAAGAAATGAATTGTTATTATTAAGTATAGCTATTTATTCTATTTTATATATTAAAACGGATCCAAAATCAAAAAGGGTTAATCTTGCGTTTTTTAGAGAAGAATTATCCTGTTACGGTAATATATAAAATTATTGGAATATGGATGATTTTAATATGTCATTGTTATACGAAAGTAAAAACGAATGGATAGCAAGATTGATTATAATGTTAACCCCTCTTATTGTTGAAGGGGTTGATTCTATATTTCAAGAAGCTTATACGTTATGTAAAAAATCTAAACAAAAAGAAAAATATTTAATGACATTTCAAAATTTGTTAGTTCGAGTTCCTAAATGGAATGAAGAAATTATTGATAAAGAAAAACAAAGAATTGTAGCAAAAAGTAATTGTAATTATATGGAAGATATAATTACTTGCGTACATATTATACAACTAAAATGTATGACTGCTATGCGTGTGGGTATGAAGCAGAAAAAGATTGATATTGATGTTCCTAAATTAAATGTTTTTATTCATAAATGTTATATTAACGTAGCACGTTCTGTATATAATAATGTATATTTGTATGAAATAAAAACCAAATCGTTAGAAAAACAAAAAAATCGCAGATTAGTTGAATTGTTAGTTCAAGAATGTATATTGAATACAATACGTTCAAATATACCCATAGAAGAAATTATTCGTTCTTATATGGATGAAACAACTGAAACCGATGTAATAGAAAAAATAGAAGAAGAAGTCGTTCAAGAAAAGATTGATTTGAAGACATTGGAAAAAGAAATGGAAGAGGTCAGACAAAATGAACTAGTTGTTATGCCTAAATTAGAAAACATTGTGGGTGGTGAAAATATTGAGACTGGTATTAATCAAGAAAATACGAATAATGAAGTAAAAGATTTAATTGAAAGTATGAAACAAGATAGTGATATTTTGAAGAACATACAAAGTCCTCCCACAACGCCTCCATCAAATAACCAGGATGATAATTCTGTAAATGATACTGGTAGCGATTCGGATACGGATAGTATTGTATTTGATAATGATGATGAAATTTCATTGTCTGGTTTTGATATACAAGAAATATAAGAATCATAACCATTTATCTTCTAAGAATTGGTGTAAATTATAACCAGATTTTCTAAATAACGCCAACCATATACCACAATTACCAGAACCTGTAATTAAATGATTACATCTTGCTAATATCATAAAAGTTGGGATTAAAAACATCATATGATCGTAATTATCCCTTATACTTTTTTGAAAATGAATACCCACATCAGTCGAACTTGTTGTAATATCGGTAATAATAATTAGTTTATCATTATCAAGATTTTCTTTAAAATAATCCAAAAATTGAGTTTGATCGGTTCTTACCAATACTTTCATATGTTCGTTACATTCTGTGTTTAATATCATATTTAACTTATCTAGATATGTTTGATAATCACCTAGCGGTGTTTCCTTATATTTATCTGTCCCTCTATAATGTATTCCAATCGTATTTTCAGGGTCTATATTATATTTTTCTAATAACATATCAATATTTCTAGATATTACCGGAGATGGTGAAAAATATTTCTCAACGTATGGTGAAATGTATTCATAATCTATGTTTCTATAATCAGATAATTGAAGAACCCAAATACAATAACTTTTATTATAGGGGTATTTTAATGTAGATGGTGATTCATTATGGTAACATTCAAAAAAATCAGACATAATGTTTATGGTTTCATCATATTTATATAAATCAAATTGAACAGAACTGTCAATATAGTCTGGTAAATGTTGTTTAAAGTAGACAAACCATATTATTTGTTCTAGTAGACAAGAACAATGGCTAAAAAACCCCGCATTGGTTCCAGGGTGAAATGATTTTAAAACGGAGATAGGATTACCTGTTGTTTTGTCGTTAAGGTAATACATACTTTTCATAGTGGCATCCGGATTCATATAATAATGTATTCGTTCCATATAATATTGTAATTATATGGTATTTATATTATTTTAAAGGTTTAATAGTTTCTCTTGCGTTTAACTAAACGATGAAATAATATTATTACAATACAAATAATATTATTCGATGAATGTATATCTTCTTGCCGCAGTTATAGCATCTATTTATTTATTTACAAAAATAATAGAATTAAATTTTGTAGAAGAAGAAAATAAAAAACCAATAAAGATATTGGTATGTGATTCATTAATTGTTTATTTTAGTGTTGTGGCTGGTTATTTTATATATAATCAAGTAATACCTCCATTAGAAGATGTTGATATACCACCTGAAATTTTTACAGATGCCCCCGATTTTTAATATATAGATGGGTTTTAACACTTGAACGAAAACCTTATAAAACTTAACAAATTATTATATTTTTCATATTATCCTATTTTATACCATATTTAAGAGATTTTTGTATATATGAAACCATATTAAAGATGTTTCATATATAGATCTATAATGGTAAGGGAAAATGAATAGAAGGAGAAGAAAAACTGAATTTGATTGGAATGATAAATATAGGGAGTTATCCAATGAAATACATTCTCCAATACACATACCCAGCATATTACCATCGTTTTTTAAAAACAAATCATATGTAAAAATAAAGAATGTTATTAAGAGAAAAAGAACTCGTCCATTAATAAATAAAAATATCAAAACCCCATTTTCGTTATCTTCTAATCCATTTATTTTATCCAACTGGGAAAGTAAAGTTATAACAACGTATAATAAAAATAGTAAGAGTGATACAAAAACAACGTTGTTGAAAACTATAAAAATAAAAATTAGACCAAATGAAGACCAAAGAGATGTTATTGATAATTGGATTAACACGTCACGGTATTTATATAATAAAACAGTAGCGTTAATGAGAACAGGATATGAACCAGTGAGTGGTTGTGAAACCAAATCACGACATGTTAAGGATTTATTCGTTCCAAGTCAAAGTAATAAACAAAGCGAAGTAAGTAAAGAACTCATACAATTACAACATCAATATAAAACATCAAAAACAAAAGATCCAGAACTGTATAACATTATTAAAGAGAAGAAGAAGGAATTAAAAAGTGTTGAAAAAACTACAAATGATATTATTCAAAAATGGGAATTATTAACTCCAAGTAAAATAAGAGACCAAGCTATTGAAAGCTATTTTGACGCACAAAAGACTGCTAAGACAAACCTAAGAAATAAAAACATTAAAAATTTTACTATTGGTTTTAAGAAAAAAACTGACCCAAATAAATGTATTACTTTGGAAAAGTCATTAATACAAATTATCAACAAGAAGGAAAACAATGGAAAAATACAAATAGCACCAGGGTTTTTAGAGGAAAATGCGTTGTTTAATATGGGTAAGAGAAGTCTTAAAAAATATAAAAATCTTGTAATAAAACGCAATTGTAAATTAGTAAAACAGAAAAATGTTTATTGGTTACTCATTCCAACCGAACGAGAATTTATTGAACCCAAGAAAGTTCCAGAAACATATTGTGGAATAGATCCTGGAATAAGAACGTTTATGACTTGTTTTGGAAATGGATTATCAACTGAATATTTTAGTCAAACAAATATGATGGATAAAATAAATTCACGAATAGATAAATTGAAAAGTTCTAAAGGTGTAAAAAAGAGATATTTTAATAAACTTGAAAATAGAAAAAGTAATTTGGTAAATGAATTACATTGTAAAGTTATTAATGATATTCTTAAAAATAATGATGTTATTTTTTATGGTGATATCAAGAGCCACGATATTGTCAATGGAAATAAGAACCACACTTTGAATAGGAATTTTAACGATTTAAAATTCTATAAATTCAAAGAAAGACTGCTATTTAAGGCAACAGAAAAATCAAAACTCGTTATAATTGTTCCAGAACATTACACAACAAAAACCTGTTCTTCTTGTGGAAACAAGTATGAAATAAAAAGTTCAAAGGTTTATAATTGTGATTGTTGTGGAATGAAAATGGATAGAGATTTAAATTCTGCCAAAAATATGTTATTGAAAGGTATAATCAATATTAGTGATTATATCAAGTAAATATCTTTTGAACCCACCGACTGCGTTCCTTGTCGGTTATGTAATACTTTACTACAGAAATGTTGTGAAGTCTTTTACATAAAAGTGAAACATATAAATCCTGATACTTAAATAAAATTTTGTATTGGTTGGAAAACCTCCAAAACCCCATAAGGTTTTGTCAAGATTTATAAGGTTTTTTGGAACGGTTATCCGCATAATTGACGAACTGTTTAAAATACTTTACGAAAAAATAAACTCTAAATACTATATGGTTATTATGAGAATATATTGATTTATCTAGTAATATAATCTCATATAATGGTTTAATTAATTTGTGTGGATGTGTAATTATTTATTTTATTTCATACAAAATTTCTCATAATCTTTAAATAAAACGTCTACATCCATAGTTTTTCCTTGTGTATATTCAATGTCTATATACATCTTTTCAAGAATCATACTACAATCACCCAACTTTTTTAAAAGACGCGTTGAGTTGTCTTTCATTAGTTTTGTTCCAAATAATTCCGCAAAATTCTCTAAATTTTCTACTTTAGATCTTACCTTTCGGAATGAGTTCATCAAAAACCCAACTTCATTTACCAAAGGTTCATAACTATCACCTATTTCAGTTAGGTTATTTCTTATTTCCAAACATTCCCCTTGACTTAACTTTACTCTTTTATTATTGTTTACTTTGGGGGGCATTATCAATTATAATATTTATATATATTATTTTTTTATTTTGGGTCACAATTACCAGTTTTCTTATTTTTTCGAGTTCCGTTGGGACAACGTTTTCTCGTTGAATTTGATGTATCTTTAGGTGCCTTGTGTGTTTTAGATGAACTGGATTTTCGGGGAGGAGTTGGTTCTCTAGGAGGAGTTGGTTCTCTGGGAGGAGTTGGTTCTCTGGGAGGAGTTGGTTCTCTGGGAGGAGTTGAAGCTTTGGGAGCTTTAGTAGCCTTAGGAGCCTTTGGGGGTTTTGAAGCCTTTGGGGGTTTTGGAGCCTTCGGAGCTTTGGGAGCCTTGGCACTTTTGCGATTTTGTTTCTCTTGATAGGCTTCTTCTTCTTTATAATATTTTAAAAACACATCTTCTAACTGATCGGTAATGATGTTTATCGTCCTCCAAAGAAACGATGTGTTAATATTAGGTTCATACCGACGAATGGTTGTGATGTTAGAATAAACTCCCTTCATCTTTGTATAAAGTTTATCATCGTGTGTTTGAGAAATCATATCAGATGTAGTTAATGCTAGACTCTGTAACGCGGTTATTCGTTCGAATAATTCTTTTATCGCATTTTTTGTTGGTCCGTTAATAAATTCGCGTATATCTTTAAAGTTATCCTTTGATACAGCAACACTTGCTGCGGTGGGCTTCTGTTTTTTAGGTCGGGGAGCCTTTCTTGTTTTTGGTGGAGATGGTTGTCTAGGAGGCGGTCTATAAAAAGAAGAATATGGATTTGATGGAATTGATGAAGAATCGCATTCCCTCTTAGTTGGAAGATCTTTAGCTTCTGGATAATTTGAACTACATTGTGCTAATTTTTTATACACATGACGTTGTTGTGCCTTATTTCCATCACCCCCTTCTTCTTGTTTTAATTTACCATATACTTGTTGAATTACTTTAGGATAACGCGCATTATCTTCATTTGTATATCCTAATTTACATACAAGTTTGTTACACGTAGAACGGTCTGTTTTAGAAGAAGTAGACATATCTATTTCGCTATCTTTTGGCATAGGTCCATCTTTTAACGGCATAATTACAATATATAATATATCGGTATATATTATTTATTTATAAAAGATATGTGTAGAGTGAATTACAAAATAGATGTTGTAAAAAAAGATGGTATTCTATCAATATTAATTGTGGATTTTGTATTTTCCTTACTTGTTGAAATAAACGACCTAAAACATTCCCTGGATAATTGATTTTCAGGAGTATGTCGATTTACATTACGAGCAATCATTTTATATAATTTAAAGTCCGGATATCTTTCTTCTCCATTCGTTTTATACAATACATTTTTACCTTTATCATCTTGACACCATTCTTCAATTAAACTAGTTACATTGGGATTTTTTTCAGGACTTTCTATTAAAAAATCTAACATCGAAGTTGCCAACCTACATAAATCAAAGCTTGGATTTGGAATTACCCTTTTACTCTTAGGATTAAAGAACGGTTCAAAATTATATTGAGAATTCGCATCACCTTTTACATCATAACTATCACTACAAAGTAATGTATCATTGACTTTGTAAATACTTCTTCCAAAATCTATAACTTTAAAAATTTTTCCAAACGTAGGAACTCTATATTTTACTTTATTGTAAATATATTCTATATATTCAAAATCCGTATCTATATACATCACATTATTTGTATGTAAATCATTGTGTGTAAAAGTAAATGCTTTTTGGTAAACAATCAACGTCATAATTATTTGTAGTAACATAGCAAACCACATTTCATCTGTTTCAAAATATCCATTTTCAATAAGCGTATCCAATGTATCATCACATTTTTCCATTGCGATAAGAGTAACTGGAAACTTATCGAGAGTTACATATATATCTTGTTCTTCTTCATCATCTTCGCTATCTGTAACCCATTCATCTTCTTCATCTTCTTCACCCTTTTCTTCACCCACTTCTTCATCACAATCGCCCTCTTCTTCATCACAATCTTTACATTCACCATCATCATTATCACTTTCGTCGAATTCACTATTACTATCATCTTCATCTTCATCTGAAGAATTGTTATTCGTTTCGTGATCGTTATCATCACTGTCATATTCATTCATTTCAATAACGTCATCGTTAATTTCAAGGAAATCATCGGTATTATCATTCATAACTTGTTCACAAAGTATTATATCTGATTCATTTGAAACATTCGGATTTTTATATTCCGAAACATCTAATATGTCGTCTAGGGAATCATCTATCATTGAATGATTTGATATATTAATCCTATTTTTTTTGTTTGTGTGTATTGCGGAACAATTATCGTCATCGCTAAAAATAGATGAATAATCATCTACTTGAAATAATTTATTTGAATTTTTTAAAAAATAATTATTACTGATTAAATATTCTAAATCATCGTTTATTTTAAATTTGAAATTATTTTTTATGCCTATGAAATTTCCATAGCTTTGAACTCCGTTTAAAAAATTATACTTTTCTATCAATTTTGTTGATAAATAATAAAAAAATCCATCAATATAGGATGAGTTCATAGGATTATTTATTTTATAAAATGGATTGGAAGGTTCTTTTGTTACCTTTTCATTAAAGAATGTAGGTAAACAAAATAGTTCATCTGTATATTGTGAATATTTACCCATAACATAACGAAATGGGTCTATTATAGGTGCGAATTTTACGTGAATATTTTCCAGATTTAAATGAGATGATGTCGATAATGTAAGTAATGATTCTTCGGTGTTTAATGTAATTTTATTATAATTATTTTCATTTAGTAAAAAAATTGTTCTATATATAGGGATATAATTTTGTATATGGTTCATATCATAAAGTGATGATATTTTCTCGAACAATTCTCCGTGATTCGGCTTTTTATACTGGACGATATTAAACATAAACCTATATAGATATATGTTTTATACCTTTGTATTTTAATATTCATTAAATCTATATTTATGACTTTGGAATTAAAAAAGTTTAATATGCGTGATATTACGTTTAAGATAAATGATAGCAAAGGACCAGTTGTTTGTTTAATAGGTCGTCGTGACAGTGGTAAATCTTTCTTAGTGAAAGATTTATTATATTATCATCAAGATATTCCAATAGGAACAGTAATAGCTGGGACGGAAGAAGGTAATGGATTTTATGGAAAAATGGTTCCTAAATTATTTATACATAATGAATATAAAACTGAAATTATAGAGAATGTTTTAAAAAGACAGAGACAAGTAATGAAACAGATTAATAAGGAAATAGAAACTTTCAAAAAAAGTAATATTGATCCTAGAGCGTTTGTTATATTAGATGATTGTTTGTATGATAATTCTTGGTCTAGGGATAAAATGATGAGATTACTTTTTTTAAATGGGCGGCATTGGAAAGTTATGTTGGTATTAACCATGCAGTATCCATTAGGTATACCACCAACATTGCGGACAAATATAGATTATGTTTTTATTCTTAGAGAACCATATATAGCAAATAGAAAAAGAATCTACGAAAATTATGCTGGTATGTTTCCAACATTTGAAAGTTTCTGTCAAATAATGGATAATTGTACTGAAAATTATGAATGCTTGGTAATAGATAATAATGTAAAATCAAATAAATTAACGGACCAAGTGAAATGGTATAAGGCCGATTCTCATTCTGATTTTAAATTAGGAACCAAAGAATTTTGGGAATTGTCTAAAAACGTTCATTCAGATGATGAAGAAGAAACATTCGATCCATCTAAGAAAAAGAAAAACGTTCAACAAATTAAGGTAAAAAAAGTCAAGTGGTAAATAAATTTTATATTTATTAAATATATAAATAATATGTTGTCCATTCTTTCTAAGTCATCTGTTGGAAATATTTCCAAAGTATACTGCGATTATTACTATATAATGGCCCTTATAATGATTTTTAGTATTGCTTTATCTATTTTGGGATTAATGGGGGCAATCTATAAATCAATGACCGATAAACGTGAAAAGGTGGGTCAGGGCACGTTCATAGCATTTGGATATGCTATGTTTATTAATGTTATCCTTTACATTAACTACTCTCTATTGTTTACTATGTGTAGGAATTCTATTGGTAATTAATTATGAAAAATAAATATTAAAATGAAGGCCATTTTATATATTAGAATAAGATGACTCGGTTACTTCCCAATCTAATATTCTACACATTTCTTTCCATATAACAGATTGTTCTAAGAGTTTTTCTCGATCCTTTAACATAGGAATATGAGGAAGGTATTTTGTTTCTCCCAAAAGTTCTAATAATTTATATAAAACATAATAATAGTTTAGGAAATTGACACGATAATCTGGAACACATTTTGCGTAAGGTGCTTGAATGTCTATAAAAAGATTACATAATGTTTCTTCTAATTCAGGTGACATAGTTAATGGCTGAATTCCCAGTTTTTGTTTAATAAATGTTATATGTTCGTAATATTTATTATAACCAAGTTTTTTCAATATTTCTTTTGTTTTTGAATACGTAAGCTTTGATAAATCAATTCTTTCCTTTTTTATTTGTTGTTTTATATTTTCAATAACTTCTTCGGGCATTTTTGTAGTTTCCTTTCCTTGAAATTGTGATAATATTTCCTTGAAATGATTAATCTTTTTATAAGCATAAAAGCAAACCTCTTTGGGTGTTTCTTTATAAGATGGTTTTTCATTGTCAATTAAAAATTGAACGCTATGGAAACATTTATTACATAATAAAATTCCATCATCTTCCATTAATATCATTTCTCCTTTGTTACATTGAATACAAACATCATTCGAGTAAACAAATGTTTCAACGTTCAAGTAACTAGGATCAACATTT
>Ga0247841_10000957_pt1 | contig 70483 bp, 68 predicted proteins | sample LaCruzMarch2015__2_FD_192410 | JGI IMG/M metagenome (GOLD analysis project Ga0247841, IMG submission 192410) | Freshwater microbial communities from meromictic Lake La Cruz, Castile-La Mancha, Spain - LaCruzMarch2015_18m | ecosystem: Environmental > Aquatic > Freshwater > Lake | place: Spain... | reverse complement strand
CGGAAAGGTTTTTGTTCCTGCCGCGCAAAGCGCGGCAATCAAAATTCGCAGTCCGGATTTTCGTCAAAAAAAGTTCGGATTTCGTCCAACAAACACCACAAAATATGCTAATAAAATTTTTTTTAATTAAAGACGACAACAGATTAAGAATAGATGTATTCTTAAAAAAACAGTTTCCTGAATTGTCGCGAAATTGGCTCCAAGAAATGATTAAACAAGGATCTGTTAGTGTCAACGACCACAAAACAGAATCAAGGTATATTTTAAAAAAGGGTGATAAAATAAAAATTGCTGTTCAAGAAAAAAAGCAGGTTAAAATTTCACAAGATAGTTCAGTAAAGTTATGGATTGCTTTTGAAAATAAAGACTTTCTGGTTCTTCACAAGCAAGCTGGTATCTTGGTTCATCCCGATCGTAATCCTAATATTAAAACAATAGTTGGCGGTCTTTTGGTTCATTGTCCTGAATTAAAAAATGTTGGCGAGCATCCATTAAGACCAGGCCTTGTCCATAGATTAGATAAAGAAACCTCAGGACTTCTCTTGGTTGCAAAAAACCAGAACACTTTTCTTGAGCTAAAGTCATTGTTTAAGGAAAGACAAGTTAAAAAAACTTACAAGGCTTTGGTGTTTGGGCATTTTAAGGAAAAGGAAGGAAAAATTGAAAGTTATCTTTCTCGTTCTCATAAAAAACCAAACGCAAGGGTTAGTTTAGTAAAACCGCGAGGAGATTTAAAGGCTAGAAAGGCTATTACTTATTATCAGGTTGAAAAAAAACTAATTGATCGCGACAATATCCCCTACACGCTACTCTCATTGTTTCCAGAAACTGGTCGTACTCACCAATTAAGAGCTCAACTGTTTTCTTTAAACTATCCAATTGTTGGAGATCCTCTTTATAAAACTAAAAAATTACCAGTAGTAAAAATCAAAAGAATGTTTTTGCACGCCGAAAGACTTGCATTTAAATTCAAGAACGAGTATTATCAATTTTACTCTCCGTTACCAGTTAGTTTGACTAGTTTTTTAAATAATTTAAAACATGACAAATTCAGTAAATAAATTACTTACAAATCAAAGAAGACAAGATTTATTAAGCTTTAGGGCTGGAGATCTTATAAAAGTTTTTCAAGAAATTGAAGAGGGAGACAAAAAAAGAATCCAATCCTTCGAAGGTCTTGTTATAGCCAGAAAGCATGGAGGCGAAACCGGCGCTACTTTCACAGTACGCAGAGTAATCTCTGGCATAGGCGTAGAAAAGATTTTTCCATTACATTCACCAAGTATTAAAAAAATTGAGATTGTTAAAAAACCAAAGCATGTTAGCAAGGCAAAGCTTTATTGGGTAAGAAAAAAGACGGAAAAAGAAATTCAAAAAAGACTTAGACTGGAACAGAGTTCAAATAAAAAAACAGAAGAAAACAAAGTTAAATCAGAAAATATTTCGAAAGAAAAAGAAGAAAATAAAAAAGAATCGGAAGACACTAAATAGAGTCAAATACACGCCCAGGTGGTGGAATTGGTATACACACAAGCTTGAGGAGCTTGGCTCTTTTGAGCGTGCAGGTTCAAGTCCTGTCCTGGGCACTTACTAAATTATTAAACTAAGGAGGATTAATATGTTAACTAGAAATAACTAATTATGACTAAAAAAAATACTTTGCCAATAGTTATCTTGGGAGGAATAGTTTTGGTTTTAGTTGCCGCTCTGGTCTATCAAAATTTTGGTAATCCAGGCGGCCCCAATGCTCTTTCAAAAGAAGCTGTTAGTAAAAAGATTGTTGAGGTTATTGGAAAAGAAGTTGGCGATGCAAGCAAGGTCTCGGTAGAAAACATCGAGCTAGAAGGTTCTCTTTACAAAGTTTCTCTAAATGTTTTGGGGCAAAGCTACGAATCTTACGCAACGCTTGATGGAAGTTATCTTTTTCCCCAGAAAGTCGACTTGAATCCCGCAAAACCAAAAGAGATTTCCAAAACAGAAAAACCAAATGTAAAACTATTTGTTATGTCTTACTGTCCTTATGGCAATCAAGCAGAAGATGTAATAATTCCCGTGGTTGATCTTTTGAAAGACATGGCAGATATCGAGCTTCATTATGTAATTTATAGTAATTACGGCCAGAAATATCCCACCGATTGTCTTGATAAAGAAAATAAATACTGTTCAATGCACGGTGTACAAGAGTTGAATCAGGGCGTTCGTGAACTTTGCGTCCAAAAATACCAAAAAGAAAAACTATGGAGTTTTGTAAAAGAAATGAATGCTGGCAGCACTAGTCAAGATTCTGATTCAAAATGGGAAGCAATTGCAAAGAAACTAGACATTGATGTTGCAAAAATTAAAACTTGTCAAAAAAATGAAGCAACTACCCTTTTGGATCAAGAGATCGCTTTAACTAGTAAAGATTACCAAGTTCAAGACCCAACAAGTCATCAAGGTAACGCAACAGAAAAAATTTCTGGTTCTCCAACTATTATCATTAATGATATGTACTACGACGGTGCCCGATCAACAAGTGACTACCAGGCAGCAATATGTGGCGCTTTCACTACAAAACCAGAAAGTTGCAATAAAGTTTTAAGCACAGAACAAGTTGCGCCAAGCGGATCTTGTAATTAATAAATAATACAAGTCACAAAAAAGAACAGGCACTGAGCCTGTTCTTTTCTGTTATTTGATAAAATCTCGCTCAAAAGATATAATAGTTTACATGATCAAAAAAACTATTTACATCGCTCTGTTTGTTCTATTGGGAGTTATTCTTCAAGGATTAGTTCATGTCGGTCTTGAGGTTTGGTGGATTGATCTTCTTGTTGGAAATTTCGACAAATACAATCTTGGTCTTTCTTGGGCGCAATGGTTCTCTCTTCACAGCATCTTAACAATTATTTTGTTTGTAATGGGAATAATTTTTGGATTGTGGCAAGGTGTTTTTTGGTGGAAAATAATTTATATTGAGAAAAGATTACAAAAATTAAGAAATAAGTATAAAAAATTGTTTTTTAAAAAACATGAAAAAAAATAACAGAGAAGTTGTTGTCTCAAAGAATAACAAGAATTTTGTTGTTTCAAAAAATAACAAAAAAACGCTTCTAATAATTTTGGGAATTATCGCTATTCTTCTTGTGGCAATAGCAGTGTCTGCGTTTATTATAAAATATACTTATCATAGAGGATTTTTAAAAGAATGTTATCGCGTTTGTTACTTTAATAAAATTGGCACTATCTGGGAATATCGTCCATGGGGATATAAGTCAGAGTTTGTTGAAGAAAACAGAGATTTTCCCTCAATCGAAACTTGTCTTAGCTACTGCATGTCTCAAAGACAAATAGATTTTATAAAACAAGGCAAATAGATTTCTTAAATTAAAAAGAACTCTCTTTAATGAAAGTTCTTTTTTTAATACTATGTTTTTATAACGCCTCTATTTTTACATCTAGCGGCTCAGGTGGAAAATGTTTTATAATTCCCGCTTTTGCCCCTATTTTTGTTACAACCGACGATCCATTGGCCGCCGCATATTGAAGTGCTTTAGTGATGTCGTGATATTTGATATATCCCCCAACAAATCCCGAACCAAACGCATCCCCTGCTCCTAGTCGATCAACTAATGGCCAGTTATAGATTCCTATTTTATAAGATTGACCTTCGTCAGCCACATAAGCGCCATCGGGACCGTCAGTGATCACTTCTATTCCCGGCGTTAATCCGCAAGAGCGCCTAAAAATTGTTTTTCTAAAGTTATAAGGAATGCCCATAAGGTCAGACGCTTCTTTTCTATTTAAAATCAAAATCGTTGTTGCGTTAAATATATTAAATAATTTTTTCGAACCCAAGCTTAATTCTTTACTTCCAGGATTTAGGGCAAGTTTTATGTTTTTACTTATCACAAATTCTGCAATTTTATCTAGCAAATCGATATCGCCACCAACTGACGAAACATAAAGCCATTTAGTTTTTATTTTATTGAAAGAAATGTCTTCTTTATGAACTAGAGCCCCTCTATACACAAACACATTTCTCTCTCCTGAATCACTTAGAAATATTATTGAAACACTTGTGGGATTGAATTTATCTTGCTTTATTAAATTAATCTTTACTTTCTCTTCTTTTAATGCCTCTACAATATTTTTTGCCGCTAAATCATTCCCCACCTTGCAACAAGCAGCAGTTTTTAAACCAAGTCTTGCGAATGTCACTGCGCTATTTGTTGCTCCGCCACCTGTTTCAAAAATCATTTCTTTTATCTCAGTTTTTGCGCCTGCCTCAAAAGCCATTGACTTGCCATTCACAAATCGCAAATCATCCAAAATCTTAAAATCATCTGATCTCAAAAAAATATCTCTTGTTGCTGTTCCGATCGTAATAATGTCAAACATAGTATGATTAATTTTCAAATTCCAAATTTCAAATTTCCCCGCCCAAGGCAGGTCAGCTTGAAGCTGATCAATCAATTTTTAAATGATACAATTTTCAATTATTATTTCTGTTATAACAAAAAATGTGATAAAAATCAAAATAATAAAACCACAATATTCTTTTTGAATTAAATGACAATACGAAACCCGCAACTCGAAACTCGTGACTAGTAAACCTAATTGCTTGATTATTGGCGTAAATGGTGATAAATTAGCTTATATAAACAAGAAAGCCTATTTCTGAAATATTCGGCTTGTCCGCCTCCGCTCCGGTTTACCGAAGCTACGGCGAGATACTAAATTTTCTTGCTAAATCAAAGATTTAGAGAAAATTTGTACGGGCACTTAGCTCAGCTGGTTAGAGCGTGTGACTTACATTCACAAGGTCATAGGTTCGAATCCTATAGTGCCCACATGTTTAAAGATAGAGCGCCCCGGTAATACTGGGGAGGTCATAGGTTCACCCTGAAGTAGGACAAAGTACACTTCAAGGTAGCCCTGAACCGTGCTCTGCTCTGGTTCAGGGCGAGTCCTCTAGTGCCCATGTTCATTGACACTGCTTGATTTCTCGCCTATACTTGATATCTTGAAGGCTCATTTATTTTTTTATTACTTTATTTTATTCGAAATTCCAACTTCTAAATTCTAACTTCTATAATTATGCTTGATATTAAACAATTTCTCATCGCCATTGAACAATTAGCCGCCGAAAAAAACATCCCCAAAGAAAAAGTATTAGAAGCGGTGGAATACGCTATTGCGGCAGCATACAAGAAAGAAAATGATCTTCAAAGTTGTAAAGTCAAGGCAAAACTTGATCCAGACGGCGGACAAACAGAGGTCTGGCAAGAACTTACCGTTGTAACCGAAGAATCTCTTGAAGAAGAAGAAAAGAAATTTAATCCAAAAAAACAAATAATGCTTGAGGATGCCAAAAAGAAAAAGAAAAGCATTAAGGTTGGAGATACTGTAGTTATTCCCCTTAAGGTCATTGATGACTATGGAAGAATTGCTACTCAAACTGCCAAACAAGTTATTATTCAAAAAATTAAAGAAATTGAGAGAGATATCACAATCGGTGAATACAAAACTAAAGAAGGCGACGCTATTAGTGGTATTGTTCAAAGAGAAGAACATGGCGTTGTTTATGTTGATATTGGCAGAACAAACGGTATTTTGCCACCACAAGAACAAGTTCCTAATGAAAGATACAATATTGGCCAAAGGCTTAAATTTCTGCTTTTAAGCATCAAAGAAGACGCTCGCGGTCCTGTTATTTTTCTTTCAAGAAATCGTTCAGAATTCCTTAAAAAACTTTTAGAATTTGAGATTCCTGAAGTTGCAAACGGAAGCGTCAAAATTGAAGCTATTGCCAGAGAGGCTGGTAAAAGATCAAAAGTTGCTGTTGTTTCTAAAGAAGAAGGCATAGATCCTATCGGGGCATGTGTTGGTCAAAGAGGAACTCGCATTTCTGCTGTTATTAGTGAACTGGGTGGGGAAAATATCGATATTATTCTTTGGTCCGAAAATCCTCAAGAACTTATTTCTAATGCCCTTGCTCCTGCAAAGGTTTTGGACGTACAAATTGATAAAAATGAAAACATAGCAAAAGTCATCGTTGCTGACGATCAACTTTCTTTAGCTATTGGGAAAGGTGGACAAAATGTAAGATTAGCTGCCAAGCTTACCAATTGTAAGATTGATGTTTCCTCTAATAGAAATCAACCTATCGAAATAAAACAAGAAGAGAAAATTGAAACCGATGAAAAAGTCAGTGAAACAAAAAAACCCAAGAAGAAATCCTCAAAATCAAAAACAAAAAAAGATGAAAACAAGTAAATCGGTTGGATCTAATGGAGAAATTAAAATAAGCGTTAGTCTAGAAAAATCTGAAGCTGAAGTATGCTACAAACATGCGTTTCAACAGATAAAGTCAAATTTCGCACACAAAGGATTCCGCAGAGGCAACGTCCCAGAGTCAATTGTTAGACAAGGCGCTGAGGGTCGCATTTTTGAAATTTTTGAAGAACATGCCCTAACTAGAACCCTAGCCAAGGCTATAGAAAAGGAAAGTATAAAACCAGTATTAAGACCAGAGGTAAAGATATTAAAATCCATTCCCGGCGATGTATTTGAATATGAAGTCACTGTGGTATCATACCCAAATATAAAGCTTGGTAAATACCGAGATCTAAATATAAAAAAGAAAGACATTAAAATTGATGAACAAGAAATTGATAAGGCTTTAGAATTTTTAAGACAATCCCGCGCAAATTTTAATGATTCGAATAAGCCAGCCGCAAAAGATAATCTCTTAGATATTAGTTTTGAGGCTTTTTTTGAAGGCAAAAAAAATGAAGAAGGCTCATCTGGTCACTATCCCCTTCGATTAGGAAAGAGTAAGCTCCATCCTGATTTTGAAAAACAATTGCTTGGCATGACAATTGGCGAGAAAAAATCATTCCTAATTAGTTTTTCTGAAGAATGGCCTCAAAAAGATTTTGCAGGAAAAAAAATAGATTTTAATGTAACCTTAAATTCTATTAAAGAAGTGACTCTTCCTGTCCTCGATGATGAATTTGCTAAATCTTTAGGAGATTTTAAAAATCTAGATGAAATTAAAAAATCTCTTAGGGATGGGTTGATACATGAGAAAGATCAGCAAGAAACAATGAGAGTTAAAAAGGAAATGTTTGATAAAATCATTAAAATCTCATCTATTGAGCTTCCTCAGATTTTGATCCAAAAAGAGGAAGAAAAAATCAAGAAAGATTTTGAATCACAATTAAAAGAAAAAAATATAACAATAAAAGACTATCTTAAGCAGGTTAATGCTACCGATAAAGAGCTGGAGAAAAATTTTCACAAAAATGCCATAGATCGTCTTAATTCAACATTTGTTATTAACGAAATCGCCAAAGCGGAAGGGCTTTTCCCGCAACATGAAGAAGTTGAAAAGGAAATTAATGAATGGCTCAAAAAAAGTCAAAATTCTCAGAAAAGCCTTAAAGATATTGACTTAGACAAATTAGAGAGTTATACTTTTGAATACTTAACCAATCAGAAGGTCATTGATTGGCTTTTGGAAAAAAATATTTGTGTAAATTAGTAAGATTTCTTTTTAGACCGTAAGATGAACCTAATTCCTACAGTTATCGAAAAAACTCACGGTGGCGAAAGAGCTTATGATATCTATTCACGCCTACTCAAAGAGCGTATCGTTTTCATCTCTGGGCTTATTAATGACGAAGTTGCCAATATTGTCATAGCCCAGATTCTTTTTTTGGAGAGTCAAGATTCCAAGAAAGATATCAAGCTCTACATAAATAGTCCCGGAGGTTCAGTCACAGCAGCGCTAGCAATTTATGATACAGTGCAACATGTACAGTGTGATGTTTCTACCATTTGTACTGGTCTTGCCGCTTCCGCTGCAGCTTTATTGTTAACTTCTGGAACTAAAGGAAAAAGGTTTATGCTCCCCCACGCCGAGGCAATGCTACATCAAGTTATGGGTGGAGCTCAAGGACAAGCAACAGAAATCGAAATTTCAGCCAGGCATATTTTGAGCATCAAGAAAAAGATTAATAAGATCTTGGCACATCATACTGGTCAGACGCTGGCAAAAATCGAAAAAGACACAGATCGCGATTTTTATCTCACTGCTGAAGAAGCTATAGATTATCACTTAGTAGATAAGATCGTAACAACAAAAAAACGTTAATATTCCTTGTTGCTGAAGGTCTAGATAGAAGTTCTGACAAAAAGAAAGAACGCATATGAGTAATTATTTTGCAGCAATAGCGATAGTTTTAGGTGTTTTTGCTGGATACCTTTTCCGCCATTGGTTATCTCTTAGAAAAATTGGTTCAAGCGAAAAACGAGCCAACGAGCTTTTGAGAAAAGCTAGGGAAGAAACTCAGCAGATTGTCCTTCAGGCAAAAAAGAAGGCCATAGATACTCTCGAGAAAGTAAAGATCGAGGAACAAGAAAGACAAAAACAGCTCAATAGACAAGAAGAGCGCCTAGCTGTTCGAGAAGAAAGAATTGAAAAAGATTTAGAAGAGATTGATCGCCAGAAAAAATCTTTACTAGAGAAAGTAGAAAAAATTAAAGAGATTCAAAAAAATGTTCAAGCAATAGAAAAGGAAGCTCAAGAAAAACTCCAGAACATTGCAAAACTAACAGTAAAGCAAGCTAAGGAAAAAGTAATGACTATGGCCGAAAAAGAAAACGAAGAAATCATTACTGAACTCATTAAAAAACTTGAAAAACATAAACACGAAGAAATCGACCAAAAAGCGGCTGATCTCATAGCTCAATCAATGCAAAGAATTGTTACTTCCCAGGCCGAAGAATTCACCACTACAACCGTAGCAATCAAAGACGAAGATGTTAAGGGACGCATCATAGGAAAAGAAGGTCGCAATATTCGTACTTTCCAAAAAGCAACTGGCGTTGAATTAATTATTGACGAAACTCCCGATGCGGTGGTCATTTCATCCTTCAGTCCGCTAAGAAGACAAATAGCTAAGGTTGCTCTTGAAAGATTAATCATTGATGGCAGAATTCAACCAGCTCGCATAGAAGAGATTGTTACAAAAGTAAAGGAAGAATTCACCGAAAAAATCCGCCAGCTTGGAGAAGAAGCTGTCTACGAATTAGGTATCGCCGATTTTGATCCACAATTGGTCTATCTTATTGGCATGCTCTATTTCAGAACCAGTTTTGGTCAAAATATCTTGCGTCACTCGATTGAGGTTGCAGGAATTAGCGCCATCATGGCAGAAGAGTTAGGCGCCAATGTCGGTATTGCAAAAAGGGCCGCTATCCTTCATGATATTGGTAAGGCTGTCAGTCATGAAGTTGAAGGTTCTCATGTAGAAATTGGCAAGAAGATTTTGGAGAAATTTAAAGTTGATCAAAAAATTATTGATGCTGTAATTTCTCATCATGAAGATTATCCCTTCACTGATATTGAATCTCGCGTTATTCAAGTAGCTGATGCCCTCTCTGCTTCACGCCCGGGCGTAAGAAGAGAAAATTACGAAGCTTATATCAAGAGATTAGAAGAATTAGAAAGTCTCAGCAATAACTTTGATGGCGTTAAGAAGACTTATGCCATTCAAGCGGGTCGTGAAATAAGAGTCTTTGTTGATGCGGAAAAAATTAGTGATTTAGAAGCGTATCAATTAGCCAAAAAAATCGCTGAAAAAATAGAGAAAGAAATGGTTTATCCCGGTGAAATTAAAGTAAATGTGATTAGAGAAACTCGCGCTATTGAATTCGCTAGATAAACATAATAATACAAATTAATCTCTAAATGCCCCGTCATGGGGCGATGAAAGGAGGTGAAAACAAATGACAAAACAAGCACTAATCGATCATGTCGCTTCAAAAACTGCTTTAGCTAAAGCTCAAGTTAAGAAGTGCATCGATGCCACTTTAGACGGTATCACTGTTGCTCTTAAAAAGGGCGATGGCATTACCTTCACAGGATTTGGTACCTTCAAGACTTACGACAGAAAAGCTCGCACAGGCCGCAATCCTCAAACAGGCGCAAGCATTAAAATTGCTGCCGCCCGTGTTCCAAAATTCAAGCCTGGTAAAGCTCTAAAAACTGCTGTCAAATAATCTTTACTTTGATAGCATGCTGTCAAAGATAAGATCGTAAATCGAACTCAAGAAGCTCCTTCGGGAGCTTTTTGAGTTAGTGTTAAATTAAATACAAAAGCTCTCCTGTGAGAGCTTTTGAAAGCAAGCGGGTGAGCGGAATTGAACCGCCATCACTACCTTGGCAAGGTAGCGTAATAAACCATTATACGACACCCGCATTAGTAATTATCATATACTCCATTAATCCAACCGATGATTTTGTGAAACAATCTAGTATCGTAAATCCTAATTTGAATAGTGCCATGGGGCAAATAATTTTTGGGTCGTTTTCCTTTGCTGGCTTTACTGATAGCATAGCTTGTTTTTTGAAATTGCGATAGAGATAAATGAGTTAATTGTGACCAGAAATCTTTTACGCACCTTTCGTTCATATGGGGATAGATTCTTAAAGAAATTCTAAATTTTTTTTCTGGCACATGACAAATAGTTCTAAAAAATTTCATCATTATCTTTATAAGGCGCGGGTCTGAATTACTAAAACTTATCGCATGGCATGTTTTGCCATTATAGGCTCTTTTATATCCCTCGGCCCAATAAAGCACTGCGCCAACAAGACGCATTTCATTAGTTGAAAATTTATTAATTTCTTTTTTAGCTTCTTTTTTAATCTTTTTGGCTTGTTGAATGGCTAATAGGGTTTGTGTCTTGTTGTGGCGAAGAAGTCCACGCATCGTACCTTCAAATATTCTTGAGCGCAATCTTTTTTGAGCTGTTTTGGACAATATTAGATTTTTAAACCAACCGCTTTGAGTACTTTTGGGGACATTAAGGATTTTATAAATTTCATTATAACTATAGCCCTTTCGGCGAAGCTTAAAAGCTTTTTGTTTTTTCTTATTCATTTTTTTCGTACTAGTAATTTTGATATTTTATATTATAACATCAGTACGAAAATTTTTAAAGAACTGTTATTTATTTACATGCCGTGAGAGGGAATCGAACCCCCGACGCAAGGCTCTTCCTTATCTTTTGATTAAAGAGTTGGACTATATCATCACCCGTTTAATAACAACGGGGCTGGGCGCTTAAGACAGGATTATTGTTGGGGCTCACCTGTTAGTCTCTACGCCTTTCCCGATACTTAAACCCATCGGGACTTGGTTCGGGATTGCTTGTTTTAAGGTTTTCCCGAGTTCACCCAGTTTTTCTCACATTTCATTACTGAAATGGGGCCCGAAGTTTTCAGGCCTTCGCTCTACCACTGAGCTACCACGGCTTATGGCAAGTAGCGCGCCCCCACGGGGAATCGAACCCCGGTTTTCAGGATGAAAACCTGACGTCCTAGGCCTCTAGACGATAGGGGCATACACAAACCTTAAACCATAAACTTTATACCTTAGACTCTAAACTATAACAAATGATAACTGAAAAATGAAAAAAATCAAGATTATTGTTAATATAATTTGATTTTTGTGTTATTTAAGTTTAAAATTCAGTATAAACATGAATATTTTAGGCATAGAAACATCGTGCGACGAAACAGCTATCGCTTTGGTTGAATTTAATAAACAGGGTATAACCCTTCGACAGAGCTCGGGGCAAGAAGGGACAAAAAGGATACGGGAGATAAAAGGGAAAGAAGAATTTTTGAAAATTAATATTTTATCAGATAAGGTTGCGTCTCAAATAAAAATCCACGAACCCTTTGGCGGAGTTGTTCCAGGATTAGCAGCAAGAGAACATATAAAGAATTTGCCGATTCTACTTGACGGAGTCAAGGGAGACACAATAGATAAAAAGGATAAGAGGGGTAAATGGGACATAGAAGATCTAATGAAGATAGTTGATTTAATTACCGTAACTCATGGACCAGGACTAATGCCATGCCTACTCGTGGGCGTTGCCTTTGCCAAGGCGCTTGCATATAAATATAAAAAACCGATTATCGGAACGAATCATTTAGATGGTCATCTATACTCTGGTTTACTGAGCTTGGATCAGGAAACAGACATCGAATTGCCTATGTTCCCTGCTATTGGCCTTATCGTTTCTGGAGGACACACAGAATTAATTTTAGTAAACAAGATTGGCAACTACAAACTTTTAGGAGAGACTCTGGACGATGCCGCGGGAGAAGCATTTGATAAAATAGCTCGACTGCTTGGTCTGGGCTATCCAGGTGGGCCAATTATTGAAAAATTTGCAAAGGATGGCAATCCTCAATCATTTAATTTTCCAAGGCCAATGATAAATTCTGGCAATTATAATTTTTCCTTTGCTGGCTTAAAAACTGCTGTTTTGTATAAAGTTAGAGAAATTCAAAAAAACAACAAAGACAAGGAAAAAATTGATGATGTTGCTGTCAAAAATTTAGCTGCTAGTTTTCAGCAATCTGTTATAGATACTTTGATTGCAAAACTAAAATCTGCAATCATAGAATTCAATCCAAAAAGTATATTCTTAGGAGGTGGTGTTCTCGCCAATCAGGCACTGAGAGATGCCATAGGCAAGATTAATCTTGAACAAACCATCTACTTACCTCAAAAAAAGTATTGTGGCGATAACGCATCAATCATCGCCTTAGCAGCTTATCTCAATTCTGAGATAATATCAAAATCAAAAAATAACTGGAAATATTTGGAAGTAAATCCAAATCTTGTTATAAATTAACTTTGATTAAATAATTTTAGGTTAAATTTTAACTTATTATGGACGCTCCTTTCGACAAAAAGTACCAGCCTAAAGAAACTGAAGAAAAGATTTACCACGATTGGGAAATTTCAGGCTTTTTTAGTCCAGAAAATACAAGAAAAGATAACAATGATAAGGCTTTTACAGCAGTTATGGCTCCCCCAAACATTACTGGCAATCTTCATATGGGTCATGCTCTAGAGAATGCTCTTGTTGATGTTATTGTAAGAAAAAAACGCATGGAAGGATTTCGCGTTCTCTGGGTTCCGGGAACTGATCACGCAGGAATTGCAACTCAAAATGTCGTAGAAAAAAAACTTACAAAAGAAAACATGAAAAGAAAAGACCTTGGAAGGTCTTTGTTTATTGATAAGGTTTGGGAATGGAAGGAACAATACGGAAATATTATTTTAGGTCAATTTAAAAAACTTGGCATCTCTGTAGACTGGACGCGCAGTCGCTTTACTTTGGACGAAAATTATAAAGAAGCTGTCAAAACTGCCTTCTATCACTACCAAAAACTAGGATGGATATATCAAGGACAAAGATTAGTCAATTGGTGTCCCCGCTGTTCTACTGCTCTCTCTGATCTTGAAGTTGAATATAGCGAAGAGGAAGGCAATCTCTGGTATATTAAATATCCCCTAAAGAACTCTGATGATTATGTGGTAGTAGCAACAACCAGGCCAGAAACGATGCTCGGTGATACCGCTGTTGCAGTTAATCCAGGTGATAAGCGTTACAAAAAGCTGATTGGTAAAGTTTTAATTCTTCCTATTGTTAAAAGAGAGATTCCTGTAGTAGCAGATAAAGCTATAGATAAAGATTTTGGCACCGGCGCTGTTAAAGTAACCCCTGCTCATTCTTTAATAGACTTTGAAATTGCAGAACGCCACAACCTTCCTTCTGTGAAAATTATTAACGAATTTGGACGAATGACAGAAGAAGCTGGCAAAGATTTCAAAGACTTAAAAACTACTGAAGCGCGCGAAAAAGTTCTTGAACAACTCAAAAAAGAAAATCTCCTAGAAAAAGTTGAAAAACACACCCATAGCGTATCTCATTGTTATCGATGTGGCGCCTACATTGAACCACTAACATCTTCTCAATGGTTTTTAAAGATGGATAAACTTGCGCCCTTAGCAATTAAAGCTGTTAAAGATGGAAAGGTTAAATTTCATCCAAAGAGATGGGAAAAACCCTATTTTAATTGGTTAGAAAATATTCGCGATTGGTGCATTTCCCGTCAAATTTGGTGGGGACATGAACTTCCAATAAAAAATTCCGAAGATGTTTTAGACACTTGGTTTTCTTCAGCCCTTTGGCCATTTGCTATTCTTGGATGGCCCCAAAAATGCAAAAGTATCGACAATAACAAAAAATGCTTAACCCCACAAGACGATCTTAGGGAGTTTTATCCAACCGATTTGGTGACAAGTGCCCCTGAAATTCTTTACTTATGGATAACACGAATGATTTTTTCTGGCATAGAATTCATGGAAAAGGAACCTTTTAAAAATGTTTATATCCATCCAGTTGTACTCACAAAAGATGGTCGCAGAATGTCTAAATCCTTAGGTACGGGTATTGATCCGCTTGATCTTATTGAAAAATATGGAGCTGATGCCACTCGTTTTGGACTTCTTTGGCTGACTGGCACAAACCAATCTATTAGGTTTAATGAAGATTCTGTTATTATGGGTCAAAAATTTTGCAATAAAATATGGAATGCTGCTAGATTTATTCTCTTAAATAATCCTCCGCTAATTGATGCTGATTTTGAAAAAAAATTGGCCCAAACCGATCTGGGTGAAGATGGTAAAGTTATTATTGATCAACTTAAAAACACCATTAAATCAGTAAGTTTGTATATAGAAAAGTTTAGATTTGATAAGGCTACCGAAGTTCTTTATAATTTTTTCTGGCATGATTTCTGCGATACTTACATAGAAAAATCAAAAGGAAATATCTTTAATCCACTCTCGGAAGAGATAAAAGTTAAAACTCAGATTGTCTTGCTTCATGTTCTATTTAATTCTATTAAACTTCTCCATCCGTTTATTCCATTCGTCACTGAACAAATTTATCAATCACTACCAATTAAAAACAAAGAAAAGTTCATAATGATTGAAAAATGGCCAACCGTTTAAATTTCTAAATCTTAATTTTTAATTTCTAAATAAATCCTAAACTCAAATTCCAAAAATAAATTTGGGTATTGGGGTTTATAAAATTAGACATTGATTACCCCGCACAATTCTTAGTGAGCAATAGCGAACTTAGAATTTAGAGAGTCCCGTAAACCTCAATCTATTTCAAAGAAAACAAAGTAGAATATGCGGGGTCCTCGTAAAACCAATGATTCATTAAAGACTTATCAAGGTTTTGCGGGAGAAATTAGATATTAGTAATTAGGAATTTTAAAATTATGTTTTTTCTTCTCGCTATTCCCCTAGCCCTATTACCCAGTCTTATCTGGCTTTTGTATTATTTAAGAAAAGATGTTCATCCAGAACCCAATCATCTGATAATGCGCGTTTTTGTTTGGGGAATGATAACCACAATCTTAGCGGCTTTTGTTATTTTCTTCTTCGCGTCACTCGAAAGTGATTTTGCCAGAAGAAATTTCTTCATAAAAGATAGTCTTCCCTACATTTTAACCATTCCCATTGTGATAATTTTTATTAACGCTTTTTGGGAAGAAGTTTTAAAGTATCTTGTGGTTCGTTTTTCTATTCTTAAAAATCCCGACTTTGACGAACCCGTCGATGCGATGGAGTATATGATTATTGTCGCATTGGCATTCGCCGCTGTGGAAAACATCTTAATTAGCGCTAATCATAGCAATTTAAAGTCGTTGTCAGTTTTATTGTTTGTTAGGTTTTTGGGCGCAACTTTAATTCATGTTCTTTCTTCGGCAACACTAGGATTTTTCCTTGCAAAAGCCATATTTTGGAAAAAAAATCGTCGCCGTTTTCCTTTAAGAATCGGTTTTGTCTTACTGGGAATGATAATAGCGACCGGCTTGCATGGTATCTTTAATTTTCTTATAATAGAGAGTAGTAATCTAAAAAGAGGAGGGATTCTTTATGTAGTGGCAGGGTTTTTAATAATTCTATCGTTTATTGTCACTAGAGAGTTTCGCCGCCTCAATTATCAATCTTTGAAAAAGTAATCATACAAACATGAAAAAAAGAAAAAGTTTCCTTGATCTACTTACGAAAAATTCCGATAAAGACGAGGCGACAATAGATTCTTCTTCTGAATCTAATAGAAGTGTTAATTTTGGCATGAATTTACCGCCGATGGAAGAACGCCTTCCTCTTGATGAAAAAAGTTGGTTGGCTGAGGCTGGCGAAGATGGGCAATTAACACTAGATGTCTATCAGACCGATAAGGACATTATCATTAAATCTACGATTGCCGGCGTTGATCCTGACGATCTGGATATCGGCTTCAATAACGGCATGATCACTATCAAGGGAGAAAGAAAGTTTAATGAGAAAATTCGCAGCGAAGATTATTTCTATCAAGAACTTTATTGGGGAAGTTTTTCTAGAAGCGTTATTCTTCCAACTGAAGTTGACCAAGAAAATATTGAAGCTGAACTTAAGAATGGCATTCTAACCGTCAAATTACCTAAGAAGGAGGCATCCAACCAAAGAAAAATCAAGGTCAAGACCGTCTAAAAGGATTTGATAATGAAAAAAGAGTTTTCGTTTAAAATTTTTCCAATAGTATTATTGGTTGTTTTTCTTGTTGTTGGTGTTTGCGTAAACGCCCTTTTTTTGTTTAATAAAAATCACCTTGTTTCGGGAATAAAGATAGCTGGTATTGATGTTGGCGGAAAAACAGCGAAAGAAACACAGGTAATTCTGGAAAAAAATGAGAGCAAATGGTTATCTCAAAAAATAGATCTAAAATTAAGAGAAAAAAACATTGCTACTTCATGGGAATCCTTGGGATTTTCTTTCGACAACGAAGGTACCATTAAAACAGCATCATTGGTTGGAAAAAATCATGGATTTTTCCGCGACATTTTTCAACAATTCAAAGCGCTTTTAAGCGGTTACAATTTACCCCTTAAAATCAGCTGGAATAATAATGTGTTAAAGATTTTTACAAACATCAATTTCGGGAATGAAATTAAAGAAACTCAAGATGCTTCGCTCGTTTATAAAAACAGCTCCATTGAATTAATTCAATCAAAATCAGGAAGGCAACCTAATTGGAAAGACTTAAAAAAAGATGTCGAAGCAAAAGCGTCTTATTTGAAGCCGTTTTCCGACTACGAGCTTATGATTACCGCCCAACTTCCCGAAATTAAAGACGACGAAACTGATTTAGCGATGAAAAAAGCCTCTGAATTACTAAGCGGCACCCCTTATCTTTTGTCTTTTGAAGACAAAATATGGTCCACAGAGAAAGACTTGTTGGCTTCTTGGTTCAAATTTGTTCCTGTCTATGATCAATTAGATAAAAATAATAAAATTCTTGGCATAGATTTGGACGAATCTTTGATTGCTAATTACCTTCTCAATATCGTTCCCGAAGTTAACCGACTTCCTCAAGACGCAAGACTAATTTTTAGAGATGGTGTTTTGGTTATAAACAAAGAGAGTATTCCCGGAATTGAACTTTTAATTGAAGATAGCGCCTCTCAAATTAAAAAAGATATCTTTGGCGGAGTTCCGCAAATTAATTTAATCGCAAAAACTACACCTGCAAAAATTAGCAAAGATACTCTTGGTAATTTGGGAATTGAGAAACTGATTGGCGAAGGAACTTCGGATTATTCTGGTTCATCCCTAAGTCGTGTTAATAATATCCGGGTTGGTTCGTCAAAATTTGATGAATACTTAATCAAACCTGAAGAAGAGTTCTCCTTTAATACCATTCTTGGAGATATCACCAGCGCAGAAGGCTATTTGCCTGGTTTAGTCATAAAAAACAATCAATTGATTCCCGAATATGGCGGTGGTATTTGCCAAGTTTCAACAACAATGTTCAGGGCTGCCGTTAATTCTGGTTTAGAAATCACTGAGCGCTATCCCCATTCATTCCCTGTGAGTTATTATAATCCTCAGGGATTTGATGCAACCATTTACCCGCCTCATCCTGATTTAAGATTTATCAATAACACTTCCGGATATGTTTTAATCCAAAGAGAAATTGTGGGCAATAAGCTAACCTTTCAAATGTATGGCAAAGACGAAGGAAGGGTTGTAAAAATTAAAGGCCCAACTGTTTTTGAAAGAAATGTCGAAGAAGATTCATTTAAAACGGTTTTGTGGCAAGAGGTATACGATAAAGATGGTAATCAGATTTTAAAGAAAGGTTTTTGGTCATATTATCAATCACCGAGTCTTTTCCCTGTAGCAGCAACAACTCCAGCTGCCCCAACAACGCCTCCGACAACAACTCCGGTCACTCCTCCTGCTCCTCAAGAACAATCAACAAGTACCAATCCTCAATAATAATAAATGTAAAATCATAATAAGGCTTTACAGTTTTAACCTTAGCGATTATATTAAGAGATATGTGCCGGGGTGGTGGAACTGGCAGACACGCAAGGTTTAGGACCTTGTGGGGAAACCCGTGCAGGTTCAAGTCCTGTCCCCGGCATTTTTGCAATAAAGAGTTTTTACCATGAAGTCTCAGTACTTCATGGCGAGTCTCTCCGTCCGCATTTTTGTTTGACGCAGGTTTTTTTAATCATAAAGTCCACGTACTTTATGGCAAGTCCTGTCCCCGGCATTTTTTTTGTGACACTTGACGATCTTTAATGTATAATTTAAACTGTATATTAGGTTTAACCTAATATACAGTACGAAATATGCCAAAAAGAACGAAAAAGGGAGAATATTTAGACATTATATTGAGATCAAAAAAAACTGTCTTTTCAACAAAAGACATTCTTTTGCTTTGGGGTAGCGCAAAAATTGGCTCAGCTCAAGTCAGGCTTAGTTATTATGTCAGAAAGGGAAAGCTTGTTCGACTTCGCAAAGGACTTTACGCGAAAGACAAAAATTACGATAAATATGAATTAGGCGTCAATATTCTTCGTCCGTCCTATATAAGCTTTGAAACTGTCTTGGCTTCAGCCGGAATAACATTTCAATATTACGGGCAGATTTTCGTTGCTTCATATATAAAAAGAAGTGTAATTTGCGATGACCAAGAATATTGTTTTAGAACAATTAAAAGAAATGTTTTAATTAATCCGAAAGGTATTGATCAAAGTGGCGAATATTCAATCGCTACCAAAGAAAGAGCATTCCTAGACACAATTTGCAGAAGCAGAGATTATCATTTTGACAATTTGTCGTCTTTGGACTGGGATAAAGTTTTTGAAATTTTACCAATCTACGAAAACAAAAAAATGGAAAAAAGGGTAAAAGAATACTATAAATATCACAAAGCTGACCAGTAAAAAATATCTATGACACTAAACGCATCAGCGCATAAAAACATTTTGCTTCAGATTTTACAGGATATTTATTCCGATAGTTCTATTGGGCCATTTTTGGGTTTTAAGGGCGGTACCGCAGCTTATTTGTTTTATGGACTTGATCGCTTCTCTGTTGACCTAGATTTCGATTTGCTTGATGTGGAAAAAGAAGATCTCGTTTTTAATAAAATTGAAAAGATAATAAAGAAATACGGCACGATCAAAGAGTCAAGAAAGAAAAAATTTAATTTAATTTTCATTCTTTCCTATCAACAAAAGATTGAAAATGCGCCGAATATTAAAATTGAAATTAATCGTAGAGATTTTGGGTCAAAATATATTCCAAAGTCATACATGGGAATTTCTATGTTAGTTATGGTTCAGGAAGATATGTTTGCCAATAAATTGATGGCAATGTACGAACGATTAGGAAAAACAAATCGTGATATTTATGATGTTTGGTTTTTTGCTAAAAATAATTGGCAGATTAACAAAAAAATAATAGAAAATAGAGCTAAAATGCCCCTTGGAGAGTTTTTGCAAAAATGTGTTAGTGATCTAGAAAAATTTAATGATCATAATATTTTGGATGGCATAGGTGAATTACTAGATTTGAAGCAAAAATCTTGGGTAAGGGACAATCTTAAAAAAGAAGTTGTTTTTTGGCTCAAAGTAATGGCAAGCAATGAAGTTAAGTAAGATTTTTCAAGCCTGAAGCCTATGTGTTTTAGGGCAAGTCCTGTCCCCGGTATTTTTTTATAGACATTACTCTTAGCCCCCCATATGGACAAAGACACAAGAATCTCTATTATTCTCCCTAGTTATAACGAATCAAAAAAGATTAGAAATACTATTTTAGATGTTTCTAATTTTTTTAATAATAAAAAAATTAACCATCAAATTATACTTGTAGATGATGGCAGCACTGACAATACCTTAGATATTATAAAAAAAAATTACCCGAATATAAAAATTATTAGTCATAAAAAGAATTTAGGAAAGGGGGCTGCAGTCAAAACAGGCGTTATGGCAACGGATGGTAAATACGTTTTATTTATGGATGCAGATAATGATATCAATATATCAAATTTTGAAACTTTTTTACCATTCTTGGGTTCATTTGATATCTGTATAGGTTCAAAGAGGTTATGTGATAAAAGTGCTCCGTCTAGAAAATTTTTAATACGGAGGTTTTTAAGTAAAATCGCAAATTCGTTTATTAAAATTTTAATGGGATTAAATATCAAAGACACTCAGTGTGGTTTTAAGTGTTTTGATGGTCTGATAGCTAAAAAACTTTTTTCTCAACTAAAAACGGTTGGCTGGGGATTTGATATAGAAATTTTATGTCTAGCTCAGCAAAGTGGTTATAGAATCAAAGAACTTCCAGTACATTGGCGGTATAATAAAAATACCAAAGTTAGTTTTCTTGGCTATATAAAAACTTTTATAGAAATTCTTTCAATAAAAGCAGGGTTTTTAAATAAAAAGCGTTAGGTATGAATCAAGTAATTCCAAATAAAAAAATTATTACAACTTGTGCCTTGTTTTTTATTGTATTAATGGGTCTCTCTTTAAGGCTATATCATATTAATTATCCAGTTATAGGCTATCATAATTGGAAAGAGGTTGCCACCCTAAGTGAAGCAAGAAACTTTTATAAAAACGGGTTTTTTAAATATGGTCCGTTTATACCTGCATATTCTTATCCTTACGCCACAGACGATCCATCTGGTGCTCATTCGGGAACATTTCCCTTAATGTCAATTATTGGCGGATTGTTTATGAAAATATTTGGTCCAAAGCTTTGGATAGCAAGAATGACAGGGGTCTTGATAGGGATTGTGTCAGTTGTTTTAATCTACTTTTTGTTAAAAGAATTTTTTAAAAAGCGTAGCATTGCTATTGTTGGCGCATTTATAACAGCAATTACTCCTCTGTTTGTTGTCTTTGACGGCAAGTTTCATGTAGACACTCCTTGTTTTTCTCTCGCATTAATTACAATATATTTTTACTCAAAATGGGTAAAATTTGATTCAAGAAAATATTTTATTTCGTTTGTGTCTGTTTTTGTGTTGTTAGCGCTAACAAGGTACGATTCTACGGTTATAGCAATACCCATGATATTAACATTTCCTTATAAAAGATTATTTAATACTAGTGAGCTAAAAAAACACACCAAAGAATATTTAATAGGATTATTCTTGCTATTACTAATTCCGATATGGCATTTATATAATATCTTCTACGTTTCAAATGTATGGGGAAATGAACTAGAAAAACAGTTCAGCGCCGTAAATCCATTTTTAGTTTTTACAACGAAATGGATAAGCACCGTAATTTACTACCTCATAACAAATTTCACATTAATTGGAGTGCTTTTGTCTATTTTTGGTTTAATCTTTATGGTACAGCGATATTTTAAACATAAAGATTTTGTAAGTAAGTTTATTTTGGGATATGCGATTTCATTGATTCCTTTTTCCTTTATAATGGCTGGGCACTTGATAGGACATAATTATCATCAATTTCCGATTGCACTTCTTGTTATAATCTTAATTACTTATTGTATTTTTATTGTCTCAAACTTTATTATTAAGGTCCTTGGATTTAAAAAATCTTTTATTGTTCTTTTTATGGCCATTTTTGCTGCACTGTTGTATTTTCCAGCTCAGAAAGATGCTGCAGCAATGTTTGATACTCAATTTTATGGTCTGGATGTTGCTGGCAAATATATTAAAAATCATTCTAGTCTCGATGAGTTTATTCTTCATTCAGGTTATCAAGATTTTGGAGTTTCTTGGCATGCAGATAGGTATCTTTATGGAATAGGGCTTCCAAAAACCGTAGAAGAGTTTAAGGTCTCAGAAAAAACAAGGAATGCCAGATGGATATTTGTTTACTGGTGGGGAATGGATATCATGAGAGATGGTGATAAAAGATGGGATTATATTAAAAATAATTATTCTCTCAGACAATTTGCATTTAGTGAAACAAGTAACGAGAAAGGTGTAATAAATCCCATTTATTATCTTTTTGAGAAAGGTGGTAGTTATAATGAAAAGAATCTCGACGATGTGTTAAAAAATTCAAAAGAATATTTATATAAAGATTATGAAAATACCAATGGTGTTGTTAGAATGTATTATATAGAGATAAATAAATAGTCGATTTTTATGAGAGAAAACAAAAAAATTTCTGTTATCATTCCTTGTTATAATGAAGAAAAGACGATTGGTTTAGTTTTAAAAGAAATACCAATCTTTGTTGGTGAAATTATTGTCGTTGATAATAACTCTACAGACAAGGGACCATTTATAGCAGAAAATTATAGCAAGGTTCGTATTGTCCAAGAAGTCGTTCAGGGCTACGGATCAGCCATAAAAAAGGGTATCTCAGAAAGTTCAGGCAATATAATTGCCATAATCGATGGCGACAACCAACACTATGTTTCAGATATGGTTTCTTTGATCGGTTATTTGATTGATAATAATTTTGATTTCGTCTGGGGCTCTAGGTTCCCTGCTTCAAAAAATCAAATGTCCTTGAATCGTTCTTTTGGTAATTTAATTCAGGGATTGTTTTTTAATACTCTTTTTAGCGTTCGCATCAAAGATTCTCAGTCTGGCATGATGATTTTTAATAAAAACAAGGTCTTAGAAAAAATAAATATTTCTCAATTGAGCAACGGTATGTCTTTTTCTGAAGATATTAAAGCGCGCGTAATTTTTTCTAGGCTTAAGTGGCAAGAAAAAAAGATAAACATAAAAAAAAGACGAAACGGTCCATCAAAACTTCGTCCACTTAGTGATGGTGTAAAAAATATATTGCACATGTTTTCTGTTTTTTATGACCTTAGAATTTCAAAAAATAGCTAATTATTTCGCTAAAAGAAATTATTTACAATATGTAGCTGTTTTTATTTTATTTTTTTCATTTTTGTTCATTTTGCAATTTTCCTTTCCTAATTTAATTTGTCCTGACGGTTACTATCACATAAAACAAGCTTACTTAATAAGAACCCAGGAGTTCTCGGCAGTAACAGATTTTCATTGGACTAAATATTCTACTCTAAATGATCATTCTTCTGATCTTTGGCTTGGATATCACCTACTTTTAATGCCATTTACCTTCTTTAAAGATCTTGTTTTTGGAGCTAAACTTGCTAATGTTTTTTTTACAACGATATTTTTTGCCATTTTTTATTTCTTACTTAAACATTTTAAAGTAAAATTTCCTTTGTTCTGGATATCTATTCTTACGGTAATAAATGTTGGTTTTATGTTTAGATTGCTTCTCCCTCGTGGCGCTATTTTTTCTATAGTATCTACCTTATTAGCGCTTTATTTTATAAAGGAACGCAAATATATTGCCCTTTTCTTTTTGTCGTGGTTTTATGCCTTTTCTTATCCTGGTTTTGTTATTCTTTTAATACTCGCGATTCTGTATGCGCTTTTAGAAATAATTTATAAAAAACAATTTAATCCAAGGTTCTTTATTTCTATACTGTCCGGGGTTATTTTGGGACTAACCATTAGGCCAGATTTCCCCAATAATCTTTATATGCTTTTTGTTCAGGATTTTTTGGCAATATTCTATAAAATTAAAGGAATTGGACTTAATTTCGGAGCAGAATTTGTGGCAAATTACAGTTCTTTTGATAAATGGGAGATTGTAGTATTTTTTCTCTATCTCTTCTTTTTATTTATAGCATTTAGAAAATTACATAAAAAAATATCGACAACATTCTCTTTGGTATTTTATTATTTACTTATATTCTTCATTTGTCTCTTGTCTTTAATATTTTCCGAAGCTCCAATATTGGGAAAACATTTGGGGTTATTAGGTTTTTTTGGGCTTTTGGTTTTTTGGGGATTATTTCCTTTGATCGCTTTTTTTATAGTTTTATCTAAAAAGAAAGTTCTTGATAATTTTTTCGTTTTTTATTTATTTTTAGTCTGTAGTTTGTTTTATGTTTTATCATTAGTGGCTGGTAGGTTTATTGAATACTTTGTACCAATATTATTATTTAGCTTGGCTGTTTCCATTGCTCCGCTCATTAAGCTTAAAGAACAGTTTGTTTCTAAGATTTTTTGGAAAAAAATATTTTTAGTAATTATAATTGCATTTTGTTTTCCTTTGTCGTTCTTACTGCAACAACCAAATACTTCAAGTTCTTATATTGATTCATTTAGAGAAACTGCCCCATTTTTAAGGAGCGTTCTAAAAGAAAATGATGTTTTGTTTCATATTTCATGGAGTGATTTTCCTGGATTGTTTTATTACAATGATAAAAATGTCTATTTGGCTGGTATGGATCCAACTTTTATGTATGTAAAAAATGTGCATCTCTACTGGTTGTGGAGAAATATTCCATTGGGCATAGTGTGTGATAAAGAAAAATGTCCCAACTATTTGAAAGTGTGTAAATCAGACACTCCTTGGGAAATTTATAAAACTATTAAAAATAATTTCCCTGTGAATTATATCTTTATTAAAGATGCTACTACGTCTGATAAAAATTTAGTAAATATTTTAAGGGCTGATTCTGGTTTGTTTAAAGAAGTTCCAAGAGAAAATTATTTCTTAAAAGCAAAGGTCTTTAAAATTCTCTGACTTTCGATATTGAATAAACAAAAAAAAGCAAAAGTTCTGAAGAGCTTTTGCTTTTTTAATAAAACGTTTTATTATACTCCGCCAGTAATATCTCTTATCAAGTTCATTACGATACTGACGATACCAAAGGCAAAGCCAGCAATAACCACACCAACCACACCACCAACTATCCAATCTCGCGCAGTTTTTGTCTTTGTGGTATCACCACCTGAGGTCATATAAAGGAAAGCGCCTATTAGAATGACCGCTACAGCGATAATTAAAATTATGCCAGCTAACCAATTTCTTAGATTTAGAATTGTTCTTGTAATTGTGTTGGCGTCTGTAGTTGATAGATTTGGCATATTAGCCGGTTGAGCGACATTTGCAGTAATTGTATCTGGAGCATTAATTGCTGCAAAAGAAACAGTAGCGCCAAAAAGAACACCAATAACCAACAAAGGAAGTACGAATTTTAGCATCTTCATCTTTCTCACCCCCTTTCAATGATGTGAGATTCAATTAATCTTTCACAAATTTTAAATTAGTATATTTCTCAAAATCTACCTACCCATTAAATCATTAAGCGTATTGGAAACTAAACTGACTATGCCAAAAGCAAGACTCGCTACTATAACACCAATTATAGCATTCTTGAGTATGCTTTTTGCCAGTCCAGTCTTTTTATCATCTCCGCCGGCAGTCATAAATAAAACCGCCGCCACTAGGACAGCTATAACAGCAATAATTAAAACAATTCCTGCAAACCAATTTCTAAAATTAATTATTATCCTCACAACATCATTTGCTGTTAGGTTATCTATTGTACCATTAGGCGGAGCAACGCCTGGATCAAACGGATCATCAGCAAAAACGGCCACAGGAACAATGGCTGAAAAAATTACGATAGCACACAAAACAGAAAAGAGTGTTTTTTTCATCTTTTAATTCATTATACTACAAGATTAGTCCTTTTAAAGTATTTTTGTGGATAAACTAAGTCTATGTGCTCAGAAAATCCTTAACTAGACTGACAATGCCCTTACTTACTAACGCTAACGCTAGCCCAAGGACTGCATATAAAAGCATTTTTTTGGCGGTTGTAATTTTCCTATCGTTTCCTCCCGAAGTCAAAAAGATCAAAGCTGCACCAACAATCACCATCGGCCCTAAAATTACCGCCATCCATAAAAGGTAGTTGGATACTCTGTCTATTAATTCCATTGCAGTAGTTCCTCCCAATGGATCGGGTATATTAATTGTATAAGGAGCATTTGTGGGAGTGTTAGTATCTGCCAATACTAAACTTGTTGGTAATAAAAATGTATATAATATCGGAAGCATCGCAAGAAAAAACAATTTTTTTGTCATATTTTTATAATTACGGCGTACATTCGATAACGAATCCGCCATTTTTTATGCTAAATAAAGTATCGGCATTGCCGGCAGAAAGGAAATGAATAATAGTGAAAACAATTAAGTAAGAAACAAGCATAATCACAAGCCCATAAATTACGCCTTTTATAATAGTTTTTGATTTATTCAACAGGCCAGAACTTGCTCCCCCCGCATACATAATGATTCCCGCGACCACCAAAAACATTCCACCCAAAATGAAGCCGAACATTAAAATAATATTAATAATGCGCGAAATTGTTTCAAACGCATCACAAAGCGTACAGCAATCGGCATCTGGATCTCCGGGGAAAATTCCGGGACAATTATAACCACATTGGATAATAGGAAAGAGATCGCCCGATGGTCGATGAGTTCCTCCTCCTGAACATTCAGGGGTACCAAGACAAGCAGGATCAGCGCAATCAACTAATGGATTACCATTACCATCGTCTATCCCATTATCACAAATCTCTGTGGGAGGTGGAGCAATTGGTGCTGTTGTAATTGACGCACTAACTGTCGGAGAAGAAGGAATACCTACGCCTAGGGCATCAGACGCAATCACCCTATACTTAAACGTACCAAAATTATAAGCTCCGTTATCCGTATATGAATTTGAAGCAGTTCCAGTTAGAAGATTCCACGTACCGCTACCATTATCTTCTCTTTCGACAAAATAAGTCGAAGCCCCAGAAACAGTCCCCCATGTAATCTTAATAGAATCGTCAGCTATTTGCTCGACATTAACATAACTGGGAGCGTCTAATGCAAGCACATTAACCGCGAAAAACAAAAGGAAACCAATAAGAGGTATGCTAAATATTTTTTTTACTATTTTCATATTATAGATCTAAGGGGTTTAAGATTGGTTTTGGTTCTGGTTTTGGTGGTTGCATTAAAAGCGTCAATTCACTAGATGCTTCATTGATTGCTCTTGCCGGTGTCGCCTTTACCATATTAACTTTGCCAATCATTTCCAAAAACACTTTGTCGGCAGAAGCAGAATTAATTTGATACCAACTTTGCGCCGTTAGTCCTTGGCGCGCAAAAACACCTAATTTTGGCATTTCTTTTTCCTGCCACGATATCATATCCATTCTCGCAGTCGGACAATTGGCAGCGTTGAGAAAAAGAAAAACATTTTCTGATCTTGAAGAAAATTCAATAAAATCCCATGCTTCTTGGGGACGACTCGCTGTGCGTGGAACAGAAAGCCCCCAGTAATTTGCATAATTAACTGGTTTTTTGGCTTCCTTAAGTTGAGGTACTGTTCCAATTTCATAAACAAGATTGGCATTCTTTTTGTCGATAGTGCTCATAAGATAAGAATAACCAATCATCATAGTTAAGTTTCCGTCGGAAAATTCATCAATTGAATAATTTTTTTGCGTATTCCAGGTATAAACCTTCTTTCTCGGATTAGCAAAATCTGTATAAAATTGAAGCGATTGTTCTCCGGGGTTGTAGGCAGCGCCATTGACTGTAATGGTTCTATCAAATGTTGTTGAAAGAAAATCATCCGCTACCATTTGTGTCCCCGACTGAAGCATAATTAAAGACAAAATATCTTGCGCTCTTTTTATATTATTTGCCGTTCCTAGCGCTATGCCTGACCGGCCAATATTCCCCCATTCATCTTTTTGCGCAGTATATTCAGCAAGTTTTATGACATCATCCCATGTTTTTGGAGCATTTAAAACCCATGGTTCATCGGGATTACCACGAAACATTTCGTCTAGAATATCTTTATTATAATAAAGCGCCAAAGTATCAATTGATAGAGGAATGGCGTAAATTTGCCCGTTTCTTAAAAAATCGTAACTGGCTACCGGCATAAAGGTTTGCTGATATAACTGAGCGTTCATGGAGCTTTTATTGGTCTGAGGATAAGGATAAATGTATTGTTGATAATTGGGCAACCAAGTATCATGAATCATAAAAATATCTGGACCTTTTATCTTGCCTGTCCATGCTTCAACCAATGCTCTCTCGTATTCTTCATAAGAAGCAAATTTCTTGTAATTAATCGTAATTTTCTTAGGACTTCTTTTTAGCGCTAATTGTTCTTGGCGAAACTTGGCAATTAATCCTGAGTATTGGTCGCCGTCATTAAAAACGCCCCAGAAATTTAAGGTAACTTCTTTGGGCTTTCCTCCTTTAAACCAAATATAAAATCCTCCCACGAGGATAATGATTAAAAATCCAACGACACTAAAAAATATTAACCTCGATTTAGACATTTATTTCTGTAATAGTATAACAAATTTCACTTTATTCCATTTTCCTATAAACCAATCCGTAATGATAATCGTCCGGCTGAAATTCCTTGTCAAAAATTAACCCGTTTTTCTCAAGAATCTTTTTTAATTTTTCCGGATCAATTCTCCAGCCCCGATCTGTCATAAAATAACTATCAGGAAACCATTCAATAATTACGACTCTCCCTCCTGGTTTGATCACCCGAACAGCTTCGCTAATAATTTCTTCCTTTTTTTGAGATTGAAAAAGCACGTTTGCCATTAAAACTATGTCTTGGGAATCGGTTGCCAGGCCTGATCCATGTTCTTTTTCAAGATTAGCGTGAATCGTTTTTACATTAAAAAAACCTGCGTTTTTTGCGCGGGTCGTAACAACTTGCAAAGCGCTTTCAAGAACATCAACGGCATTAACAGCGCCGTCGCTTCCCACCAGTTCTGCAAGCGGCAGAGAAAAATATCCTGAACCACAACCGAAATCAGCTACTTTTTGTCCTAATCCGACAACCCCAATATCGGTAAGTAGTTTTTTTGGATTTAAGAAACCTCCTTTGCCAAACATATGCGTTTAAACACAAAATGCAAAGATATCAAAATTCGATATTTTAATTCTTTTCGAATTAAGAAACCTGCATTTCGGTTTTAATACTTAAAAAGCTATGAAATCAGCAATACTATCTCCGTCTTTAAGCTTCATAATCTTAACGCCTTGTGTGTTTCTGCCTAAAACAGGAATACCACTAAGAGTCATTCTTATTACCTTGCCATGTTTTGAAATAATAATCAGGTTTTCTTCATCGCTCAAGAACAAAGCGCTTGCTATTGGTCCGGTTTTTGGAGTAACTTTCATCGCCTTGATGCCCGATCCGCCTCTTTTTTGCGCACGAAACTTATCTAGGCTTGTCTTTTTTCCAAGACCATTTTCGCTGATCAAGACTAACATTTTCTTGTCAGATTTCCCCACAACTGTCATGCACTTTACCTTGTCTTGATCCTTAAGGCGAATCGCCCTTACTCCCGTTGAATTGCGACCCATAGAACGAACATCTTTTCCTGGAAAACGAATAGATTGACCGTTTTTTGTTGCTAAGAAAATTTCATTATCTTTCTCGGCTATATCTGCCCAACCCAAGAAATCGCCAACGTTAAGCCTGATTGCTCTTATGCCAGATTTTCTGATATTAGTAAAATCTTTTATAGGCGTTTTCTTTATTATACCACCTTGAGTAGCCATAACAACACAGACATTTTCCTGGTTTTCAAGATGTTGCTTTTTAAAGATTAATACAGCCGTTACCCTTTCTCCACCATCTAATTCGACAATATTGACCATAGGCTTTCCTTTTGAAGTGCGGCTCGCCTCTGGGATTTCGTAAGCCCTGAGCGATAAAACTTTTCCTTTATCCGTGAAGAAAAGAATTTGATCTGTTGTTGAAGCAAACAAAAGATGCCTGACAACATCTTCTTCTTTAGTGACAATTCCTGAAACACCCATGCCAGCTCTGTGCTGTTGTTTATAGACTTCAAGGGGCGATCGCTTGATATAACCATCATTTGTAATGGTAATGAAGATATCCTGCTCCTGAACCAGCTCATCTTCGCCAATTGACTTAATAGGACGAGAAACGACCTTGGTGCGTCTTTCATCGCCATACAAATGCCTGAGCTCTGCCAATTCTTTCTTTAATAAGCTCTTTATTTTATCCGGACTAGAAATTAAATCTTTAAGTTCGCCAATAAATTTTTTCTTCTCAATCAGCTCGTCTTCTATTCTTTTTCTTTCAAGACCAGCCAAGGCCTGCAATCTCATTTTCAAGATCGCCTCTGCCTGAATTTCGCTGAAACCGAATTTTGAAACAAGATTTTTTTGAGCGACATCCTTGTCTTTGGATTTCTTGATTGTCTCAATAATCTCTTCTATGTTTTTAATCGCCTTGCTAAATCCTTCTAAAATATGGGCTCGCGCTTCAGCCTCTCTTAATTCAAATTCCGATCTCTTTTTTATAACAATAAGGCGATGTTCGACAAATTTTTCCAAGATTTCTTTTAAGGATAAAATCTGCGGTTGGATTCCGTCAACAAGGGCCAAAAGATTCAAATGATATGTTTTTTGAAGATCGGTTAGTTTATAAAGTTTATTGAGAATTTTTTTGGGCTGAAAACCCTTTTTGAGTTCTATAACAATGCGAACGCCTTCGCGATTTGATTCATCCCTCAATCCTCTGATACCGACTAGTTTTTTTGTCTTAACTAATTCCGCTATTCTTTCAACTAAAACAGATTTATTGACCTGCCAAATAAGTTCGCTGACTATAATTTGATAATTTCCCCCTTTGGACTCCTCAATTTCCGCCTTAGCTCGACAGACAAAACCGCCCTTTCCTTGTGCATAAGCCTCACTAATCGCTTTAGAATCGTAGATTATTCCTCCTGTTGGAAAATCTGGGCCTGGAATAATCTCTGAAATCTCTTGAGGAGAAATCATTGGATTATTAATTATTGCTGTTGTTGCATCAATAACCTCCCCAAAATTATGAGGCGGAATATTTGTCGCCATACCGACAGCAATACCAACAGAACCAGTCAAAAGAAGATTGGGAAATTTTGCTGGCAAAACGCTGGGTTCTTGCCTGCTATTGTCGTAGTTTGGCGCCCACCTGACTGTTTCTTTATCGATCTCTTCAAGAAGATGACCGGTGATCTTTTCTAGCTTTGCCTCGGTATAACGCATCGCTGCTGGTTTGTCGCCATCCAGAGAGCCAAAGTTTCCTTGTCCGCGAATCAAGGGATAGCGAAGAGAAAAATCCTGAGCCATCCTTGCTAAAGCATCATATACCGAAGTATCACTATGAGGATGATATTTTCCCAAAACTTCACCAACAACCATAGCGCTTTTTCTTTGTTTCGCATCATGGGTAAGTCCTAAGCGATACATCGCATAAAGAATGCGGCGATGCACTGGTTTGAGTCCGTCTCTGACATCTGGCAGCGCCCTTGAAACAATAACGCTCATCGCATAATCAAGATAAGATCGCTGCATAATATCGACAATCGGTTGATTGATGATTTTTGATTTATTTTCCATAGTATTTTTATTCGGTTTTTGGAAGAGTTAATGGAGGATTCTCTGCTTTAGGGGGCAATGTTTCGTTTGTTGAATTGGCAGGTTCTTGTGATTCATATTTGCCAGAAAAAAGGTTTCCGAAAACATTAGATATATCGTCCTTGACTTTAGTTAAATCTCCTTGGGCTTCCTTTATAAACTTCATAATTTGGCTCTCTTTCGTTTTCTTCTCAACACTAACCTGTCCAATAATTGGAGAAGATAGATTCAGTCCAAAAGACAACCAAAGGCAAAAAATAATTGTAACCACTACGCCGGTGACTACCCAAACATAAACTATTTTCTCATTGTCCGGTTTTCTGCGAATTTTTTCAAGAAACTTAACTATCATTTTAGTAAAAAATATTTTCCAAATGTTTAAGAGTATATTTATTCCTTTCTGGATGAATCTTTATAATAACCGCATCAAGTTGCCAATTAATATCAAGTCTTAAATTTTTTTTCTGGAGATATATTTGAATAATTCTGTATAGTGCCCTTTTTTTGCGATAATCGATTTTGTTTTCTGGTAAATATTCTTCGTTCTCTGCATTAACTGTTTTGACTTCGACAAAGAAAAAAGTTCCTTCCTTTTTGGCAATGATATCGATTTCACCCCAAGGAAGTTGCTTAAAATTACGCTCAATGATGTTATATCTTCGGCTTTCAAGATATCTTGTCGATAAATCTTCGCCAAGTTTTCCAATTCTTTCCTTTTCTGTCATTACTAAATTATATCAGAAAATAAGCTGTTGCCAAGTGAGATTTATCTGTCAAAACTATTGTTTTTTATATCAAGCTATGTTATAACGACTATACATACTGACGGGGTGTAGCCCAGCTGGCCTAAGGCGCAGCGTTTGGGACGCTGAGACCGCCGGTTCAAATCCGGCCACCCCGACTTCGTCCGCCGAAGCCCTGTCTGCCGACAGGCAGGTTTGATGTAGGCGAGCATTAGAAAATAAGAAAACATTTAAGTTTTAACTTATCGTATGGCGGGCATTGCCCCGCCGAAACGAAGTGAAGGCGGGTGTCGTATAACGGTTATTATATCTCCCTTCCCCGCCTGCATATTGCGCGGGATTAGTATAGTGGTAGTATATCTCCCTTCCAAGGAGAGGGCGCCGGTTCGAATCCGGTATCCCGCTTAATTACGGCGGGCAGGCAAGGAGATGATGGCGGTTCCCCGCCTACCGGCAGGCAGGGATTCCGCTCACCCGCTTAAAAATTATTTTCATAAAAAAATCTCCATATGGAGATTTTTGTGTAAAAAAAAGACCCTGTATTGTCTAATACAGGGCTTAGGCCGCAAGAGGATTCGAACCTCTGACCAATGGCTTTAGAGGCCTTGCTCTACCACTGAGCTATGCGGCCAAGATTCTTTTCATTCTAACAAAAACTTCTTTTGTGTCAATGTTTAAACCTTTTTGTTGACTTTATTTATTCTTTAATTAGAATTAGAAAGAATAGTTCTTTAAAAGAGACAGGAGGAAAAATGAAAAATATCCATGCTAATCTCAGGTTTCTTCCGGCACCAAGCACGGTATGTGAGTGGGAAGATGAAATTCTTAAAATCATTCGTTCTGCAAAAAAATCGTTAAGGATCTATTGGAGAGAAGGATTTTGGTATTTTCAATTTGACCATCACCGGATTCAACATGCACTACAAGAAGCTTATCGAGAACTTGGGGTTGTTATCGAAATAGTTGTAGGACCCTTGTGGCTATCGGTTGAAGAAGGCGAAAAAAATAGCATGTCTCAACAACGGCTTTCTTATCTTGCTGAGAGTGGTATTGTTAGGGTTTACTTGCTTTCAAGTATGGAGAAACACAAAAGATTTATTGTTGTTGATGATTGCTCTACTTTCTCCTTTGAAGATCCCAACCCACCACGCCTGCCAAGAATTCAAGAAGCCATGAGTTCAGTTCCTTGCAATATCGAAACACTACAATTCTTTGATGCAAGAACGAAAGAATCAAAACCGTGTTTCGCCCCACAAGAACATTTATTGATTGTCGAAGCTTTTGAGTATAATTTTTTGATCGAGCTAGAACTGCTTGATAGAAAACCAGAAGAAATAAAACAATTGATAGAACAAGAAAAAGATCGCCTAAGAAGGCTTTATCAAGAAATAGCTGATGCTATGCCAGAAATTCACGGCCAACTCGGTTAATTATAGTCACAGAGAAAAAATAGAACCCGCAATAGGATTGCGGGTTTTTATTGACATACAAAATATAGATGAGAAAATGAAAGAATTATGAAATTATTAAAAACAATAAAGGAAAAAGATATTTATCCCGATCACAATCAAAACAAAAACTGTAATTACAGAGAAAGAACCGCAGGTAGAGTTGTATTGTTTGATAAAGATAAAAACATTGCTCTGCTCCATGTTGCTAAATCAGGTTATTACAAACTTCCTGGGGGGGCGTTGAAAAAGATGAATCCCCGATTGGAGCTGCCATAAGAGAAACGATCGAAGAGGCTGGTTGCGACATAGAGATTACAAAAGAAATTGGAAAAATTATTGAATATCGCGATCAAGATGATTATGAAAATTTCGATGGCATTATTCAAACTTCGTTTTGTTATCTTGCTAACATCGTTGGATCAAAAAAAGAGCCATCTTTTGAACCAGATGAGATAAAAGAAGGCTTCCAACTGGTCTGGATAAATATTAATGAGACTATTAAGCTTATTGAGCAAAGTAGTCCTACGACTTATGACGGCGGTTTTATTGTAAAAAGAGATCTGATTTTCTTAGAAAAAGCTAAAAAACTATTAGGTGTATAGAATTTCAGGTTTATCCAAATTTTTCTTTACCTCATTTAAGTAACGACTAATCGTTACTTTTTTTAATATTATCCGTAGTAAATAGCGAGAAGGAGGTTATTTATTTTTATAAAAACATGACAAAAATCATTGGATTAACATTGTTCGCTTCTGCGATTGTCGCTGGATTCAGTTGTATCGCCAGATACGCCATTCTTAAATAAAATGGTATAATGGAAAGTATTACAACTTAAAAATGTTACAAATAAAAATATGGAGGCGACAATCAACGAAAATTTAATAATTGAAAAGTGTCAAAAGGGAGAACTAGAAACATTTGGAACCCTTTATGATAGTTATGTTCAGAAAATCTATAATTTTATTTATTATAAAACTTTCCACAGAGAGCTTGCCGAAGATTTAACATCTAAAACATTTATGAAAGCCCTTGAGAATATTGATCGCTTTAGCTCTGACAAAGGAAGGTTTTCTTCTTGGCTCTATCGAATCGCCCGCAATACTGTCATTGACCACTATCGAAGCAAAAAAAATGAATTCGATCTTGCTGACTTTTGGGGAATTTCTGACAAGCTAGATCTTCATAGTCAATTGGAAAATCAACAAAGCGTCGAAGAAGTTAAAAAATATTTAACTAAACTTACCAAAGAGCAACGAGAAATTGTGGTTATGCGTGTATGGGATGACTTAAGTTATAGAGAAATTTCTCAAATTCTGGGAAAATCAGAAGCAAGTTGCAAAATGGTTTTTTCTAGGGTCATGAAAGACCTAAGGCAAAATTTAACCCATCTTCTCTTACTTGTTCTATTAATCAAATTAATTAAATAAAACTATGAAAAGCAAATCTCAAAAAATTGAAGAACTTCTAAAAGAAGTTTATCAAATAGATCGCTCTCTTTCTCGTTACGAGAAGGAGTTAAAGAAAATCATCAGCCATCTTCTTGAAACTAGGCCTGACGCTGTAATTGACGAAGCTTTTAAGGAGAGATTAAAAAATGAAATTATGGCGCAAATTGAAGAACTTAAAGGAGAAAGAGAGAAGAAATTCAGTCTTGCTTCAATCTTTAATTTTGGAACACCCGCTTACGCCGTAGCTGGAAGCTTAGTTGTTCTTCTGTTAGTTGGTGGTATTTATTTTTCTCAAAAATCCAACAATGGTTTTGGTGGAGTTATCTCTTTTAATACAATTGGCGAAAATGGATTCGGAAAATTAACCGATCAAAACACCAATAACGTTCCTCGGGCTGAAGGACTTGGTTCCGGATCATCTCCGGCTCCATCAGAAACAACTAAAACATCATCAGATACTCAGGTTACTGGTCGCGGAGGTGGAGGTAATTCAGGAATGGCAGTCGTGCCTCCTGTCGAATCAATTAACTACAGATATATTTATGGCGGAGAAGAAATCGTTATTGACAAGAGCAATATCGATGTTCTTAAGAGAATAAAAGGCGAAAACTCAGCCTCCGGTGTTGCAAGAATGATTAAGGGCGTTAATCTGGGACTTATTGACCTGAATGCCTTTGGTAATTCTAAGGTGGAGGGTATAACTTTATATCAAGACAAAGATCGAGGTTATTCTGTTTACTTGGGTTTTTATGAAGGAATCATTTCAATTTATAAAAATTGGCGAACATGGCAGAATCAGAGCCGTTGTCTTGAATTATCTAGCGCAAGATGCGAAGTTCCGACAACAAATCCATTAACCCTAGAAGATATTCCTAGCGACGAAGTATTGATTAAAATCGCTGATGACTTTATTGGCGAATTTGGCATTAACACAAAAATATACGGTAAGCCGGAGGTTAGCCAAACTTGGAGAGCTTATGTCAGCCAAATTGAAGATGGCAGCATGGCGGTGCCAGAAGAAATGCAAGTTATTTATCCCCTGATCGTCGATGGTAAAAAAGTTTATGAGTCTTATGGTGAAATTTCCGGATTAACTGTCAGTGTTGATATCAGAAACAAACAAGTTGCCAGTATCTACAATTTATCAACGCAAAATTACGACCGCTCATCTTATAAAGTTGCCAACATTTCCGACATTCTTGGTCTTGCAGAACGCGGTGGTATGAATAATTACTATTACTCCGATCAAGCAAGCAAAACACAAGATGTTAAACTTGGAAGTCCCGAAAAAGTTTATATGAAGTACTGGAAGTATGATAGTGTTACTGGTATTTCTGACGAACTTCTTGTGCCTGCCCTTAACTTCTCCGTTCAAGATTTTCCTCAAAATGCTGACTATAATTTAAAGAGAAACGTTATTGTCCCGCTAGCTGAGGAACTCGTAAACCAGACTCAATTAGATTACCCAATACCGCTTATAGAAAAATCCGCTCAATAAAAATAATTAGAAAAGAAAACAGAAAAACCTTCATTTCGGAGGTTTTTTTGATAGAAAATAATTATATAATGATTATATGTCTATTAAAAAAACAAGAATCAGTTTTGCGGTTAAATCTTTGGTGATAGTTTTTTTAACGATCTTCTTTTATGTTTTATTGGGTACAAATACAATTGAACAATCTGATATATTAACAAGTAGTTTTTCGGATTTAAGCAAAACTAGAATTATCCAAAAATTGCCAGTAATAGAAGATGAGATAATTACCGACAAACCAGGAACTAATAATGTTTATGATTACGAAGCCTTAAAACAACACATTTTGTCTGGTTTTGGTAAGTCTATTCCTTCTAAATGGGGAGAAAAAATTACAGGTGTAAAGTCTCGCCTAAATACAAACGAAAAAGTTATTGCTTTAACTTTTGATGCTTGCGGAGGTAAAAATGGCAGCGGTTATGATAAAGATTTGATAGATTATCTTAAGACCAATCAGATTAAGGCAACATTGTTTTTGAGTGGCAGTTGGATCGATAAAAACGAGGAAATTACTAAAAATTTATCAGAAGACCCTCTTTTTGAAATCGAAAATCATGGCCTTACTCATAAGCCTTGTTCAGTTAATGGAAAATCTGCATATAATATAGCAGGCACAAAAGATATCGGGGAAGTTGTGGATGAAATTGAAAAAAATGCGAAGAAAATTGAAGCCATTACGGGCAAAAAAGCACTGTTTTATCGTTCAGGCACCGCTTATTATGATAATGTTTGTGTCGCAATCACCAATGAACTAGGATATCAAGTTGCAGGGTTTAGTATCGCTGGAGATGGCGGCGCAAAGTTTTCTGTCAGTCAAATTAAAAAAGCTCTCTTAAAAGCAATACCCGGATCAATCTACTTATTTCATATGAATCAACCCCGAGGAAAAACTTTTGAAGGAATAAAGGAAGTATTGCCGATTCTCAAAGATCAAGAATATAGTTTTGTAAAATTATCTGAAATTTCTTTGCGCTAGTAAAATAAAAAAGAGGTAGATGTTTTATCTACCTCTTCGTCATTTCTCCAAGCACATCCGCTCAGATTGTGACGACGGACAGCACTCCGAGGCGTTTCTTCATGGTTTTCCTCCTTCTCCATGAACGCTTCCGGTACAGAGACCTTCTCTGTATTTTTATTATACTAAAATATGTCTAAAAATCAACACCGATAATTTTTTTATAGGCTTACTAGCTCTTTAATTTTAGATCCTTTGTGATATTATAAAAGAAAGTCGTTCGCGTCTGTTTTTCTTGTTTTTAAAATTTATTCAATCTTTCATTTAAAGTATGGATTTCAAAGAAAGAGAGCAAAAAATTCTAGATTTTTGGAAAAAAGAAGATATTTTCAAAAAAACCTTAAGAGCCACTGAAGACGCTCCTGAATTTGTGTTTTATGATGGACCAATAACCGTCAATGCCCAACCCGGAATTCATCATGTTGAGGCTCGTGTTTATAAAGATATTATCGCTCGATATAAAACAATGCGCGGCTTTCATGTTGCGCGTAAAAATGGCTGGGATACCCATGGCTTACCCGTAGAAATCCAAGTTGAAAAAAAATTAGGTTTTAAGTCTAAAAAAGACATTGAAAAGTATGGCATTGCTGAATTTAATAAAGAATGCCGAAAAACTGTCGATGAATTAATTCCAATTTTTAGAACGATGACTGAGCGCATTGGTTACTGGATAGATATGGATAATCCGTACATCACATACAGCCCAGAATATATTGAAACTCTCTGGTGGATTTTAAAACAAATTTGGGATAAGGGCTTGCTCTACGAAGATTTTAAGATTGTCCCTTGGTGTTCTCGTTGCGGCACCGGTCTTTCAAGCCATGAACTCGCCCAAGGATACGAAAGTATAAAAGAAAATTCTGTCTATATAAAACTAAAACTAAAACCAGGTCAAAAAAATAAAGATTTTGCTTTCAAAAAAGATACCTATATTTTGTCTTGGACCACTACTCCTTGGACACTCCCTGGAAATGTTGCATTGGCGGTTGGTCGAAAAATAGATTATGTTTTGGTTGAAAAAAATGAAGAAATTTTTGTTTTAGCTAAATCGCGCCTTTCTGTCATTGAGGAGCCATATAAAATTATTAAAGAATTCAAGGGAAAGAATATTGAAGGCTTAGAATACGAGCCAATTTTCGACATAAAAGATTTACAAACAAAAAATTCTCATAAAGTATATTTAGCTGATTTTGTTACAGATCAAGATGGCACAGGCGTAGTTCATATTGCGCCAATGTATGGTAATGACGACTTTGATCTCGGCACAAAATATGATCTTCCTAAAATCCACACCGTAAACGAAGAAGGAAAATTTAGTAAATTGGTCAGTGGCTTCGAAGAAAAACAAGTCAAAACGAAGGATACCGAAAAAGATCTTGTTGATTACCTTAAAGAAAAAGGCATTCTCTTGAAACAGGAATTAGTGAGCCATGATTATCCTTTTTGTTGGAGATGTAAGTCGCCCCTAATCTATTACGCAAAACAGTCATGGTTTATAAAAGTAACTGAAATTCAGCAAAAATTGATCAGAGCAAATGAAAAAATTAATTGGCTTCCTGAACACTTAAAAGAAGGTAGATTTGGCGAGTGGCTTAATGGCGTAAAAGATTGGGCAATCACAAGAGAGCGTTATTGGGGCACTCCTTTCCCTGTTTGGCGTTGCTCATCTTGTAACAAGACTAAGTGTATTGGTTCATTTGAAGAATTGGGACAAAAGATCGCAGACCCTCATAGACCATATATTGATAACGTAATTCTTGCTTGTGAATGTGGAGGTTCAATGAAAAGAGAACCGTATGTCCTTGATGTTTGGTTTGATTCAGGATCGATGCCGTTCGCTCAAGGTCATTGGCCTTTCGCTCAAACTCAAAATTCAAAACTCAAAACTCAAAAGTTAAACCATCCTGAATTGTTTCCTGCTGATTATATTGCTGAGGCGATTGACCAAACCCGCGGCTGGTTCTACACTCTTTTGGCGGTATCAGTTCTTTTAGACCAAGAGTCTCCATATAAAAACGTCGTTTGTCTCGGCCATGTTCTTGATAGCAAGGGAAATAAAATGTCCAAATCAAAAGGCAATATCGTTTCTCCGAATGAAATTATTGATAAATATGGCGCAGATGCGATTAGATGGTATTTCTTCACCATCAACCAACCCGGAGATCCAAAGAGATTTGACGAAAAAGATGTAAAAAAGTCTTTATTCCAACTTCTTTTATTAGAAAACAGTTTTAGTTTTCTAAATTTTTATATTGATAAAAAGAAAAAAATCTCAATTAATGATTTGGATAGCTTGAAAGTATCTCATATTTTAGACCAATGGCTTTTGATAAGATTAGCAGATACACAAAAACAAACCACTCTTGCTCTTGATAAATTTGAAATCGTCAAAGCCGCCAGAGTCATTGATGAGCTCGTTGGTGATTTGTCTTATGGTTATATTCACTGGTCAAGAACGCGCCTCAAAAAAGATTCAGACGAAACAAATATTTTGGTTTTAGTGAAAGTTATATATGAAATTGCCAAATTACTGGCACCATTTACCCCTTTTATGTCTGAACATATATATCAGAACCTGAAAAATAATGTATTCTCTGATAAAAATCTCCCCGAAAGTATTCATTTAGAAAAGTGGTTAGAAACAAAAGAGGTTACAGGAGAAGATGGGAAAATTTTAGAAGATGTGACATTGTTAAAAACCCTTATTGGGCTTGGTTTAAGAGCAAGAAAGAACTCGAGCATCAAGGTGAGACAACCGCTTTCAGAGATTAGGTCAAATATTAACTTTAAAAATAAAAATCCTTTCTGGGAATCAGTAATTTGCAATGAGCTTAATGTAAAAACCATTAAATTAGTAAGCTCTATTGGTGATTCCCCCGAATGGACCACAGAAAAAGATGATTCTTACTGGATTAGTTTAAATACAAACATTACTCCCGAACTAAAAGAAGAAGGATTATCCAGAGAAATAATTCGTAATACACAAATCCTGAGAAAAGAGGCAGAAAAAATGCCTCAAGATAAAATTCAAACTAATTACTGCACAAACTCGCCAGAAATAGTTTCTGCAATAAAAAAACACAAATCATATATATTATCTGTCACGGGATCAACAGGAATATTCATAAATGAACCTGATTTTGCTTCAGATCATCAGAATGATATCTTAATTGATAATCAGCCTGTAAAAATTGGTATTAAAAAAGTATAATAGAGTTAATGCACTTTAAAACCAAGGCTCTTATTTTAAAAAACAGGTCAGTAGAGGGGAAAAATACCTATATTACGGCTTACACGCTTAATTTTGGAAAAGTTGTTTATCTTGCTAAAGGATTAAATAGAAATGAAGCTCGTCTGAAATCTGCTCTTACTCCCTTCTCTTTCAGCCAAATTATTGCTGTTTCTTCAAGCGGAGAACCCGTAATAACTGGGGCTGAGCTTTTGAATGATTTTTATCCCAGAAAGTCATCTCTGCCACAGTTTGTCGCTTTCTATTTGATAGATCTGATTGATAATCTAATTGAAGAAAGAATTTCTGATAGAAAAATATTGCTTCTTCTAGCCTCAGCGTTGTCGCTAATAAGGAAGCGTCCTGACAATAAAACTTGTTTATTGATTTTAACTTATTTTTCTTTAAAATTAGCTTTTTATCTTGGCTATTTCCCCAATTTAAGCATTTCTGGAAAAAAAACGACAAAGAATTTCTCTTTTAATTTCAAGACGGGGCTGTCACAATCACCAGTAAATGTTAATAGTAAAAATAAGAAATCAGTTCTCATTGATCAAAAAGAATTAAATTTCTTGCGTCTGATTCAAAAAAAATCGTTTAGCTATTTAAAAAAAACTACCATTAAAGAAGATGGTCTGAAAAAAATATTCGAATTTTCCAACAACTATTTGGAATATTCATCGGGAGTTAGTCTTCCTAAGAGTTATTTGCCTGTTAAATCATTACTTCTCAAAAACAACTAATATGTCATCACTAGATGATCTCAAAAAGGGCATTTACCGCCCAGATGTCGATAGTGGATTGACCAAGCGACTAGATTATAAGATTGATCAAAAAAGAGAGGAATTACCGCCAAAAGAACCGTTTTTTAATCAAAAAAGAAAAAAATGGTTAAAGATTATTTCTTCTTCTTTTGTGGCCGTACTATTGCTTGGTATTGCCCTTTCATGGCTAGGTCATCGTACTTCATTCAGTCAGGACCGTATTTCTATTCAAGTAGACGGTTCTCAAAAAATTCAGTCCGGGACATTTCTTAAGTATGATTTTCTAATAAAAAACAGCAATGGTTCGTCCATAGAAGATTGTCGATTGTTTGTCGAATACCCAAAGGGGTCACAGCTACAAAATCCCCAAAGACCGGACAGTCAAGATGTTCTAGAAATCGGTCGCCTAGCTGGAGGTAAACAAAAAACTGTTTCTTCTTATGTTAAAATCTTCGGCCCCGAAGAATACAAGGGAGTAGTAAGAATAACCTTGAAATACACGCCCTCCAGAATCAGCTCAGAACTGAAGAAAGAAACTGATTTTGCTGTTGATATAGTATCTTCCCCATTGAAAATTGTTATCGATGAACCAAAAATTGTAACACTTAATAAGGATATTACTTATACAATCAATTTTTCGAACAAGTCAGAAGATATATACAAAGATCTTCGTTTTAAAATCAATTACCCAAATGGGTTTAATCCCAAAAGTTACTATCCGACAAGCCCAGACATTGCCAACAATACTTGGATTATTGATCAAATCAACCCATCGGAAGAAAAAGAATTCAAAGTTACCGGCGTTTTAACTCAACGGTTAGATATCATTAACCTGACGGCCGCCATTGAAATGAAAGATGCTAATGATCAATATCAGGTTTATTCTCAGTCATTTTCGGCAATTTCCTTAACCCCTGCTCCTGTTAATATTAGTATTCAAACAACTAATTTGAGTAGCCTCAATGTCGCTAATCCAGGATCAGACATAGCTTTCATTGTTAATTTTAACAATACTACTGATTCAACCCTAAGAGATCTTACTTTGTCAGTAGTTCTTGACAGTGATATTTTTGATCCAACCAGCATAATTCCAGAAAATCAAGGCATATATATTGAAAAAGAGAGAAAGATTATGTGGGATAGTCGTCGTATCTCGCAATTGGCTATTTTGGGACCATTCGAAGCTGGTAGTGCTAAATTTAAATTAAGTCTTAAAAAGAATGTTCCAATAGAAACTTACAGCGATAAAAATTTTACGTTAACAGCTAAAGCAAGCATATTGCCCAACATGGTTCCTCCAGAACTTTCCGGTGTTCAGCTAGAAAATAGCTCGCAAACTTCAGTAAAACTAAACTCTGTTTTAATTGCTAAAGGAACTATTTTAGATCAGAACACTCAGCAGCCATTCACAAATTCTGGTCCTTATCCGCCAAAATCAGGAGAAAAAACCACCTATCTTGTTTCTTGGCAACTTCTTAATTATTATAACGATCTGGAGAATGTAATTGTTTCTTCACAGCTCCCCGTTGGAGTTTATTGGGAAAATGCTTGGTGGCCTCAAGAAAATAATATAACTTTTGATCCTTTAACAGGTCAATTGCTTTGGCAAGTCAAGGAACTTAAGGCTGGTACAGGATTTACAAGTCCGGTTAAACAAGTTATTTTTAAAGTAAGCTCAATCCCTTCGCCAACTCAAAAAGGATCAAATTTGAGACTGGTTGAAGAAGCGCAAATTAGCGGAAAGGACACATTTACCCAACAAAGTCTCAGTGCTAAAATTTATCAATTACAAACCAATCAAAGCGTTGAGCGCTAAAATTATGGAAAAATCAATTGAAAAAATTATTTCACTTTCAAAAAGAAGAGGGTTTATTTTCCCATCGTCGGAAATTTATGGCGGCATGGCAAACACTTGGGACTATGGACCGCTGGGCGTTGAGATCAAGAACAACATTAAGCAGGTGTGGTGGAAAAAGTTTGTTCGAGACAGGCAAGATATGGTTGGTATTGATACTGCATTAATTATGAACCCAGAGGTTTGGAAGGCTTCTGGTCATTTGGGCGCAGGATTTGCTGATGAGTTGGTTGAATGCAAAAAATGCCACATGCGCTTCAGAAAAGATGAATTGGAAAAACCGATTTGTCCAAGTTGCAAAAACGAGGATTTTACAAAACCAACCAAGTTTAATCTAATGTTTAAAACTTTTATTGGTCCCAAGGGAGAGGAGGATGGTAACATCGCCTATCTAAGACCAGAAACAGCCCAAGGTATCTTTGTTAATTTTAAAAATATTGTTGATTCTACAAGAAAACGCCTGCCTTTTGGAATTGCTCAAGTTGGCAAGGCTTTTCGTAATGAAATCACGCCGGGAAATTTTATTTTTAGAACCCGCGAATTTGAACAGATGGAAATTGAGTATTTTGTCGAAGAAAAAGATTGGCAAAAATATTTTGATGAGTGGCTTTCTGAATTAAGAAACTGGATGGATTTACTTGGATTGAGTAAAGAAAACATCAATGAATGTGCTGTTGAAGACAAAGAATTAGCTCATTATTCCAAAAAAACTACTGATATTGAATATTTGTTTCCTTTTGGCAAAAAAGAACTTTATGGTCTTGCCTACAGAACAGATTTTGACCTAAAAAACCATGGATTTTCCTACACAGACCCTGAAACCGGCACAAAAATAATTCCCCATGTGATTGAACCAAGTTTGGGTGTTGATAGAACTGTCTTGGCTGTTTTGTGTGAACATTATCATGAAGAAAAAGCCCCAACAACAGACGAAAAAGAGGAAACGAGGGTCGTTATGAAATTTCCTTATTGGTTATCGCCTGTAAAAATAGCGATTTTGCCATTATCTAAGAAACCAGAATTGGTTGAAATTGCCAAACAAATTCTTGACGATCTAAAAAATAAATTCATCTGTGAATATGACGAAACTCAAAGTATTGGCAAGCGCTATCGCAGACAAGATGAAATTGGCACACCGTTTTGTGTTACTGTTGATTTCGAAACTATCAACGATGAAGCAGTCACTATTAGAGAAAGAGACTCTATGAAACAAACAAGAATAAAAATTAAGAATTTGAACAATGAATTAACTAAACTACTTAACAATGAAAAATAATCAAGATTATTTAATTACTTCTGAATCAGTTACCGAGGGCCATCCCGACAAGATGGCTGATCAAATTTCTGATGCAATACTAGACGATGTTATGAAACAGGATCCCATGGGCCGAGTTGCAATGGAAGCATTATTGACCAACGGTATGGTGATGATTGCCGGAGAAATGACAACTGATTGTTATGTTGATATTCCCAAAATTGCCAGATCGGTCATCAAAGATATCGGTTACAATAATTCTTCCATTGGTTTTGATTGGGAAACTTGTGGAATTAGTTGTGCTATTCAGGAACAATCTCGAGATATTGCCCAGGGCGTAGACGATCCAAACGACCTGGATATAGGCGCAGGCGACCAGGGCATGATGTACGGCTACGCCATGAAAGAAACGCCAGAATTGATGCCCTTTCCTATAGTTTTGGCTCATCGTTTAGTCAAAAAATTATCTGAAGTAAGAAAGTCAGGAGAAATTAAATATTTGAGACCAGACGGAAAGTCTCAGGTAACGGTTGAATATAAAAACAATATACCAATAAGAATTCAAACCGTTTTAGTTTCCGCCCAACATGACCCAGAAACCAAACTTTCCGATCTGAAAAAAGACATTATCAGTAAGGTCATGTTGCCGATTCTACCAAAAAAACTTATTGATAGGAGGACTAAATTTCTTGTAAATCCTACTGGTCGATTTGTTAAGGGTGGTCCAGCCGCCGATACTGGTCTAACTGGCAGAAAGATTATTGTTGATACTTATGGCGGAGTTGGTTCTCATGGCGGAGGTTGTTTTTCGGGAAAAGATCCGACAAAAGTTGACCGAACTGGATCGTATGCTGCTAGATGGGTAGCAAAAAATATTGTAGCAGCTGGATTGGCAGACAAATGCCAAATTCAAATTGCTTACGCTATTGGTGTGGCAGAACCATTGGCAATTGATGTTTACACTTTTGATACTGGAAAAATTCCCGATAAAGAAATTTTGGACGCAGTTAAAAAAGTTTTTGATCTAAGACCAGGCGCCATTATTCATCACTTGGGATTAAGACGACCGCTTTATCGTCAAGTCGCTTGCTATGGTCATTTTGGCAGACCGGAACTAAATCTACCTTGGGAAAAAACAGATAAAGTCGAAGCTCTTAAAAAAATTCTTGGCGCATGACGCAGGAAGAGCTGGGACAGTTCCTTTTTAGACAAGCCTGTGAGATTTTAAATCTTACCGGTTTTCGTTTTCAGGCAATGAAAAGAAAATCGCCGATTAAAGATCTAAAGAAATCATTTCGCATTGCCTACATCAATCTCAAGACAAAAAAAGTAGTTTTAGATCTCTATTCTCCTCGAGAGAGAAGGCCAAAAAAGCCAAGCGTTATTCTGCGTACCCTGGCCCACGAATTGGCTCATTACCAGAAATTACCCTATCGCCAATTGTGGCAAAGAAAAATTATTAATCGTTCTCATTACCCAGCTTTTTATCGCCAAGTAAATCGCAACATAAAGAAATTCCAAAAAGATAAAGTTTTAAGTCAATTTTTCACCTGAAAAGTTGACTTTTGTTTTTTTAAATCCTTTTATTGCCTTATTTTTTATTTGTTATACAATAAGAGATAAAAGGATTACAAGGGAGAAAAGAAAAAAGGGGGAGCTTAAAACCCCATTTATCCCCTGTATCCCATTTATTCCTTGTATCCCATATTTCATGACACGCCTAATATTTGATATCGAAACAATTCCCGCCGAGCGAGAAAAGAAGGAAATAGTTGAAGAAATTATCAAGAGAAGAAAAGGTGATTCTTTTGAAAGAACTGCTTTAGACGGTAATTTCGGTCGAGTTTTTTGCATTGCCTATATTAAAGAACCGCCGAAATCAGAAGGCGCAATTATTATTAAAGGAAATGAACGAGAGATTTTAACAGAATTCTGGAAAATTGCCGAAGATGTTGATGTTTTTATCGGGCACAATGTCATGGATTTTGACCTTAGGTTTCTTTATAAAAGATCAATTGTTCATGGCATCAAGCCATCAAGAGAGCTAAGTTTTGCACGCTATCGATCAGAGCCGATTTATGACACAATGAGAGAGTGGGAAAAATGGTCGATGATCAGCAATACTTCCCTAGATACGCTTGCGAAAATTTTCGGTTTCGCCACTTCAAAAGACGAAATGTGCGGTTCTGAAGTTTACGGAAAATATCTTGATAAAGAATATGATGAAATCTATAAATATTGCAAGAAAGATGTCGAATTAACCAGAAAAATTTACTATAAAATGAATTTTTTGAAACTTTAATGAATTACAAGTCCCACCAATTAAGCAATGGTCTTAGGGTTGTATTGGCTCCCCTAAAAAGCACTGAAACTGTAACGGTGCTGTTTTTGGTCGCAGCCGGATCAAAATACGAAATCAAAGAAGAAAACGGCATCTCTCACTTTTTAGAGCATATATTTTTTAAAGGCACATCCAGGCGCCCTGACACTCTTGCTATTTCTGAAACCCTCGACAATGTTGGCGGTATTTATAACGCTTTTACAGGAAAAGAATATACTGGTTTTTATATAAAACTTGCTCATCTCCATCTTCCTTTAGCATTAGATGTTCTTTCCGATATGCTAACTAACTCGCTTTTTAAAGAAGAAGAAATTGAGAGAGAGAAAGGAGTTATCGCTGAAGAAATAAAATTATACCAAGACACCCCTATTGCTTATATCGACGAGGTTTTTGAAGAACTTCTTTACGGTGATACTCCGGCAGGATGGCATATTATAGGAACAGAAAAAAATATTACTCAATTTAAACAAGAAAGTTTTATTAACTATCTTAAAAATCATTATAGCAGTAGAAATTCTTTGTTAGTAATTGCCGGAAAAATTGATTCTGATAAAACTCTCAAGTTAGTAGAAAAATTCTTCGGCTCATATCCAACCCAAGAGACCAAAGACAAAATCAAGGTTGTTGAAAAACAAGAAAAACCAGAAATTGTTGTTTTTTCTAAAGAAACAGACCAGACCCATCTTTGTCTTGGGGCAAGATCCTTTGATATGTTTAGTAAAAAGCGCCACGCTTTAGCGCTCATAGATACTATTTTGGGCGGAGGTATGAGTTCTCGTTTATTTATTAATATTAGAGAAAGACAGGGACTTTGTTATTATATTAAAAGTTCTCAAGAAAGTTACACTGATAGTGGTTATTTTGTAGTTCAAGCGGGAATTCACCACGAAAATATTCAGAAAGTGATAAAATTGATTAAAGATGAGTTTGAAAAAATAAAACAAGATCTCGTTTCAGAACAAGAACTCAAAAAAGCCAAAGAACATATTAAGGGCACAACTTTGCTTGCTCTCGAGACGTCTAGTGATATTGCCTTTTTCTTGGGAAGACAAAAGCTTCTTAAAGACAAGATCAGTTCACCAGAGAAAATTTTTCAAAAAATAGATAGAATTACAAGCGAAGATATTCGCAATATTGCCCAAGAAATATTTATACCTAAAAATCTCAATCTTGCCCTTATTGCTCCGAATAAGGACAAGTCCTTGAAAAACACTTTAATTTTTTAAAAATATCCATGGAAAAGCAACAAAAACAAACCATAGAGATATCATCAAGTACAATTTTTAAGACTTTGGCAGTTATTGCCTTGGTTTTCTTTGCTTTTTTAATCAGAAATGTTTTGGTTATTCTCTTTTTCGCCCTAATTATTGCTTCGACCGCCAGTATTCCAGTAAACTGGTTGAAAAAACATCGCATTCCAAGGACAGTTGGGGCAATTATTGTTTATTTTCTCGCAATCGCATTTATCGGATTTTTGCTCACAATCATTATTACTCCTCTATCGAGTGAACTAAAACAACTATCAAATTTTGTGCCCAATATAGCAGACAAGCTAAGTTCTGGAATTACATTGCTTAGAAATATTATTCACGACCAGAGCCAATTCCAGGAATTTTTCGTTAATTTGAGCGAAAAGATTAGCCAACTTAGTTTCAATATTTTTTCTGTAACTGGAGATGTTATGGGTCGTGTCGCTTCGTTTATTATTGTCTTTATTTTATCTTTTTATTTAACGATAGAACAAGAGGGTATGCGAAAAATTATCCGAACATTTATACCAGAAGGAAAAAGAGATTATGCGATTAATATCTGGAAGCGAGCCCAAAAAAAAATGAGTCGTTGGTTTGGTTCTCAATTACTCTTAGGTCTAATAATTGGTTTAATGACTTTTATTGGCCTGACAATCCTCCAAATCCCTTATGCTTTAGCGCTTTCTGTTTTGGCAGGAATTTTTGAATTAATACCTACTATTGGTCCAATTCTTTCAGCAATCCCGGCTATTGCGATTGCCTTTATTGAATCTCCTGTCCTAGCACTCATAACTCTTGGACTGTATATTATTATCCAACAATTAGAAAATCATTTATTGGTTCCCAAAATTATGCAAAAGACTACGGGACTCAATCCAATCGTAATAATTTTAGCAATTTTAATCGGCGTTAAGTTAGGTGGTATTGTTGGTATGATTCTGGCAATTCCTATTACTATGCTAATCTCCGAATTTTCTATTGATATTTTTGGACTAACTAAGTTTCAAAATTCTAAATCAAAGTGATATGGGAGAACTTTATTTGGTCGCCACTCCGATTGGCAATTTAGAAGATATAACCGTAAGGGCAGTGCGAATACTAAAAGAGACGGATCTTGTATTATCGGAAAAACCGCTTGTAACAAAAAGGCTTTTTGATAGATATAAAATCAAAACCCGTCTTCAATCATTCCATGAACACTCAGAGGGTAGTGTTTATAATAGTATTATTGGACTTTTAAGATCCGGTAAAAAAATTGCGCTTGTTTCTGAAGCAGGTACACCAAACATATCAGATCCAGGGGGGAAATTAATTCAGGAAATTGTAAAAGTACTTGGTGAAAGCACAAAGATTATCCCTATACCAGGTCCTTCTGCCTTAACCGCGTTGCTGTCAGTTGCCGGTTTTAATGTAAACCGTTTTTTGTTTCTGGGTTTTGTTCCAAAGAAAAAAGGGCGTAAAACTTTCTTGAATATTATTAAAACTTCTCAATTCCCCGTAGTGGTTTATGAATCAGTTTATCGAATAAAAAAGTTTTTATCAGAGATTATAGACCTAGAGATTGAAGAGATTATCTTGGGTAGAGAATTGACCAAAAAATTTGAGACAATCTATCGAGGAATGCCTAGGCAGGTGTTAGAAAAATTAGATCATGACAAAAACAAAGGAGAATTCGTCGTTTTAATAAATAAATGAAAAAGTGCTATATAACAACTTCCATTGTTTATACTAATGCTCATCCTCATATTGGTTTTGCTTTGGAATTGGCACAGGCAGATGTTTTGGCGCGCTACTACCGACTTCAAGAAGAAGATGTTCGTTTTTTAACAGGTACCGACGAAAATGGTGTTAAAAACAAAAAAACTGCCGAAAAATTAGGCATTACTCCTCAACAATTAGTGAATGAAAATTCGGCAAAGGTTTTAGAGTTAACAAAAGCATTAAACATTTCGAACGATGATTTTATAAGAACGACCGATAAAAAGCGCCATTGGCCCGGGGTTGAAAAAGTCTGGAAGATGTTGGAAGAAAAAGGCGATATTTACAAAAGAGTTTATAATGGTCTTTATTGTGCTGGTTGTGAAGCTTTTATTACTAAAAAGGACCTAGATAAAGATGGAAAATGCCATCTTCATAATGCCGAGCCAGAAGAAATAAAGGAAGAAAATTATTTTTTCAAACTCTCAAAGTATGGCGATCAGATTAAACAATTAATTGAATCTGGAAAATTAAAAATCATTCCCGAAATTAGAACCAACGAACTATTTTCCTTAATAAAAGATGGTGTTCAAGATGTCAGCTTTTCTCGTCCTGCCTCGTCTCTTGATTGGGGCATTCCTGTTCCGAGCGACAATACTCAAACAATCTATGTTTGGGCCGATGCCCTAACAAGCTACATCTCATCTTTAGGTTTTGGAAGTACTGATGAGGCTAATTTTAATAAATATTGGCCTGCTTACATCCAAATAATTGGAAAGGATATTCTCCGTTTTCATGCTCTTATTTGGCCAGGCATCCTCCTTTCGGCCGGATTGCCACTGCCAAACACTCTTCTTGTTCACGGTTTTATCTCGTCGGGCGGACAAAAGATGTCAAAAACCCTAGGTAATGTCGTTAGCCCATTTGAAATCATTGAGAAATATGGAGCAGACGCATTAAGATATTATCTTTTAAAGGAAATACCAACAACCGGTGATGGTGATTTTACTCAGGAAAGGTTTGATGAAACCTATAGCGCCGATTTGGCTTCTGGATTAGGAAATCTGGTTTCTCGAGTTGTAAAAATGGTTGAAAAATACTGCGATAACAGAGTGCCACAAATCAATAAAGATCCCAATATTCATCCTCTCAGAGTTGATGATAAAATCTATAATTGGAAAAAGGCATGGCAAGACATTGATAAAAATATCGCAGATTTCAAATTTAATGAGGCGCTCTTTTCAATCTGGCAATTCATTGCCGAAACGAACAAATATATTGACCAGGCTGAGCCTTGGGCACTAGCAAAGAAGGAGAAACAGGAAGAATTAAATTGGGTGCTTTATGGTCTTTTGGATGCAATTCACCAGATTGCCTGGCAGATTTATATTTTTATGCCCGAAACTTCGCTCAAAATCGCAAATGTTTTAAATATAAAGGAATTACTCGTCAAAAATCCAAAACACAAAGATAGTTGGACAAATATTAAACCAGGCACAACCCTAAAACCACTCAATATCCTTTTCCCAAGAATTGATTAATAAATTATTAATATGTTTAGAAGTCCTGAATCTTTCCCGAGCCAAACAGAAACGCTTCGTCAAGATGGTTTTAAGCAAGAACGCGAACCTTGGTCTGAAAAATCGAAATTGGGCGATTTGGATGCAGAAATAATTTACAGCGGCGCCGAAAAAAGAAAGAATGCCAAGAGTTTTAATAATATCGAAACAGATGTGAATGTTTGCGAGGTAAGTGAAATAAGATTTATAAATTCTGAAGGAAAAGTTTTAGAATTTTCTTCTCTTCTGCCGCCCGAGTGGAAATTTGCAACTGAAGGACCATACGCAACAAACTCTATTTCTAATGCGGAAACAACAGAAAAAATTATCAGTTTTCCAGGATATGTTTTAGATCCAGACAGAACAAAAATTACTCAAGTGCCGGAGAATCAGGATTTACCCCAACCACACGACGATAGTAGAAGAAAGTTCTTTGTTAGTCCTATCGACAGAAGGGTTGCTGAAATTCCTGCAACTCCAATTTTAGAAAAACCTACGGCAATTTTAGGAATTCTCCATGAGATCGGTCATATTGAAAAAGGCATATCTCAGGAAGAATTTTATTTGCACCAAAAACTTGAAGAAAAAGAAACGCTAAGACCAAAGGAGCGTGAAATTTATGGAGAGATAGTAATCAGGCACGAAAGAGACGCCTGGGCCTATGCGCTAAAACAATATCGTGACTTAAAAAAACAAGGATTTGATTTGTATCCTCAAGCTGAAAATAATCAAGAAATATTAGATTTTGTGGATAAATGTCTCGACACTTACATGAAAAAACTTGAAATCCAGGATTCTCCGAGAATTAAAAGAGGTGTTATGGATTTTATTAAAAATCTTTTTCAAGACTAAAAAATAAATTAGTTAAAAATAAAAAAGACAGCTCATTGAAAGCTGTTTTTTTGTTTTGAAAATCATTTTAACTGTTCTTTTATGTCGCGTAATTTAGAGTTTTTACTTTATATTTCAAAATATCTTTCATATTCTCTTCTTGTATTTCTAATTCATAATGCGATTGTAAATTTAACCAAAACTGTGGTGAATTGCCAAAATATTTAGCAAAACGAAGCGCCGTGTCAACAGTAATTGCCCTTGTTCCATGCGTAATCTCATTAATACGCCTGGGAGATACAGCAATATCTTTTGCCAAACGATATTCTGTAATACCAAAAGACCTTAAGAATTCCTCCTTAAGAATTTCTCCAGGATAAATTGGTTTTACTTTTTTTATCGCCATGTTTTTAGTTAATGATAATCGAAAATTTCTGTTTTATAAGCATTGCCTTGTTTCCATTCAAAACATATGCGCCACTGATCATTGATGCGAATACTATATTGTCTTTTTCTTTTCCCTCTTAATTTTTCCAAGTGGTTAGACGGAGGAGTGCGAAGATCCCTTAAGGATGTAGCTGCATCTATCATCAAAAGCTTTCTTGCCGCTGATCGTTGAATAGAAGAGGGAAATTTAGAAGAAGGTTCTCTTTTAAAAATTCTTTGTGTTTCTTTGCAATAGAAACTCTTAATCATGCTTATATTAATCTATGATAACGCCTCGCAATAATATTGTCAAGCGTTAATGTTGTGATGTTGCTCTATTAAGTATTCTCTTCCTCAAAGATCTTTTTAGCAAAAGAAAGAAAGCTTGTTTTTGCTTTACGAAAATAGGAGGAGGAAGTCAAATAATTTTTTTGGATTTCTAGTTCAGTTTCAAAATTCCTATCTTGCGCCTTAAACTTCCTTGGTCTGCTCAGCGTCACCCAATTAGCAAATTGCTTTACTTGGCCGATTGGACCCATATTGTGCGAGTGATAAACTCTAAATCTTTTATCGTGAATTACAACAAATCCTCTTTCTACCCAGTACCTGGCCCAAGCCGTATCTTCGCCACCCCTGGCAAATCTTTCATCAATATTGTATCTTTCCCAAAGATGCCTATCAATAATCGCATTTGTAAAACCTAAAACACCCATGCCAACTTTTTCAGGCCTATCAATAACAAGTCTTTTTTTACTACTAATAACATTTGTGCCATATAAAAATCTTTCTAGTAGATTTGCACTGGATAAAGCCGAGACCACGCTATACACACCAGCAACGTCTTCGTTGCGAAAATTAGATAAACCACTTCTAAGCCAGTCATTGTTAATTGGCATGGAATGTCCGCTTAAAAAAACAATATATCGCCCAACGCTATTTTTAACGCCAATATTACAAGCATAGGGATAAGTAAATTTTCCTTTTGGAATAGACACAATTTTGCAACCATAATTTTGCGCAATTTCCAAAGTTCGATCGGTTGAATGATCGTCAACAATAACAATCTCAAAATCCTGATAGGTTTGTTGTTTCAGGATTTGAAGAACTCGTTCTAGATATTTTTCTTCGTTTTTTGTTCTAATAACAATTGATGTGGTCGGATTCATAAAAAATTTTCATAATTAAAATCTTCCCTTTTTTTCTTGTATTATTTCTTTTAGACCGCGGGAAAAATTACAGCCAATAATACGGCAATATTTACTACAATTCTTAATTTCCTTTCGTTCGTTCGTGGCGTTTTTAAGAATTTCTTCTAGGTTCTGCTCTTTAAGGTTCCCGATGATTTTCCCTTTAAAACATAGCATGACATCACCATCGGGCTGAACAATTAAACTTCTCTGGCCAGCAAAGCAACGAAAACTTAAGGTACTTTTTGGATTTAAGTAATATTGTTTAATTGCTTCTAGATTAGCGGGCGAGTTTTTTATTTTTTGTCTATTTTTTTCTATCCAAGAAAAAAAAGTATCGACATCGCCCCTTTTTGGCCAAAGACTAGTAATTAATTTATTGCCGGATCTATCTAAAGATTCAGACAAACCAATCTTTTCATCAAGCGGCTGAAGAATAATTGATGTTTCGGGAAGTACTTGAAGGTACATAACCAATTCTACCGCATTTTTTATGTTTTTGGAAGTAACAAGCAAGCCAATTTCCAGCTCAATCTGTTTTTTATTTATAAGCTGTATTGCCTCCATTGCATGATCGTAGGCCAGGGAATTTCCACGCAACTGATTATGGATTTTCTTATCCAAACTATAAAAAGACATTTTTATGGCATCCAGCCCCGCCTTTTTAAGTTGATCAAGAATTTCTTCATTAATAAGTAATCCGTTTGTGTTAAGGGTTACCTTTTTAAAGTGCTTCTTTAGTTCTTTAACAAGAAAAACGGCCAGAGAGGGTCTCATTAATGGCTCTCCGCCATTTATTTCTACAAAAACATCAGTGTTTAAATCTTTGCTTAATTTATGAGCTATTTCAAGCCAATCTTCTTCGCTCAATTCTTTTTTTTCTTTGTTCTGCCAAATAGAACAGGTTTGGCAACGAAAATTGCATCTTCCTGTAACCATTAAGCTCACATATTCAGGCGAAACCATATATCGCCCTGTCTGATAGCTTAGTTCTCTAAAGATTTTTTTGGCTAACTTATTCATTTGTGACAATACTACTAAAATAATATTGCTATCTTATTATATATCTTTATTTTATGTTTTATCAAAAAAAATAAAATTTGTGGCTTTCTTTTCATTAAAAAACTATTAAAATAAATAATAACCTAGGTTTTTCACTTTTCATTTTAAATTTTAAATTTATGTTGATTGATACCCACGCCCATCTTAATTTTAGCGCCTTTAAAAATGACGCTGATGAAATAATTGACCAGTGCTTTAAGAATGATATTCAGCTAATTAATGTCGGATCGCAATACGAAACCAGTAAGCGCGCCGTTGAAATCGCCGAGAAATATAAAGCAGGAGTTTGGGCGGCAATCGGGCTTCACCCCATTCACGCTATCCCCAATCAGATTGATGTGAATGAAGTAGAACCAAGCTTCAAATCTCGACCCGAAGAATTTGATGCTGAAAAATATGAAGCGCTGGCAAAAAGCAAAAAAGTCGTTGCCATCGGCGAAATCGGCCTAGATTATACTTACGCCAAAACTGAAGAAGATAAGGAAGTTCAAAAAAAATCTTTTAGGAAACAATTGGTATTCGCCCAAAAACTCAAATTACCCGTCATTGTCCATTGCCGAGATGCATTTAAGGATCTCATTGAAATCCTGGAAGAATTTTACGGTTTAGAATCTAAAGTTTATAGTTTAAAGTCGCCTCGCGGCGTAGCTCATTTCTTTTCCGGCACAAAAGAAAACGCCAAAGAAATGATTGAGTTGGGATTTCTTATTTCTTTTACAGGAGTCGTTACGTTTACTAGGGCGTACGATGAAATTATAAAAGAAACACCTCTGGGAAAATTGATGGTTGAAACTGATTGTCCATACGTTGCGCCTGTGCCATTTCGTGGTCAAAAAAATCTGCCTTTATACGTAAAATATATAGCAGAAAGAATTGCCGAAATAAAAGGCATTAGTTTTTCCAAGGTCGCTCAAGTCACCGCCCAAAACGCTCAAGCACTTTTTAAATTGAATTAAAAATTTAAACCAAAAACATGTCCGAAAACGTGTTTTTTTATTTCGCATATCTCTTGCAATTGGAGGTAGCTTAGATATAGAATAAATGTGGTTATTAAGGAGTTTTACACAGGTTATCAACAAAAAATGCAGGTTAATCCCCTAAAACAGCATTATCCACGCATTTGTTGATAAAAATTGCATTTAAGGATTCCGTGCTAAAATAACGTTAAAGATGTTATCCTTCGTTTATGAACATTGAAGAACTTTGGCAAGCCGCCGTCGGCGAAATAGAATTATCTGTTTCTAAGGCCAATTTTGTTACGTGGATTAAAAACGCTCGACTTGTTTCCAGAAATGAAGGTATCTGTACGCTTGAAGTTCCCAATCAGTTCACTCGCGAGTGGCTTGAAAACAGATGTAATACTTTAATTTTAAGAGCTTTGCGTAATGTTTCTCCTGAGGTAAAGAAATTGGAATATATTGTCGCCTCTAGGAGAGTTGTTGATGTTATTATTAATCGCCGTCCCGAAGAATCAACTCAAGAACCTCAGTTAGGATTGCTTAGCAATCGAATTATCGACGAGGAAACTAATTTAAATCCCAAATATGATTTTTCATCTTTTATTGTTGGTTCATTTAACGAACTTGCTCATGCTGCCGCACTGTCCCTAGTAAAACCAGAAAATATTGGAAGAGAATATAATCCCTTTTTTATTTATGGTGGTGTTGGTTTAGGTAAAACTCATCTCTTGCAGGCTATTGGCAATGAATTAGTCAAACAATATCCCGGCCAGATCAAAGTTAAATATATTTCTTCCGAAGCTTTTACAAGTGAATTAATCGATGCAATCAGAACCCAAAAGATGGAAGATTTTAAAAAGAAATATCGCAAGATTGATGTTTTAATCATTGACGATATCCAGTTTTTGGCCGGAAAAGAGAAAACCCAGATTGAATTTTTCCACACCTTCAATGCTTTATATGAAGCTAATAAACAGATTATTATCAGTTCCGATCGTCCGCCTAAGGCAATTCCTACTCTTGAAGAGCGCCTCTGTTCTCGTTTTGAAGGCGGTATGACGGTTGATATTTCTTATCCAGATTTTGAATCCCGCATTGCTATTCTTAAATCTAAACTCGAAACTTTAGAATACAATCTTTCTGATGATATTATTCATTTTATTGCCAGTAAAGTTCAAAAAAACGTTCGAGAACTTGAGGGTTCTTTAAACAAAATTCACGCTTACTATAAATCTAATAATAGTATTCCTGATCTAGAAAAAGCCAAAGAGCTTTTGAAAAATTTAATCGTGAGGCCACCCAAGCGTGTTTCTTCTTCGAAAATACTAGAGACTGTTGCGGAGTTTTACGAAATACCCCTGGAAGACATTATCGAAGGAGGCCGAAAAAAGGAATTAGTCAAACCGCGCCAGATATCGATGTATCTTCTCAGAGAAGAGCTTCATGAATCTTATCCTTCTATCGGAAAAAAACTCGGTGGTCGCGATCACACGACAGTTATACATGCCTGCGATAAAGTTGAACACAATCGCCAATTAGATGAAGGCCTTGTAATGGAGTTAAACTTAATAAAGGAGCGACTTTACAATACATAAGGTTTGCCTTTTCTGTCAAAGAAGTTTTATAGATTCACCAATCTCTGGGGAAAAACTGAGGATAACCATTGGTTAATCACGCGCACAATTCGCCGAATGTATTTTTCAGGAAATTAAAATTGAAAAACTTATCCTCGTATTGAGAGAAAAAATCCCGAGATATTCACAGATAATCCGTATGAGCTTTCGTAAATTATTCACACTCGATAAGGATTTTTAAAAACTTATCCCCAAAAGAAAAATTCTTAATAATAATTGGTTCTTTATATATAAAATATTAATAATAATTATGAAAATCATTTGTCTTCAAGAAAAATTAAAAAAAGCTATTAGCATTGTTGAACGAGTTACTGGGAAAAATATCAACTTGCCCATTTTGAGTAATATTTTAATTGAAACAGATAAAGGTAGACTCAAAGTATCAGCGACTGATCTTGAAATCGGATTAACTACTTGGGTATCAGCGAAAGTTGATGAAGATGGAAAGATTACTGTCCCAGTCGGGGTTTTGAGTAATTTCGTTTCTTCTCTTCCTCAAGACAAAGTCAGTCTCGAATCAGAAAAACACAGCTTAATGGTTAAATGTAATAATTTCAACGCAAACATTAAAGGGATGAGTGCTGAAGATTTTCCGATTATTCCCAAAATAGAAGAAAATCCGCTTTTTATTATTAAATCAAAAGATTTTCACAAAGCCTTATCTCAAGTTCATCAAGCAGCCTCTTTCTCAGATACTAGACCAGAAATTTCCGGTGTTTTGTTTAAAATTACCCAACAGGGCGACCTTAAATTGGTAGCGACCGATAGTTTTCGTTTAGCAGAAAAGGTAATGAAAAAGGCCATTCCTCAACAAAACCAAGAAATATCTTTGATCATCCCATTAAAAACCATTATTGAGCTTACAAGAATTTTGGGTGATATCGATAAGGATGTTAAGATTACTATTAAAGAAAATCAGATTTTGTTTGACATTGAAGATATTCAACTGATATCAAGATTAATAGAAGGTCATTTTCCTGATTACGAAAGAATTATTCCTCAAGAATTCCAAACAGAAGTCGTTGTTGAAAAAGACAAATTAATTGAAGCAATTAAAATTGCCAGCTTTTTCGTTACGAAGGTTAACGACATTAATCTTTCTTTTTCTAATAAAGGATTAATTAATATATCTTCTAAATCTCAAGAATTAGGAGAACATAACTCAAGTATTAAAGCGGAAATTAAAGGTGAAGATGTAAAATTAGTTTTTAATTATCGCTATCTTATAGACGGACTTAATAATACCGATAAAAATAAAGTGGTTTTGCGAGCAAATGGCAAAGAAAGACCATTATTGATGAAATCGGCAACAGATAATTCGTATACCTATATCGCTATGCCAGTTCGCGATACTGAATAATATGGCTTTCAGCAGCATAAACTATGCTATTAATAAAGTAAAAAAAGACCCGAGGTTTAAAAGAGGACTTGAAAGGGTTGAGGTTTTTAAGGAAGCGAGAAAGGTTATTGAGAAATTGTTGGGTTTTGAAAAATGCGTTTTAGATCAGGACATGAAGTTTGAATTCAGAGGGTCAGTATTGTATATTAAGTGTGCCAATAGTTATCTGGCGCAAGAACTGAGGTTTTATCAAGATGAAATAAAAAACAAAACCAACCGAGCATTGGTTGGTTCTTTAATTAAAGAGATAAAAGTAAAAGTATCGCGTTAGAAATTAGAGATTAGAAGATAGAAGTTGGAAATTAGAATATAGAATTAAAAATACAGCACCTTGTGCTGTATTTGTTCTTAAGAAGACTGATTAGTCTTCTTTTTTCTTGAAACCTTGCGAATTATAGGAATCGGACCGCCTCCCAAAGCTACTGCCATTTTTGCCTCCTATTTATACACATGAGCATTGACTCTTAAAGCATAAAGAACAGGAGAACTTCCCCATTCGGCGATTGAATTTAAAAAAGAACAAATAGCCATTGGTCCGCCGCTCTTTTTTAGAAAAGCAATATTTCTGTCTTGGTATGTATGAGGAAAAATTCTTCTAATCTGATCCCAGAATCTATCAGCACCATCATTGGGCAAATTAGCTTGTTTCATGCCGATTAAGTGTTGAGCTTGATGATTTCCTTGCATAAAAGCTTTGGCAGTTTGTTCATCAAAACCAAGATAATCTTCGATGTAAGCTATACCAATACGATCTTTTAATTCCCAATCCATAATCTTGCTTTGAGAGACCCAGTATTTCTCAAGGCGACGAGCATGATAACGCTGCCATTTTCTGTGAATGTTTCCAACTAAATTTCTAACATCCTCAATCAACTTTCTTACGAGTTTCATTTATTTCCTCCTTAGTTTTTGCTTTTCACTTCCCTGTTTTTAAGAACTATTGTCATACTACTACTAACGATTCCCAAAGTCAACCAGAACAATAACATTCCTTGATTAATAGTGAGAAAGAAATGATCAGTTAGTCCGATGACGAGAAAAACAATCCCTAAGCCACCAAAAATTACCAACTCTAAACGATGAACTTTAGACTTTAAACAATTTTTGAAAATTATAAACAAAATAGAAAAGAAGAAAATAAGCCCAAAAACACCAATTTCAGAAAATAACAAAAGATAAATATTATGAACTGGCTGGTATTGCCAGGAGGCAAGATTGGGGTGAATTTCTTTAAGCTTAATAATAAAATTACCCAATCCTACGCCAGTTAACGGCGACTTTTTTACTATTTCAAAAGCGGCATTATTGTAAAAAACTCTCAAAGAAACAGCTTGTTCTTCTTTTTGAATATTGAATCGCTGGATTATTAAGGGAGCGAAAATAACAAGAAACACCATGATGGACAAAAGAAAGACAGAAGCTGACTCAATAACTGTTTTTCGGGATAATTTCAGTTGTTTGGCCTTTAGCCAAGAATAGAAAAGAAAAGACAAAACAAAAATCAATCCTAAAAACATTGTAGTGCGTGAGAAGGTCAGGATGAGACCTAAAACAATAATAGGTAATCCGATAAGGTAAATAGATTTTTTATGCTTTAAAACGAGGTATAGGAGGCAACAGACAGAAACCAGAAGAAAGACAGCAAGAATATTGGGATGAGAAAAAGTTCCATAACTTCTAATAATTTTCTGGCCAAGAAAATCGACCTTAGCAACGCCATAAAGATTTGGCGCAACAACGCTTTCTCCTAAATGTTTTAAGCCTAGACTGCCTTGTTTAATGTATTGTCCTAAAGCAATTAGTGATTGAACAATACCACTTATAAATATTATTTTACAAACACTCACTAGCTCGTCTTTTTTAATTTTTAACCTAATATAATAATAAAAACCAATTAGAAGTAAAATTTTAACCAAGAAATAAAAACTAATAGTTAAATTTTTACTAGAAAATAAAGATAAGGTCAGAAAAAGACCAAAAAACAGAAACGAAGCAGTTAAGGCAGTTAGTTTTTTTATTTTCGGTTTCTTTTGAGAAATACCTTTATAGAGCCATAACACCAGAAGAATCAAGATTAATATATCTGATAGGTATAAAAAAAGAGCACCAAATTCAGTCAGGGGCTCAATAGACAAAGGGCTTGCTATGAATTTTTTAATATTGAACGGGACAAGAAAAATCGTAGCGTAAAAAATTATTTTTTCAAATAAATTCATCTTGTTGAGGCAAAGTAATAAATCTCGTACAAGATACCGACAACAAAGATTGTTAACAATAACCACTTAAGAAGCCGAGAAAATTCAGAAACTATCACAGGGTTACTATTTGATAATTTCTTAAGTTTTTGAAAGATGAGAATAACAAGAATGCCATCAATTCCACCCATGACTGCTCCGACAACACCAATAATAAGAATAAAACTTTGTACTCCTCCAACAAACAAAGCTAAGGGGAGGATGCTTATAACCAACCAAGAAAGCAATTTAGGAATCTTGTAGTCATACCAGAGAATTTTCATCAGCGTTGCGCCTGTGACAATAAATGATGTAAAAATAGCAACTATGCCAAACAAAGCCCCAATAATAACGATATTGCTTCCAAGATAGATCTCTAGGTCGGCAATGGCTGATTCGCCAATTGTGCGTCCAACCAAACCAACTGTTGCCACGATAAAAAGAATATATAGAAGATGAGGAAGAATCGTCCCGACAGCAATAACTGTCTTGTAGTTTTTGTTCCCCTTTTTTCTTAAATATTCAATTGCTTCAGGAATAGCAATCGCTCCTGATAAGGAAAACAACATTACTCCATAAGCCGGGAAAGTATTTTTCATGTTTATTCCCGAGAAATGAGCAGTATCAATCTGAGGAAAAGCAACGCAGAAGATAACAACAATAACTGTCATCAAAAAGGCACTCATTAAGAAGTCCACACTTGCGATGGCTGAAGTGCCTTTTAAAACAACAAGAGACCCAACAATAAGAAAGATAACAATATAAAAAAGCGGATTACTCCCCAAAATATTACGAGAAATAATCTTAAGGAAGTCGCCACCAACAATAAGATATGCTAATTGAGAGCCGACAAGACCAAAAAGAGCCGATGCGGCAGCAATTGTTTTTCCTTTAGAGCCAAGATATTTTTCAGCATATCCGACCAATCTTTTTTTTGATCTGGTGCGCAGAACAATTTCTCCGTAAAGATAATGAAGATAAAGAGTAGCCAAGGACAACAAAGCAAGCATAACAATTCCAGGAAAAAATCCGATTCGGGCAATTGCTTGAGGTAAACCAAAAATACCGACACCAATAATTGTGCCGACAATAATAGAAATAGCCTTAAAAGAAGCTCTAAGATTTTTTAGCATTTTTCTGTCTTTGTTTATGCCATTCTTCAAGTCTCATTTCGAGATTTGCCATTCTTAAAACACCTTGGATACAAAAGGCAATAACCGTTGCAATAGCAGCTAGAATATAAAGTTCTACGCCAACGGCCATACCGATAGCAGCGGCAACCCAAATACTCGCAGCGGTTGTTACACCCTCAAGATTAGTTCCGTGACGGAAAATTACCGCCATGCCAATAAAACCAATACCAGCAACAATTTGAGAGGCAATACGACTTGGATCGAAAGAACTGCCAGTTATTGTGACGAATTTTTGAAAGGCGCCAACAGAAATGACTGTAAAAAGGCAAGAACCAAGAGAAATCAAAGCAAAAGTTCTTGTACCAGCGTCTTTCCCAACATAATTTCTTTCAAGTCCCAAAAACCCTCCCAGTAATGCCGCCAAAACAAGCTGAAGAAAGAACACTGACCAAGAATAATGAACAATTAGGTTTTCCATGTTTTTTTAATTAAAGCTTAGGCATTTCAATTCCTCTTTCCTTATCGATAAGAGGAATTAATTTTTCGATAAGTTTTTTAGGGTCGCTATCATAAACAATTTTTCCAGACCCGCGACGCGCAGCCTTGATAATGTCTCTAATCATGTCTGTTGTCCCGTCATTGCCTTCAAGATCGAGAATGCCGATAGGTTTATCGTCTTCAAAGGCGATCGTGAACTCGTTTAGCGTTCCCATGCGACCACAAGTCACAACCACGGCATCTGCAGCCCTAGTTAGGAGTAGGTTTCTGCCGGCGTAATTGAATCCTGTATAAATAATAACATCGAAATAATCAACAGGAAGACGATATTTTTTAATATGAGCAATTTCGCTAGCAGCAGGAGAAAGACCAATGCTAATTCCGCCGGCCATCTTAGCTCCCTTAGCTGCCCAGTAAGGCATGCCAGTTGTTGCGCCGGTTACCACAATGCCGTTATGCCAAATAATTTCTTGTCCAAGCTTTTCAGCCATTTCCAGGGCATTTTCTGGACAATTGACTGTATTAGCTGCTCCAGAAACACAGATTTTGTATTTTAAATACTGTTTTGTTTCAGCCATAATTAAAACTAGAAATTAAGGGAAATTCTACCCAATTTTAACATTTTTAAAAAACCGTTACAACGAGGTATCCCAAAAGAGTCATAAAAACCAAAGGAGGGAGTCCTGGCATGGCCACTTTGTTTTTCCTGGAGTGAAAAATCAAGTGAAGCATTAATAATCCCAAAAAAGAGAACAAAGAGACAATAATGCCATCAAGAAAGCTATTTCTTGCTATGCTCAAAGAAAGAATCAAAGGAAAGACCATATCGCCACCACCCAAAAAAGAAAAATCTGTATCACTGCCGATCTTGTTGAGATTTTTTGTCTGGGAGAAAAATTGGTTTTTCTGGGGAATCAATAAGCCAAAAAATATTCCTTCTGAAGCTGGTACCTGGGCCATTTTTACCATATGGCGCGTAAAATAGACGGCAATAAAGTCGTATAGCGACAGGATTGCTAAAATTAAAGCCACCGAGAATGGTCGAAATGTCATTCCCAGGATCAAGCCGACACTAGAAAAAGCGGCGGAAAAAACAAGATTATGAAAAATGACAAACGGTTTAATAATCAGAAGAACGATTAATCCAATAGATATGATTGCGGCTAATGGTTCTCCTAGGAACAGCTCAAAAAGAAAACTGGTGCCGATAAAAATACTAAAATAAAAGAGAATTTTAAGAAAAATCGGCTTCTTTTTAAATAAAGGCAACAAAATCAAAAACACCGCGGTCACAACAATAAATTGAATTAAAAATCCCCAAACACTAACTCCTCGAGTTCCATTTTCAACAACCTCTTTAATGCTTGGTTGGTTTTGTATGCGAAGAAGTGCTATGAATCCCAGAAATTGAGTAAAAATAAAAAAGAAAGCCTGTTTTAAAAAAAGACCTATTTTAAAATTCTTTAAATTCATTTAATTTATTTTGTCCTCCCGTGCCCTTCTTGTCTTGATGGATGGCGACCAGGGATGCTAAATCGTGCCCTACTAATACCCTTAAGCTTATTGGCAATAAAATCAAAAGACCTTCTAAACTTTGCTTCGTAGTGTTGTTTTTTCTCTGGTATTTGACCCATGGATTTAAGTAAAACTACAGATTAATTTTGTGATTCAGTTGTCTTCTTGGGTTTTAGTAGAAGCAGAAAATTTTTCCTTGATCTTAATTACTTCATTTTCAACTTCCAATAGCTTTTCCTTGCATTTTTTAGCAAGCTCAAGACCGCGCTTGAATTTTTCTAAGGCTATATCTAGGTCAATTTCTTCTGAATCAAATTCTTCATTGATTTTCTTGAGCTCTTCTAATGCTTCTTTAAAATTAAATTCTTTTTCGGGCATATTTTTGGTTACGAATTAGTTGGTTTGATTGTTTGAACTTTGGAGATAAAGTTGCCATCACGAATAACCGTTTCAATATTATCTCCAATCAACATATCTTTAGTGCTTTTTATAATTTTACCATTTTTATTTCTGATAATACCATAGCCACGCTTCAAAACTCCTAAGGGATTGTAACTTTTTAACAATGATTCTTGTTGGCCAACGGTGCGATTAAAAGTAATTAGATGATTTTTAATGCTTTTTTCAACATTTGTTAAAACAAAACCAATTTCTTGTTTTTTTTGAGAAATAACACTACCGATAGCCTCAATCCGGTGGAAAAAAGTAGAAAGAATTTGCTTGGTTTCATAGGTTTTCTCACTAATAAAATGAGAACAGTTTGAAAAAAAATGATTCAAAAAACTTTGTTTTTCCTCCAACGAATGTTTTAATAAATATTCAATATTTTGGACAATTCCCTCTATTTCTGCGCCAACATCGTCTCTTCCTCTGGTAATTAATTCGGCGGCATTAGAAGGAGTTGATGCTCGAAGATCAGCAACAAAATCAACAAGAGATTCGTCTCTTTCGTGACCAATACCGCACACAACAGGAATTTTGCTTGAAAAAACAGCCCGAGCAACACCTTCAGAATTAAATGCCTGAAGATCTTCCAGGGCTCCGCCACCGCGAGTTAAAACAACAAGCTGAATACCAAGTTTTTTGTGGTTTTGATTAAACCAATCAAATCCTTCAATAATATCTTCAACAGCGCCTTTTCCTTGAACACGAGCAGAGAAGAAATAAATCTTAATTCCGCCGAAACGATGTTTTAAAACCTTGAGAAAATCTGTGTAAGCGGCAGCGTCTGGAGAAGTAATTAAGCCGATTGTTTTGGGAAATTCTGGAATGAGGCGCTTTCTTTCCTCATCAAAAAGCCCTTCAACTTGGAGTTTTTGTTTTGTTAATTCAAAAGCGCGCTTAAGTGATCCTTCGCCAGTCAATTCAATGTTTTCAACGCTGATACTAAATTTTCCATAGCGAGGATAAATACGGGGACGACCAATAACTCTTATTTTCATACCATCCTCAACGGGCTGATTTAACTTAAAAATGACAGTAAAACATTCAATACTAGCTTCTTCTTTTTCGTCTTTGAGGCGGAAAGTTACCCATTTTTCTTGGGAAACCTTAAATTCACTAACCTCGCCCTCTACGGCAATATCAGAAAGAACCTCTAAATTAGAATTAATAAGGGAAATATAATCAAAAACCGATAAGACTTGAGGTGGTTCGGTAAATAGATTTGGCTGCTTTTTTTTGGTCATTTTTCTGTAATTTTTACGAAAAACCTCTATTTATAGATTAACATAAATTTAAACAAAATTGAATTAAAAAAATAACACCACAGTTAATTGATAATTGGCAGCTGAAAGCCGAAATTTAGTATTTTCTAAATACAGCTTTCACAACCCCTTGAACTAAAACATTTCGTGATAGAATGGGACGCATTTTTGAATTTGCCGGCATAAGGCGAATCCAGCGCTTTTCTTTATAAAATTTCTTTAGCGTTACTTCAGTACCATTGACCAAAGCGACTACCACATCGCCATTTTTGACATTCTGCGATGGTTCACAAATAACATAGTCTCCATCCATAATACCTTCTTCGATCATTGAATTTCCTTTAACTTCAAGGGCAAAAAGATCGGTGTGGCCATTTGAGATTAAGGTTTTAGGAATCATCAGATTTTCTTGGTATTCAAAGACTTGAATTGGCGAGCCGGCAGCAATAGTTCCCAATACTGGTACAGAGAATTTTTCGGTTAAGCTTAAGGCTTTTCCTGACGGGAGGAAAGATCTGGAGTCTTCTTCTCTTTCAAGAAAACCAGCTTCTTGAAGCTTTTTTATTTGTTCGTGGACAGAAGAGGGGGATGAAAGCCCCACGGCCTTTCCAATAACACGCAAGCTTGGGCTGTAACCGTTTTCGTCCATAAAATCCAAAATAAAATCCAGAATTTCTTTTTGGCGTCTTGTAATAATGAATTTTTTCGTTGACATGAGTAAAATAGATATAAAATCAACTAAAATACTGACTTGTCGGCCGAAGTTATGTCAAAAAAAGACAACGAAGGTCGAACACAAATAATTTTAACCGAACAAAAACCGAAAAGCAATTGTGGATAACTCGTGGTATTTTTGAGAAAATCGTTATTGAATATGAATAATCAATAATAAATTAACCGAACAATCGTGGTCAAAATGTCCTTTATTTGAAGGTGTGGATGGCTGGGGATAAGTTCTGGGATGGGGATAACAATTCCTTATCCTTTACTTAGTGATTTTTTTGTCTTAAACTGAAAAATGTAACCAGTTTAATTAAAAATGTAATCAATTTGGTCACAAATATGAACCTTGACGATATAATCAGGGGCTCTGTTGAAATTATTGGCCAGGAAGAGCTTGAGGAGAAAATAGGGTCTGGCAAAAAACTTCGCGTAAAGCATGGAGCCGACCCAACAACCACAAAGATTCACTTGGGCTATGTTGTTAATTATCGTGTTATGAGGCGTTTTCAGGACGCAGGACACACGGTGATCTTTCTTTTGGGTGATTTTACTGGTCGTATTGGTGATCCAACCGATAAGCTTGAGGCTCGCCAAGGACAATCGAAAGAAGTGCTTCGTAAAAACGCTGAAGCAATGGTGAGTTTGGTAACAAAGATTTTAGACAAAGACAAACTAGAGATCCGTTATAACAGCGAATGGTGGGATAAAACTAACCTAGATGATTTTCTTAAGATTGCTAAAAAAGTAAGCGCTACTCGTCTTTGGGAGCGCGATATGTTTGAAAAACGCACAAAGCAAGGTAAGCCGGTTTGGACACACGAATTTCTCTATCCAATTCTTCAGGCTCAAGATTCTGTTGAACTTGATTCAGATTTAACTGTTATTGGTTCAGATCAGAAATTTAACGAACTTTTAGCTCGTGAACTTCAAAAAGATGCAGGCCAAACTCCCCAAGCACTTGTATTGATGCCAATTCTTCCTGGAATTGATGGTGAAGAAAAAATGAGCCAATCCTTAGGAAATACCATCGCAATAGATGAGTCGCCAGAAGAAATTTATGGTAAAACCATGTCAATGCCGGACAAAAATATTCTCACCTACTTTGGGCTTTTAACTGATACTAAATATGATGAACTTCTTAAAATAAAAACGGAAATGATTTCAGGAGTGAGAAATCCTAGGGATGTTAAAATGCAATTAGCCAGAGAGATAGTCAAAATGCTCTATTCCGAAAGCAAAGCCGTTAAGGCCGAAGAACACTTTAAATCAGTTTTTCAAAAAAAAGAAATCCCCGACGAAATGGGAACATATAAGCTTGAAAAAGATGATTTTATTATTGATTTACTGGTCAAAACGAAACTTGCACCTTCTCGCACAGAAGCGCGCAGATTAGTTGAGCAAGGTGGCATCAAGGTTGGCGATAAGATCATTGATGATCCAATGATGAGAATAAAAAAACCTGACTGTCCTGTCGTAATTCGCAAAGGAAAAAGATTTTTTATAAAGGTGATTTAATGTTAATATTTACGAATAAAGTTTGACAAAGCATCTTTTTGGTAATAATATAAATCGTAATGAATAACTTTTTAGACAACTTAAAAAGCGTTTTTGCTTATTATTACTTATTAATTAGCCGACCTTGGTCTGGGGAATTTGTATTTAGTAAAATATAACAGCAATCAATTCTAATAAACATAATTAGCCCTAAATCAAGGGGGCTAGTTTTTTATTTACCTGGTTCTTTAAAAGTTCTTTAAAAAAGGAGGTAAAAACACCTAATATTGTCGCAGGGCAGATAAACAAGGCGTAAAAAGAAAAGGGAGAAAAAATGAAAACGTCAAACAAAGATTGGGCCTGGCCATTTGTCTTGATTGTAATGCTTACGGGATTATTTTTGAGCATTGCTTTTCTTGGCGAAAATGTACCCCAAATAGAACACAATAACCCACCTAATGTTTTACCAAAAAGCATTATTAAAGACGGCATCGTACATCAGCCAAAAGAATTTGTTTTAATCAAGACGAATCGACATACAGCTATTGACGCTGGTTATCACCAAATACCCTGGGAATGGGGAATATTGTGTTCTTGCGAGTACATTCATCCGATAGATGAATATGAACCAACTCACATGCTAATAGACTCAATGATTTGTTCTTGCGGATATCATCACTCTCTCCATGTAGAAGATGGGCATTTAAAAGTTGATGAAAGTAAATCGTTTTAAAACGAATAGCGGCTGCGAAAGAAATCGCGCCGCTTTTTATTAATCAAATATTAATGATTAAAATCTATATTTAAAGATTGCTTAGTTCTTTTTCAACGACCTCTTTTTCATTCCAAGGGATTTTTTTATCGCCAATAACCATTGTCGCTTCAGTTCCTTTGCCGGTAATAACGACTAAATCATCTTTTTTTGCTGATTTTAGTGCTTGCCTGATTGCTTCTGTTCTATCTTCAATTTTGAAATAATCCTGATTTTCAACTTTTTTGCTTTTTTTAATGCCATCTTCGATGCTTTCTATAATTTCTTGAGGATTTTCGCTATATGGATCTTCGTTGGTTAAAAAGATTTTATCGCAATATTCTCCAGCAATTTCTCCCATAACCGGTCGTTTCCACTTGTCTCTCCCTCCGCCAGCAGAGCCGAAAACGCAAATCATATTTTTAAACCCCGGTACGAGAAAATAGGCTTTTCTAAGAGTTTCATAGGCTTGTTTTAGTGAATCTGGAGTATGAGCCAAATCAATGACGACGTTGATATTTTTATTGTTTTCAATTTTTTCCATTCGGCCGGGAACTGTTTTTATTTTTGAAAGGGCATGCTTGGCCGTTATAAAATCTATACCCAGAGCGCGAGCAGTGGTCACGGCGGCAAGGGCATTATAAATATTAAATTCTCCAAGAAGAGAAACATTAAATTCGGTACTATCAAGTTTAAAACTTACCCCATGTTCATCAACTTTTGAAGACACTACCTGGAAAAGCTTAATGTCTTTGCTTAGGGCTTCAATCTCTTTTAAGGAATAGCCAAATTTTTTATCTGCTTTGTTTTCTATAAAATAACTGGCATTTTCGTCGTCTAAATTGGCAACGATAATCTTTGGCTGCGATTCTTTCATCCAGGAAAGTTTTTTTCTTTTTTGGGATAATAATTTTTTAAAAACCGTTAGTTTTGCGTTGCGGTAATTCTCAAAAGAACCATGAGTTTCAATGTGTTCTCGAGTCAGGTTGGTAAAAACTAGAACATCAAAATTAATCCCAATATGCCTAAACTGTTTTATTCCCTCAGAAGTTACCTCAACAATTGCATAATGAATGCCTTCTTTGACCATATCTCTTAAGTATTTTTGCAGCTTGAATCCTCCAAGCATTGTCATGTGGTAAGGATTCACCCACTCTTTATCCAAAATTTTAAGAGTCAAAGAAGAAAGCCAGCCAACGCGCGAACCATATTCTTCTAGAATAGAACCAATCATCTTAACTGTAGTCGATTTTCCTCCTGTTCC